>Ga0209161_10000562_pt1 | contig 30066 bp, 37 predicted proteins | sample GraSoiAngelo_155_FD_186169 | JGI IMG/M metagenome (GOLD analysis project Ga0209161, IMG submission 186169) | Grasslands soil microbial communities from the Angelo Coastal Reserve, California, USA - 14_1009_13_30cm (SPAdes) (version 2) | ecosystem: Environmental > Terrestrial > Soil > Grasslands... | reverse complement strand
GCCGCGCCTGAGCAGGGCTTTGGCCCGCTCGATTCTGCGGGTCATGAGATAGCTGTACGGGCTCTCGCCGAACGCCGCCCTGAAGCTGCGGGAGAAGTGGCCCGTCGACATCGCAGCCGACCGCGCAATGGCCGGCACGTCGAGCGGCCGGTCGAACTCGCGATCCATACGGTCCTTCGCCTTGCGCAGCCTTACGACGTCGCGGATGTCCATAGAAACAGCATCAATGGTACGCAGGAGGTCCCGCCAGGCGGTGAGGGCTGAGAGCCAGCCTCACGCCCATAGGTTAGGGCTGTTTGCGTAGTGGGTTACGCCTTCACGCGTTCCCCTGATGCCGCCGACCTCTCGATGGCGGCGATAAGCTCGTGGCGCCGGACGGCATCGGCGAAGTCTGGCACGGTGTGAGTCCCGTTGTCGATGTCTGCCGCGAACGCGGCGTAGACGCGCCCGACGTTGAAGGCGGGCGCCCCTTCCAGGCCCGTCAGCGTAGGCCATTTCTGTTTCAGCGCCGCCGGAATGACAAGCTCGGCGGGCTCGTTACGCCCCTGTGCTCCCGCGACGGTCAAGGGAAAGATTCCGGGAACGGCGGCGGCAGCGGTAATCCGGAGGGTTCCGTCAGTTCCGTTGATCTCCCATAGGAACCCGGTACCGCCCGCCACCGCCTCCCGGATGTGGACGCTGGCAGTCGCCCCGGACCTGAGGGTGCCGATCACCGCGATCTGGTCGGCCGCCGATTTCACGATCTGCTCCCCGGTCTCTTCGATGGTGATGAGCGGCCGGCGAAGATCCGACACGGCTGATAGGTCGGCGAACTCACCGAGCACGTAATTCAGAATGTCCAGGCTGTGGCCAACGGGGACCGTGAGCAGGTTCGCCCCGTTTGTCTTGTCGAGCATGTAGCCGTTGGCTTGGACCACGACGTCGCCCGGGATCGACAGTCCGACCATGGTCGTTGACAGGACCTCGCCGACGTATCCATCGCGGAGCAACTGTTGGACGAACTCGATCGCCGGGGCCTGGCGGGCCTGCAACCCGACGACCGTGTGCACCCCCTGCTTGGCGGCGAGCGCAGCCATCGCTCGCGCATCGTCGAGGTCGCGGCCGAGGGGCCACTCGCAGTAGACGGCCTTACCGGCGGCAAGTGCGGCGGAGACGAGCGCTCGATGGTGTGGGGCCTTGACCGTGACAGCGACCACGTCGATGTCGGGTTGCGCCACCAGCTGCTCGTGGTCGGAGAACACCGCGCTGACCCCGAACACTTCGCCAGCCGCGCGGGCGAATTCCGCGTTGTGGGCGCTGAGTGCCCGGATCTGGTAGTTCGGCAGCGCGCGCAAGGCCGGGATGTGGGCGGTGGCGGCCCAGCCCCGGACGGGGCTGACTCCGACGATGCCAACGCCCAGCGTCGATTTAGGGATCGCTAGGGCTGAGGTAGTCTCGCGTGCTTCTGTCCGGGGCATTTAGAAACCGAGCACCTCATCGACCAACACCACGGTGATCCGTCCCGGGGTGATCTCCCGGTTGATCACGAGAACCTTGTTCACCGCACTGCGCACGCCATAGGCAGCCTGAGCGCGGGCGTCTTCGAGCCGATACGCGTATTCGTTGATGCGGAGCAGACCTTGCTCGAGGTCGGGCACGATCTTCTGGGTCCCGACGACGAAAATGACTCGTCCGGCGCCGCTGACATAAGGCCCGAGCTGGCTGCCACTCATGGACGCCGCGAGCAGCGACCCGGTCTCAGTGACCGCGTGGACGCTCCCGAGCATGACATCCGGCGCCGCGCTGAGGCGGCGAATCTCTTGGGCCTCGGTTTCGCGATCCATGCTCCAAATCCGCGGGCGGAGCGCCGCGTAGCGACCGGACTTTTCGATCTCGTAGGTAATCCCCAGCACGTCGAGCGTTTGCGAGGCCCCCTGGTGCACTGGGGAGGCATCAGGGATGAGGTTCAGGACAATCCGCTTTGCCGCGGCGGCGTCCGACGCCCGGAGGACCGTGATTCCATTCGCCCCGAGGGCGGCCATGGTTCTTTTCACCCGGACGTCGTCCGCCCTGGTGCCCCAGCGCCGGGTCAGCGACTCATCAGGATCGACTTCGACTTCTTGGATCATCGCAATCTCCTTCCGGGTAATCGATATACTTGCGATCACAAGTACATTATCGTCCAATGTGATTGCATATGCAAGTACATTCGAAACTAGACGCTGCTACACATTTCGATCGGATCGTGGCGATGGAGGTGCCGGGGAGGCGCGGCTTGCAGGCGTGGGACGCGCTGCTCCGGGCCCACGCCACGCTTTTGCGCCAACTTGAGACCGATCTCGAAACCAAGACCGGTCTGGCCCTGGCGGACTTCGACGTCCTAGCTCAGCTGGCCATTGGTGGAGGTTCGCTGCGGATGACAGAACTGGCGGACCACGTCCTCATCTCGCGCTCCGGCATGACTCGGCGCGTCACCCGGCTCGTTCACGAAGGCCTGGTACGTCGTGCCCAGGCCGATGCCGACGGGCGCGGTGTCGTGGTCCAGTTGACAGAGTCCGGATTGAACCGGCTGAACGTCGCAGCTCCAGTCCACATGCGCGGAGTTTCCGATCTATTCCTTTCGAGGCTGGACGACCAGGAGCTAGCCGTTCTCGCGAGCGCCCTCGCCAAGGTGACCCTCGACTGCACCTTTGGCTAGCCAGAGGACCGGCCGAGCTAGAGCATTCGAAGCAGTTCGTCCAGCTTCTTGACAGGTATGTGCGCTGGGCGTACCGTCAGCCAACAGGAAGGGCAAGAATTCCCGGTTCGCCGACCCCGGCACGGGTGACGGTCCTTGTGGTGGACGACGACCAAGACCTCAGGGTTTTGGTGCGATTGGCGCTCGAGCAGATCGGTTACCTGGTTCTTGAGGCGTCGGATGGGATCCAGGCTTGGGAAACCATTTCGCGGGATCGGCCGGTCCTGGCGGTCGTCGACGTGCAGATGCCGGAACTCGACGGACTGAAGCTTTGCGCCAGGGTCAAGCGCGACGGTCTCCCAACTCGGCTGCTCGTCTATTCGGCCCTTCCCTGCGCCGAGGCGGCTCGCGACGCCGGCGCCGATGGCTTTTGTGAGAAGGACGGCTCGCTCACGCCCCTTCGCAATGCCATCGCCAGGCTGGTCGCGTAGCGGGCACGCCCAGGAGCGTGCCGCGCTACTTGCGGACGTAGTTGATCGGGAAGTCGATGCCCCAATCATCGCCGGCGGGCCCCATGCCGCGCTCCCACCGGCCCGCGATGCTCTTGCCGTCAGCCGAGATCTCGCCGATGAACCGCTGGTTGAAGCCGGGGCCGTGGGGGCCGTTCCAATCCTCGCCGGGGGCCCGCCAGATCTTCCAGGTGGAGCCTTCGAGAGCCATCATGAACAGCCGCTTGACTCCTCGAGAGTCGAAGTAGTGCATCGGCTGCGGCTCGCCGTCGGGCGCGCCGCCGATGATCGAGACGCTGTCGGGCACCTCCGCCGGCTCGCCCACCGAGCTGAAGACGATGAACTCGCCGAGGCGCTCGATCTTCGCCTCCATGGAGATCTTCATCGGAGGTTCCATCGGGACCTCTCCCTCGCCGTGCCATTCGCCGATCAGCGGCTGGAACTCCTTCATCGTCGGTCTCCTTCTCCGGGGATCGCGTTCAAACAATAAGACCCGGCTGCAGGCCCGAAACTCATCGGCCCGGAACGACGAGGGCGCCGGCATAAGGGATTACGCTGAGGCGCGGCGATGACGCGACAAGAGAGTCTTCGTTTCAGGGTGAGCTGGATTGCGCTGCTCGTCACCGGCGTTGCGACGCTCGTTTTCGGCCTCATTGTCACGGTCGTGCGCAACTCAGACGAGCAATACCTGCGGGCCATCGGTGCGGCGTCGGTCGGCATGGGGCTCTTCGGTGCCATGATCACCCTCACCGCCTTCAGGCGGCGGGAACGGTGGGCCTTCTTCTCCCTCTGGTACTACCCAATCTTTCTGGACGGCCCACCTGGTCGGCGGCTTGCCTCCGGCCAGGATCATATCCACCAGGTCGTCTTCATCGTGCTCTCGCTCCTCGGGCTGCTGCTCCCGCTCAGCGAGTTCTTTCCACGAGGCATTGGTCGCAGGTGAAAACGGCTCAGGCTTCGGCTCCACGACGTGCCAGTGCCAGCGCCTCCTCCAGCTCCATGCTGCGTCCCTGCTGCCAGCATCGCTCCGCCTCCTCCGCGCTGAGCTGGGTTCGCGCCTCAGCTGCCGGGTCCCCTTCCAGCATGCCCCCAAAGCCAGGCGGCGGACCGCCGCCGATCCGATCCCGCAAGGATTCCGCCGCGCCCATGAACCTCAATGCTTCCTGGGGGCGTCCCTCCCATACCGCCAGGAAGGCCAGGTCCCGGAACGCCAACCCGATCCCCGTCGCGTTGCCGGCCTCGCGGAACAATGCCAGCGCCTCCAGCGCCGCCGACCGGGCCTCGCCCGGGCGGCCGGCGCGACCACGGGCGAAGGAAAGCCAGATCAGGTCGAACGCCAGCTGAAGACGGTCGCCCAGACGGCGCCAGATCGCGACAACTTCTTCGAGTCTCGCGATCGCGCTCTGCCAGTCGCCGGCCTGGGCATCGCGCATCACCAGCATCGCAAGGGCCCGGGCGACGCCATGCTCGACTTCCGCGGCCCGGAACAGGTCGAGGCTCTCCCCGAGCAACTCTGCTGAACGGTCAACGTCTCCGGCCGCCCCGGCGACGAAGGCCTGGTTGTACAGCGCCTCGGCGATTCGTGATGGCTCGCCCAGCTCGCGTTCAATGGCAAGCGCCTCGCCGTAGAAGGCTCTGGCACCGTCGTGGTCAATCTGCCACCAGGCGATGCCGCCCACGCCAGTGAGGGCCTTCGCCCTGGCCGCTGTCCGGCCCTGCCCTGCCGGCATCGCCAGCAGCTCGTTGAGCCAGCCGCGGCCCTCGGCCAGGTGCCCGTGCTGTTGCCAGAACCGCCATAGCGCTCCGGCTGCCTCCTGGCCGAGGTCGGCTTCGCCGGCGTCGATCGCCCAGCGCAACGCCGCCCGCAGGTTGTCGAGCTCTCGCTCGCATTGCTCGAGCCACGCAGCCTGCTTGTCCCCCGTCAGCTGTCCCTCTGCCTGCAGGGCGAGGTTCAGGAAATACTCACCGTGACGACGCCGCGTGCGATCAAGCTCGTCCACAGTCAAAAGTTCTTCCTGACCGAACTGCCGGATCGTCTCGAGCATTGCGAACCGTGGAAACCCATCCGCGGGGTCGATTGGTCGAACCAGCGACTTGTCCACGAGCGCGGACAGCCCTTCCACAGCCTCCAGTTCCAACCGTTCCGGTTCGGCGACCGCCTCGGCGGCTTCAAGCGTCCAGCCTCCACTGAAAACCGAAAGCCGCCTGAACAAGCTCTGCTCGGGCTCTTCGAGGAGGTCGTAGCTCCAGGCGATCGCCCCGCGCAAGGTTCGCTGTCGTTCGGGCAACGTTCGACCGCCAGAAACCAGCAGGGAGAGACTGCGCTGGAGACGAGGCAGCATCTGTTGCGGCGTCAGCACCTTGACCCGCGTCGCGGCCAGTTCGATGGCGAGCGGCAACCCATCCAGCCGGGCCGTTATCTCTGCCACCGCCTGAGCATTCTCCCTGGTGACCCGGAAGCGTGGCTGGACAGCGAGGGCGCGCTCCGTGAACAGCCGCACTGCCTCGGAGCGGCTGAGGGTCTCGAGATCAGCAATTGACGTCGGGTCCGGCGGTTTCAGCGGAGGAACTACGTACTCGTGCTCGCCGCGGAGTGACAGCACCACTCGAGATGTGATCAGCACTTTCAACTTCGGCGCCGCTGAGACGAGCTCCTCGACGACCCCGCCTGCGGCGGCGAGCTGCTCAAAGTTGTCGATGACAAGCAGGAGCTCTTTGTGCTGCAGGTGCGTCTTGAGAGTCTCGATTATCGGAACGCCGGCCACTTCCGCAACGCCAAGTGCTCGTGCAATCGCCGCGGGAACCAGGCCGGGGTCCGTGAGCGGCGACAGGTCCACGAAGAACGCGCCATCCGTGTAGTCGCGCACTGTTTCCGCCGCAACCTGCAGGGCCAGGCGGGTCTTTCCCGTTCCTCCCGCACCCGTGAGCGTCAGGAGACGCGCTTGAGCGAGCAACCTGTGGATCTCACCGATTTGGTCCTCGCGTCCGACGAATGAGGTCAGCTGCAGCGGCAAGTTGTTCGGCCTGGTGTCCAGCGTCCGTGGTGCCGGAAATTCAGCCGGGAGCCCATCAATAACCAGGTCGTAGAGGTGCTCCGGCTGGAGGATGTCTTTCAAACGGTGTTTCCCGAGGTCGCGAAGCTGCGCTCCAGCCGGCAGAGAGTGCTCGATGAGCGCCCGGGTGGCCTCGGAAACGATCAGCTGCCCGCCGTGTGCCGCACTTGCAATCCGAGCCGCACGGTGCACGTCCATTCCCACGTAATCCGATCCGCTGAGGACGCCGTCTCCGGTGTGAAGACCCATTCGAACGCGAACGACGCCGCCCGCCGGCCAGGCGTGGGCGGCGAGGCCCCGCTGCGCCGCGACCGCGGCTCGGACGGCTCCCGGAGCGCTGGAGAACGCGGCAAAAAAAGAATCGCCTTCAGTGCCCACTTCGGCCCCGCCGGCCGCGGCAAGCGCCTCCCGGATGATCAGCTGGTGCTGCTTCCAGACGGATGCGTAACCCTCGCCCAGGTCCCTGAGTAACTTCGTCGAGCCTTCGATGTCGGTGAACAGGAACGTGACGGTGCCAGTGGGCAGCTCAGCCATCTCTTTACCTGGTCGGAACTGCCCCACAGGTGATGTTCATGCCAGCCGCCGTCATCGCCGCCGCGCGATCTGATGCGAGCAACGCCGCCATCTCCCCAACGTCGGCAAGCGTCGTGAGCCGCCGCAACATGGTCTTGTCGCGCATCCAGGCGACCAACTCCCCGGTCGTCATCGGATGACCGGTTCCGTAGGCCGGCTGGAGGCCGCCGGGATCATGAAGCGCCTCGGGGATTCCGGTTGTTTGCAGCCAGACGACGCGGATCCCCAGGGGGCCGAGTTCGCACGCCCACTGACGGCAGAGGCTTTCCACGGCGTCGAATGCGACTCCGGTGCCGCCCACCTCGGGGAGGGCCTGGCGCGCCGTCGTGGCCGTTATCGTCATGATGATGCCGGATCGGCGGATGGCCATCTGCCGTGCGGCGGCTCGGGAGGTCAGGAATTTCGACCTTACGGCGGTAGATATGGGTCTGACAAAGTCTTCGAAGGGCATTTCGAGCAGCGGGCTACCGTGTGCATCTCCATGGCTGATCGCGTTGAAGGAGATATCCAAGCCGCCCACCTTCCGGGTGATGGCTGCGGCGTGTTCTTCCACCTTGCCTTCGTCCAGCGCATCGACCTCGGCCACCTCTGCGATGCCGCCCAGGCCTGAGATTTCGCTGGCGACCTTGTCCAATGTGGCACGAGTTCTACCCGCCAGGAAGACGCGGGCTCCTTCGCGAGCGAAAGCGGCGGCGACCGCCGCGCCGATTGCACCGCCCGCCCCATAGACCACCGCGTTCTTGTTCTCGAGAAGCACTTCATCCCTCCGGGTTGATCATGTTTGAGTGAGCCCCTCGTCGGCGGCCTCGACCTTGACACCTGTATAGTCTCACCGGGGAAAACCGTTCTCCTCTTCCGTATGAATTTGGGGATCAGTCCGGTATCAGCACTGATGAGTCCGCTTCTGTCACGGGGCGCCCTGGTGGGGGTGCTGCTGCTGACAGCGGTCGGGGCCGAACGAGCCGCGCCACCTCAGCACGCACTGGTGGCGCAATCGGCATCTGTCAAGAGCTTCCCAATCGCCGACACAGGAGTTGAGGAGATCCCGCCGCGGCTGACCGCACACTCGCGAGTCACCTCGTCGGTGCCGCCTCAGGTCGTAGCGGTGCGGGCTCCGCGCGCAACCACCCGGCCGAAGCCCGTGCCACCAGCGCAGCCCCGGATCGCGGCGGGCACCGGCCAGTGGGGCTTGATCAACCAGGACCGCGTCGCCGCCGGCCTGGCGCCGCTGCAATGGAGCCCCTGCCTGGCAAACGTCGCGACGGGCCAGGCCGCTCGGATGGCGGCACAGGGCTATATCTCGCATGCCAACGGCCGCACCCTCGACCTCGGCTGCCATCTCGGCCCGCAGACTGGAGAGAACATCGGGTTTCAGGGGGGCGGGATCAACGACCCGGGGATGAACGCGTGGTTCATGGGCGATCCGCCCCACCGCGCCAACATCCTGGGCCCCTATCACTACGTCGGCGTGGCCTGGGTGGTGGCACCCAGCGGGACAGCCTACCTAGCCGTCGAGTTCGGTTAGTCTCGGGCGTCAGCTCCCGCGGACCCTCGTTGATTCAGCCTATCGCGAGGGACTAGCTAGGCGCCGCTAGGCTGGCATTCCAACCGGCACAAAACGCTTGACGAAAGCGAGCGCGGTATCGGCGACCTCTCGCCAGCCGTTATCGATGACAAGCGCATGTCCACGGTTGGGCATCTCGACGATTTCGGTCACGCCCTCGTTGCGCTTCTGGTTCTTGTAGGAGGCATTCGCGATCGCCGGTGGCACCGTATGGTCCTTGTCGCCGGAGATGATCAGCAAGGGTCCGCGGTTGGGGTTCTTGGTGTCGACTTTGGCCTCAGTCCAGGGGTTGAGGTTTTCGGCTGCCGCCTGAAAGAGCGGGGCGCCTGGGGCGGGCACGGCGAAGGTTTCGTAAAGCTGCTTCGCCTCATCTTCGGCGACGACGTTGGCGAAGGCGTAGCGGAACTGCTCGTAGGTCAGCGGAATCGCCCGATTGCGGTTGGCTGGATTGCCAAGTACCGGCGATGCCGCTTTCAGCGATGAGAAGGGCAGCGGGAGGACGCCGCGGAAAGGCGCGGGGTCAATTGCCACGGATGCGGCGGATAGCCCACGCCCAGCGATGATTTGCGTCACGAGGCCACCGAAGGAGTGCCCGATTACCGCCGGCTTCTCCTTCAGTTGCCCAATCACGTCGGCATAGTGATCGGCAACCTGTCCAATCGTCTTGTGAGCAAAGACCTCTGGGTGGGCTTTCGCGGCTTCGACGGTTTCAGGATCATCCGGCCATCCAGGAGTAAGAGCTGCGTAGCCCGCCGCCTCAAAAACGGCCACCCACCGGTCCCAGCTCGTTGGCAATAGCCAGAGCCCATGGATGAAAACTACTGGCGTCCGTCCACTCGCGTTGGCCTGATCGATCTGCTCGGCAGTCGTGCGATCTGCGGCACTAATCATTCGGAGCCTCCCTCTTCTGCGACCTGCCGGCGTCGTCGACAACTCTACGCGGGCCTGCGGCTTTTTGCCAGATCGCTCGAGACTCGGCAGCTATGAGCTCTGCCGGACCTGCTTGACGCGGATGGCGATGAGCTTCTTGACGAGCGGCTCGGGGAGCGTACGGTCGATCGGAAACTGCAACGCGCCCTTGGACGTAACGTAGCCGCGCACCTCATCAGGGATCTCGGCAAATACGGAACCGCTGTGCGGCAGATAGCTGAGGTGGTTCTTGAATGCCGCGAATCCAGCGACGACCTTCCCCTGGAGCCGGTACGCGGGTATCCCATAAGACATGCCCTCCTCCGCTTCGGGAACAATGCTGTGGATCGTCTGCCGGAGTTGCTGCAGGGTGGTCCGCTTGGGTTCGTCAAGTTTCGCCAGGTAGTCGTCAATCTCTTGCTGCGACATGAGCTCAATGCTCAGATTACTGTGTGGGCGCGTCCGCCTCGGCCTTATGATGAGGACGGAGGGAGCGAGCATCATGCAGCTCTCGGCCACCGAGGTTGCCGCCGGGGCTGTGGCAGCGGCTCCGATGAATTCGAGGCACAGACCCAGGCTTGATTTTCGGCACGAGGTTCCATAACGCATACAAGGAGCACCATCATGAAGACCGATTGGACGACCGAAGTGAAGGGCACCGGCCAGTACGCTGAGGTCAACGGCATTAACCTCTACTACGAAACTCAGGGGACCGGACGACCGCTGATCTTGCTGCATGGTGGGCTTGGGTCCGGCGAGATGTTCGGGCCTGTTTTGCCACTGTTGGCGCAACAGCACCAGGTCGTCGCCGTCGACCTGCAGGGACACGGCCGTACAGCTGACATCGATCGACCGATCGACGTCAAGCTCATGGCCGACGACATCGCGGCACTGATCGACCATCTCGCGCTGGCCCGCCCAGACATCGTGGGCTACTCGCTCGGCGGTGGCGTGGCGCTGCAGACAGCGGTGAAGTACCCCTCCAAGGTCCGACGGCTCGTCGCCGTCTCAGCGAACATCCGGCCGGACGCGATCGATCCGGCGATGCGGGCGCAGCAGACCCAGGTAAATGCCGCCGCCGCGGAGTTCATGAAAGACACGCCGATGTACCAGCTGTACCAGCGGGTCGCGCCGCGCCCCGAGGACTTCCCCAGGTTGCTGACCAAGATTGGAGAATCGATGTCTAAGGACTACGACTTCACAGAAGACGTCCGCGGCCTCAAGGTGCCGACACTTATCGTCGCGGCCGATGCCGACATGGCACCGCCCAGCCACTACGTCGAGGTGTTCAAACTGCTCGATGGCGGCCTGAGGGACGGCGGCTGGATGGGCGAGGGCCGGGCAAAGGGCGGGCACGCGCTCGCGAGCTTGCCGGGCCTAACCCACTACAACATCTTCAGCTCGCCACTATTCGCCGCGGCTACTCTCGCGTTTCTCGAATAGCAGCCGACCAAATGCGCCGCCGCGCAGACTAGGCGCCTGCGCTCTCGGTGGTACTCGCCCAGACGAACCATTGCCGGATAACGCCACGAAGGCCGTCGGCATCGAACGCAACGGCGTTTTCCAGGTCAGGCAGGCGGTAGGACAGGCGAAGGTGGCCTAGATCCGGGCCGACGGCGACAAACACCGTGTCTCCTTGCCGGGTCAGGGCTTCGAAGATCCGTCTCTCTGCCGCGGTGAAGTCGGCCACATCAGTCGTGCGTTTGAGGTAAAGAAAGCGTCCATTCAACTGCAAGACGCCGACCGAGGTAACGACAAGATCTTCCGCCCCCTCCGGGACAAGTGATGTCTCGTGCTGCAGCCAATCGAACCAGCCCGATTGCTCGGCGTCCGTCTCGACCATCTCCATAGCCATAACGACGCGGACCGTTGGGCTCCTTCACCCCCTTGACGGATGGTGCCGAGACGGATGACGTCGGCTCGGTGGCTCCTAAAAACGCTCGGATAGGCCCGAGTGGTAGAAGAAAATCATGAAAGTCACCAGGAACAGCCCCGGAACCGCTCAGGGGCCGAGTGGGTGGTTCACGGGCGCGGCGTACATCGACAGCCTCGCGGCTCCGTCGGGGCCCTCGCGCCTGAACGCGAGCAGCGTCCATTTCACGCCGGGCGCGCGGACCGCGTGGCACACCCACCCAAACGGTCAGACGATCTGCGTCACCGAGGGCGTCGGGCGCGCGCAAGGTCGCGGAGGGCCGATCGAGGTCATCCGTCCCGGCGACCGCGTGTTCTTCGAGCCCGGCGAGGATCACTGGCATGGCGCCGCGCCGGATCGCTTTATGACCCACCTCTCACTGGTCGAAGTCGATGACAAAGGCAACAGCGCGACCTGGGGCGCCCACGTGAGCGACGAGGAATACGCGCCTTCGCCCAAGATAGAGGGTGCGTAGCCATGCGTGCGGCTGTCTTTTGCGGACCCCACTGCATCGAGGTCACTGACCGGCCCGATGCCGTGGTCCAGGCGCCGACTGACGCCGTCGTCCGGGTTGTCCTGGGGTGCGTATGCGGCTCAGACCTCTGGTACTACCGCGGCGAGTCTCCCCACACGCTGGGCCCAATCGGCCACGAATTCATTGGCGTCGTCGACCAGGTCGGGACGGAGGTGCGCCGCGTCGCCGAGGGCGACTTCGTCATCGCGCCGTTTAAGTTCAGCGACGGCACATGTGCACACTGTCGCGCGGGCTGGACGTCGAACTGCGTCGCAGGCGCCCCGTTTGGGACCGACGGAATCGACGGCGGGCAGGGGGAGGCTGTGCGTGTGCCCTTCGCCGACGGCACCCTCGTTAAGGTCCCCGGCTCCGGTCACTCAGATGAAACCCTGCGCTCGCTCCTGACGCTCACCGATGTCATGGCCACGGGCCACCATGCAGACGTGAGTGCCGGCGTCAAAACCGGCAGCGTTGTCGCGGTCGTTGGGGACGGCGCCGTCGGTCTGTGCGCCATCATTGCTGCGCGGCGCCTGGGCGCCGCCCGGATCATCGCCCTCAGCCGAAACCCGGCCCGCCAGACCATGGCTCGGTCGTTCGGCGCCACGGACGTCGTGGCCGAGCGCGGCGACGCGGCAACAGAGGCAGTGCTGGAGATAACGGATGGGATAGGTGTCGACGCCGCGGTCGAGTGCGTCGGCACGGCCCAGTCATTCGCGACGGCGTTCGCTATCGCCCGACCCGGCTCGATAGTAGGTTTCGTCGGGGTGCCCCACCGTGTCGAGGTCCCAATCGATACGATGTTTGGCCGCAATATCGGATTGCGGGGCGGGGCCGCCCCCGTCCGTCGCTACATTCCTGAACTGCTCGACGACGTCCTCAACGAGCGGATCCATCCCGGACTGGTCTTCGATCTCGAGTCCACCCTCGATGGCGTAGCCGAGGCGTACGCCGCCATGGACGAGCGCCGTGCGATCAAGTCGCTCCTCCGGATAGGGACGGTTTGATGGTGATCAGCCGGAGTGCTAAGGAGGCACGATGATGAGCGAATGGACGAGCGAGGACCTCACAAGGATCGGGAACGCGGAGGAGGTGCAGGTCACCTCACGCCGGGGCGACGGCACGTTGCGAAAACCGGTGACCATCTGGGTGGTACGCGACGGCGACAGCCTCTACGTCCGATCGGTTAAGGGACCCACGGGCGCCTGGTTTCGTGGCACACAGGAGAGGCACGAAGGTCGAATCCGAGGCGGCGGCGCCGATCAAGACATCACCTTCGTGGACGCCGACCACGACATCGGCGACAAAGTCGACGCGGCGTACCGGGCCAAATACCGGCGCTACGCCGGAAGCATCCTCAACAGCGTGCTGACTCCGCAGGCGCGATCCACGACGATCCAACTCGTGCCTCGCTAGGCGAGGAGATAACACACTTCGGTCTCGAGCTGGGCGGGGTCCTCACGCCAGTCGCCGTAGATCTCCCAGCGAGGGCCAGCGAGGGCCAGGCTCCGTGCGACGCACCACTCGCGGATGGCGCGGTGAGGCTCATCTAATCGGTCATAGGGCCCGCGGTGGAGCGTGCGTGCGACCCGGCCCGCCGGCAGCCTGGATGGAACGACCCGGCCTGATGGCTTGAAGGACCGAGTCACCTGGACTCCGACCTCGACGTTCGGAACGTCATCCTTATAGAGCATGATGTTGTGCCCATCGGTGCGGAGGTCGCTGCTGCGGAGGAAGGCCCAGACCTGGTCGAGCATTTCCTTCCACAGGCTCGGGAAGCGCTCCCAGGTTGTGGTCGCGGCCACAACCGCGGTGGGACTCTCGGCGCTGGTGGTCAATTCGACGTGATAAGTCATCGATGCGGGTGAGGACCGGCAGCCGCGCCGGCCCTCACGCGTCGGTTCTGTCTAGCGCGGCGCCATCTTGAGCAGTCCGAACGCTGCGCCCTGGGGGTCGCTGAGGATCGCAAAACGGCCGCCCGGGAAGTCCATCGGCGAGACCATCTCGCGCGCGCCCGCCTGCGTAGCGGTCTTGAACGACTTGTCAACGTCGCTGACGGCGAAATAGACCAGCCAGTAACTGGGCACCTGTGCCGGAACCATCTTGTTCATTTCCTGCCCGCCGGCAATACTCTCGCCGCCGAGCTGGAACTCCGTGTAGGGCGGTGAATCCGGGCCCACGTCACTCGTCTTTGGTGTCCAGCCGAAGACCTTCTGATAGAAGGAGATCGCTTTGTCGACGCCACGTGAGCTGAGCTCGGCCCAGGCGAAGGTGCCGGGCTCGCCGGAGGGCAACCCGGCGTTCATGGCGCGAGGCTGCCAGGCGGAAATGAACGCGCCGGTCGGATCCTGGAAGACCGCCATGCGCCCCTGATCTCCAACGTCGAAGGGCGGCGCGATTACCTTGCCGCCAGCCGTCTGAACCTTTTTGGCCAGGTCGTCGGCATCATCGGTGCCGATGTAGACCGACCATGCCGTCGGCGCTTCCGGTGACATCTGGGGCCCAATCCCCGCCACCTGTTTGCCTCCGACATTCGCCATCCCGTAGCCGCCGTATTGCGGATCTGGATTGACCTCGACCTTCCAGCCGAACAGCTTCGAGTAAAACTCGCGTGCGGCCGGGGCATCTGACGTCGACAGATCGACCCACGCTGGTTTGTTGGCGACTGCAGTTTTAGCTTCAGCCATAACCTGCCTCCTCATTGTCCGTGTGCGAAGTGGACGAACGTCTCCCCGGCGGGTCAGCCCGCCAGGTCAAGCTCTATTCTGCACGCCTCATCGACCAGCTATCAGCGGCGAGTTGGCGTTCGATGAGTTTCGCAGCCGCTAACCGTCAAAGTGAGCATGATCGCAGAACGGCTCGCGAAGACCCTCGACGGCGACGTCATCGTACCCGGAGATCCAGCCTACGACGCGGCGCGCGCGGTATGGAACGCGATGGTCGATCGGAGGCCACGTCTGATCGCACGCTGCAGTAATGTCGCGGACGTGCGGGCAGCCGTTCTGGCGGCCCGGGATCTCAACATCGAGATCGGCGTGCGCTGCGGCGGACACAGCGTGCTCGGCCTCGGGATCCCGGAGGACGGGCTGACGATCGATCTCACACCGATGGGGGCGGTGCGTGTCGACCCGACTCAGAAACGCGCCTGGGTGCAGGGCGGCGCACTGCTGGGTGCGCTCGACCGAGCGAACCAGCCGCATGGGTTGGCAACAACGGCCGGCAACGTGTCACACACCGGAGTCGGCGGCCTGACCCTCGGCGGCGGGATGGGGTGGCTGGCCCGACAGTACGGCCTTTCCTGCGACAACGTCGTATCGTTCGAGATGGTGACGGCAGACGGCGACGTCATTCATGCCAGCCAAACGGAGAATGCGGATCTTTACTGGGGACTGCGCGGTGGTGGCGGCAACTTCGGCATCGTCACCGAATTCGAATTCCGACTGCATGAGGTCCCAAACGCGGCGCTGCTTTCCACGCTTTCATTTCCCATCGAAGCCGCTGGCTCGGTGCTACGGACCTGGCGTGACCTGGCCGCGGAGGCACCCCGGCAAGCGACCTTCACTGCCAGCCTGCCGGGCGACCAGAATGTTGTCACGGTGGGCTTCGTCTGGGTGGGCCATCCAGCGACCCGCCGGCCACTGCCCAGCATGAAGCCGCTTGGCAGGCCTCTAACCGAGAACGTGGTCGAGTTGTCATATGTCGATCTCCAACGGATCGACGACAGCCCGCAGGGACACGCACTGCGCCGATATCAGAAAGGCCATTACCTTGGCGAGCTATCCGACGATGCGATCGAGGCACTGTTGCAGAGCCGCACCGACGCAGCGATCGGAGCCCTCCCAAACATCGGCCTGCAGGCGTATGGCGGTGCGATCGCGGACGTGCCCGATCAGGACACCGCGTTTGCCTTCCGCAGTACCGCCTTCGAGTACGTCGCCGCGAGCCGGTGGACCGACCCGGCCGAAGACGATCGACGCATGGCGCTCGCGCGGCGGACGGCCGCGGCTCTCGACCCGTTCGCCCGAGGCCAGTACGTCAATACACTCAGCGACGAAGGCGCCGAGGGCGTCCGTCGCGTGTATCCACCGGACAAGCTCGCGCGGCTAACCGCGGTCAAAGACAGATACGACCCGGAGAACGTCTTCCATCTCAACCACAACATTCGTCCCTCGGTCCAACGCCGGGCAATCGGCTGACCGTTCACGCCGGGATGCGCGATGACCGATCACTGGGATTCAGTGGCGCGCCGGCACATCCCTCGCCGGACTGGTCGCAACACTGGGTCAGCCGCCCATTAGCGGCAGCGTCATGAACGTGCTATTCGGACTCGGGCGGTAGCCGCCGAAGGGTCCACACGGTTCGAAGCCGGCACTGGCGTACAGCGAGCGAGCTGGGGCAAACCCTGCCATGGACCCCGTCTCGAGACTCAAACGGCGAAAGCCGCGATCGCGGGCAACACCGATGACATGATCGAGGAGCGCTCGACCGATGCCGCGACCTCGAGCCGCCTCCGCAGTGTGCATTGACTTGACCTCCGCGTGGCCGGCATCCAGCATCTTGAGCGCCGCCACCCCGAACAGCTCGCCTCGAACGCGGAAGCTGAAGAAGGTAATCGCGGGATCCACCAGGCCGTCGACTTCGAGCGCGTGGGTATCCTCGGGCGGGCTCTGCGATCGGGCGAACGCGAGGTGACGCTGCAGCAGGGCCCGCACATCCTCAGCGCGAGGGTCATCAATGGAGATCTCGCCGTCAGGCTTGCTGGAGGACAATCCGGCTTTCTCGAACGATGGCCTACCGTAACACAAGGAGGTGAGAACCATGGATCGCGGCCCGTGGTCGAAGGCCGGGTCAGCGCCGGCCGGCGACTTTGAAGCTGCCTCGAAGGGACGACTCCGCCGGCCCGTCTTGGATGACGCCCGGCGGAAGGTCGAGCGGGCCCTCGCGACCGTCGATGCGGCCCAAGAGCTGGCGAGAGCAGCGGAGGCGGTCGTGAACAGCGCGGAGACCGACTTGCTGGGCCAGGAAAGCACGGGCCTGAGCGCGCTCCGCGTCGCTCTAGCCAGATACCGGGCTGCCCATGGTGACTGAACCGTATGGTCGCACTCCACCCACGGGGTTCACGGAGTCGTCGCCGTCATGCCGACCAGCTCGGCGCTGACCAGCCAGAGCCGCGCGGTCATGTCGATGTCGTAGGCGATCCTGTTGGCCCTTTTCGGCTTGCCGTTGGTAAAGAACTGGCCGGTGACATCCGCCAGATCAGGTGTAGACGCCAGATAGATCGATGTCTGGGCACCCTGCGCCGGGGTCTTCAGCAGCGGGCGGACCACGCGACTGATGACCGTGAAGAACCAGGCCTGGTCTTCAGCGCCGAAGTTGGTGCGAACGACGCCCGGGTGCAAGGAGTTGGCCATGACCCGGGTGCCGTGGAGGCGGCGCGCCAGCTCGTTCGTGAACATGACGTTGGCGAGTTTGGACTGGTTGTAGGCGCGCTGTCCCGAGTAGCTGCGAGCGCCCTGCAGGTCATCGAACTCGATCCGGCCCATCGACTGCGCGCCGGAGGAGACGGTAATGACCCGAGCGGGTGCGCTGGCCTTGAGCCGATCCATAAGCAGGTTGGTGAGGAGAAACGGAGCGAGGTGGTTGAGGGCGAAGGTGCGCTCCAGGCCGTCGGCAGTCGAGTGTCGGTGGGCCCAGAAGCCGCCGACATTGTTGACCAGCACGTCCAGACGCGGGTAAGCCTCGAGGACAACGGCGGCGAGCTGACGCAGCTCGTTCTGCGAGGTCATGTCGGCGGCGAACGCGTCAACAGCCGGGTTTCCCGAGGCCGCACGGATGTCGGCCGCCGCTTGTTCGGCGCGCGCAGGGTCGCGACCCGTGATCCCGACCCGGGCGCCGAGGGTCGCAAGGCCGGTTGCAGTGGCCTTGCCGATTCCCCCGGTGCCGCCGGTAATCACGACGATCTTGCCACCCATCGGAAGCGTGCCAACCATGGTCCGCGCCTCGGTTATGAGGCTGCGACCTTGATCGGTTCCCCTCGGTAGGCCTCGGGCTGGAACCCCTTGAAGAAGAGCCAGAATGGCAACACCAGCTCAAAGAAGAACCCGGGGATCGTGAGATAGAGGCCGATGTGGATCCCGAAGATTTCGGCAATGGTCCCTGCCACCAGAATCGGGTAGCCAATCAATCCCGAAAGCGCCAGCCACCGGGGGACTAGTTGGGTCCGGAACAGCAGCAGGCAGAGGAATACGGCCCCGACGCCGAGCGTCATCTCCCCCATCTGGTAGGCCATGGCATTCGTATGGACAAGAATTGACCCGAGCGTTTGCGCTCCGGCCTCGCCCGCGTGCCCGGCCAAGGGAACGATAAGTAGGAGAGCGAGCACCCCAACGCTGAGAAGGACCACCTCGACAATCATCGTGGCCAGGTAGGCCAGCGCGGTTCGCTTGCTGTGCTTCTCCAGGATCGGGAAGAACAGAACGCCCTTACCCAGATCCACCCCGGTGTTGAGAAACATCAGAAAGGCGCCAATCACCAGGATGGTCTGACTTCCGGCAATCGTCGAGAGAAAGTTGGAGCCGCCGACCAGGGAGGTCGCAAGCCCGGAGCCCACTCCATAACAGAGAAACCCCGCCAGAAACAGCGCTCCAATCAGCCTCGAATACGTCATTCGAGACCCCGCCAAATCACCGCGTTTCGCTTTCGCCTCGGCGGGAGTGTGCAAGGTCGCGGGCCCATGGCCATTCGTCGTCGGTTTCGCAGTGATCATGCTGTGGCTCCATTAATGACGGTGACGACGACCTTGCCTCGAGCGTGTCCTTGACCGACGTAAGCGATTGCTTGAGGCGTCTCGCTCAGCGGGTACGTTCTGTCGATGACCGGTGTGACCTTGCCTGCCTCAATGAGCTCTCTTAGAACAAGCAGATTCTCCTGCTTGGACTTTGCAATGAACGTCCTCACGGTCTGGCTCACAAAAGCAAACGACAGCTTCGCCTTGATAAGACGACCCCCGCTTGCGACCCACCGATGGTCGAAACCCCCACCGTTCGGCACGAGCATCCCCTTCGGCGTGAGCGCGCGTCGGAGGTCGGACAATGATCGGTTCGCCACGTTGTCGAGAATGAAGTCGTAACGCAGACCTGTCCGTGTGAAGTCGACTTTGGTGTAGTCGACGACTTCGTCTGCGCCGATCGATCGGAGCAGGTCAACATTTTTGGTGCTGGTCACGCCGGTCACGTGTGCTCCGAGCGACTTGGCAATTTGCACCGCGAAGGTCCCGATGCCTCCGGAGGCACCGTTCACCAGAACTTTCTGCCCGGCCTGCACCTGGCCGTGATCTCGAACCGCCAGGAGGCCGACGGTCCCGGCCATGGGAACGGCGGCAGCCTGCACGAACGTAAGCCTCGTCGGCTTGAGTACCAGCGCGTTTTCCGCGACGGACGCGTACTCGGCAAAGGCGCCGCCGAGCTGACCGCACCAGCCGAAGACCTCGTCACCCGGCCGAAACCGCGTCACGCCCGCGCCGACGGCCTCGACCTCACCCGCGACATCGGTGCCCCGAACCGGATTCTTTGGCCTGCCCATCCCGTACAGTGGCCGAGCGATGTAGGGCAGGCCGCCGACGATCGCCCAGTCAGCGGGGTTCACGCCAGCCGCCCGAACGCGAAGCAGCACGTCGTGGTCTCCGATCGCAGGCTTGTCGATGTCCCTAAGCTTGAGGACGTCTGCCGACCCGTAGGTGTCCTGGACGATAGCCTTCATCGTGGTTACTCGTGTCGTGCTTGGCCGAATCTCCGTCGAAATCATGGTTCCACTTCCTTCTGCCCTGCCGGGCTGGTGCTTACACCGTAAGCTTGCAGGCCTCATCCTAACACATACAGCGTAAGCCTGTCTGGACTTACGGTGTATGCTATCGGCGGGTAACGTGAACGGACATGGCCATGCAGGCTAAACGCGCGGCAAAGCGCCGCGCTGCCTTGACCAGGGAGCGGATACTGCGAACCGCCATCCGCCTCACCGATCGCGACGGCATCGACTCGCTCAGCATGCGAAAGCTGGGCCACGCGCTCGGGGTCGAGGCGATGTCCCTCTACAACCATGTGCGTAACAAAGTGGACTTGCTGGACGGCATGGTCGACATCGTGTTCAGCCAGATCGATCTACCGTCCAACGGATTGGACTGGCGGAACGCCATGCGCAAGCGGGCTGTCTCGGCCCGCCAGGCTCTCCTGCGCCATCCCTGGGCCATCGGTCTGATGGAGTCGCGAGCTACACCTGGTCCCGCCACCTTGCGACATCACGACGCTGTGCTTGGAAGTCTCCGGAAGGCAGGCTTCTCGATAGACATGGCCGCCCACGCGTACTCAATCCTGGACGGCTACATCTATGGATTCACGCTAACCGAGCTGACATTGCCGTTCAGCACCTCGGAGGGCGGTGCCGGGGTGGCAGAGATAGCAGGAAACATCATGGATGGATTCCGTCCGGGCGAGTACGGGTACCTGGCCGAGATGGCACTTGACCGCGCCAGGAAGCCGGGCTACAAGTACGGCGACGAATTCGAATTTGGCCTCGATCTCATCCTCGACGGCATCGAACGGGTTCGGGCATGAATTCGCCGCCCGTCAAGGACGCCCGATGATGCGCAATCAGGTCCTCGAATCGGTTCATGCTCATGGGCGGCAAGCCGTACGGCGTGCGACCGGTCAGGCGGGTTGCTTGCGCTCCCGCTGCTGACGGAAAAGTTCGGCGATCTCTTTCACCGTCGTCGCATCCTCGGGCCGCTTGTCTGCATCTCGAAACGACACGATGCGCGGAAATCGCAGCGCATAGCCGGGCTCGTCGCCGGCCTTGCCGGCGGTATGGCGCGGGCTCGGTGTGATTTCGTCGGCCAGCACTTCGACCACCACCTCGGGCTCGAGCCACACATCAGGCACCAGGATGGAATCCACCCGCGCCGGCCGCTGCTCCACCTGAAGCTTGTCCGCCTGCTCGCGGATCTGTCGCCACTCAGCGTCGGACAGGCCGGTCCCGAGCTTGGTGATGGTGGCAAACCGGTCGTGTTGCGCATCGTAGACACCCGCCAGCAGCGCCCCCAGGCCGAAGTCCGCCCGCTTGCCTTTTCCAAAGTAATAGCCGAGCAGGACCAGGTCGACGGTATCGTTGAGCTCACCGCTGGTGTGGCGTTTCAACTTGACCCAGTTGAAGTTGCGCGCGCCAGCCTGGTACTTCGAATCCGGTCGCTTGACCACGACGCCCTCCAGCCCCTGGCTGATGTTGTCCAGCAGCGTTTTGGTCAGAACCTCGACCGAGTCCGTCTTGATGATCGGAGCGGGAAGGAGCACCATCGAGCCCGCGATCACGTCGTCGACGAGCGCGAGCCTCTCCTCGTAGGGCAGCTCGGTCAGGTCGCGGCCGTCACGGTAGAGGATGTCGAAGATGAAGGCGACGAGCGGCAGGTCGAGCGCGGCCTGCTCGATCCCGTGCTGCCGGCGGCGGCTCGCGGTCAGCTGGAACGGAAGGTACTCCTCCAACTCCTTGCTGTAGGCGATTGCCTCGCCATCCAGGATCAGCGCCTCGTCGTTCAAACCTCGAGCGGCCGCGGTGAGCTCGGCGAACATGAGGGTGAGGTCCTCAAGGTTGCGCGAGAACACCCGCACGGTGGAGCCCTGTTTGTGGATCTGGACCCGGATTCCGTCGTACTTCGGCTGGACCGCGACCAGGCCAAGCCGCTTGATCACCGCCTCCGGGTTGGGGAGTCGCTCCGCCAGCTGGCTGCGGATCGGCCTTCCAACGGTCACCTTCAGGGCATTGACCGCAACTTCCCCGCCGGACCAGAAGGTCTTCGCGATCATGCCCAGGTCGGAGGTCCGGTTATAGGCGCCCTCCAGCACCGGCCGAAGCGAGCGGTCGCCCTTCTTCGCGAACGACAACCCGTCGAGCACGGTGGGATCGCCGATGCCGAGCCGCAGGCGACCCAGCGCGATCCTGACCAGGTGCTTGGCCGAGTTCGGATCGACCTGTTTGAGCAGGGCCGCGAAGAGCGATCGTTTCTTTTCGACCGATCCGGCGCCAGCTGCGCCGGCGATTTCGGTGAGCCTCGCGTGCACATCATTGACCGTCAGCGTCGTGGTCGATCCATGCGCCGAAAGACTCGCGGCCACCAGGCCCAGATCACCAAGACGGCCGAAGAGTTTCGCAACCTCGTCGCTCGGCTTGTCGAAGGCCTGCGCGACGGCCGCGATCACCAGCTTCTCGCCGAGGCCGATCTCGACCGGCTCGAAAAAGGGGACCAGCCGCCCCTGGATCAGATAGGTCAGTGGCTGAATCTCGTCGGACGAACTCTTCGCGTAGAGCTCGGCGAGCGTCTTCACCAGCTCGTTCCGGCTGCTGGTCGACTCCAGCCGGTCCAGGTAGGCGCTCAGCTCAGAGAACGTCACAGCAGCGCCTCGAGCCGATCGATGAATGGCCGCTGAGCCGGCAGCAGCTTGCGCCGGGCTTCCTCCAGGTCGAACCAGGCGGCGCGGTCGATCTCGGGAAATTGCTGCACCCTTCCCGACCGCGGCGGCCACTCGAGCTCGAACGTATTGCTGCTCGACCGGGTGACGTCGAGGTCCCCCGGCAGCGCCCAGGCGTGGACAGTCTTGCCTCCCCTCTGACGGATGTCACCTAAGACTTTGATCTCCCCCTCGGGTGCCGGCACGCCGAGCTCCTCCTGAAATTCGCGCCGCGCGACATCGATGCCGGCTTCATTCTCGGCGATCTCGCCCTTCGGTATCGACCAGGCCCCATCCTCGCGCTTTTGCCAGAACGGACCACCGGGATGGACCAGCAACACCTCCACCCTGTTGTCCCGTTGCCGGTAGAGAAGCAAGCCCGCACTCTGGGCGCTCAATCCGACAGCAAGCTTGACATATTCCCATATCGGTATATAATGGCGTCCATGGCACGTGCGGCAACCACGGCGGATGCGTTCAACGCCGTGGCCGAGCCCCGGCGGCGGCAGATCCTGGATGTCCTCGCCGGTCGAGAGCTACCGGTAAACGACCTCGTCCGCATGGTCGGCCTGGCCCAGCCTCTGGTGTCCAAACACCTGCGGGTGCTCAGGGAAGTTGGGCTGGTTGGCGTCCGTGATCAAGGGCGCCAGCGGATGTACTCGGTCAACGGTCGCCCGCTCAAGCCGATCCACGACTGGGTGAAGAATTACGAGCGGTCATGGTCGCAGCGATTCGATCGGTTGGACGTCGTCCTGGAGGAACTCAAACAAATCAAGGAGGAAAATCATGGCGATGGCGAGTAGCGGTACGGCATTGGTGACGCTCCCGACGGACACACAAATCTTGATCACCCGGGAGTTCGATGCACCCAGGCACCTGGTCTACAAAGCCTGGACGACGCCCGAGCTCATCAAGCGCTGGTGGGCTGGCGACCGGGGCGAGGTCACGATCGCCGAGGTTGACCTGCGGGTCGGTGGCAGATGGCGCTACGTGATGACCGCCAACGATGGATTCGAGGTCGCCTTTCACGGCGTTTACCGCGAGATCGTCCCCAACGAGCGCCTCGTCTCGACGGAGGTCTTTGAGGGCATCCCTGACGCCGAGGCGTCGGCCGTGGTTAACACCATCACGTTGACCGAAACGGACGGACGCACGACGCTGACCAGCCTCGCGGAGCACCCCAGCCGGGGGATCCGCGACATGGTGATCAACTCCGGCATGGAGGCCGGGATGCAGGAAGCGATGGATCACCTCGAGCGGGTCGCGGCTTCTCTTCGCTAATCAGGCGGCGGATCACGGGCCACCGGGAACACGTTCCCGGCGGCCCGGCGTATGGAGAGCCGAGGCCAGCGTATTCGGATCGTAATCCTGACGATGTTGGCGGCCGTTGACGAATATGCCGGGCGTTCCATCGACGCCGTTCCGCTCGCCGCTGCGCACATCGGCCTCGATCCGCGACAAGCCGGATTGGGCCTCGAGATCGGCGCGAAACCGTTCTTCGTCGAGCCCGAGCATCCGGGCATACCCCTGGAGGTCGCGGTCTTCCAGGAAAGGCTGGCGCCGCAAAAGCAGGTCGTGCATCTCCCAGAACTTTCCCTGTGCGTCGGCGGCCTCAGCCGCCAGCGCGGCGTGCAGCGCATGCGGATGAATTCCCGTCAGTGGGAAATTTCGAAATGCGAACGCGAGCGACTCGCCCAGTCGCTCGCGCACCGTGGCAACGCTGAGGAGCGCCTGGCGCGTGTATGGACACTCGTAGTCTCCATAGATCAGCAGGCGGGATGGCGCCGTCAGGCTCCCACGAAGATGGTCAGCGGAGGAGATCTCAACCGAGGGAGTTCGCTTCATCCATGATTAGGTTAGCCCTCGTGGATGGGATTGGAGGCGCGATCTGGCCAAGCTGAGCTACACGGCAATCACCTCACTCGACGGCTATGTGGCGGACGAGACCGGCAACTTTGACTGGGCCGCGCCGGACGAGGAAGTGCACACGTTCGTGAACGACCTGGAGCGGCCGATCGGCACCTACCTCTACGGGCGCCGCCTCTACGAAGTGATGGTCTTCTGGGAAGATCCGAACGCGTTCACCGACGCGCCGCCGTTCATCCAGGACTACGCGCGGATATGGCAGGCAGCCGACAAGATCGTCTACTCCACCACCCTGCAGACCCCATCCAGCACCAGAACGCGGATCGCTCGAGACTTTGACCCCGAAGCCGTCCGGCAGATGAAGGCGACCGCGCAACGCGACATCAGCGTTGGCGGTCCCGACCTGGCCGCCCAAGCGATCAAGGCCGGCCTGGTCGATGAGTACCACCTGTTCGTCACCCCCCTGCTGGTGGGAGGCGGCAAGCCCGCGTTGCCCGAAGGGGTCCGCCTGAAACTCGAACTACTCGACGAACGCCGCTTTGGCGGTGGCGTGGTCCATCTTCACTACCGCGCCTAAAAGGCCTTTTCGCCGGCGCGGATCGGAACCTTGAGCCAGTTCTCCGCCGGCGGAAGCGGGCAGCTCCAGGCTGGGTCGTATGCGCAATTGGGGTTGTAGGCGTAATTGAAATCAATGGTTACGTCATCGCCGTGGGCGTGTACCTCGAGATAACGGCCCGCCCCATAGGTCTCGTGTCCGGAGGTGGCGTCACGAAACGGAATGAAGAGCTCGTCCGAATCATCGGATGCGTAGAGGACCACCTGGGCAGCCTCGCCATCCACCCGGAAGCGCACGACACCGTAGCGCTGATACACCTGCTCTTCGCCGGCACTGGTCGCCATCCGAACCTCGCCGGGCTCGACGTCGCGGTCGACCGTCCCGTTGATGACCAGCTGCGGGTTCTCGTCGAAATAGACGAGCCCGGCGAACGCATCACGTTGCTCGGGTGTCAGCGGTGAATGCGGTTCCTTGCGGAACACCCGGTCCTTCTCTGCCCGAAAACGCTTTAGCTCCGTTCCACCCATTCTCTAGAGACGGAAACCGAGGCGGGCCTTCATTTGTTCCCTTCGGCTTGTTCGGCCCAGCTAAAGAAACCTGGCAACCATCTCACGCACTCGGTCCTGCTCCGATGACCAGGCCGCCCAAACGCTCGCGCACCAGCGCATCAGCTCCCGGTCGCGGCGCGGTCCCGGTTGAACCCTCAGCACATCGGCGACCGTCAGCGGACCGACTCCCTGCGGGGGTTCGAAGCGCGGCCACTGCCTCGATTTCGACGCCATCAGCATATGCATGCTCTGGACCTGACGGCCGGTAAACCTCCGTTCGACCGCCAGATAAAGACCGGCCAGGGCAAAGGCCGCCCCAATCGTTGATTTCGATTCAGGTACATGCTGCGCTCCATAGGCGTCGACCAGGTGCTGATGGATAAACGCGGAATCGCCGTGGGCGAGTGTGTAGTACGACAGCTCATTCATCACGCTGCGGCATTCGCCGGACGCGTTGGCCTTTCGATCAGGTTCCAGGCCAAGGCTCGGGACCTTCAGGCCGCATCCCGGGCAAACCACGAACACGAGTTCCCACCTTAAATCAGGAATGATCCGTCCGGCGAATTTGGTGCTACTTTTACGGGTGCAGGACAGCCAAAGACCCGGTGCACGCTCCAACTCAGCAGTTAGATCACGACCGGCAGCCCGACGGGGTACGAACGGAGTCCCCCGCCGATCTCTTGAGACCTGCTGTGCCGGGAGGCCGGATCGTTCTCGCCGAGGAGAGGGCCGAAACCTCGGCGTACCTCCGAGGCCTCCTGGACGCGCATTGGGATGTCGAAACCGTTGACACTGGCGCCGAGGCACTCGAATTGGTACGGAGGCGCCCTCCAGATATCCTCCTGACAAACGCCACACTGGGTGGCACCGACGGCCTGACATTGCTCCGAACGTTGCGGTCGGAGCCTGAGACCCGGGACTTACCGGTCGTGTTGTACTCCGATCGGGTCGATGAGGCTTCGCTCGAGGCGTTCGAGGAGGGGGTGGACGATTACCTGATCGAGCCCTTCACGACCCGGGAATTGCTGGCGCGCTTGAGCGGCGCCATCAAGCTTGCGCGCATGCGCGCCGAAGTGTCGCAGGCGCGTTCTGAAACAAAAGTCGCGAGCGCCAGGGAATCGCTTGTCAAGATCGCCGCACACGAGCTGCGGACGCCACTGACGGTGATCGGAGGCTACGTTTCCATGCTGCTGGACGGCAGCCTGCCGAGCGGCTCGGAGCGGGCGCGGGCGGGACTGGTCCTGGTAGCCCGCAAGACCGAAGAAGCCAAGCGGATGGTGAATCAGATGCTGCTGGCAGCCCGAATCGACGCCAAGGGGGTCATCCGTGAGGAGACGACCTTCGACTTGCGACGGTCGGTCGCCGACGCCGTCGACCGCGCGGCGGGCCTGGTTCAAATAGAGACTCAAGAGCTCGTCATGACACTGCCCGAGCGCCCCGTTATGGTCGACGCCGATCGTGCCCACCTGGGCTTGATCCTGGACAACCTGCTCAACAACGCCCTCGTCCACGGCAAGGGTGGTATCACAGAAATCGCGGTGAGTGGCGATCCGCCGACAATCCGGGTGATGGACCATGGCCCGGGCGTTCCTAGCGAGGCCCGCGCTCGCATCTTCGAGGCGTTCTTCCAGGTGGAGGGTCAGCTCCACGGCCGGGGTGGGGTTGGGCTCGGGCTTGCCGTCAGCCGCCAGCTCGCCGAGCTCCAGGGTGGCTCGCTGATCCTCGAGCCGCCGACACCCATTGGCGGTAGTTGCTTCCGCGTCACTCTGCCAGCGAGCGCCCCAGCGAAGAGCTAGCTGCAACGCGCAGCCAGCCGACCCAAGGGATATGATGCGTCCACTACTGGGCTCCTCCTTGGTTGTTCTCCCCCAGGTGGTCAATGGGAGGCCCGGCCGCCGGAGGCCGCTCGAATGGGGGAAAGCACCAGGTAGAAATGAGCGACTCCCCCGATGGCCAGGGACGTGGCGACGTCCAGGTCGGATCTGAGGCGGCAGCCGAAAGTGTCTCCGAGAGGGCCGCCCTGGAGTCGGTCTCCCCCACCCTGCTCATGCCGGGCGAGGATCCGTCCAGCCCGTATATCCCCGACGCCGAGCACTGGATCACGGTCTACAGCGAGCTCTACAACTTCACCGTCGGGATCCTCAACCGTTTCCGCACCGAGATGGCCGGTCTCCAAAAACCGGCGCAGGACTACCTCCGTTCGCACGATGTGATCGTCCACGAAGAACAGATCCAGCGCTTCGCGCAGCGGCTCGCCTTCTGGAATCGGCGGCTCACCCGACTGCAAGCCAGGTCAGGCAGGTCGTAGACTCCGGCTGACCGGCAGGTTGCTACCGAACGACGCGGTACTTGACGTGGGTCACGGCTGGAGAGGCGAGCACCTTGACGGGTTCGAGGGTCGGTTTGCCCACATTCTCGAGCAGCCGCTCCCCTGCTCCGAGAACGACCGGCACAACGTGCAGGTACAGCTCGTCGAGTAGGCCGGCCGCGAGGAACTGCTGCACCGCGTGAGCGCCGCCGGCGATCACGATGTCCTTCGGGCCGGCAGCAGCCCGGGCCTGGGCGAGCGCCGAAGTGATCCCGTCGGTGATGAAGTTGAAGGTCGTGCCACCCTTCATCGGCAGCGCCGCGCGCGGATGGTGGGTAAGAACGAAGACCGGTACGTGGTACGGAGGATCCTCGCCCCACCAGCCCTTCCAGGCCTGATCCCAGCGCCCGTCCCCACCGCCGAACATCTTGCGGCCCATGATGTAGGCGCCGACATTTTGGACCACCTCGTCGAGCACATCGGAGTCGACGCCGCGGGCGCCGCCGAGCTGCCCCTGCTGCTCCCGCCAGCTCGCGGTGGCGAACGCCCACTCGTGGAGGCCCAGCCCCCCTTCGCCGAGCGGGTTCTCGAGACTCTGGTTGGGCCCGGCGACGAAGCCGTCGAGCGAGATCGATATCTGGCAGGTGACCTTACTCATGCTGGTAGTGACTGCGGCCGGACGCCAGAATAAGCGGTGGTGGCTGAGCTGGGAAGGGCTAGAGATCGCGATCGAGCGCTGGCGGCGTTGAAAGCCAGCGACCGCAAGATGGCGCGGTTGATCGACGCGACCGAACCCGTCGATCCGCGGGAATGGCGTCGCGCGCGGCCAGTCGGCGATCCCTTCAGCGTGCTCGTCTACTCGATCATCGGGCAGCAAATCTCGGGATTCGCGGCTCGAGCCATCGCGGGGCGGCTCCAGGATCGGTTCGGCGGGCGGCTGCCGTCCCCGGCCGAGCTCCTCGCCATGGATCCCGCCGACCTAAAGAGCGTGGGGCTCTCCCGGATGAAGGTCGAATACCTCCGGTCGCTGGCCGAGCACATCATCTCGGGCGAACTGCAGATCGACCACCTGGAGAAGCTTTCGGACGACCAGATTCGCACGCAGATTACCGCCAGCCGGGGACTCGGGCGCTGGACCGCGGACATGTTCCTGCTGATCAACCTCGACCGGCCGGACATCCTGCCGATCGGCGACCTCGGCATCCGGTCGGCGGTGCAGCGGCTCTACCGGCTCGACCACTTGCCTACTCCGGGGGAGGTCGACGCCATCGGGGAAAAGTGGCAGCCCAACCGCAGCCTGGCGAGCCTCTACCTCTGGGCGTCAGCCAGGCAGGCGGCTAAACCCGTACCCACCCCGTCGAGGCCGCGCCCCAGCAAGAGAAGGTAGGGGCCGGGCAGCTCGATCCGGCCGCATCCTTATATATGTGACCTCGTCTTCAGCGGGTCAGCCGCCTCGCCGAAGACGTGACAATCCTGCAACGGTGTCCCTGGCTGGCCTTCAGATCAACGCTTCTCACGGTTCCACCGCGATACACCTCTACCGTGCTGCTCGCCCGCAAACGAGTGAACCGGCGGTTCACCGCCGCGGCCCTCATTGCCCTGCTCTTGACGGCTGGCTTCGGCCTCTGGGTCACCTATGGTTTCGGGGGAATCACGGTCGCCGAGCGGATCGATGACCTCGGCGAAGCCGTGGCCGCACTCGTCGCTGCCGTCGCCTGCGGCGCGGCAGCCCTGAGGCACGTCGGGCGGAGCCGACTCGGTTGGTTGTTGATCTCGGCGTCCGCGTTGACCTGGTCGATGGGCGAGCTGGTGTGGTCGTACTACGAACTGGGACTCGGACGGCAGGTCCCCTTTCCCTCGATCGCCGACGCGGGATTTTTGGGAGCCGTTCCGCTGGCCGCTGCCGGCATTGCGCTTTTCGCTCCGGCAAGGCGGCGGGCCGTCATCCGTATGGCCACCGTGCTCGACGGGCTGATCATCGCGGGTTCGTTGCTCGCCGTCAGCTGGACCACCATCCTGGAGACCATCTACAGCCACGGGGCGGACAGCGTTGTCGCGCAAGGCATTAGCCTGGCGTACCCCGTCAGTGACGTCGTGATCCTGACCATGCTCCTGCTCCTCCTGGCCGGTCGGTTCCGCGCCAGGAATCGGCTGCGGTTGTCCCTGCTCGCCGGCGGCTTACTCGCTAACCTCCTCGCCGATAGTGGATTCGCATACCTGACCACCGTGAATTCGTACGGCCCGATCCAACTCATCGACACCGGGTGGGTGGCCGGCTATTTGCTCATCGCGTTGGCCGGCTTTCGCGGCTGGCTGATCCCGGTCGACCCTCCGCAGCCGAAAGAGCAGGCCCAGAGCCTCTGGCAACTCTTCCTCCCCTACATTCCAATGGCGATCGCCGTACTGGCGTCGTGCGCCGATGCCGTACTTGCCGGTTCCATCGACGCGTTCCTGTTCTACGACATCGTGATCGTCGTCATGCTGGTGGTGATCCGCCAGTTCATGATGTTTTTCGACAACACCAGTCTCAACGAACGGTTGCAGGAGCAGGCGGCGGCCCTGCAGCGGCGTGAGGAGCACCTGCGGTCGCTGGTCGAACACTCGTCGG
>Ga0209161_10000557_pt1 | contig 30247 bp, 34 predicted proteins | sample GraSoiAngelo_155_FD_186169 | JGI IMG/M metagenome (GOLD analysis project Ga0209161, IMG submission 186169) | Grasslands soil microbial communities from the Angelo Coastal Reserve, California, USA - 14_1009_13_30cm (SPAdes) (version 2) | ecosystem: Environmental > Terrestrial > Soil > Grasslands... | reverse complement strand
GAGCGCAACCCCTTCGGAGAGATGGAAGGAGTCCAGATAGAAGCGACAGGCGGAATTATTCTCACAGCCAAAGCCAGGCAAATGGCCCTCACCCCGAAAACAATCACGATATCCCCGGAGTGGAAGCTTGAGTCCGAGGACATCATCTCCGAACTGACACTGTTGAGGAAGAGGATTGGTGCCCTGGAATCGTTGAAAGATTCGAGGGAGATTGACGGAGAAATCTATTCGGAGCTTCTCGAGTCGCAGAAGGCCGGCTACCTGGACAAGGTGAAACTGGCGAGCGCCCTGGTCGGCTCAATGCGATCTAGACTAGCCGAAATCACTGGACAAATCACGAGCCTGACAAGATATCTTGTCAATGCGAAGCTTGATCACAAGAGTGGGGAGCTTGACGAGGATTCTCTGAAACTCGCGCAGGGCTCTATCGAGCCGAGTCTTCGGCCTTTGATCGCGGAGAGAAACGATCTTTCCCTGTCGATCAAAGTTGTCGAGCAGGTCCTGCCATCAAAGGTCAGCATTAACTAGGACCCTACTATCCTTGTCCGGTTGAGGATAGGGAAGTGGCTACCTTCGACAGTCGGGTCCGGGTACTGTAACAGCCATATTTTCCGTTGCCATTTTCCAAATAACAGCGTAGAGTTGCGATGATTCATGACCAGTAAAGCGAGAAAGAACAAGCCTACAAGGATCGAAAAGGTCCTGCCCTTGGACAAGGTTATCGGGTTCTTCCGTCAACGATTCCACGATCCCTATCTGAATCCGGAAGCTGAGTTGAGCTTCGTGGATTTTCAAACCGGCTTCCCGGAAGTTCCGCGCGAGGACTTGGAGGAAGGATTGTCTCACTGGGTTATGAGACCCGGCGCAAGAGTACTCTCAACGAAAACAACTGCTATTGATGGACTTGAACTGCAAGTGTGGTACATTCATGGGCTTCACGAGGAACACGCGGACTTGGAGGATTCAATGAGCCGGAGCCCCATCCAAGCCTAGCAGCGAAAAGACGCAACCTCCATCAATCGACTTTCTTACTAATTAGAGTAGGAAATCGTAATTCAATATTCGTGGGAAAATCTTCCGAGCCCCCATTTTGAAATCAATTGTGGGAAATCGCCCATTGTCCGCCCTATTCTGAAATCTGGGACCCCCTCTGAACTCTCCCCTAAGAATCGTTCGTGTTTGGCTGAAATAATGACAGGTTTCGCCTCGGCATGCGAACTTGGATTGCGCCCTAAATCATTGGACTCGCCCATTATCATTGCAGACACGAAATCGTCTCCCGAAAAAGTGGGGTATGTTTCAGCGGTTTTGTGACGCATGAGTGGGCTCACCGGACCATCGTGAAAGTAATCGCCTCGAGCTAGCTCATCAATCCCGAGGATTCTCGATTACAGACAATTGAAGCCCTTATACCGATCGAAGACCCGCCGCGAAATCGCGAGATACGTTTGAAGGCGTTTGTTCTTGCCGGTGGCGCGGGAACCCGGCTCTCACCGCTAACAAGCTACGTCCCAAAAGGAATGATACCTATAGCTGGCAAGCCATTCATCGATTATGTCATCAGCTATCTCGCGAGCCATGGAATAAGAAACATCATCATGTTGCTATCCGATGAGGATAGCGAGGTATATCGCAACCACTTGGACGACGGATCGAAGTATGGTGTCAACATCGGGTACAGCATCAGTCCTCGAACAGGCACCTCGAACGCGCTCAAAGACGCCAGTAGCCACATTGACGGAACATTCCTTGTCTACTACGGCGATGTCCTCACAAGTCTCGACCTAACCGATATGATTCGGTTCCACAGGGAGAAGAAAGCCGTTTGCACAGTCGCACTAAGCACCGGCGTCCGAATCGATTACGGCGTCGGACGAGTCGACAAGGATAACAGGATAGAATATTTTGAGGAGAAACCGGTGCTCAAGGATTATCCTGTCGCGATCGGTGTATGCCTCTGCGAGCCCTCGTTCTTAAAGTACTGTTCAAGCGGATCAGACATAGCAGCAAACGTCATACCAGCACTCGTCGCCAAAGGCGAACGAGTCTACGGATACCTAACGCCGGAACCACACCACGACATCGGATCATTCAAGCAGCTGGACGAGGTAAAGAAGATCCTAAAGACTCACAGCAAGACGCAGACAAAGAGTCAGAACTAAGTTATCCAGTGCGTCTCCTCAGCCGAATCCTCAACCACAAAACCAAGCTTGGCCATCCGATCGCGGATGCGATCAGCTGACTCGTAATCACGCTTGCTCCGCAGCTCGTTCCGCAGCTCCAGGACGAAGTTCACCAGCTCGGAAGCCCGGTTCTGCGCAACGGTCTCGGTCTCCAACACGCCAAGCACAGAGCCCAAGTCCTCCAAAGCACCAATTATCGCGTTCCCAGATTCGGCCTTCGGATTTCTTGCCTCCTCCTCTGCCAGCCCGACTATTCTGATGTAGGCAGCGAGCGCTCCCGGCGTTGAAGTCATCGTCCATGGCCTTGAAGAACTCGTCTCGCGCCTCGTCCAACGGTTTCAGAACCGAGTTTATCTCATTCTCGTTCCGAGTTATCTTGTCTCGAGCCAGCGCGAGCTGATCGTGCGCCCGCCTGAACCTTCTCGCAAGGCTAACCGCTTGCTGCAACGCCTCCTCGGTAAAGTCCAACGGACTCCTGTAGTGCGTTCCTGCGTAGAACACACGCAAACCCGGAGTGCCAACCTTTCTGACCATGTCCCGTATCGGGATAAAGTTCCCGAGCGATTTGTGCATCTCTTGTCCCTTGATGCTCATCAATCCGGTGTGAAGCCAATAGCGCGCCAATGGTTTCTTACCAGTCAGACTCTCCGCCTCGGCGATCTCAGCTTCATGATGAGGAAAGATGAGGTCCGAACCGCCACCATGCACATCATACGTTGGGCCAAAGTACGTTAGAGTAATCGCAGTGTCCTCGATGTGCCAGCCAGGCCGTCCCTTTCCCCAAGGACTCTCCCAGAATATCTCGCCAGGCTTCTGGCTCTTCCACAAGGCAAAGTCTCCAGGATTCTTCTTCCGCGGATCCGGATCAATCCGGTGAACCGTAAGATCCGCAAGTTTTTGGTGGGAGAGTTTTCCGTAGCCTGGAAACTTGGAAATGTCGAAATAGACGTCTCCGTCAACCCTGTAAGCTATTCCCTTCTTGAGAAGTCCAGTGATCTGATCGAGGATTTCGGGAATATGATCCGAAGCCTTCGCGTACAGATTAACACTGTCCACGTGGAGTTCTTTCATGTCCTTGAAGAAAGCCCTCGCTAACCGATCGGCCAAAGCGAGCGGCTGTTCTCCTATATCGTGAGCCTTGTTGATGATCTTATCGTCAACATCGGTAATGTTGAGCAGAAAGAAGAGACTGAAGCCCTTCCTCCGCAAATAGCGGGCGATGATATCGTAAGCGACGTAGGTCTTCCCGTGGCCAATATGGGACACATCCCAGACCGTTGGGCCACAGACAAACATGTTCACCCGGTTGGCTCGGATAGTCTCGAACTTGTCCAGTTTCCGCGTCAGCGTATTGTAGACTCGAAGCTCAGAAGACATCGGATCTATCAGCGCGGAAACCTCACAGCCATTTCACTCAAGCTAGTCCTCTATAACAGGCTCTAACTGGTTGGAAGCTTGCCCTGACCCTGCTTGGCTTCTGAGGAATGGCTCTTCTCGGATTGGATATTGCTCCAGGCCTTCGAAAGCATCTCCTTCTCGTTCGGGTACGACAAGGTATGAAGAGCCTTCTCGTACGGCATCCACTCCATCGCATCATGCTCCGTCCCCACCTTCGCATCAGCCTGATCAGTCTCAAAGAGAAAGAAATGGACAGTCTTGTCGTAAGTCTTCGCACGGAACCCGAACTGGTACTTGATCGCGCCAAGCTTCCCATGCAGCTTCACCCTGCTCACACCAGTCTCCTCACGCACCTCCCTCATAGCCGTCGTGACCTCGTCCTCCCCCTCCTCGATCAAACCCTTCGGCAAACACCACACACCTCTCTTATTGCTCGTCAACAGCAGAAAAAGCGGATTATCCTTGTCCCAGCGATAGACGACTCCCCCAGCTGATGTAACCCGGATCCTCTGCCTGGGCTGCATTCCGCCCCCGTACATGACTACACTCTACGCTCTGCGACTATAATTCGATATCTTTCGACAAAGGCGTGATGTTTTCCGAAGGAGAACCAACAACCACAATGTCCTCTATCCTGATACCACCCCACTTGGGCTCGTAGAGCCCTGGCTCGATCGTCACCACGGATCCTTTTCTCAGGTTATCCTTGCCGTACAGAGAGAGATACGGCCTTTCTCCAATAGTCAGTCCCACTCCATGACCGAGGCCGTGCATGAACCCATGAGTCCGCGCTTCTTTGTTCCCCTTGACCAGTTGTCTCGCCGTTGGGTATCCTTTCCTCTCAAAGATCTTGCAGGCATTTGCCATCATGTCCTTGCAGGGAACCTGCTCCTTCACCATGTCGAGGGCTGATGTCTGGACCTCGAGAACGGCGTCATACATTTCCTTAATCTTCTTCGGCGCGGAACCGAACAGGTAGGTCCGAGTCAAGTCATGCCAGTAACCATCCGGCTCAGAGGGAAATATGTCGAAGACAATAGGCTCACCAGCTCGGACAATATCTTCGTCTTCACCTCTATAGTGAGGGTCACTCGATCTCCTGCCTGGCGCGAATATCGTGTCCTCCGGCGCGACCAAGTTCTGCTCGGAAAGCGACCTTCCGATAACCTTCTTGACGGTTCCAACACTCAAGGGTGTTGACTTGTAAGATACCCTCTTTCCATTGACCTTTGCTCCTCGTAGAAACCGGAGCGTGTCTTCCACGACTCGGATGGTCTTCTTTCCGAGAACTCTCAGCCTTTCGACCTCCCAACGATCCTTCGTCTCACGTGCAGCTTCGATGATCGTAGGCGACTTTTCCCCTGTAATCTTCACGCCCTTTCTGCGAAGAGCATCGATCATGTGCAGTGTATTGGACACGTCATTTCTTCCAGCCAGAATTATGGACCCGTGAAGTCCCTCGTCCTTCATGATTTTCTGATAGAATCGGATCCTGGCCTCATCCCGGTCATACTTGCTAGCGATCCGCTCGTATCCATAGTCCGAGTAGGTCTTGATGTTGCGAACCTTTCCTTGGCGCGCGCTGCCCACGTCGATGTTGCTTACTATGAGCGTTGGGTCATGTGATCTTCGTTTCAGAAATATTCCCCCTCTCGGCAGAGAGGTTCCTGCCGCGTACCGAAGGTCTGGGTTTCCGACCGTTGAATCTCCGAAGACTATGATTGAATTGAGATTTCTTTTTTCCATCTCCACGTCGAGATCTTTGATCAAGAAGATGCCCTAGCAACAGGGGGCGAGAATAGTATATTATGATTGGGAACGATCAGTGCGATAAATTGCTCGATAGATTGATGAAGGATCTAGTTCTTCCTGGCGGAAACCAGAGGCTTCTGAAGGGAAGTCCGAAACAGCCTTTTCTGAGTGGACCTGCGGTGCCGCCTCTCTAGCTCGCTCTTCAACCGTCTTTCCTCCGCCCCGTGTAGCCAGTCAGGGATTAGAAGAACCCGGATCAGTTCCTGGACAGTGACGCCTCTCTGAATTGCGAGTTGCTTGAGCCTTAGGTAAACGGCTCGGTCGAGGACCTGCATGAACTTGACGGAGTCTTTGGTGCCCCGAGTTCTCGATACTGGCATAGGAACCACGGGAGTCCACTACTATTCATGGCTCATCTACTCTTCTTATAGAATAAACTCTAAACAAAAACAAGCTTCCAACCAGCAGGCGGAAATCGGTTAAATTGGACGACAAAGATAGGAACTGCTCATGCTGGCTTGTCTAATCAACGGACCTGGGCTTGCGGAGGTCAAAGAAGTCCCAGTTCCCAGACTCCAGCCAGGCGAAGTCTTGATCAAACTCGCAGCAGCCGGAATATGCGGGACTGACGTCGAAAAAGTCCATGGTGCATATGGACTTGGCGGAATCCTCGGCCACGAAGTCAGCGGGACCATCGCGAGCGTAGGTGAGGGAGTAACCGATCTGAGAAAATCGGACAGAGTCATCGCGCATCATCACGTGCCATGCTACAATTGCGAATACTGCCGATACGGGGACCACACCATGTGCGATCTCTTCAAGAAAACAAACTTTGATCCCTGCGGACTTGCAGAGTACTTCCGAGTTCCCGAGGCAAACGTCACTCGAGGAGCGGTAGTACGCTTGCCCAAAGAGACAAGCTTCGAAGAAGGATCCATGATAGAACCGACCGCCTGTTGCGTGAGGGCCCTCGGCAAGGCGGGAGTTAACCCTGGAGACAAAGTCCTCGTCGTAGGCCTAGGCCCGACTGGCCTGACACAAATACAATTACTCAGGAAAATGGGCGCGGCAAAAATAATCGGCGTCGATATTCTGCCCCATCGACTCGAAATGGCACAAAAGCTGGGGGCCGACGAGTCGATTGATCCTTCCTCAAAAGATGTCCCTAAACAAGTTACGAAATCAACCCGAGTTGGTGTTGATTTGGCAATCGTATCGACTGGGAATCAGAAGGCAATACAGCCCGCGCTTGCCTCGGTTAGAAAAGGGGGCAAACTCCTTCTGTTTGGCGCCCCCGCTCAAGGCGCGACCATTGATCTCGATGTCGGCGCGTTGTTCAGCCGGCAGATCTCAATTGTGACGAGCTATTCTTGTGTAGAATCGGATATTCATCGCGCTCTCGGATTTCTGGCAAAAAGAGAGATAGACCTTCGGTCTATGGTTACTGACCGATTTGCCTTACGAGACACTCCAAAAGCGCTTGAGCATGCTCGAACTTCGAGAACTGCCGTCAAGACCGTGATCTTGTCCCAAGCGTAACACGATGCCAGAGGGAGTTGGCGCTAGTCTTTCCATGCTTTGTTCGAGGCGAATCTGACAACGCAATTTCAGTTTGACGAAAAGGTGGACTTGGCGATAGGCAAGTCTGTGAAGGCCACGCTCAGGTTCTACAACGAGCTCAGAAAGCAAGCGGTTGCTCGAGGCGAGGTGGTGAAGCCTCCCAGCTACGAGACGTTCTCGACAATGGCGAGAGGCCTCATGGATGCAAACAAACAGGTTGATCTCGACCGACTGAAGAACGCGAGCATGCGAGACCTCTTCGAGCGAACATGGTCACAGAAGCTTCTCAACTATTCGACGCAGAAACTTCAGAGAGAGGCCTACGAGACTCTCATGAGGAGATACTAGGAGCATATTGCACTCGACGCTTTGTGACTCGACAACGGCTACGGCCCTCATAGATTCTCCTCAGTGGTCGTCGAAATTATCGAGGATCTTTCAGGCTCTAATAGATGTTCTCGTCCCACTTCTGGGACAAGATGCTGAATAAGCACTTTTCCAGACGATTTCATCTCAAAGAAACCGTATTCTCGCTGCTTTTCGCTCTCGTCCCTCATGGATATTCTCGCGTTCTGCGTGAGTTTCAAATACTACCACGCTCCAGTGCACGCTCAACTGAATAGAAATGCCACAAGCATACTGCGTCAAATGCAAAGCAAATATCGAGATCAAGAACCCAACGAACGTCACGCTCAAGAACGGAAAGGCTGCGGTCAAAGGCGTATGCCCCAACTGCGGAACCTCCGTCTTCCGAATCGGAAAGGGTTAGCGGCTCATCTTAAGCCTCGCGCTCCCCTCCAATATTTTTCCACGCTGAAACACTCCTCTCGTAGAACCTTTTAACTTGAAGAGAGGTCTCTCTCATGAGAGAACGGTGAGTACGCTCCGCGTCGCATTAGTAATCGTCCTTATGCTGATTGCAACGATAAGTCTCTCTCACACACAAGGAGCGATGGGAACTAGCCCGGCCACTCAGATAAATCGACTCTTCTACCTCTCTTCCTCAGGGGCACTTAGTTCGGCACCCCCATCGGGAAGCGCACTCCCTTCCATGTCCAACATAACCAGCTCGCCAAGCAGTTTTTCCATTCAAACACCTCTTCTCTCATCGGCTTCGATTATCGGGCAACCTACATTCTCTATGTGGACCGATTGGACTGGAAACAAGTCCGCCCCCCCGCCCCTCTTGATAGGAGTATTCAGTTATCGGCTCCCTGGACAGATTTGGTCTAACACGACATCGACGGCGCAAACGATTTCCTCAGGACTCGGACCTCAACATCTTAACCTCACCTTGCCAACGCTTAACGCCAATTTGCTAGAAGGCACGTCCTTAGCCATTCAAGTTGTTGCGACCTTAGTTCCTCGCCACTCAAACATTACTTTAGATTGGGGGTCCGGTTCCGCTCCTTCCTTTGTCGTGCTGCCGCTCTCGGGTTATGCGTCGCTATTTCAGATTAGCATTCTCAATCACGATGAAGTCCCGACTACCTACTTCAACGTAAATGCAACTCCTGGAAACAACATCGTTCTTGTTAAGGTACTCGTCAACTCGGCCTTTGGATGTTCAGACGTATCCAAAGTCAACATGACCATTGTGGATCCTCTTTCCCGTCCCGCAGTCGGCGCATCCAACAGGGCCATGCAACAAACCCCTCCATGCCCGGCGGGACAGAGTCCCTTCGAATTCATCGCCGCTTGGACCTATCTTCCGGGCGCTGCACAGGCAACTTATCAAGTGTGGGTGGATATTATCGACATACAAGGTAACACCGCATACAGTTATCGTGGCCCGGCTAGCTTCGGGCTCGTTCCCCCTGGTTTTATCCCACCACCTTACGATCTGATCCCATATTTCGCTGTCGCTGGCATAGGAGTTGTAGGAGTCTCAGTTGGAGCATTCTATTATCGAAGGAGAAGGGGCAAGAGCTACCTAGCCCCATTTGCACACTTCAACACCCTAACTTCCGGCGAATTGAACGGAGGAACCGTATCCATTGAAGGCAACACAGGATCGGGGAAAACCATTCTGTCCGAACAACTCATGTTCGAGGACCTCAAGCGAGGGAAGCCATGCATCTTCGTCTCCACCGGTGACTTTCCCTCTAACGTAAGATCGGGGATGAAGTCAATGGGTCTTGACGTAAGGGGTTACGAACAGAGCGGGCTCCTGACGTTTGTGGATGGATACTCGGCTGAGGCGGGGCAGGAATCGACCGAGAAATTTTCAGTCCCATCCATTGGGGACCTGACGACGCTGGGCATGAAGATCTCATCATCTCTACCATCGCAGTCCAAGGGGGCGAGCCTCTACTTCGATTCCCTGGTCCCCCTAGCATCCAAGACGAAGCCGGAGAGTATCGTCTCGTTTGTCCAGTCGATTGGTGCGAAAATGAGAGGGATCGGAGGAAAGGCGGTTTTCACTCTGGGCCCCAGCGTCGATCCGATGGTGCAGAAACAACTAGAGGACATGTCGGACTGTGTTGTCCAAATGGAAGCATTCGAAGAGCGCGGAGTTCGTCGTAGACGACTAAAGATTGCAAAGCTTAGAGCGAGGAGGCATCAGGAAGGTTGGAACGTCTTCGCCATAGAAGATGGAAAGGGAATAATCTTCTATTCGAAGAGGCCTAAGACCTAGAATACCTTGTCGCGCGGGAAAACCTCTATTCCGGCGGTTCCAAATTGATATGGACGAATCTGCGTGTCATGAGCAATTCCACGCATTTTTTCGACTTGTACCGCTCGGACGAAGTTTCCTTGATGCATGAGTGTGTGAAGTACAACTACTCCGTGTGAAAGAAACTCCTCAAGTTGAAATCTTCGGTCCAAAAGCGATGTCTTCAACTCGCTCGTCACCAGAGAAGTGCAACCCGTATCGGCCAGTGCATCGAAGAATTCCACGGTTGCTCTCCGTCTTTTCACCTCATCCCCGTACCTCAACATAATAGATGTGATAGGGTCGAGAGCGATCCGCTCTACGTTCTCGCCCTCAACTAGTTTTGTAAGAGTTTTCAAGACCTCGGTGAAGCCGACCCCTTCAGAGGAGTCGGAAGAAAATAGCGCGTGAGGTCCATTGTTCTTGGTCTTAGTTCTCCGGAGACCGCTGGCGTCTAAGAACAGGAGTCGGCCTTTCTTCTCGACGCTATCCAGGTCCCAGTTGTAAGATTGAAAGTTCTGTTTGATCATGTCAGGATATTCGTCCAGAGTAACGTAGAGTCCTGTTTCGCCTTGAAGCGCCCCGCTGTAGAGATACTGAATCGCAAAAGTCGTCTTTCCGGAGCCAGGGCTCCCAACTACCAGAATGCATTTTCCCAAAGGGAAGCCTCCCCCGAGAAGCTCGTCGAGGCCTTTGATCCCTGTGGGAACTCTGTCCAACGCGATCATTAATCAGGCGGTTATCAATGTATAAAAATAGTATTTCGAAATCAGCCCTAGACTTCCCGGAATTTTCCAGGTGGATTTTCCAGCCATATTTTTGAAGAAACGACTCTAGAACTCACCTTCTCAGTTAGCACTGTGCGTGCTATGTGTCGATTTGCGGGGTCAGCTGCTAGGTTGCAGCCGAGAGCGAAGCACCAGCATACGCCGATTAGGAGAAGGAAGATGTAAGCGAGGGTGCTGAAGATTGGCCGGGTTAGGGCAGTGTAGAGGAGCGAGAAGCCCCCTGATGCACCTATCACCATGGAGAGAATCGTGGTGTGGAAGGGACCCACATCAATGCTCCGAAGCCTCAGCCCTCCAAAGTATGGAAGCGCAAGGGCAACCAGCGGGAGCATTAGTGATGAGGTCATCGTGAGTGTCACAAAATCCTGAGTTATCAGGCTGACAATGTCTGTTGTCCGGGCGAGAGGCGAGATCAAGGGGAGGTCTTTGTGATTGGCTTCGTAGGTTGCAAAAGGTACTACAACCGCGAGGATGAATCCGAAGTACATGATCTGTCTACGAAGTTTCAGTCGCAAACCGCGGGAGGCTTGGACCGTTGAGAGTTCTGAGGTCTTGGATCCGATTACGTGAGTTCCCTTTGTGATGAAGAGATAGAGCTTAATCGCCTTCGTTGATATGACCCCGCCAAAGAAGTACATGTACGTGAACCCTATTGGAATGCCAATAAGAGAGATTACGAGGGTCAACGTCGCGCTCAACGTTAATGTGAGGAGTCCTAACTGCGCATTTCTTGGCAGTATTCTATTCGCCGACTCGAGGATGGGAAGAACTGTAGATGATCCGATGAAAAAGAGAGCGAAAGTGGCAGCGCAGCAGACGAGTAAGTTTCGTCGGTTGTGTGAGCTTCCAGTGCCGCCTGACAACGTTGCCCGAGTTGAGAATCCGGTTATTGAACAATATTTAGGAAGGCTGGTCCTCTAGCTCCATCTAGCTAGTTAATGGAGAACTTCTCTTGCCTGAAGAAATGGATCTGATTCTAAAGATCGTTAGGACGTATCGTCCGACCGGCCGTGTGTCGATCCGACGGATCGGGAGTTTCGTCAATGATGTATTCCTGGTTAAGGTGGACAACGAGAAACTGGTGGCCAAAAGGTACACGAACTGGGTGTCTCTCAAGTGGGTGACGTTGAGTCTCTTTGGCCTGGGTTCGGTTCACTTCTCGATATCCGGGAAGAGACGGATGGAGGCTGAGTATGCCTTCAACGACCTTTTGTCACGTCGGGGGATACCAGTGCCCTCGATTCTTGGGGCTGACCAGAAATCTAGGACGATACTGTTCTCCTTCGTTTCCGGCGACCAATTATCCAGTCTTCTTCCCAAGTTGGCCGGGGTTGCTCAAATAGGACAAAGGGAGCGAGAAGCAGCGTACCAGGCTGGAAAACTGATGGCGGGTGCACATCAGCTCGAAGCTTCGCTAGGCGATACGAAGCCAGAGAACTTTCTCGTTGAAAAGAAAGGCGAGGTAACCCTCGTCGACCTTGAGCAAGCTCGCCACAGAGGGGATTATGCTTGGGATTTGGCGGAGTTCCTATTCTATTCAGGTCATTACTGGTTCTCGTTCAACAAAACTCTCGAGGGATACGTTGATTCCTTCATCAAGGGCTACAAGGAGCAAGGAAGTGCGAGCACGATAAGAGCTGCCGCCTCTCCACGATACGTTAGAGTCTTCTCCGTATGGACTCCCCCGAATATCCTGCATAACATGAGAAAGAAACTAACGGAGATCTAAAGGCACCGTGATTCCTATAACTTGGTAAAATCGCCCATAATCAGCCTTGATCGCGATTCTGGGATGCCGTCTGATTGCGCGGCACGAGCGGTTTTCCCGGGAGTTCTCAGGTGGTAAGGTCGGCTATTTTCAGCCTTGATTCGTGATTTGAACAGGCTCGTCCGAACATGTGATATTTCGTGCTGTAAACCCGGATAATTCCCGATCAGCAAAAGCCTGGATCGTGCTTTGATTGTTCTGTCTCGCCCATAATCACCGTCAGACAGGAAATGTTCCAGGAAAAAATAGGGGGTATTAGCGACCGACCCTAGCACCGCATGAGCGGTTCTGCGAGATTGTACGGACAGGCTCTTAAACGAGGAGAGAAGGGTTGTTCTAGAACTCTTCGTCGCCGCCGGGCGGTTTGAAGTCTTTTCCGCCACCGGCACCCTTGTCGACTCCTTTGGACGCGATGACATCGTCTATTCTCAGAATCATCGATGCAGCTTCGGAGGCGGATTTGATCACCTGCTGCTTGACTCTCAAGGGTTCGAGAACGTTCAGTTTTCGCATATCCTTCACATCACCCGTGAAGACGTCGATTCCGAACCATGGGCTCCCCGCTCGCTCGTGCTTTGAGCGCAGTTCGACCAAGACATCAATCGGGTCGAAGCCAGCGTTTTCTGCAAGCGTAGTTGGCACGGCTTCGAGTGATTCCGCGAATGCTTCGATTGCGAGCTGTTCTCTTCCGCCTACTTTTACCGCGTATTCTCGGAGGCGCTTGGCCAACTCTGCCTCAGGCGCTCCTCCCCCAGCAACAATCTTGCCGTCTTCTAGAGCGTTTCTCACAACGCATAGCGCGTCGTGAAGTGATCTGTCCGCTTCATCGACTACATGTTCCGTTCCTCCACGAATTACAATCGTGACTGCTTTCGGGTTCTTGGAATCGCGAATGTAGAGAAGCTTGTCATCGCCAATCTTGACTTCCTCTATCAGTTTCGCTTCTCCTAATGCGTCTTTGACGCTGGCAACTATTCGTGCGCCTGTAGCCTTGGAAATTTTCTCCATATCGCCGCTGCTGACGTTCTTGACTGCGCCTATTCCTTTCTTGGCTAGATAGTGTAGTGCAACATCGTCTATTCCTTTCTCGCTAAAGACAATATTCGCGCCGGTTTTTTCGATCTGCGAAACCATGTCAACCAGCATTTTCTCTTCTTCTTCAATGAAGAGGTGCATCTGGTCAGGATTGTTGATGTTGATCTTTGCATCGAACTCCGTCTTCTCCACTTCGATCTTGGCGTTGAGTAGAGCGATTCGCGCGCCTGTTATCGTCTTCGGCATTTGAGCATGGGCGAGTTCTTTGTCGATGACAATTCCCTTGACGAGTTCCGTTTCTTCGAGGCTCTTGCCATGTTTCTTGAGAATCTTGATCTGATCGATATCAGCCTTGATCTTACCATCGGTTTTCTCAGCAATATGCTTTACAGCTTTGACGGCGATATCCGAGAAGTGTTCTTTCGCAACCGCAATGCCCTTGCTGTACATCGATGTGGTTGCGACTTGTCGAAGGATCACATCGTCCTTCTCTGAGATAGGGATCGATAACTTCTCAAGGATCTCGATCGCTTTCTCTGCCGCCTTCTTGTAACCATCAACAATCACTGTTGGATGGACATCCTTGTCCAACAACTTCTCCGCCTTCTCCAGAAGTTCGCCAGACAATAGGACGGCAGTCGTAGTTCCGTCGCCAACCTCGTTATCTTGGGTTTTGGATACTTCAACAAGCATTTTCGCGGCTGGATGCTGCACGTCAAGCTCCTTCATTATCGTCGCCCCATCGTTCGTGATCGTCACGTCGCCGATACTGCTTACCAGCATCTTGTCCATTCCTCGGGGTCCGAGGGTGGAGCGCACGGTTTCCGCTACAACCTTTGCAGCCGTGATGTTATTCCTCTGAGCTTCCTTACCAGTTGATCGTCCTGTTCCTTCCTTTAGGATATAGACAGGTACTCCTTGGGATCCTTGTGCAGACATTCTTTCAAGCCTTCTCGAATTGGAATTCGAAAGCAAGGGAGAACGGGATTTCTTAAGGTTTACCCGCTTCCCGACTGGAACCGAGGATTGTTCAGGTCAGAATCTAGACGTGCGTCGTTTCGATAGGAGATTGTTGGTGCTGTTGTTAGGATTGAGAACGTTTTGCCGAGGTTTGCAACTCAACTAGGACTTGAATGATACAAGACCAGTACCACTTTCTTCTTTCAAGGGGCAAGCCTGAAGGTACCTTATGGCTTCATCGCAGAACCCGATGGCATATTTGCTGGAAAATGGCCTTCGGAGAGTCGAAAGCGAGAGGCCCGAACTTTCGAACGACTCTAGGTATCAGGAGCTGAAGGAGCAACTGCTTCAAGATGCCGAGGGCCATTTCCGGGAGATACAGGCCACCTATGCGACTATTCTGAAGACCCAATGCCATTGCGGGGGCCAATTGGAGCCGGTGGACCACGACTTCGGCAAGTCAGGAGGCACAATCTATGACAGCGTTATCGCAAAATGCAAGTCCTGTGGCGAGGCGCAGGCTTTCCAATTTCCTAAAGAGGGATTCATCTCGGAAGCTCGATCAGCCATGGCATTGAGAGACTATCTTCAAGCTACGTACGCGATCGACTACGCGGGCGCAGTCAGAAGCGATCTTGAGAGTCGTGCCGTAAGACACTAGAGTCTTCAGGTCCCCGTCCGCAACCTAAGTGCCAACGGTTTTCTCGTACATTTTCCGGAATGTCCATCTGACAGCGTTCTTAATCTCGCTAAGACGAGTCTCGTCCCCATAGTTCTTGACGCGCAGCTGTTTCAGAAGGTTGCCCTCCTGATCGAGATCAAAAGACAACACGCGATCCGGGGATAATCCGCCCTTTCGGACAGCTTCTTCGTCTTTCTTCTGCATTGGCTCAAGCACCTTTCCGAGAAGGAAAGGCCGGAACGGCGGAGTATTGGTGTCGAACTTCATGCCTTCACCTAGTACGACGCGTAGGTTTGGGCCGTCAACGTGCATGTCAGCTAAGACCACTCCGCTGATCGTTCTAATGCTCTGCGGAGGAGCCTCCTGTTTCTTTGTGTCCTGCGCCAGAGTTTTCGGAACCTCAACTCTTCGATAGCTTCGCTCAGTGAGTAGGAGATCTATTACTTCTAGGAAGGATCTCAGTGTTCTGATCTCTTCCTCATCTTCTAGAACTTTCTTTTCGAGGTAAGCTTTCAGCTCGGCAAGCTTCTTTGTCGACCGTTCTCTCAGCTCTGACATAATCGTCACATGGTTGGTCGTATTGGGATTCTTAAATAATCCGAAGGCTGGTCAAACGTTGAGTTTTGCGGGGTCTAGAAATGCAGTACGTCGCCGCGGTAAAGGAAGTTCTGCAAGGAACCTTCGACTCAAAGCAAGTTCTCGTCCGTGGATGGCTGCAGAACAAGCGGACGGGCGGCGGAATAATCTTCCTCCTATTGCGCGATGGCTCAGGGGTTATCCAGTGTACCCTGCGAAAAGGGAAGGTCGACGAGAAGATTTTCGACGAGTTCCAGTCTGCTCGGATCGAGTCCAGTGTTGAGTTGAGAGGCGACGTTAGGCCTGATCCTCGAGCGCCTGGTGGGAGAGAGCTTCAAGTGGTTGAGGGGCGCGTCGTGCATCCTGCCCTTGAAGAGTTTCCGATTGCGAAGCAATTCCATGGTCCCGAGTTCCTCTTGGACAAGAGGCACCTGTTTGTCCGGAGCGACAAGATGCGCTCGACCCTCAGAGTTCGCGCGGTCGTTCTCTCGGCGGTGCGGGAATGGTTTGACAAGCACAGTTTCACAGAAGTTCACGTTCCAACCCTGACATCGGCCGCGGTCGAGGGCGGCGCGACCCTGTTCGAGGTGAAATATTTTGATCAAAAAGCGTACTTGACGCAGAGTTGGCAGTTGTATGCTGAAGCGTTGATCGCTAGCATCGGCAACATCTACACTGTCGCTCCATCCTTCAGAGCCGAGAAATCTCGGACTAGGAGGCACTTGACAGAGTACTGGCACGTGGAGGCTGAGGCGCCTTGGTGTGACCTGAACTGTATAATCGGGGTGGAGGAGCAATTGTTGAGCCACATCGTAGCGACTTTGGTGGAAAAATGCAAGACCGAACTGGCACTGTTCGAGCGGAAACTGGAGGATTTGGAGAAGGTGAAGCCGCCGTTTGAGAGAGTCACATACGACCAGGCGTTCAGGATGATCGGAGAAGAAGAATCGGGAATAAAATGGGGCGACGATCTCGGGTACGAGCAGGAGAAAATCCTGACTGCGAAATTTGATCGGCCTTTCTTCGTCACTCATTATCCCAAAAAAGCGAAGGCGTTCTATCACATGCCTGATCCGTCGAATCCAGAGGTGACCTTGTCTGTGGACTGTTTGGCTCCTGAAGGTTACGGGGAAATTACAGGTGGAGGACAGAGGATTGAGGAATATGATGCGCTGCTGGCGAGGATTCGCGAAGAGGGATTAGACCCGAAAAGCTACGAATGGTATTTGGATCTGAGAAAGTTCGGCAGCGTCACCCATTCAGGCTTCGGACTTGGACTTGAACGGGTTGTTTCTTGGGTCTGCAATCTCGACCACATACGAGACGCAATAGCGTTTCCTCGGCTTATCAACCGAATCTACCCATAAAGCCAAGAGCGTCTCGCCCGAGTCACGTGTCTCACCACAGTCTCCGACCTGTACAAGGGCTCAAATCGTCCCTAGATGAAGGTCCGCCGAAATGCTATCCTGTCATGACTTGATCACTTTCGAAGGGGTCTGAGGGAACCGCTCGTGCCGCGCAAAACCGCTGAAACATACCCCACTTTTTCGAGAAACGATTGCGGGTCTGGCATGGATAACAGGCGAATCTAGCTGATCAGGGCAGGATAATGGTTCGGATGGCGGGGCGAAACCTGTCATTATTTCAGCCAATCCCGAACGATTCGAGGCGCACAATCAGACGGCATCCCAGAATCGCGATCAAGGCTGATTATGGGCGATTCTTGGATCCAGCGTTGTCGAGGAGCTGCGGTTTTGCTATTCGGGCAGCGGTTTTCTGTGCTTCGGAGACTATCTTCTGCGCAAGCTCCACGCTCTCTCGGCGCTGTGCTTGAAGGGTTTGGGCACCTATATGGCAGGTTGCCACAGTGACCCCGTTTGGGAACAATACTATGGCCTTTTCCCATTCGTCGACTGGAGGTTCAAGGTGGAAGACATCTAGCCCAGCACCGGCTAGCTGGCCTTGCCGAAGCAGTTCCAGGAGGCTGGGACCATCAACAATGTCCCCTCTCGAAGTGTTGATCAAGTAGGAACCTCTCCTCATCATCGCTAGCCGTTTACCGTCTAGAAGATGGTGAGTCTGAGGAGTGTACGGAACATGGATCGTAACAATCTCGGATTTTTGCAGGAGTTCTTCGATGGATTCGGTGAAGTCGTAGCTGAGTCCAGGAACCCCGCGGGGCTTGATCACATCGTAACCAAGGACCTCCGCCTGGAAGCCCACTGAAAGAATCCTTGACACTTCATTTCCTATCCGGCCCGCGCGTCCGATGACCCCGACTTTTTTTCCCTGCAGCTCCTCTCCCATCAGCTGGTTCTTGATCCAGCGACCGGCCTTCATCTCGCGATCTGCTAGGGGAATCCTTCGCAGCAACGACAAGATCAGACCAACTGTTAGCTCTGCAACGCTGGTCGAAGGTGCGGCTGGAGTGTTCCAGACCTGTATTCCTGCGGCCTTCGCTGCCTCGACATCTATGTTGTCGAGTCCTACTCCAGCTCTTCCGATGATCTTGAGATTTCTCGCTGCCTCGATCGTATTGGCATTGAGCTTCGTTCGGCCGCGAACAATTGCGATCTCGTAATTCGGGATAACTTCTGCCAGTCTTGCCTTGTCGATGCCCGCCTGATCGTCAACCTGGAAGCCTCCTGCTCGGAGAATCGCCAATCCATCAGAGTGAATAGGATCGCAAACGAGAACTCGCAATTCCCTAGTTCTCCACCGTCGTAACTGGACGGGACTTTGCTTGAGAAGCTTGAAGCTTCCGCAACAATGCCTGGGCCGCGATCGTCACTGGATCCCAGACTGGAGCTAGTGGCGGGGAGTAGCAAGTCTCTACCTGCTCGAATTCCTCTACGGTCAGTCCTAAGTGTCCGGCCATTGATGCGAAGTTGGCTCTCAAGGTGCCTCCCTCCTCACCTACAAGCTGAGCCCCTAACAACCGGCCATCCTTCAGGTCTGCCAGAAGCTTGACAGTAAGATCTTTGCCGCCAGGGTAGTATGGAAGCCGAGTAGACCCGGTCACCCTAACAGATATTGAGTGTATTCCCAATTTTTCCAAAAGTGCTGTCGTGGGTCCGAAGGAAGCTATCTCTAGACCAAACAATTTGACAGTCGTCACGCCCGTCGAGCCGGGATACTTTGCACTGCCTCCCGCCGCATTGATCCCAGCGACCAAAGCTTGTCTGACCGCTGTCGTGGAAAGCTGAAAGAAGACATGTCGACGGGTTATTAGATCGTAGGTTTCTATGCAGTCGCCCGCGGCATATACGTTCGGTGCAGAGGTCGCCATTCGCTCGTCTGTTTTGATTCCTCCTGATTCTCCGAGAATAATTCTGGCTTGTTTGGCCAACTCGGTGTTTGGCTTCACTCTGACTGCTACGATAACCGCATCGACTGGATGCTCTTTTCCGGGTAGGCGAACTCCAGAGACCCGATCGTTCAGGCCTATTATTGCCTCTAGGGTCGATTGAAGATGGTACTCAACGCCATGTTCCTCAGCGCGTGTTCTGACGATCGAAGCCATGTCGGGGTCGAGTATTGCAGGGAGAATTTCTGGGACAATTTCTGCCTCGAGAACAGCTATGCCCTGGTGAAGCAGTGCTTCGGCCATTTCAGAACCTGTAAGTCCTGCTCCCACGATTGCTACTCGTTTAGCGTTGTTTTCAGCGAGATGATTTGTCAGTCTCTCAATGTCACTCAACGTCCGGACGGTGAATACTCCCTTGAGGTTGGATCCGGGGACTGATACTGTGCTGGGCCGTGCCCCCGTCGTGAGAATTAGCGTATCATACTCGATAGTCTCGGTTGAGTCGTCATTAGTCCTGATGGCTTCTAGGCTTCGCTTCTCCGTGTTGATGCTTGTGGCTTTCCAGCCGAGGCGGAGGTCTATCCGGTTCATCTGCTCATAGAAGGCTTGGTCATGTCCTATCAATGCTTCAAGGCTTGGCACGACATGGCTGAAGGCATAGGGGAGGCCGCACCTGGAGTATTCGGGCAATTCCTCATCGCCTAGAAGAACGATCTGTGCAGTTCTGTCTGTTTTTCGTGCGTGAAACGCGGCAGTTGTACCAGAGACTCCGCAACCGATGATCACAATACGCCGGGGCATGGCGCTTCATGATTTCCTTCGTCCGATAACGGTTTCCTTAGCGCGGGGGAAGCCGGTTTGTGGGCAAGGGTTAGTTTAAAGTGGGGAAGAACGGATTTTGAGCTTAGAGAATCTATGAAAGCTAACATGAGCAATTTTCTGAGAGACGGAAAAGGGATGCTGCTCGCATATGATCAGGGTTTCGAACACGGACCCTCGGCGGACTTTAACGATAAGAACATCGATCCAAACTACATCCTCGACATCGCTGCAAAGGGAGATTTTACTGGACTAGTTCTCCACAAGGGCATTGCCGAAAAATACTATACAGGAAAAATCCCGCTCATCGTAAAGCTCAATGGAAAGACCAGTCTGTCCAAGGGCGAACCTGTCTCGACCCAAGTTTGTAGCGTGGAAGAGGCGGTCAGCTTGGGAGCGAAGGGCGTGGGATACACCATCTATCTGGGGAGCGCTCATGAGAGCCTGATGCTACAAGAGTTTGGCGAGATTCAGGAGGAAGCCCACGACGACGGGATTCCGGCTATCGCCTGGATCTATCCGAGGGGTGAGTCTGTGAAAAACGATACCAGCCCGGAAATAGTGTCGTACGCTGCGCGGGCCGGCCTTGAGGTCGGTGCTGATGCTGTCAAGATCAAGTACTCTGGGTCGCCTGAGACGTTCAGCTGGGCGGTTAAGGCGGCTGGGTTGATCAAAGTATTCATGTCGGGTGGACCTAAAGCTCCAACCGACGAGACATTCCTCAGCCAGGTTAAAGGAGCGATGGACGGCGGGGCCGCCGGTCTAGCGGTCGGGCGAAACGTCTGGCAGCACCAAGAACCGCTCAAGATGGCGTCGGCTCTGAAAGAGATCATCTTTAACGGTCGCGAAGTCGATAAGGCCTTACAGCTTGTAGTAGCGCAGTAGAGTAGGTTCTCGATGGCGGCACGGAAACTCCGCGAGCTTCTTGAAACCGAGGACCGGAGTCTTGGCAAGCTTGTAGAGCTTCTTGCTGAACTCTCCCTTAGGATCGTGCGGGAGATTCCTCGAACCCTGGGAATGACCGAGGGGGTGAATATTTACGGGGATAGACAGACAGAGCTTGATGTCTGGTCTAATGGGCTTCTGACCAAGAGGTTGCTTAGAAGCGGGCTGGTTCGACAGGTGGCCTCCGAAGAGATGGAGACGGTAATGAACGCCGATCATGGCGAGTATACTGTTGCGCTAGATCCGCTAGACGGCTCCTCGAACATCAAGACGAACAATCTCATGGGCACAATTATTGGAATCTATCATGACGAGTCTCTTCCAGCAACCGGCCGCGACCTATTGTCTGCCCTCTATTTCCTCTACGGACCCTACGTTGAAGCGGTCGTAGGAACAAAGACCGGTGTATATCTCGCCGCCCCAGCAGGGAGGGGAATTGGGGCATCCAAATTCATCTCAACTGGAGAGCCGCACCGTCTGCCCCAGAAAGGCTCGATCTACGGGATCGGGGGATCGCGGGACAATTGGACACCAAGGGTTCGTGAATTCGCTGACAAGCTTGAGAAGAGGAAACTCAAGTCCCGATATGGTGGCTCTTTCGTGGGTGATTATAATCAAGTGCTTTGTAGCGGCGGGTTCTTCGCCTATCCCGATTTACTCGACGCCCCTGATGGAAAATATCGATTACAGTTCGAGTCGAATCCGATGGGGTACATCACCGAGAAGGCCGGTGGAAAGGCCAGCACTGGAAAAGGGAGAATACTAGATGTTGAACCTGTCAGTATCTCCCAACGTGTTCCTACTTATTTGGGCAACAAGGAGTTGGTTTCTGAGTTTGAAGAGCGCTCCGGCATGAGTGCTGGTTTTTCCTAGGAAAGCCAGGGGATGAATCGAATAAAACGAATCCGAACCCCGCTGATACTTGTGAACTTCAAAACCTACATTGAGGCGACCGGAAAGAGGGGTGTTGAGCTAGCGAAAATCGCTGATCAGGTTTCGAGAGATAGCGGAGTGACCATTGCAGTTGCGCCACAGTTCACTGACTTGAAGACCGTAACTGAGGCTGTCGAGATACCTGTTTTCAGCCAACACATAGATCCTATCAAGCCTGGTGCCTATACGGGTCATGTCTTGGCCGAGGCGGTCAAGGCCGCAGGCGCATCGGCAACGCTTCTGAATCACTCTGAGAGGCGAATCAGGATATCAGACATTGAGGAGGTTCTCTCCTTTGCAAGAGTCTCTGACCTTGCCACTCTGGTATGCACTGACACCCCCGGTGTAAGCGCAGCGGTTGCTTCACTCAACCCCGACATTATCGCTATTGAACCTCCAGACCTCATAGGAACTGGGGTTGCTGTTTCGAAAGCTCGGCCGGAGCTAATCACGAATGCGATTAAACGGATTAGGTCAATCAATAACTCCGTCGACATTCTGTGTGGTGCAGGGGTAAGCACGGCAGTGGATGTCGGCAAAGCACTTGAGCTTGGAACCCGTGGTGTGCTCGTCTCAAGTAGTGTCGTAAAAGGAACGAATCCGGGCCAGCTATTGGAGAACATGACCGACGAAGTCCTCAGGTCCAAGTAAGGGTTCTTCATGGTTAGTGGCTAAATAGAAGCGAAGAATGAGGAGGTTCGGTTGTGGAGCCATGGCGTCGCCTAGAGGAACCGTGGGCCTTCGAATCTTAGCATACGGGTCAGCCCTCTCAACCTACGTGTTAATAGTCATTGGCGGCTATGTTGTCTTCAGTGGCTCTGGGGTTGCATGCGGCAGTTCGGGCCCAGATTCATGGCCATTATGCAATGGGCAGGCGCTCCCGACACTCTCAGGACCCGTTCTCGTGGAATGGACACATCGGCTTTTCACACTAGTCGTTGGACTTTTCGTGCTCGGGACCACGGTAATTGCATGGTCACGACATAGACAGGAAAAGAGAATTCTCCAGCTCTCAACCATCAGCTCACTTGTTCTCCTCGGCCAAATCTTGCTGGGTATGGCGACCGTCAAGACGGGTCTTGACCCTCTAGTAAGCACAGCTCACCTGGCCGTTGCTTCCGCACTATTAGCAGTAGTAATGCTAAACGCGATTACGGTAAGACGATTCACCACCTCATCGGATTTGGTTCTGAGGTAGTCCCGGTTTGCTTTCGTTATAGTCAGTGCATAACGCTTTAAAAATGAAGGATGGGCACGAGGAAAAAGCAAGAGACCCAGAAGATGGCGTTCTCCAACACGGAAGTTGTCTTCAACAATCTGTTCAGCCTCTTCACGTATCTAGCGGTTCTTGTTGGAGTTATCGTCTTCGCTCTGATGGCATTTCTAATCATCAAATACAGAGAAAGGAAAAACTCTCAGGACCCAGAGGATACCCCGAGACTCGGACGCATCCCGATAGTTAGAGGTCACGGTAGGAACGTCCTAATCACCGTTTCTCTATCAACAATCATCCTGCTTGCACTGATCATTGGGTCCTTCGCCGCCGTAGATACCTTGTTGACCCCGCCGAACGGAACTTGGTGCTATGGACTTTATCCCGGATATGGCGCACAATCCCCGCTCAACCAAGACTGCCCCCGAATCGATGTCACCGGGCATCAATTCTATTGGGAGTTCTCGTACCCTCACGCGCTCCCTCATGCACCTCTCTACACTGAGAAGTATGTCTTTCGAGTACCGAAAGATGCAACCGTAGTCATAGATGTGACAAGTGCTGACGTCTTCCACGATTTTGGCATTATCCCATTCAAGATCAAGACGGACGCGATACCAGGACGTGTGAATACAATTTGGTTTCAACCTTACCAGAATGGCACATATCTAATCCAGTGCTTCGAGCTGTGCGGATCTGGACACTACTACATGAATGCCACACTGATCGTAATGCAAGTTCCCCAGTTCCAAGCATGGTACAATTCGACTTAGAGGGTTTCAATGAGCCCGGAACAATTGCCAGCCCGAATTCGCAGATGGCTGTATACTACTAACCATAAGGAAATTGGTATCCTATACCTAATCACTTCACTATTCTTTTTCGTCGCAGCAGGTGTATTGGCCCTCACCATGAGGAGTCAACTGTCGGTCCCGGACAATCATCTTTTGAGCGCGGATCTCTTCAACCAGTTTGTAACCGTTCATGGGCTCCTGATGGTCTTCTGGGTCCTTTCACCCTTCGCCTTTGGTTTTGCCAACTACATCATTCCTTTGCAAATCGGTGCGAGAGACCTCGCGTTTCCAAGGTTGAACGCGATGAGCTACTGGTTCTACTTGGTCAGTGGTGCAGCGATGATGATGAGCTTCTTTTTCGGCGGAGCCCCGGACCTCGGCTGGACCCTCTATTCTCCTCAGACTTCGTTCAAGTTCACCCCTACAATCGGATTGAACCTTGGGGCCGCAGGGCTCATTCTCATCGTCGTCTCGATAACGATGAGCTCCGTGAACTTTCTAGTGACGATGTTCAAAATGCGAGCACCAGGAATGAAACTGAAACACATGCCAGTCTTTCCCTGGGCCATCCTCATCACCATTTTCATGATGCTGTACGCCTTCCCCTCGTTCCTTGCAGCGCTCCTTTTGCTGTATGTCGATAGAGCGTTTGGAACGTTCTATTTCTCCTCGATTCAAGGTGGAGCTCTCCTGTGGGACAATGTTTTCTGGTTCTTCGGCCATCCAGAAGTGTACATCGTCCTGTTTCCTGCGATAGGTGTAATCGCAGACGCCATTTCCACCTTTACAAGACGACCACTATACGGAAGCAAGTACATCATCGGCTCGATGATAGCCGCTGCCATAATCAGTTTCATCGTCTGGGGTCATCACATGTTCGTGACCGGAATCGGGCTAACTTCCACAAAACTATACACTGTTACGACAATCGCCGTCTCACTACCCTTCGACGTAATGGTCATTGCGATGATAGAAACACTAGTAAAGGCTCGAGTAAGACTCAAAGCAGCTGCTCTCTTCACATTGGGAGCCGTTGCGTTATTTGTTATCGGCGGCATAACAGGCGTGTACCTGGCATCGGTCGCTCTCGATCACGCCCTTAGAGGCACGTATTTCGTCGTCGCTCACTTCCACTACATCATGGTTGGTGCAAGCATCATGGGACTCATCGGAGGCTTGTACTATTGGTTTCCGAAAATGACTGGTAGAATGTATAACGAGGGCCTCGCGAAAATTCACTTCATCTTCTCCTTCATCGGTTTCAACATTCTCTACTTCCCGATGTTCCTCCTCTTAGACATGCCAAGGAGAATTGCTACCTACGCGCCAAGCACCGGGTGGGCCGCTTTGAATTTGATGTCGACGGTTGGGGGTTTCATCTTCGGATTAGCCCAGATACTTCTATTCGTCAACTTGTTCGCTAGCCTGCGAAGAGGCTCAATTTCTGGCCCCAACCCTTGGGAGGCTTGGACCCTAGAATGGTCCCTTCCTTCACCGCCACCGGCTCACGACTTCGACACGATCCCCGCTATTGCGGAAGATGGAACGTATCATTTTGGGAACAGTTCTGGCTATCCCAACGGATCCGGCTATCCGAATGGTTCGAAGATGGGAAATGGCACCGTCCATTCGCATCTCGAAGGACAAAGCCCTTGGCCCGTTGTTGTAGCGTTCGCGGCCTTCATCTTCTTCCTCGGAATTACAATTGGGCAACCAAGCAACCCAAGTGTACCAGTCACATTCCAGCCTTTCTGGCCCTTGGTTCTAGATGGGGCGATCTTGGGAGTGATAGCGCTGTATGGCTATAGTCGGGAGAGGTTCTCCGTACACGAAGAGACCAATGTTGAGAGCTGGCCCTTCCGAGAGGTTCCAAACGTAAAACTCGGAATCTGGACGTTTCTGGGTGCAGAGGTTATCTTCTTCGGGGTCCTCATTGGCGCGTACTTCTTTGTCAGAACAAACTCCGCCACCTGGCCAGCAGTCGGCTCATTGTTTGAGGTTCGAAGCGGTTTTGCTATGACACTTGTCCTGCTTACAAGCAGTCTTACCGCGATCATGGCCCTCGTCTCGGCAAAAGTTGGATCCCGTAACGGCTTGATGGCAAGTTTATTCGCTACTTTTGGATTGGGAGTTGCGTTTCTCTACATCAAGGCAACAGAGTGGATCTCTCTTGGAGCAAATGGGGTTTTTTCAGTCGCAAACGGTCTTCCGGCAACCAGCTATTTCATCACAACTGGGGTACACGGAGTGCACGTTTTCGCCGGCATGCTGATGACGCTGTATTTGCTAGTCAACGCCCTAAAGGGCCGCTATCTCAAGGGAGACTATCATGCTATCGAGCATTTTGGTCTCTATTGGCACTTCGTCGATATCGTCTGGGTGTTCCTCTTCCCCTTGTTCTATCTCATCTAGGTGATCCAATGAACACCACATACCTCTACCTTCTCGTCTTCGCAATTCTTGTGGGAAGCACCGACATCGAAGTCAACATAGTCGCCTTGTATCCATCAGCCCCAAGTAATGGGGTAATGCTGTTTGGAACGATTGCGCTTTCATACGGAGTTATCGTAAGCATTCTACTCGGTTTGGCTGGGATGAAGGCGCTCCTGATAGCGTTGTTCTACCAGCATCTAAAATATGAGCCTAAGTCCCTATCATCATGGGTCCTCATCGGGCTCGTCATGGCCTCACTTCTAATGTCATTAGTCTTCATACAGCTGCATGTTCACTAAGAAACCGATAAGGACTGGGTCATTCGCCAGTTATGAATTCCAATTAGGGTACTGAGTTGAACGTCACCAAAGGACGCCCGCAAATCCGTCAGTCAAAGGCTGAGCGGTTTCGATGAAGAATGGTGTATTTTCCGGTGGAACTCGATTATTGAATAGTGCTCTTCTCGGCGGTCTCATGGTGACCTTAGGAGTAGTCACTTATCCCTTCATAGATGCTCTTGGTCTTTCGCTGGGCATCGGAAACGACGGTTTTGTGGTGAGCTACGCCTATTTGACATTAGGCCTTACAGTAACCGGATCTCTCATTCTATTCTACTGCGCAACCAGAATCCTGACCGATTGGTCGTATGGCGAGAAGTCTATGAATTCGTTGTCTAGCCTCTCAATCCTCGGTCAAGTCTTTGCAAGGAGGCAATATTCTCGATTATTCCTGTTGTCAGCCCTTGTGTACGGTGCATTCTACGCACTCGCTTCTGGAATGATCGTCTTTCAACCTGCCTTAGACTTCTCAGAAGTTTATCATGTGGGCATACCTTCGCTGTCAATCGCCACCTGTTGCGGGCCATTCGGAGAAACCCCAGAGATGGTCATTTACGTTACCCAACATCTAGGGCTTCTCTTGGTTCCAGTCAACCTGCTCCTCCTCTTCTCAATTTCGTGGCTTGTTGGTCTAAACGCAAGTTTCGCAGCGTTCGCTCTGTCATTTCGAACCAAGAACATCGGATCGAGCTGGATTGGAGGGGCAGGTGCATTCCTCGGCCTTTTTTCCTCGTGTCCGACTTGTGCGGGACTCGCTATTATCGCGCTCTTCGGTGGGACCGGGACATTATCCGCTGCATTCTTTCTCGGACCTCTTCAGGCCCTGTTCGTTGGTCTCAGCATACCAATACTCATAGGAGCCCCGATAATGTCCGCGCGATCGTTACGTAACCTCGAAGGCCAAGGTTGTCCGAGACCTTAGTATCGAAGAGACCACGACTGGAATTAGTGCCGGCACTTTATCCGATCAAACGGTAAACATAGAAAAAAGGAGGTGGGATTCTTGCATCAACGATCCAGGGTCAGTTTAGTTTACGTTTATGATGCCTTTCATCCACGCGTGGATGGTGCAGTAGTAGTGGTAAGTGCCCTTTACCGTGAATGTGTGGGAGTAGGTCCCGCCGTGTGCGATGGAGTTGGAGGTAAACGTGTCCAAGCCGTTCGCGTTCAAAGTGGAATTAGTCCCTACCGTGTGATTGACGCCCCCGTCGTTTCTCCAGAAGACCGCCGCGCCGTTTACGGTGGCATTATATGATGCCGGATTGAAGAGGCAACTAGCGTCGTTGAGACCGCACGCTGTGTCGTCTTGAATAATGACGTTCGCGTTCGTCGGGGTCTGTTGCGTGAGAATGTAAGCTGCGACGCCGACAACGATCAGTATTACTACGACTATCGCGATGAGCTTCCATGTCATGCTCTTAGGCTTCGATGGTTCAGGTGGTTTTGGTGTTGTTTCCATTTTTTTCCCTTGATTCGAGTCGGGTTTCCTGCTTTTGGTATAAAGGTTGTTTCAAGCATCTACATACCGATAATCAAGGATGGGATCTGTGGGGTTGCAACCGATTAAATATGAGCACGGACACTAGCTATGTGAAATCCTAATGAGATGATGGTTGAATGAGCGTCTTTCCTCCGGTCTTCAAGAGTTGGCGGGGCCCGATACAGGACAAGATTGACAATACTCTTGAAACGAATTTCGATCGAGAAGAAGCGAATCAGATTATCAAGTATATGTTCAAGACTGGGGGGAAACGTTGCAGGCCATTGTTGGTCATTCTTTCAACGAAGGCGTTCGGAGGAGACCCTAATGAGGCGCTGGATGCTGCCGCAGCGCTTGAGATAATTCACGCTGCCACTCTCGTCTTTGACGATCTGATCGACAAGGACCAGGTTCGGAGGGGCGCTCCGTCAGTTCATATGGCGTTTAGCAACGAGAAAGCCTTGACCTCGGGATTATTTCTGGCGTCCAAAGGCGTTCAGCTCTTGTCGAATTACAAGAACGCAGAGGTCATGAGGATGATCGGCTCGACGCTCGTGGACGTAAGTAGGGGAGAGCTTCTAGACATTATTTCCGACTTGAATGCGAGCGTAAGCGAGTGTATTGCGATTGCTGATTTGAAAACAGCATCTCTGTTCGGAAGCGCCGCTGGTATCGGAGCTGCAATTGCCGGAGTAGAGGGAAAGGATCTTGTCAGCATGCAAAAATTTGGGCGGTCAGGTGGAATGGCGTTTCAAATTCAAGATGACGTACTGGACTTCCACAACGGTTCCGGGGAACAGCTGTTGAAGGGACCGAACATTGTGACTTCCCACTGTCTTCATGAAGCACCACGTCCCAACCATAACTCAGACGTATTGAACTCGAACAACGGTCACAGCAACAGAGAGGTCCTTCGATTTTTGAAAAAAACCGGCTCTCTAGAATTCGCACGAAAACGCGCGAGAGACTACGCAATCGAAGCAAAGGCATCGTTGCGGAAGGTAAAACGGTTGAGAAACCGGAAGATTCTCGAAGAATACGCCGATTATCTGTGGAAGAGGAAGGAATAGGCGCAGAATTACTCTCTAACTCAAACGTTTATAATAGCTAAACTCCCGGTGGCTCGAAGATCGAACCACGGGTCCAAAAAATGGTCGCACAGGGAATCCCGGAGATCGGAGCCTACATTGGTTTTCTCTTCGTCTCGACCGTCGCTCTCATCATCGTTCTAAGACTCCTGGTTACACCGCGAGATCCTCGACCGACCCCTGAAAAGAAGAAACCATTCGAATCAGGCCAGATCGCGATCGGACCTGGTAGGACCCGATTCATCATCCAGTACTATCCATACCTCTTGATGTTCGTTGTCTATGACGTTATGGCCATGTTCCTGTTCGCTTGGGGACTGAATCTAAGGGCTCTTGGCGAGGCAGGGTCCCTTCCAGTTCTCGTCTTCATCGTCGTGCTCTTGATTCCCCTTGGGTACGCGCTCCACCTCGCCGATCATCGGGAGAACTGGTAGGAGCTTACACCAAACTTGGCGCCAATGCTGGGCCCGCTGCAACCTCTAGTTGACATGATCACAAGTCCGCTTTTCCTCATGATTGTGCTCTTTCCAGGCCTAACTTCGATCGCGATCATAGGCGCACTTCTCGGATGGTTAGAGCGCAAGGTGACTGCCCGAGTGCAACTTCGCATCGGCCCTCTGTACGCAAGCCCAGCTGGCGGGATTCTTCAGATGTTTGCGGATCTGATCAAGCTCTCGTTCAAGGAACTGTTCGTTCCAGAGAATTCCGACGCCTTCTTCTTCATAATGGCTCCAACTACTGGGCTCGTCATCGGAGCCGCCCTCGTGGGGCTTATCCCATTCGCACCAGGACTTCAAATCGCGAACATCGAGGTTGGGCTTCCCGCCTTCCTAGCAATCATCACCCTATCTCCCAGCCTCGTGCTTCTCGCGGGATGGAGTGCGAATAGCAAATTCCCATTTATCGGTGGACTGCGAGCGCTCTTCCAACAAACAGCATATGAGATTCCCCTCTGGCTGTCCGCGCTTGGAGTGATCATGATGGCAGGATCACTGAACCTGGCTCAGATTGTAGCGGCACAATCCGCCGGATGGTTCATCATTCCCCAGGCTCTGGGAGCTTTCATCTTCTTGGTCACTAGTGTCGCGGAGATGGAAAGACTGCCCTTCGACCTGCCCGAGGCGGAGTCTGAGATCATGATGGGTTGGCAGGCAGAATATCCTGGGGTCTTATTCCTCGCAGCCCAAGGCCCAGGCTTTGTGAAACTCTACGCTTTCTCAGCCCTCTTCACCACAATATACCTTGGGGGCTTCCTTGGACCGAGCTTTCTTCCCCCGCTGTTCTGGATGTTGCTGAAAACTCTCGTAATAATCGTCTTGATAATGTTGTTACGGTCGACCTTTCCCAGGGTCCGACTGGACCAGCTTCTCAGGGCGGGTTGGACAACTCTGCTCTCTCTCGCGATAGTCAACATAGGCGTAACCTACCTCTTGGTCGTAGGACTACCGACGTTCTAATCCAAAAAATGACAGACCTCTTGTTTCTAGCCTTCGCCGCAGTGACAATCGGCGCCGCAATCCTTGCGATCGAAGCAAGAGA
>Ga0209161_10000555_pt1 | contig 30295 bp, 29 predicted proteins | sample GraSoiAngelo_155_FD_186169 | JGI IMG/M metagenome (GOLD analysis project Ga0209161, IMG submission 186169) | Grasslands soil microbial communities from the Angelo Coastal Reserve, California, USA - 14_1009_13_30cm (SPAdes) (version 2) | ecosystem: Environmental > Terrestrial > Soil > Grasslands... | reverse complement strand
CTCATGGGCATCAGCGTGGAGCGCGTCTACTCTGGATCGTGGGTCCTCGCCGCGGTCGTGGGCGCCGTGGCGGGCGTGCTGATCGCGCCGGTCGTGTTCCTGTCGTCGAAGATGGGCTTGGTCGCCATCAACGGATTCACTGCCGCCGTCCTCGGCGGCTTCGGTTCGATGCCCGGCGCGGTCGTCGGCGGCATGCTGCTCGGCGTGCTCGAGAACCTGGCGCCGCTCTACCTGCCGTCGTCGATCAAGCACTCGGTGCCGTTCCTGCTCATGATCACGATTCTGCTCGTCCGGCCGAGCGGCCTGCTCGGCCGCGTCGCGCGGCGCAAGGTCTGATGCGGCGCGCCGCGCTGGCGACGGGCGCCGTCGTGGTGCTGGGTTGGCCGTGGGCGGTGCCTCGCTACTTCGTGTTCCTGGCGAGCCTGATCGTCGTCAACTCGATCGTCGCGATCGGGCTGAACCTCCTGTCCGGCTACACGAACCAGCTCTCGTTCGGGCACGCGGGGTTCCTGGCGATCGGGGCGTACACCGGGGCGCTCCTCACGATTCACGTGCCCGCGCTGCCGGTGCCCGCCGCGCTCCTGGCCGCCGGGCTCGTCACCGCGGCGGTCGGCCTCGTGCTCGGCATCCCGTGCCTGCGCCTGGAGGGCCTCTACCTGGCGATGGCGACGCTCGCCTTCGGCTTCGTGGTGGTCGAGGCGATCCTCAACCTCGACTGGATCACCCGCGGCAACGACGGCCTCCGCGTGCCGGCGGCGCACCTCGGCCCCATCGCGCTGGCCACCGACACGGCGCGCTACTACCTCACGGTCGCGGTCGCGGCGCTCCTGGTCCTGGCCGCGCTCAACATCGCGCGGACGCGGACCGGCCGGGCGCTCCTGGCGGTGCGCGAGAGCGAGATCGCCGCGCAGGCGAGCGGCGTGCACCTGGCCGCGTACAAGACACTCGCGTTCGTGCTGTCGGCGTTCTACACCGGCGTGGCCGGCGGACTCTTCGCGCTGGTCGTCGGGTTCCTCTCGCCGGACTCCTTCGACGTGTTCCTGTCGGTGGACTTCGTCGCGATGATCATCGTGGGCGGGCTGGGATCGGTGCCCGGCTCCGTCCTGGGCGCCGCCGTCGTCACGACGCTCAACGATTCGCTGGCCGGTTTTCAGAACTACCGGCCGCTCATCTTCGGCGCCATCCTGATTGTGTCCATGCTCTTCATGCCCGGTGGTATCGCGAGCGCTCTGCGGAAGCTTGCAGTCGCTGGGGCGGCGGGCCCGCCGCGAACCGGGCCGCCGACGGCGAGCCTCTGACAAGGAGACGATCCATGATGATTCGTGCCGCGCTCCTGCTCGTCCTGGCGCTGATCCCGCCGGCGCTGCCGGCGTCGGCCCAGCCGCCGGGAGTCAGCGACAAGGAGATCCTGATCGGCGGCTCCAACTCGTTCTCGGGGCCGCTGGCCTTCACCGGCGAGCAGATCACCAAGTTCGGCGTCGACCTCTACTTCAAGGTGGTCAACGACGCCGGGGGGATCCACGGCCGGACGATCCGGACCATCTTCTACGACGACGGCTACCGGCCTCAGGACGCGGTCGCCAACACCAAGAAGCTCGTCGAGCAGGACAAGATCTTCGCGGTCATCATCCCGCAAGGGTCGCCGCCGGTCATGGCGACGCTGGCCTACCTGGAAGAGAACAAGGTGCCGCTCCTGTTCCCGTACCAGAGCTCGCCGGAGACGCGGCGCAAGCGCTACGTGTTCCAGGGCATGACGGTGAGCGACCGCTCGTCGAAGATGATGATCGACTACCTTGCCGGCCAGCGGAAGCTCAAGAAGTTCGCCGCGCTCTACCAGGACGACGAGTACGGCAAGTCGTTCCTGACCGCGTTCGAGAAGGACCTCGGCCGGTTCGGCCTCAAGCTGGTCGCCGCCGAGTCCGTCAAGCGCGGCGTCACCGACGTGAGCGCGCAGATCGCCAAGCTCCACGCGGCCAAGCCGGAGGTCACGTTCCTGGTGCTGGTGCCCGGGCCGGGCGCGCAAGCGCTCATCGAGCGGCAGAAGATCGGCTGGACGGACACGCTCATGGTCTCGACGGGCCCGCTGACCGACGAGCGTTACCTCGCGCTGGCCGGCGACGCGGCCGAGGGCGTCGAGGGGTTGTCGCTCTGGCCGGATCCGCTGCTGTCCGATCTGGCCGGTGTCAAGCGCTACCGCGAGCACATGCAGAAGTACTTTCCCAAGAACGGGCCGAACCGGTACTCGATCGCTGGCTACTTCGCGGCGATGCTCTTCACGGAGGGCGCCAAGCGCGCCGGCCGGAACCTGACGCGCGAGTCGCTGATCGCGGCGCTCGAGTCGATCAAGGGCTACGAGAGCGGCATCCTGCCGCCGCTCACGATCGACGCCGACCACGAGACGCAGAAGCGAGGGTTGTGGGTCCGCGTCGAGAAGGGGCGCTTCAAGCCGCTGACGGACTGGCTCAAGTCCGAGTAGCCGGTGCTCAGCGTCGAAGATCTCTCGATCAGCTTCGGCGGCCTCGACGCGCTGAGCGGGCTCAGCCTCCAGGTCACCGAGCGGGAGATCTTCGCGCTGATCGGCCCGAACGGCGCCGGGAAGTCGACCGTGTTCAACGTGGTGACGGGCCTCTACCGGCCGTCGCGCGGCCGCGTGGCCTTTCGGGGCGACGATCTGCTGGCGCTGGCGCCCCACGAGATCGCCCGGCGCGGCGTCGGCCGCACGTTCCAGAACACCGAGGTGTTTCGCCGGCTCACGGCAATCGACAACGTCCTGGTCGGCCGCCACGCCCATCTGCGCGCGGGCGTCGTGCGCGGTGCTCTCGGCCTCGCCTCGGTTCGGCGCGAGGAGGCCGAGGCGCGCGAGCTCGCGCGGGCGCTGCTCGCCCGGCTCGGGCTCGCGGAGGTCGCCGACACCGAAGCGGGCAGCCTGCCCCTGGGCTTCCAGAAGCGGCTCGAGCTCGCGCGGGCGCTCGCCGCCGAGCCGAGGCTCCTGCTGCTCGACGAGCCGGCCGGCGGGCTCAACCCGACCGAGACGCAGACGCTGATGGAGGTGATCTGCCGGCTGCGCGACGAGAGCGGGCTCACGCTCCTGGTCGTCGAGCACGACATGGAGCTCGTCATGAGCATCTCGGACCGCGTGGCCGTGCTCAACTACGGCCGCAAGATCGCCGAGGGCAAGCCGCGGGAGATCGCGGCCGATCCGGCCGTCGTCGAGGCGTACCTGGGCAGCGGAGACGAGGCATGACGCCGGCCCTGGACGTGCGGGACCTCACGGTCTACTACGGCAAGCGGCGCGCGCTCGAGGGCGTGTCGCTGACGGTCGGGCCCGGCGAGATCGTGACGCTGCTCGGCGCCAACGGCGCCGGCAAGTCCACGACGCTGCGCGCGGTGTCGGGGCTGGTCCGGCCGGTGCGCGGGCGCATCGTCTACGAGGGCCGGGACATCACGCAGGCGCCGGCCGACGCCATCGTGTCCGCCGGCGTGGGCCACGTCCCGGAGGGCCGCGAGATCTTCCCGGAGTTCACGGTGCTGGAGAACCTGCTCGTCGGCGGTCACACCGTGCGGCGATCCCAGATCGGCGAGCGCCTCGACGCGGCGTTCGAGCTGTTTCCGGTGCTCGGTCGCCGGCGGTCGCAGCTCGCGGGCACCCTCTCGGGCGGCGAGCAGCAGATGCTCGCCATCGGCCGGGCGCTGGTCGCGCGGCCCCGGCTGCTCCTGCTCGACGAGCCCTCGCTCGGTCTGGCCCCGCTGCTCTCCCGCGAGATCTTCGGCGTGATCCGGCGCATCAACGCGGGCGGCGTCGCGGTGCTGCTGGTGGAGCAGAACGCGCGGCGGGCGCTGGCGCTCGCGGCGCGTGGCTACGTGCTCGAGACCGGACGGCTGGTCGTCGAGGGACCGAGCGCGGCGCTGGCGGCCGATCCGCGCGTGCGGAGGGCGTACCTCGGGCTCGACCGCGTCCTCAAGACAGCGCCATGACGATGTGGCAACCCGAGCTCGAGACGCTGGACCGCGAGTCGCTCGAGCGGCTCGTGCTCGAGCGCATGCGCGCGACGCTCGCGCGCGTGCTGGCCCAGCCGACCTGGGCCCGACGGTTGCACGGCGTCCGGCCCGAGGACGTCGCACGCATCGGGGACTGGCGGAAGCTCCCGTTCCTCACCAAGGAGGAGCTGCGCGACGCGTACCCGTACGGGCTCGCGTGCGCGCGGGACGCGGGCTACCAGCGGATCCACATGTCGAGCGGGACGACGGGGAACCCGATCCTGAACCCGTACTCGGCCGCCGACGTCGCGCAATGGGGCGAGGTGATGGCGCGCTGTTACGTCGCCGCCGGCGTCGGCCCGAGCGACGTCATCCAGATCACGCCCTCGTTCGGCCTCTTCACCGGCGGCTTCGGCTTCCACTACGGCGCCGAACGGCTCGGCGCGATGGTGATTCCGACCGGCGCCGGGCGGACGACGCTGCAGCTCAAGCTCATGCGCGATCTCAAGGCGACCGTCGTTGCGGCGATCGCCACGTATCCGCTGCGGCTGCTGGAGGCGGCGCGCGAGGAACGCTTCGACCTCGCGTCGCTCTCGCTGCGCGTCGGCATCTTCGGCTCCGAGATGTGGTCCGACGAGCTCCGCGCGCGAATCGAGCGGGAGCTCCGCATCCGCACCCACGACATCATCGGCATGACGGAGACCGGCGGGCCGGGGCTCGGCATCGACTGCGCCGCGCGCGGCGGGATCCACGTCTGGGAGGATCACTACCACGTCGAGATCGTCGATCCCGTGACCGGCGCCGTCGTGGCGGACGGCGCCGAGGGCGAGCTGGTCGTCTCGACGCTGACCCGCGAGGGGCTGCCGCTGGTGCGCTACCGCACCCACGACCTGACGCGTGTCGTCTCGCGAGCGCGCTGCGACTGCGGACGCACTGCGCTCCGGCTCGATCGCCTGCGTGGCCGCACCGACGACATGGTGATCTACAAGGGCGTGAACTTCTACCCGCGTCAGATCGAGACGGCGCTCCTGCGACAGCCCGGCGTGAGCCACGAGTACCAGATCGTGCTCGACTCCGAGGGCGGCGGCGAGCGGATGACGATCGACGTCGAAACGGAGCCCGGCTGCGATCCGGCGATCGCCGCGCGGATCCGTCGCGAGCTCGGCGACCTGCTCGCGCTGAGCCCGGAGGTCCGGCTGCGGGCGCCCGGCGAGATCGAGCGGCCGCAGGGCAAGGCGGTGCGCGTGGTCGACCGCCGGCCGCGACGGTGAGCAGTCTCCTCGCGGGCGTCACCGTCCTGAGCCTCGAGCAGGCCACCACGCTCCCGTACCTGACGTACCGGCTCGCGTGCGATGGCGCCCGGGTGATCCGCGTCGAGAACGCCGAGCGGCCCGACCCGAACCGGTTCGTGGGCCACGACGTCCTCGGTGAGCCCGCGATGCGCAGCTACTTCCTGCCGAACAACTGCGGCAAGGAGGCCATCACCCTCAACCTCGGCGATCCCGAAGGCCGCGCCCTGCTGCGCCGGCTCATCGTCGGGCTGCGGGTCGACGTCTTCGCGTGCAACCAGCGACCGCGCAGCTACGCCCGGCTCGGCATCGAGCCGGCGGAGCTCAGGGCCGCCAAGCCCGATCTGATCTGGCTCGGGATCACCGGCTTCGGACCGGACCACGACGAGGCCGCGTACGATCCGATCTTGCAGGCGCGCGCCGGGTTCATGGCGCTGACCGGCGACGCCGACGGGCCCCCGACGGTCTTCGGCCTGCCGATGGTGGACCTGGGCGCCGCCGAGCACGGCTACAGCGAGATACTGAAGGCGCTCTACCGCCGCGCGACGCGCGGCGACGGCGCGCGCATCGACGTGTCGATGCTGCGCAGCGCAGTGTCGTGGATGGTCGCGCCGATCGCGCTTTCACGGAGCCTCGGCGAGACGGTGACACGCCGGGGCAACCGCCACCAGTTCTTCGCGCCGGTCGGCGTGCACCGCACGCGCGACGGCCACGTGTATGTGGCGATCGGCAACGATCAGCAGTGGGCGTCGCTGGTCGCCGTTCCAGCGTTCGCCGCGCTCGGGAGCTCGGAATACGCGAAAAACGCCGGCCGTATCGCCGACGTGGTGCGACTTGATCGCGAGCTGGGCGCCCGTTTCGCGAGCCTCTCCACCGACGAGGCGCTCGAGGCGCTGCGGCGCGCGGGCGTCCCGGTCTCCCGCGTCAGCACGCTCGCCGACGTGGCGACCGATCCGCTGATCGCCCAGACGCTCGTCCAGGTCACCGACCCGCGCTCCGGCCGCCGACTCACGCTGCCGGCGCCGCCGGTCGGCGAGCCGCCGCCGCTCAGCTTTCCGCCGCGGCTCGGCGAGCACAATGAGACAATCTACGCCGAGGCGCTCGGCCTGACGCCCGCGGCCGTCGCCGAGCTCCAGCGGCGACGGATCGTCTGAGACAGGTGCGCAACGATACGAGGATGCGGCAATGAACGACGTCTTCTACCTCACCGACGACCAGCGGATGATCCGCGATCTCGCGCGCAAGGTCGCGCGCGAGAAGATCGCGCCGAACGCCGCCGAGTACGACGAGGCCGAGAGCTACCCCGAGAAATCCATGCGGGCGCTCGTCGACTCCGGCCTGTTCGGCATCTGGGTGCCGGAGGAGTTCGGCGGAACGAACATGGGCTGCCTCGCGCTCTCCCTGGTCGCCGAAGAGCTCGGGTGGGCGTGCGCCGGGACCACGACGAACTTCGGCGCGCACCCGCTGGGCGGGCTGCCGATCTTGCTGGCCGGCACCGCGGAGCAGAAGAAGAAGTACCTGCCGCGTCTCGCCGCCGGGGAGCTCATGGCCGCCTACTCGCTCTCGGAGCCGGGCTCCGGCTCCGACGCCGCGAGCCTCCGCACCACCGCGGTCCGGAAAGGCGATCACTACGTCCTGAACGGCTCCAAGCAATGGTGCTCGCACGGCGACCACGCCGACGTGCTCACGGTCTTCGCGACCGTCGATGCCAAGAAGCGCGCCAAGGGCATCACCGCGTTCCTCATCGAGAAGGGCATGCCCGGCTTCTCCATCGGCAAGAAGGAGCGGAAGATGGGCATCCGGTGCTCGCCGACCGTGGCGCTGCACTTCACGGACTGCACGGTGCCCGTCGAGCAGCGTCTCGGCGAAGAGGGCGAGGGGTTCAAGATCGCGATGCAGACGCTCGACATCACGCGGCCGATGACGGGCGCGATGGGGGTGGGCATCGGTCAAGCGGCCCTCGACGCCGCGGTGGCCTACGCGAAGGAGCGGCAGCAGTTCGGTCAGCCGATCGCGGCCTTCCAGGGGATCCAGTTCATGCTCGCGGACATGGCCATGCAGGTCCACGCCGCGCGGCTGATGGTCCACCACGCCGCGCGACAGGTCGACCTGGGCATCCGCGGCAACACGTACGAAGCGTCGATGGCGAAGTGCTGGGCGGGCGACGCGGCGATGAAGGTCACGACCGACGCGGTCCAGATCTTCGGCGGGTATGGCTACACGCGCGACTATCCGGTCGAGCGGTATATGCGGGACGCGAAGATCATGCAGATCTACGAGGGCACGAACCAGATCCAGCGCATGGTCATCGCCCGAGAGCTCCTGGGCGCGTAGCAGTGCCGGTGATCTCGCGGAGAGTATCTACCGGGATGAATCGCACGCCAGCCTCTTGAGCGGGCCGGCTTGAGCCCGTGGCAACGAAACGTACGCGCCAGTGCCGGCCGCTCAACGCCGAGGCGTTAGACGCACATGAAGCCAAGCGATGTGGCTCGAGAGACGTGCCTGCGATGCGGGGACGAATTCTCCGCGGCCGCCAACAGGGCTTACCCAAATGCAATTGCGGAAGCAGTCACTATCAAGTGGCTATCTACGAAGATCACCGATTCAGCGCTCGTAGCGTGCCCGAAGTGTGGTCACCGGTTTCCTAGTAACCAGGTACGTTTCTTTGGTCTCCTATCGCTGCGGCAGATCCGGCTGGGTTTTCTCATCTACATAGCTGCGCTCACGGCTGTGGGACTGTTCCTGGCGATAAGGTCGTGGTGAAGTGTCTAACGGTGCAGCCGGCCGCGGGCTTCGCCGCGCGCAGCCCGACGCCGTTTCGTTAGCCAGAGCAATGCGAAGTCGTCCGGTGCAGCGTACGATAGCCAAGGCAGGAGGGGCTATGCGGAACGAGTTCACCGCAATCGTGGAGCGCGACGGGCGGTGGTACATCGCTTACTCGCCTGAGATTCCCGGAGCAAACGGTCAGGGTAGGACGAAGGCCGCAGCCGTGAAGAGTCTAGCTGGGGCCATTGCTCTGATTCTTGAGGATCGACGCAAGGACGGTCTTCGCGGTGTGCCCGCGAGGGCGACTCGGCAGAGAGTCGTTGTCGGGTGAAGCGGGGCGACCTGCTTCGCCATCTCCGGAAGTACGGGTGTCACTTGAAACGCGAAGGGCGGGCGCATTCACTTTGGACCAACCCCTCCACGGGCGCCGTCGAGGCGGTCCCGCGGCACACCGAGATCTCCGACGTCCTGGCCCGAAAGATATGCCGTGGACTCTCCTTACCCGAGATCGCCCGGTGAGTCTGGTCGTCATGCGGACGGTGGCCCCCGCACCGATTGACCAGTGAACGCCCAAACTCTTACCCCTCGTACCAAAGAGGGCGGGGTCGCGTTGGAATACAGGATTGTCCAATGACAGTTGTCTGGGTGGAGGCGCTGCTTACCGCGAGCGCTAACAGGGACCCTTTGCGAGGAGACGCTCGATGACGAGGCATCGACTGACCCGCCGCACGTTTCTCGCCACGACCGCCGCTGGCGCCGCCGCCGGGTTCCCGCGGCCGCTCCGCGCGCAGCCGAAGACGTTCAAGATCGGCGTCGTCCATCCGGTGACGGGTCCGCTCGCCGAGCCCGGTCAGGCCTGCCGGCTCGGGGCGCAGATGGCCGCCGACGCGATCAACGCGGCCGGTGGCATCAAGTCGAAGGGCGGCCTCAAGCTCGAGCTGATCGTCGGCGACACGCAGACCAAGCCCGAGAACGGCCGCGTCGAGGCCGAGCGCGTCGTGAACCAGGGCGCCCAGATGCTGATGGGCTCGTTCGACTCCGGCTCCACGAGCGCGATGGTGTCGGTCGCCCAGCAGAAGCGCATGCCCTTCCTCATCGACATCGCGGCGGCGGATCCGATCACCGCCAACGTCGCGAAGTCGGTCAAGGGCGGTGAGCAGAAGGTGCAGTACGTCTACCGCAACTTCCCGACCGGCTCGAGCTTCGGCCGCAAGGCCGTCCAGTACTTCACGGACATCTTCAAGGAAGCCAACGTGTCGCCGAAGCGCGTCGTGCTGATGTACTGCAACGACCTCTTCGGCCAGAACCAGGCGCGCGGCTTCCAGGCGGCCCACACGGCCGCCAACCCGTCGTGGGAGATCGTCGAGGTCATCCCGTGGCCGGAGCCGCCGTCCGATCTCTCCACCGAGGTGTCGCGCGCGAAGGCCGCCAAGCCCGACGTGATCGCGCCGATCACCCGTCCGGCCTCCGCGCTCTTGCTGCTGCCGGAGATCGTGAAGCAGCGCATCGAGATGCTGGGCATCGTCGGGCCCGGCGGCCCCGGCCTCTACGAGGCGGGCCAGCTGGCTCAGCTGAAGCGGAACCTCGAGTACGTGATGACGAGCGTGCCGTGGCCCAACTTCAAAAATCCAAAAACCAACGTGGTGGCCGAGGAGTTCCGGAAGCGCTCGAGCGGCAAGACGTTCGACACGAACTCGGGCTACTCCTACGACGGCATGTTCGTGATCGCCGACATCCTCGAGCGCGCATCGAGCCTCGACGATCCCGACGCGATCGTCGAGGCGATGAAGAAGACCAACTACTCCGGCGGCCTCATGAACTACGGCGGTCCGATCGCCTTTAACGAGCTCGGCGACAATGCCAACGCCATCCCGACGATGATCCAGATCCTCTCGCAAAAACCCGTCGCTGTCTGGCCTCGCGAGGCTGCGGTGCAGAAGTTCGTCTTTCCTCGGCCCAAGTCCTAGGGCGGCCGGGGCGGCGGGCGCGCGGGGGTGGGAGGGGGCGACCGGACCACGCGGCACGCGTGCGCCGCCCCGCGGCGGCTGGGCTCCATCACGGCGCGCGGCGTCCGCCGTCCGCTTGCTGGGAACGGGTCCTGGCTCCCCCTCCCACCCCCGCCCGCTCGCCGCCCCGGGTCGCGCTTGGCGTCGATTCGACGTCCTCCACTGCTCGGTCGCCCACACGACCACTCGCTCCGGTTTGTACACGCCCGACCTGCCCGTCGTCCGTCCATACGCGTTGGCATGTTGAGGTTTGCGTGGAGCTGTCGAGAGCCCGGGCGCTCCTACCGTTGTTGTCCTCGACTGGGTGCTCCGTGGATCTGACGCTGGTGGGGCAGGGGTTGATCAGCGGGGTGCTGTTCGGCGGGGTGTACAGCTTGATGGCGGTGGGGCTCACGCTGATCTTCGGCGTGATGCGCGTCGTGAACTTCGCCCACGGCGACATGATGGTCTGGGGCATGTACCTGGCGTACCTGCTCGCGACGCACGCCGGGGTCGATCCGTACGCGGGGTTCGCCCTCTGCGCGGCCGCGCTGTTCGTGCTCGGTCTCCTGATCCAGCGCGGGCTCGTCGACCGTATCGTGGACGCGCCCCACGAGATGCAGATTCTCCTGATGCTCGGCGTCGCGCTGGTGCTCGAGAACGTCGCGCTGATGGTGTTCGGGCCGGAGCCGACGCGCGTCACGTCGTCGCTGGCTACCGCGACGCTCTGGCTCGGGCCGGTGTTCGTAGACGTGAACCGGCTCGTCGCGTTCGCGGTGGCGGTCGCGCTGACCCTCGCCCTGTCGGCGTTCCTGTTCCGGACCGAGCTGGGCCGGACCATCCGGGCCGCGGCCGACAACACCTACGGCGCGCTGGTGATCGGCACCGACGTGCGGCGCGTCTACGCGGTCGCGTTCGGCATCGGCGCCGCCTGCGTGGGCGCCGCCGGCGCTCTGGTCTCCTCGATCCTGCCGTTCCAGCCGCCGACCGGACTCTCGCTGTCGGTGACCTCGTTCAACGTCGTGATCATCGGCGGCATGGGCAGCCTGGCCGGCGCGTTCGTCGGCGGACTGCTGGTGTCGGTCGCCGAGTCGCTGGGCGCCGTGTTCCTCAAGCCGTCGCTGAAGGAGCTGTTCAGCTTCATCCTGCTGATCGTGATCCTCCTGTTCCGGCCGGCGGGGCTCTTCGGCAAGCGCGCGTCATGAGGTGGGCGCTCCTCGCGGCGCTCGCCGTGCTGCTGGCGCTGCCGACGGTGCTCAGCTCGTACGCGGTCACGATCTTCATCCTGATCTTCTTCTACGGGTTTCTCGGCCAGGCGTGGAACGTCGTCGGCGGCTACGCCGGACAGCTCTCGGTGGGCCACGCGGCGTTCGTCGGCGTCGGCGGGTACACCGCCGCGATGCTGTCCATCGAGCTCGGCCTGACGCCGTGGCTCGGCATGCTCGCCGGCGCGGCGCTGTCGGCGGTGCTCGGGGCGGTGATCGGCTACCTCGGCTTCCGCTTCGGTCTGCGCGGCTTCTACTTCGTGCTGCTCACGGTGGCGTTCGCCGAGGTGTGCCGCATCGCGGTGTCGAACATCGACGCGCTCGGCGGCGCGCTCGGGCTCTACATCACCTTCACGGGTAATCCGCGTCAGCTCCAGTTCCGCGACGGCCGCGCCTACTACTACCTGGCGCTCGCCCTCCTGCTGCTGGCGACGGCGATCGCGTGGGCGATCGAGCGGCGCCGCTTCGGCGTCTACCTGGCCGCGATCCGCGAGGACGAGGGCGCGGCGGAGGCGCTCGGCGTGAACGCGTTCGCGTACAAGATGCGCGCGATGGTCGTCTCGTCGTTCCTGACGGGCCTCGGTGGGACCTTCTACGCGTTCTATCTCTTCTCGCTCCAGCCCAACACGCTGTTCGGTATTCCGCTGTCCGTCGAGATCGTCATCCGCCCGATCATCGGCGGCGCCGGCACGCTGCTCGGGCCCATTCTGGGCTCGTTCATCCTGACACCGCTCGCCGAGCTCTCGCGGCTCTACCTGGGGCAGGGAGGGCTCTACGGCGCGCACCTGATCGCCTACGGCGTTCTGCTGATCGGCGTCGTGTTGTTCCTGCCGGAAGGCGCCTATCCGCGTCTGCGACGCGTGCTGACCCGTCGCGACCAGTCGGGACTCGCGGCACACACTTCGACTGACGCCACGTCGACCGACGCCGACCGTTCAAGCGGGCGTGCGGAACCCGCTCGCGCCGATATCAGGCCACTCTCGATCCGAGCCGGCCTCACGGGCCCACCAACCCCCGCGACGACACCACCGCTGCTCGAGACGCGGGGGCTCTCCAGGCGGTTCGGCGGCGTTCAGGCCGTCGCCGACCTCGATCTGGTCCTGGCGCGGGGCGAGATGCTCGGGCTCATCGGCCCCAACGGCGCCGGCAAGACCACCGCCTTCAATCTCCTGTCGGGGTTCCTGGCGCCCGACGCCGGCGAGATCCGGCTCGACGGGCGCTCGATCGTCGGGATGCCACCGCACACGATCTCGCGTCTGGGGCTGGCGCGGACCTTTCAGATCGTCCGGCCGTTTCCGCGCATGACCGTGCTCGAGAACGTGCGGGTCGGCGCGCTCGCCCGCCATCCGCGCGCCGCGGACGCTCTGGAGCGCGCCCGCGGCGTCGTCGAGCGCGTGGGACTCGGCGCCCGCGAGCGCGTTCCCGCGTCGGGCCTGACGCTGCCCGAGCGCAAACGCCTGGAGCTGGCGCGCGCGCTCGCCACCGAGCCGGCGCTGCTCCTGCTCGACGAGGTGATGGCCGGCCTCAATCCGACCGAGATCGAGACGCTGATCCAGCTGATCCGGGCCATCCACGCCTCTGGCGTCTCGATTCTCCTGATCGAGCACAACATGCGCGCGGTCATGGCGCTCTCCCAGCGGATCGTGGTGCTGAGCTTCGGCGAGAAGATCGCCGAGGGGACGCCGGCCCACATCGCGCACCACCCGAAGGTGATCGAGGCGTATCTGGGCGACGAGTATGTCGACACTGCTCCGGCTTGACGGGCTCGACGCCGGCTACGGCGACCTGACGGCAGTGTCCGGCGTCTCGCTCGAGGTGCGACACGGCGAGGCGGTGGCGTTGATCGGGTCCAACGGCGCCGGCAAGACCACGACGCTCCGGGCGATCACCGGACTGCTGCCGTGCCGCGGCGGGCGCGTCGAGTTCGCGGGCGCGCGGATCGACGGGCTCGGATCGGCGCAGATCGTCGCGCGCGGCATCGCCCACGTGCCCGAGGGGCGCCAGCTGTTCCCGACGCTGACCGTGCGCGACAACCTCGAGCTCGGCAGCCGTGGCGGCGACCGGCGGCGGCGCGACGAAACGCTCGAGTCCGTCTTCACGCTGTTTCCCCGCTTGCGCGAGCGCCAGCGCCAGCTCGCCGGCACCCTCTCGGGCGGCGAGCAGCAGATGTGCGCGATCGGCCGTGGCCTCATGGCGCGGCCGCGGCTCCTCCTGCTCGACGAGCCGAGCCTCGGCCTGGCGCCGGTGGCGGTGAAGCTCATCTTCGAGACGCTCCGTCGCGTGAACGACGCGGGCACCACGCTCCTCCTCGTCGAGCAGAACGTGCCGCGCGCGCTCCAGCTCTCGCACCGGGGCTACGTGCTCGAGAACGGGCGCATCGCGCTCGCCGGCACCCGGGCCGACCTGCTCGCGAACCCCCACGTCAAGCAAGCGTACCTGGGCCTCTGAGCCTCGCGCCGGCGCCTCGCCCCGAGAACGGCGTGAGGCTCGACACCAACCCGCCGTAGCCGTCGTGGCCGGTGGCCCTTTGCCTGGGCGCAAGTGCGGTACTCTTGGCTCAGCCGCGTGGCGGTGCGCGCCACCGGCCGTCGCGGGGCTGGGGCCCGGCCGGCCGAGCGCGTCGAAATAAAGGAAAGGGGACGTCGGCATGACGAGTCCGATCATCACCGAAGCCGTCCGGGTTCTCATCGACCGGCGCGACCTCACCCGCATCGAAGCCGCCGCGGCGATGGAAGCGATCATGTCGGGCACCGCGACCGACGCGCAAATCGCCGCGTTCCTGACCGCGCTCCGGATGAAGGGCGAGACCGTCGAGGAGCTGATCGGCTTCGCGCAGGTGATGCGGCTCAAGGTGGCGCGCGTCCACGCGCGCGCCGAGGAGACGGCGGCGCTCAGCGGCACGGACCGCGAGATGCTGATCGACACGTGCGGCACCGGCGGCGACGCGTCCGGGACCTTCAACGTCTCGACCGCCACCGCGTTCGTCGTCGCCGGCGCCGGGCTCCATGTCGCCAAGCACGGCAATCGCTCGATGTCCGGGCTCAGCGGCGCCTCGCTCTGCGGCTCCGCCGACGTCGTCGAGACGCTCGGGGTGAACCTCCAGCTCACGCCCGAGCAGGTGGGGCGCTGCGTCGTCGAGGTCGGCATCGGCTTTCTCTACGCGCCGCTGCTGCACACGGCGATGAAGCACGTGATGACCGCCCGGCGGGAGGTCGGCATCCGGACGGTGTTCAACCTGCTCGGCCCGCTCACCAACCCCGCGGGCGCCAACGCCCAGGTCATCGGCGTGGCCGCCGCGGCGCTGACCGAGCCCATCGCCCGGGTCCTGGCCGAGCTCGGCACGTATCGCGCCTTCGTGGTCCACGGCGCCGACGGCCTCGACGAGATCTCGAACACCGGCGAGAGCCGCATCTCCGAGGTGCGGGAAGGCACGGTGCGGACCTTCACCGTCCGGCCCGAAGACTTCGGCCTGGCCCGCGCCTCGATCCGCGATCTGCGGGGCGGCGACCGCGAGCAGAACGCCGAGATCATCCGGACCATCCTCGGCGGTGAGCCCGGCCCGCGCCGTGACATCGTGCTGATGAACGCCGCGGCCGCGCTCGTGGTCGGCGCCAAGGCGCGCGATCTGAAGGAAGGGGTCGAGCTCGCGGCGCGGTCGATCGACGGGGGCGCGGCCCGGGCCAAGCTCGAGCGCCTGGTGACCCTTACGCAGGAGCTTGCCCAGCGCGGGTAGGTTGGCCTAAGATAGAACCGCGCGGCAGGCCCAAGTTCCCTTCGGCGTTGCCGTTCCTCTTCCGACCTCGATGCCTCGCGGCCGAGCTTTCCGGAAGAGAGTTCTAGAACACTGAGGTTCTATGAACGGCGTCAGGATGGACGGCAAGCTCGGCGCTCGCGTTCCGCGCTACCACCGCATCGCGGAGGCGCTGCGCGAACGGATCGGTAGCGGCCAGCTCGCGGCGGGCGCCAGACTCGACAATCAGCGAAAGCTCGCGCGGAGTTTCGGCGTTACGCTCATGACCTTGCGGCAGGCGCTCGAGCTGCTCGAGCGCGATCACCTGATCACGCGGCGGCACGGGCTCGGCACGTTCGTCGCCGCGCCGTCGATCGACTACGACATCCTCCAGCTCCGGCGCTTCGCCGGCGACCTCTCGGCCAAGGGCGAGCATGTCGCGACGCGGCTCCTGGGGACGCGGTTCGCGACGGCCGACCGGCGCGTCGCCGTGGCGCTGCGGCTCTCCCCGAACGCGCGAGTGCTCGGCCTCGAGCGGTTACGGCTGGTCGACGGCCACCCGATGAGCCTGCAGCGGTCGTTCCTGCCCTCGCCGATCGGCGACGAGGTCGTGCGCGCCGACCTGGCGCTGACGCCGCTCCATCAGGTGCTCGAGTTCAAGCTCGGCGTCGTCATCACGCACGCGCGCGAGACCGTCTCGGCGGTGCGGCTCGGCCGGCGCGAAGCGCGCGACCTCGGCTGCCGCGCCGGTGAGCCGGCGTTCGAGTCCGAGCGCGTCTCGTTCAACGCCACCGGCGCGCCAATCGTCTTCGACCGCGTCTTCATTCCGGGCGACCGCTTCCGGATCACCCGGGAACTTCACTACGAAGGAGCGTCGGCATGAAGATTCTCGTGACCATCAAGCAGGTGCCCGACACGGCGACCCAGGTGAAGATCGCCGCCGACGGCAAGACGATCGACCCCACCGGCATCACGTGGATCGTCTCGCCGTACGACGAGTTCGCCGTCGAGGAGGCCCTGCGGATCAAGGAGAAGCGCGGCCAGGGCGAGGTCGTGGTGGTGTCGCTCGGCCCCGATCGCGTGAAGGAGGCGCTGCGCTCCTGCCTTGCGATGGGGTGCGATCGCGCGATCCATCTGAACGACCCGGCGTGGGCGGCCGCCGACACGCTGGTGACGGCGCGGGCGCTGGCCGCGGTGATCGAGCAGGAAAGCGCGCAGCTCGTGCTGTGCGGTCGGCAGGCGATCGACGACGACATGGGCGCGGTGACGGCGCAGCTCGCCGAGCTGCTCGGCTGGCCGTGCGCGTACTGGATCATGGAGGAAACGATCGACGCCGACGCCAAGTCGGTGCGCGCGGCCCGTCAGGTCGAGGGCGGGCTCGAGGTCTTCGACCTCCCGCTGCCGGCCGTGCTGGCCGCCCAGAAGGGGCTCAACGAGCCGCGGTATCCGACGCTGAAGGGGATCATGGGCGCGAAGAAGAAGGAGATCAAAGACCTGAAGGCGTCCGACCTCGGGGGGGCGGTCGAGCCGCCTCAGCTTTCCGTGGTCGGGCTCCAGGCGCTGCCGCCCCGACCGCCCGGGCGCATCATCCAGGGTGACGTTCCCACTGCCGTGAAGGAGCTCGTGCGCAGCCTGCGTGAAGACGCCAAGGCGATCTAGGGGGATCGGGACATGCCCGGAGCATTCTGGTGCATCGTTGAAGACGATCGAAACGGCTCGCCGAAGAAAGTCATGGCCGAGGTCATCGGCGAAGCCGCGCGCCTGGCGCCGGGCCGCGTCGAAGCCGTGTGGCTCACCGACAAGGCGAGCGAGGCCGGGCTGAAGCAGCTCGGCGAGTGGGGCGCCGCGCGGGTGCTGCTGCTCGAGAACGCGGCGTTCGCTCCGTACCGGAGCGAGGTGTGGGTGGCCTCGGCCGCCGAGCTCGCCGGCAAGGAAAGTCCGCGGGCGATCCTCGCGCCGGTCACCAGCCGCCAGCGGGAGTTCGTGGCCAGGCTGGCCGCGCGGCTCGGCGTTGGGCTCGCCGCCGACTCCGTCGGCTTCGCGCTCGAGGGCGACAAGCTCGTCGCGACCCGTCCGGTGTATGCCGGCAAGCTGCTCTCGAAGGTGACGTGGGCGAAGGCGCCGTGGGTCGCGACGCTGCGGCCCAACGTGTTCCGTCCCGCCGAGTCGCAGCCGGGCAAGACCGCGTCGGTCGAGCGCCCGACGGTGACCGCGGCCGGCGCGCTGATGAAGTTCGTCGAGCGACGCGAAGAGGTCTCCACCGGGTTGCCGGAGCTGACCGAGGCCGAGACGGTCATCTCGGGTGGGCGCGGGATGAAGGGGCCCGAGAACTACGTGATCCTCGAGGACCTGGGCCGCGTCATCGGCGCCGCGGTGGGCGCCTCGCGCGCGGCGGTCGACGCTGGCTGGCGGCCGCACCGGTTCCAGATCGGCCAGACCGGACGGACCATCTCGCCCAAGCTCTACCTGGGGTTCGGCGTCTCGGGCGCGATCCAGCACCTGGCCGGCATGCGGACCTCCAAGGTCATCGTCGCGATCAACAAGGACCCGGAGGCGCCGATCTTCAAGATCGCCGACTACGGGATCGTCGCGGATCTGTTCGAGGTCGTCCCGGAGCTCACGAAGGAATTCAAGAAGCTCCTGGAGAAGTAGGGAGTCGCCCAAGAGTCATGAAGCTGGAGCTGAGCGCGGAGCAGCAGATGATCCAGGCGATGGCGCGGGAGTTCGCCGACTCGGCGATCAAGCCCATCGCCGCCGAGATCGACCGCGACGCGCGGTTCCCCCACGAGACCGTCAAGCGCATGGGCGAGCTCGGCCTCATGGGGATCGCGGTTCCGGAGCAATGGGGAGGCAGCGGCGCCGACGCGGTGTCCTACGTGGTGGCGCTCGAGGAAATCGCCCGGGCGTGCGCGAGCCACGCCGTGGTGATGTCGGTCAACAACTCGCTCTACGGTGACCCGCTGTTGCGCTACGGCACCGACGTGCAGCGCGAGCGCTTTCTGAAGCCCGTGGCCTCCGGCCACACCCACGGGTGCTTCGCGCTCACCGAGCCCCAGGCCGGGTCGGACGCGACGAACCAGGCGACGCTGGCGGTCCGCGACGGCGCTGACTACATCGTGAACGGTCGCAAGCGCTTCATCACCACGGGTCGCGAGTCGTCGTTCGCGCTGGTCTTCTGTCAGACTGACCGCGCCGAGGCGCATCGCGGCATCTCCGCGTTCGTGGTCGAGAAGGGCGCGCCCGGCTTCACGGTCGGCAAGACGGAGGACAAGCTCGGCATTCGCGCCTCCGACACCGCCGAGCTGATCTTCGAGGATTGCCGCGTGCCGGCGGCGAATCGGCTCGGCGACGAAGGCCAGGGATTCAAGATCGCCATGACGGCGATCGACGGCGGACGGATCGGGATCGCCGCCCAGGCGGTCGGGATCGCGGCCGGCGCGTACGAGCGCTCGGTCGCCTATGCCCGCGAGCGGAAGGCGTTCGGTGTTCTCATCGGCCAGCACCAGATGGTCCAGTGGATGCTGGCCGACATGGCGACGGCCATCGACGGCGCCCGGCTCCTGACCCTGCGCGCCGCCACGCTCAAGGACGGCGGCCGGCCCTACCGGACCGCCGCGGCGATGGCCAAGCTCTTTGCTTCCGAGACGGCGATGAAGGTCGCGACGGACGCGATCCAGGTCCACGGCGGCTACGGCTTCATCAAGGAGTACGAGGTCGAGCGCGCGTTCCGCGACGCGAAGGTCACGCAGCTCTATGAAGGCACGTCGCAGATCCAGAAGCTCGTCATCGCGCGCGACCTCCTGGGAGACCACGATGGCCGAGCCTGAGCGCCCAGCGGAGCGCCCCGTGCGGTTTGAATCGCTGTCCGGAATTCCGATCGACCCGCTGTACTCACCGGCGAGCCTGCCGGGCTGGTCGTACGACGAGAAGCTCGGACGCCCGGGCGAGTATCCGTTCACCCGCGGCGTCTATCCGACGATGTACCGGGGCCGGCTCTGGACCATGCGCATGTTCGCCGGCTTCGGGCGCCCGGAGGACACGAACGCGCGGTTCAAGTACCTGCTAGCCCAGGGCCAGACCGGCCTGTCGACGGCCTTCGACATGCCCGCGCTGATGGGCTACGACGCGGACCATCCGCGATCGCGGGGCGAGGTCGGCAAGGAGGGCGTGTCGATCTCCACGCTCGACGACTTCGAGCGGCTGTTCGCGGACATTCCGCTGGGCGACGTCACCACCTCGATGACGATCAACTGCACCGCGTCGGTGGCCCTCGCGATGTACCTGGCGATCGCCGAGAAGCAGGGCGTGGCCTGGGACCGAGTCGGCGGCACGATGCAGAACGACATGCTCAAGGAGTTCATCGCGCAGAAGGAATGGATCTGCCCGCCGGACCCGGCGGTCCGGATCGTGGTGGACATGATCGAGTTCACGGCCAAGCACGTGCCGCGCTTCAACCCGGTCTCGATCTCCGGCTACCACATCCGTGAAGCGGGCGCGACGGCGGTGCAGGAGCTCGCGTTCACGCTGGCCGACGGGCTCGGGTACGTCGAGGCGGCGGTGACCCGCGGGCTCGACATCGACAGCTTCGCGCCGCGGCTCTCGTTCTTCTTCGACATCCACAACGACTTCTTCGAGGAGATCGCCAAGCTCCGGGCCGCCCGACGCGTCTGGGCGCGGTTCATGAAGGAGCGCTTCGGCGCGAAGAAGCCCGAGTCGATGCGGCTGCGCACCCACACGCAGACCGCCGGCGTCTCGGCGACCGCCCAGCAGCCGCTCAACAACATCGCGCGGGTCGCGCTGCAGGCGCTGGCCGCGGTTCTCGGCGGTGCGCAGTCGCTCCACACCAATTCCTACGACGAGACGTGGGCGCTGCCGACCGAGGACGCGGTGACGGTCGCGCTGCGGACCCAGCAGATCATCGCCGACGAGTCCGGGGTGGCGCTGACGATCGATCCGCTCGGCGGCTCGTACTACCTCGAGACGCTGACCGACAAGATGGAAGCCGGCGCCCTCGCGTACATCGGGAAGATCGACGCGATGGGCGGCATGGTTCGCGCGATCGATGCCGGCTATCCGCAGCGGGAGATCGCGGACGCCGCCTATCACGACCAGCTTCTCGAGGACCGCAAGGAGAAGGTCGTCGTCGGCGTCAACAAGTACGTGATGGACGAGGAGCGTCCGATCAACTACCTCAAGATCGACGCCGCGGTCGAGCACGACCAGGTCCAGCGCGTCCAGCGCTTCAAGGCCGCCCGCGACATGCGGAAGGTCGAGCGCAGGCTCAAGCAGCTGGCCGACGCGTGTCGCGGTCGCGACAACGTGATGCCCGTGCTGGTCGACGCGGTGAAGGATTACGTGAGCCTGGGTGAGGTCTCCGACGTGTATCGCCAGGCCTTTGGGCTCTATCGTGAGCCCATCATCTTTTGAGAACCAGCTGGAGGGTCGCCGCCCGACCGCCGGGCGCGGATGCGCCCCGGCGGCGAATAAAAGGAGCGCCCCGGCGGCGAACAAGAGGACAGAACATGAGTGAGCCGATCAGGATCAGTCGCGCGAGTGTGAAGAAGCCGAAGCCGAAGGACCGCGAGCTGTCGTTCGGGACGGTCTTCACCGATCACATGTTCGTCATGGACTTCCAGGAGGAGAAGGGCTGGTACGATCCGCGGATCGAGCCCTACGGGCCCCTCTCCCTGGACCCGGCGGCGGCGGTACTCCACTATGCGCAGGCCGTGTTCGACGGGCTCAAGGCCTTCCGCGGAAAAGACGGCAAGGTCCGGCTGTTCAGACCCCAGAAGCACCTGGATCGCATCAATATCTCGGCCAAGCGGCTCTGCATCCCGCCGCTCGACCCCGAGCTGGCGCTCAAGGCGCTGGTGACGCTCGTCGGCATCGAGAAGGACTGGGTGCCGTCGACGGTGGGGACGTCCCTCTACGTCCGGCCGACGATCATCGCGAACGAAGCGTTCCTGGGTGTGCGCCCGGCGAAGTCCTACCTCTACTACGTCATCCTGTCGCCGGTGGGCGCGTACTACCCCGAGGGGATGAACCCGGTGAAGATCCTCGTCGTCGACCAGTTCGTGCGCGCGGTCGAGGGCGGCGTGGGCGGCGTCAAGACGGGCGCCAACTACGCGGCGAGCCTCTACGCGTCCGAGGAAGCCAAGCACGAGGGCTTCACGCAGGTGCTGTGGCTGGACGGCCGCGAGCGCAAGTACATCGACGAAGTCGGCACGATGAACATCATGCTGAAGATCGACGGCGAGATCATCACGCCTCCGGCCGGCGGCACGATCTTGGCCGGCGTCACCCGCGATTCGGCGCTCGCGCTGATGCGCGAGTGGAGCCTGCGGGTCAGCGAGCGGCAGATCGCGATCGACGAGGTCGCCGCGGCGGCTCGCCGGGGAACGCTCGAGGAAGTCTGGGGCACCGGGACCGCCGCAGTCATCTCCCCGGTGGGCGAGCTCGCGTACAAGGGCGAGCGCATCGTGGTCAACGGCGGCAAGATCGGTGCGCTCACCAAGAAGCTCTACGACGCGATCGTCGGCATCCAGTACGGCACCGCGCCGGACACCCACGGTTGGACGGTCGTGGTCTAGGAGATTCCGATGGCCGACTGCGTGTTCTGCAAGATCTGCGACGGGCAGATCCCCTCGACCAAGATCTACGAGGACGAGCGGACGCTCTGCATCATGGACATCAATCCGCTCAACGCCGGCCACTGCCTGGTGCTCACCAAGACGCACGCGGCGACGATCTTCGAGGCCGAGCTCGTCGATCTGCAGGCCGCGATCACGACGGCCCAGCGGGTGGCCACGGCCCAGCGGCGCGCGCTCAAGCCAGACGGCTTGAACGTGCTGCAGGCCAACGGCCCCGCCGCCTTCCAGTCAGTGCCCCACTTCCACCTGCACCTGATCCCGCGCTGGACCAACGACGGCAAGGGATTCGACTGGAAGCTGGTGCCCGGCGACCGCGACCGGATCGCCAAGGTCGGCGAGCAGCTGCGCGCCGAGCTCGGAGGTGGCCGTTGATGGCCGAGCGCTCGATCCGGGTCGTCGTCGCCAAGCCGGGCCTCGACGGGCACGACCGCGGCGCCAAGATCGTGGCGCGGGCGCTGCGCGACGCCGGGTTCGAGGTCATCTACACGGGCCTCCACCAGACGCCGGAGCAGATCGTGGCCACGGCGGTCCAGGAAGACGCCGACGCCATCGGGCTCTCCGTGCTCTCCGGCGCCCACAACTACCTCTTCAAGCGCGTGCTCGATCTGCTCGCGGAGCAGGGCGCCGGGGACATCGTGGTCTTCGGCGGCGGGATCATCCCGCCCGAGGACATCGCCGTCCTGAAGGCGATGGGCGTGAAGGAGCTGTTCACGCCCGGCACCTCGACCCAGGACATCGTCCGCTTCGTCCGCGCGCACATCCGCGCCGCGGTCTGACGTGGACTTCGAGCTGACGCCCGAGCAGCGGCAGGTGCGCGCCGTCGCGCGCGAGTTCGCCCAGGCCGAGCTCGGCGACAAGATCGCCCCGTACGACGAGCGCCACGAGTTCCCCCACGAGATCGTGCAGAAGCTCGGCCCGCTCGGCTTCCTCGGCGTGCTGGTGCTGGAGGAGTACGGCGGCGCCGAGCTCGACTACGTGTCCTACGCGTTGATCGTGGAAGAGCTGTGCCGCGGCGACGCCTCGGTCGGCATCACGATGTGGGCCCACAACTCACTGTGCACGAACCACATCGCCAGCTTCGCGTCGCCCGAACAGAAGGCGAAGTATCTGCCCGCGCTCGCGACCGGCCGCGGGTTGGGCGCGTGGGGTCTCACCGAGCCGGGCTCGGGCTCCGACGCCGCGGCGTTGCGTACGCGCGCGGAGCTGAAGCAAGGCGAGTGGATCCTGAACGGCAGCAAGGCGTTCATCACGAACGCGTCGGTCGCGTCCACGACGGTGGTCATGGCCCGGACCGAGTCCGATCCGAAGGCCAAGGGCGTCTCGGCCTTCATCCTCGACAAGGGCGTGCCCGGCTTCACCGTCGGGAAGCCCTATCGCAAGCTCGGGCTCCACGCGTCGAACACCGCCGAGCTGATCTTCGAGGACGCGCGCGTCCCCCAGACGGCCTTGATGGGCGTGCGCGGCGCCGGCTTCGCGCAGTCCATGAAAGTCCTCGAGGGCGGACGCATCGCGATGGCGGCGATGGGCGTGGGCATCGCGCAGGCGGCGATCGACCAAGCCGTGAAGTACATGAAGCAGCGGTCCGCGTTCGGACGGACACTGGCCGAGTTCAACGGGCTCCAGGGGATGGTCGCGGACCTGGCGACCGAGGTCGAGGTGGCGCGTCTCCTCACGCTGCGCGCCGCCACCCTGAAGGATGCCGGGCAGCCCGCCTCGCACGCGGCGGCGATGGCGAAAGTGTTCGCGTCGGAGACCGCGATGAAGGCGGCGACCAAGGCCGTGCAGATCCACGGCGGCGCCGGTTACATCACGGAGTTCCCGGTCGAGCGCATCTTCCGCGACGCGAAGCTGACCGAGATCGGCGAGGGCACGTCCGAGATCCAGCGCATGGTCATCGCTCGGGAAATCCTCCAGCTCTCGTGACCGCCGCGGGCGGCGCGCTCATCGCCATCGAGTCCGTCGCCAAGCGCTACGTCACGAGCTCGGGTCCAGTCGACGCGCTCGACGACATCTCGCTCTCGGTCGCCGAGGGCGAGTTCTGCACGCTGATCGGCCCCTCCGGTTGCGGCAAGTCGACGCTCCTCGGCATGCTCGGCGGCCTCGTGATGCCGGACCGCGGGCGGCTGCTGGTCGCGGGCGCGCCGGTGACGGGCCCGGATCCGCGCCGGGTCGCCACCGTGTTCCAGGACGCCGGCCTCTTCCCGTGGCGCACGGCGCTCGAGAACGTCGAGTTCGGGCTCGAGCTGCAGGGCGTCTCGGCCGAGCGCCGGCGCCGGACGGCCAGCGAGCTCCTCGGCCCGCTCGGGTTGCGCGGCTTCGCCGAGCGCTACCCGCGCGAGCTCTCGGGCGGAATGAAGCAGCGCGTGGCCATCGGGCGCGCGCTGGCCATCGACACGAAGATCCTCCTGATGGACGAGCCGTTCGGCGCCCTCGACGAGCAGACGCGCGTGCTCATGGGCGAGTGGCTCCTCGACATCTGGCGGCGCACGCGAAAGACCGTCATCTTCGTGACCCACAGCCTGCACGAGGCGCTGTTCCTGTCGACGCGCGTCGCGGTCATGACGGCGCGGCCGGGACGGATCAAGTCGGTGCTCGAGCTGACGATGGAGTACCCGCGATCGATGGAGTCGCCCGAGATGGTCGCGCTGCGGGCCAAGCTCTGGAGCGAGATTCGCGAAGAGTCGCTGCGGGCGATGCAATCAACGTGAAGGTCACCGTCCTTCGGCTGGCGCTGCTGGCGGCGCTCCTGGCGGCGTGGGAGCTGGCCGGCCGCGCGGCCAACCCGCTGCTCGCCGTCCCGCCCTCGGCGGTGGTGCCGGCGCTACGCGATCTCCTGCTGCTTCGCTCGTACCCTCGGTTGCCGGCGAGCCTCTGGCTGACCGTGCGCGAGATCGGCGTGGCGTACGCGCTGGCGGTCGCGGCCGGCCTGGGCTGCGGCTTTGCGCTCGGGATGAACCGGCTGCTCGGCCGCGCCTGGGGGCCGATGATCGCGGCGCTCTACGCGGTGCCCGCGGTGGTCTGGTACCCGTCGCTCATGCTCTTCTTCGGCCTCGACGCGGCGTCGAAAATCGCCTTCGGCTTCCTGCTCGGATTCTTCCCGATCACGCTCGCGGTGCTCGCCGGCGTGCGCCAGGTGAACCCGCAGCTGGTCCTCGTCGCGCGGGCGTACGGCGCCGGCGTGGTGACGGTGTTCTTCCGCGTCATGCTGCCTTCGATGCTCTTCACGCTCGTCGGCGGGCTCCGGACCGGGCTCGCGCTGAGCGTGATCGGGGTCGTCGTCGGCGAGATCCTCGGCGCGAAGGACGGGATGGGCGCCCTCATCAACCACGCCTACGGCCTGCTGCGAACGGGAGACTACGTCGCGCTCGTGCTCGTCACGCTGGCCATCGTGGTCGGCTCCGACGTGCTGGCGAGCCTCCTCGAGCGCCGCGCCCGCAGATGGAGCGAATGAACGAATGCAACGGGGCCACGGATCCGGAAGGGGTGAAACGGGCGCCCCGGAGCCGGGTCGCGTCTGTCTCAGGCCACCCTCGGTTGGAGCCGGCCTCATGGTCCCCGCTACAATAATCAGGTTGCTCCAGCTCGCGACCGTGCTGGCCGGGCTCGCGGCTTGGGAGCTCGCCGCGAGATCTGCCTGGGTCGACCCGCTGTTCATCCCGGCGCCGAGCGCTGTCGCCCGCGCCCTGGCGGCGATCTCGGGTCCCGCGCTGGCGGGCCTCGCCGACACGCTGGCCAAGACGGCCGCAGCCTACGTGCTGTCGGTCGTGCTGGGCGTCAGCGCCGGGGTCGCCGTCGGCTCGGTCAGGCTGCTGCGAGACGTGCTCTCCCCGTATGTGATCGCGCTCTACGGGATGCCGAAGATTCTGGTGCTGCCCTGGATCGTTCTTCTGCTCGGCTACGGCACCGCCCCGGCGGTCTTCTACGGCACGCTCCACGGTCTCTTTCCGATCCTGGTCCTGGTTACGGGGGCCGTCCGCGACGTCGATCGCACCCTCGTGACGGTGGCCCGATCCCTCGGCGCCACGCCCTGGCAGCTCTATTGGAAGGTGCTGCTCCCGGCCATCGTCCCCTCGGTGCTGGCCGGGATGCGGCTGGGCATCGTGTTCTGCCTCCTGGGGGTCCTGGTCGTGGAGATGTTCGCCGGGGTTCGGGGCATGGGGTACGTGATGGGCTCGCTGGCCAACGGATTTCAGGCGCCCGAGCTTTTCGCCGCGACCGCGCTGGTGTCGGCGACGTCGATCGCGATCGTTCTGGGCCTCGATCAACTGAACGAAAGGCTCTCGCGCTGGCGCGGCTGATCCGGGCCGGTACAGCGCTTCCCAGCTAGACCGCCCAGTTCCTGAACACCCCCGGCCCGCGTCGAGCGCGCGATCTTATATATCGTGCGGTTACAACGCGGCCATTCCTGGAACGCCGCTTGCTGTTTCTTCCGTGCAGGAGGGCAACGTCAATGAGCGCCTCGGTCGAAGCGGAAGTCGTGACGGTGTATCTCGCTCTCGATGGCGGGATTCATCACGCTCGCTGCAGCCAGCGCCTCACGCTGCACGGGCAGCGCGGAGGCCTCGAGCTGGACTTCTATTGCCTGGCCTGCGCCGAGACAGTGACGATTCCGTTCTGCGTCCTGTCCCGCATTCCCGTCGCTGACGGGGTGTAGAGAGCTACTCGCCCCGTAGGGTAGGGTCGAGCAGGTCGCGGAGCCAGTCGCCCGTACGGCTCACGACGATCGACGTCACCATCAGCACGATGCCCGGCGCGGTCGAGATCCACCACGCCGTGTCGAGGTATTCCCGGCCCTCGTGAACCATCCCGCCCCAGGACGGCGTCGGCGGCTGGATGCCCAGCCCCAGGAACGAGAGCGTCGCCTCCAGCACGATCGCCCGCGATAGCTCGAGCGTCGCGATCACGACCAGTGACGAGACCACGTTCGGCAGGATGTGGCGGCTCACCATGCGCGTCACCGACCCGCCCAGGGCCCGGATCGCGTCCACGAACTCGCGCGAACGGAGCACCAGCACCTGCGACCGGAGGATCCGCGCGTAGTTGACCCATCCAGAGAGGCCGATGACGACGATCAGGGTGGGGAAGCTCGGTCCGAGGACGGCGATGATCCCGATCGCCAGCAGGATGAAGGGAAACGCGAGCTGCGCGTCGGCGACCGTCATGATCGTGCTGTCGGTCCAGCCGCCGCGGAAGCCGGCGACGACGCCGAGCGTGGCGCCGATCAGGCCGCCCACCACCACCGCCGCGAAGCCCACCAGCAGCGAGACGCGCGCCCCATAGACCATGCGCGAGAGGACGTCGCGCCCGAGGTGATCCGTCCCCAGCACGTGCGCCTTGCCGTCGGCGGCGGAGAGCGTGGGCGCCGCCAGCCGTGCCCGCAGGGACTGGCGAATGGGATCGTGCGGCGCGATCGCGGGCGCGGCCAACGCCACCACGACCAGCAGCAGGACGAAGGCGCCGCCGCAGAGCGCGAGTACCCGCGTGCGCCGCGAGCGGCCGACGGACGTCGCCGTCGCCGCGGGCGACGCCAGCTCAGCCCGAGCGGACGCGGGGATCGAGGACGCCATAGAGCAGGTCGATGCAGAAGTTGATCACGATGAAGAGCACGGCCGAGAGGAACACCGTGCACTGCACCACCGGATAGTCGCGGTTGTAGATCGATTGGATGGCGAGCCGCCCGATGCCCGGCCACGCGAACACCGTCTCGGTCACGACGGCGCCGCCCAGCAGCGTGCCGAACTGCAGCCCGGTGATCGTCACGATCGGGACGGCGGCGTTCTTGAGCGTGTGCTTGGCGACCACCAGCCCCTCCGACAGGCCCTTCGCGCGCGCCGTGCGCACGTAGTCGGCACGCAAGACCTCGAGCACCGACGAGCGGGTGAGCCGGGCGATCGAGGCCATGGCGAAGGCGCCGAGCGTGAGCGCGGGCAGGACGAGATGACGCCAGCCCTCGCGGCCCGAGGTCGGCAGCAGGCCCAGGTTCAGCGAGACGATCAGGATCAGGAGAATGCCGATGAAGAAGGTCGGCGCCGACTGTCCGACCAGCGCCAGCCCCATCGCCGTCTGGTCGACGGCGGAGTTGCGCCGCACCGCGGAGATCACGCCGATCGGGAGCGCGACCACGATCGCCAGCGCGAAGGCTGTGAGGCCGAGCTCGAGCGTCGCCGGCAGGTAGCCGACGACCACGCGGAACGCGGGCTGGCGGAAGTGGATCGACCGGCCGAAATCGCCGCGGAGCGCGTTGCCGAGGAAGACCGCGTACTGCACCGGCAGCGGGCGGTCGAGGCCGAGCTCGGCGCGCACGCGGAAGATCTCGCTGCGGGGGGCGTCCGGCGGCAGCAGCAGCGGCACCGGATCGCCCGACAGGCGCATGACGACGAAGACCACGGTGGAGACGAGCCACAGCGCAACGGCGGCGCGGACGAGGCGGGAGGCGAGGAACGGGAGCAGACTGCGCATGCGCGACGGGGCGGAGCCGGCCGGCTCCGCCCCGGGAACGCGGGTCTACGCGCGACGGAACTTGAAGTTGAACTTCCGGATCTCGAGCTGCTGGAGCGGATCCGGCGTCCACTCGACGTGCTTCTGCAGGCCGTAGTCCTCGTACGGCTGGATCACCGGGATCCAGGGCAAGTGCTCGAGGAAGATCTTCGTCATCCTCTTGTAGGCGTCACCGCGGAACTTCTCGTCGACCGAGAAGCGGGCGGCGTTGCCGAGCTCGTCGAACTCCGCATGCCGCCAGTAGTCCTGCGGCCCGCCCGGGCCCAGGAGCCGCCACATCATGCCGTCCGGATCGCGCAGCGTGGACGTCGGGTCCGACCACCACAGGCCCTTGAAGGTCTTGTCGCGGTTCTTCTGGGCACGGACCGAATACTCGAAGATCTCGACCTTGGCATTGACGCCGACGTCCCGCCACATGGCCTGGATGGCCTCGCTCATGGGCTTGTCGCCGGCCATGTAGCCCGAAGTGGTCTCGATGACGATCTCCTCGCCCTTGTAGCCGGACTTCTTGAGGCGGTCCTTCGCCTCGGCCGGCTTGAACGCGAGCGGGGGCAGCGAGACGTCGAAGTGGTTGTCGCCCTGGGCGATCATCGAGTTCGGGACCACGCCGCGGCCGCGCCACAGCTCCTTCACGATCGCCTCGCGGTCGATGGCCAGGGACAGCGCCTGCTTCACCAGCGGATTGTCGAGCGGGGGCCGCTGCGAGTTCACCGCGAGCACGTAAAGGCCGCCGTAGAGCGCACCGGCCACCGCGGTCGAGGCGTTGGCCTTGATCCGCTCGCCCTGATCCGGGGGCACCTGGGTGATCAGGTCGACCTCGCCCTTGAGCAGCGCGGCGACCCGGGGCGCCATCTCGGGAAGCGCCCGAACGACAAGCCGGTCGAAGTCCACGCGGCCGCCCCAGTAGCTCGGGTTCGCCTCGAGCACGATCCGATCGTCTTTCGTCCACGACACGAAGCGCACCGGCCCGGTCCCGATCGGCTTCTGGTTGAAGGTGTCGGGGCCGACTTGTTCCACGTACTTCTTGGGGATCATCTGTCCGCCGTAGAAGCCCAAGCGCGCCGGCAGCAGCGGATCGGGCTTCTTCGTGTGAACGACCACGGTGCTCGGGTCCGGGGCCTCGACGCGATCGACCGTCGTCAAGACGGTGGTCACGCGGTTGCCCTTCAACGTCTTGTCCAGCGAGCGGTCGATGCTGAACTTGACGTCGGCCGACGAGAACGACTCGCCGTCGTGCCACTTGACGCCCGAGCGGAGCTTGAACACCCACGTCGTCTGGCCCTGCAGCTTCCATTCCGTCGCGAGACCGGGGGCGAGCTTGCCGTCGGGCCGGCGACTGGTGAGGTTGTCGAAGATGTTGAACGAGATGCGGATGTCGTTCGACGACGTGCTCTGGTGCGGATCGAACGCCGCGACGTCACCGCCCTGAGCGACGACCAGCTCCTTCTTCTGCGTCATTTGCGCGGCCGCCGGGCGCGGAAGACCGGCCGGGAGCGCGGCCATCGCGCCCGCCGCCGCGGTCTTGAGCACGTCACGTCGGGTGATCTCTGCCATATACGCCTCCTGGAGAATCGATCGGTGGGGGCTATATGGGGGCGCTTCGCGGCTCCTGTCAAGGCCCCGGCGGCCTAGCTCGCCTCCGGCTGCACGAGGTACGAGCGGCGCACGCGGGCCTGCACGTCGACGACGACGTCGCGCTCCAGCGTGATCTCGACCTCGTGCTGCTCGGCGGACCAGCGGCTCACCGTCGCGAGCCAGCCGAGGCTCCGCCCGGCCTGCGGCGCGACGCGGCGCCCGCGATAGACCAGCGTCCGGCGCTCGGGCGCGCTGAGCTCCTCGCGCTCCTCGGTGTTGGGTCCGCAGAGCCGCAGGACCTCCTGGTAGGTCGTCGACCCGGGCGTGATCCTGGCGAGGGTGTCGCGCGAGAGGACCACGCCGGTCTGCCGCACGGCACCCGGGCCGAGCCGGACGCGGCCGGCGAGCCTCGCGCCGAAGCCCCGCACCAGCGCCATGACCAGTGGGGTCGCCAGGTTGCCGAGCACGAAGAAGACGATCGGGATCAGAACGGGCATCCACGCGCGCCAGCCGTGGAAGTATGCGAACCGTACCGTGAGCACCTGCGGGCTGAGGCCCT
>Ga0209161_10000553_pt1 | contig 30334 bp, 24 predicted proteins | sample GraSoiAngelo_155_FD_186169 | JGI IMG/M metagenome (GOLD analysis project Ga0209161, IMG submission 186169) | Grasslands soil microbial communities from the Angelo Coastal Reserve, California, USA - 14_1009_13_30cm (SPAdes) (version 2) | ecosystem: Environmental > Terrestrial > Soil > Grasslands... | reverse complement strand
TGGAGGCCGTCGGTCCCCCCGGTCACCCAGAAGAACTTGAACGCGAGACTCCACAGCACCTGCGAGAGCGCCAGCGTCAGGATGCCGAAAAAGATGCGCGTGTAGCGGACGCACACGAAGCCGAAGAGCCCCGCGACCACCGCCGAGCCGACGACGGCCCCGACCAGGAAGAGCTCCATGGACCCGACGTTGAGGTACTTCACCATCAACGCCACGGTGTAGGCGCCGACGCCGAAGAACGCCGAGTGGCCGAACGACAGCAGGCCCGTATAGCCCAGCAGCAGGTTGAAGCCCAGCGCGGCGATCGCCATGACCAGGCCGTAGGCGAGCAGCATCGCCTGATACTGGCTCGCCACCCACGGATACACGAGGAGGGCCGCGGCGACCGGCGTGGCCCAGACGAGCCGCCGGACCGGCGACCGGCTCTCGACCGCGACGGCGAGCGTGCTCACGTGGCGCGCCCGAACAGGCCGGCCGGGCGAACGAGTAGCACCGCCGCGGCCATCAGGTAGAGCACCGCCAGCTCGATCTCGGGGAACCACGCGATACCCGCCTCGCGGACCACGCCGACGATCAGCGCGCCGACCAATGCGCCCTCGAGGCTGCCGAGGCCGCCGATGACGACGACGATGAAGGACAGGACGAGCGCGTCGACTCCCATGTCGAGCACCGCCGACTGGCTCGGCACGATGATCGCGCCGCCGAGCCCGGCCATGAAGCACCCGAGCGTGAAGGCCTGGACGTACACGCGGTTCACGTCGACGCCGAGCGCGGAGGCCATGCGCATGTTCTGCGACGTCGCCCGCAAGACGACCCCGAACCGGGTCTTGTAGACGAAGAACCACAGGAACGCGGCGGCGATGCCACCGATGGCGATGACGACCAGGTTGTAGTTCGGGTACGGATTGCCGGCGATCGAGACGCTGCCCGAGTTCTCCCAGAGTGCGCTGGCCGACAGCGGATAGGGCCCCCAGACGAAGTGCATGACGTCACCGAGGATCATCAAGAGGCCGAACGTCACCAGCAGCTGGTACTCCTCGGCGCGCTTGTAGAAGGGGCGCAGCAGCGTGGGCTCGAGCACCGCGCCCAGCAGGGCCGCGCCCGCCGCGCCCGCCGGCAGCGCCAGATAGAGCAGTGGCGTCGGCGCGCCGGCCAGCGCGCGGCCGAGCGTCCACGCGGTCACGTACGCGCCGAACGCGTAGAGGTTGCCGTGGGCGAGGTTGACGATCCGCATGACGCCGTAGATGAGGCTCAGCCCACCCGCGATGAGGAAGAGGGTGGCGGCGGACAGGAGCGCGTTCAGGAGATGAATGAAGAAGAAATCCATCAGTCCGCCACGCGGTACGGCACCACTTTCACCTCCGGCTGAACGAAGTTGCCGTCGAGGACCAGGGCGAGGGCGACCCGATACTCCCCCGGCGGAAGCTCGCCTCGAGGGTCGACGATCAGGCGACGACCCTCCATGACGCTCGAGGCACCGACCCTCATCAGCCGGTGAGGCTCACCGATGACCGCGTAGTGCGCCACGAGTCCGACGCCTTCGGCCCTCGTCTGGCCCGCCGGCTCACCTTTGTACGGCTCGCGCTCGATCTTATACGATCGCGCGAACTTCGTGACCGTTTCGACCTCGGCCTCGATCTCCAGCCGATCGCCGCGCCGCTCGGTCTTCGTCACGTAGGCCCGCCGTGGGATCGCGTATCGGTCGAAGCTGCCGAGCGCGATCGGATAGCTGAGATCACGAAAGACGCCGAGCGTGACCGAATTCGCCGACCACTTGTCGAGCCGGTACGGGCCATTCGTGACCAGGAAGTGCCCGTGCTTGCGGTAGAAGCGCTTGAGCGCCGCCCAACGCTGCCGCGCCTGCTCGACCGTCACCAGCCCGCGCAGCGAGTCGGGCACGTACGGCTGCCGCTCGAAGCCGTCGAGGAGCGAGGCGAGCCTGGACTTGAGCTTCTGGTCGCGGACCAGGTCGAGCCAGGGCACGTTGCCTCTCCGGGCCTCGGCTTCGGAGAACGCCGCGAGCCCCCGGGTCACCGCCTCCTCCATGAGGACCGTGAGCTGCCAGGGTGTGGTGCTCCAGGGCGCCGAGGTCGGCACGGCCCCCGGGCCGGCTCCGCTCCTGAGGTACACGTTGATCCGCGGGACTTCGTAGAGCAGCTGGACGTCGCCGTAGTCTCTGATGCGCGAGTCGACGCTCGCGACCTTCACCGCCAGGAGCGACTCGCGCAGGCTCGCCGTCGAGCGCGCCACGACCGGGTCCTGCCCCTGGCGGTGGTCTCCGGGCAGCCCGCCCCATCGGTACGCGAACACGAACGGATAGAGCAGGTCCGCCACGGTCATCTTCGTGTCGTCGTGGAACTTCGACGCGAGGACCTCGTAGGCGACCTTGCTCCTGGCGATGTCGCCACGGCGTCCGGCCGGCTTGAACACGCGCGTCGCGGGATCGAGGACGAGCGCGTCCGGGGGGATCCGGATCTCCGACTCCACCGTCGCCCGGACGCGATTGGGCATGGGTTCGCCGCCGTAGGGCGCCGGGAGCATCGGCGGGTCGCCGATCGCCGACCAGATGAGCCGCCCGGTGGCATCGGTGAATCCGGCAACCGGGTTCCACGCGCTCGTCGGCTTCGTCTCGACTCCCAGCCTGAGCCAACCGTTCCACGGGAAATCCTTGAGCTTGACGTCACGGATGAAGATCGCCGAGTTCAGCCCCGTCAGGGCATCGTAGGCGATGTTCTCCACGCCCTCCGAGTACTCGACGTTGAGCGCTTCGCGTCTGACCGTATAGCCGGCCGTCAAGCGCTTGCATTCGCTCCAGGGCGCCTGCCGCAAGATCGGGTCTCGACTGCGAAGGCTGGAGCGATCCCGCGAGCTCGCTCTCGATGACGGTCCCAGCCTGGGCCAGGAACGCGGTCCGCAGACCGGTGCCGAGGGCCGGAAACCAGCGGCTGAGCAAGGGCGGCGGAGTCGCCTCGAGGTTGTGCAGATCGATTTCCTCCAACGTCGCGTTCGACGCCGACTGGGCACCGCGCCACTGGGGCGGCACCAGAGCTTCCGCGAGCTTCCCGTTCGGCCACACCCTCAGCGGTGGGCCGGCGGCGGTGGCGCTGGCGATCCTCTTCTTGGCGGCCTCGACGAGATCGACGTGCGCGAAATAATCGTCGTGGTACGGCGTGACCGGATACGGATGGAAGGTGTAGACGCCCTGCGACGGGGCGAGCCCCTTGAGGATTCGAGCGGCCATCGCGCACCGGACGCCGGCGTCGGCGAGCGGAGGGGACTGTCTGGTGAACGTCAGGACCATGTACGACTTGAGCGATTCGACGTAGGTGACGTGCCCGGGCGCGGCGCCGCCCGCGAAGGGATCGGCACCAACGTACGCGTGGATCGCCTTGGTCCGCAGAAGGCGGGCCGCCGCCGCCGGCTCCATCACGTCGATCTTGATCTCCTGCGGATAGAACGAGGGATAGAACGGGATCTCGTGCCCCGCCCACGCATGCGCCACCACCAGCGGAGCGATGCACACGACGACGAGCGACAGGCGACAGAACTTCAATCGACGCTGCGAGGGCGGGCGGTCGGCGCGAGGCCGATTCACGGAGTCGGCCTCGCGCCGCCGCCGTCAGCCGCCTAAGCCTTGGCGCGCGGCCAGGTCTTGTCGATCCACGTGTAGGTCGAGGTCGGCTCGCCCTTCGGCCAGCCGGGCGGCGCGGTGATGTTACGGATCGGGATCGTGATGATGCGCTCGGGGTCGAGGATGGGGAACGGATAGTCCGCAACGTTCTTGCTGAACCCCGTTACCGCGTCCTTGTAGCCCTGGTGGTTGTCGGGTCGGATATACACGTAGCCCGCCGGGGCCGCCATCATGTTGCCCTCGAGCATCGAGATGATCGCGTCGTCGTCGGGCCAGCCGCCGGCGAGACGGTTGGCCTTCTCGATGGCGTTCTTGAGCATGTAGGTCGCGGTGTAGCCGCCCTCGGCCTGGAAGTTCGGATACTCGTTGAACCGCTTGTGGTACTTCTCGACGAACGTCTTGTTGTACGGCCAGCGGTCGCCGCCCGGATAGGTGAAGTGGTAGTTCGAATGGACGCCGGCGATGATGCCTTCAGGATGATCCTTGCCGATCGCGTGCGGCGCCACCCCGAAGGCGATCATGCTGGCGACTTTCATCTTGTCGAACATCCCATAGCGGAGCGCCTGCTTGTAGAAAGCGACGTAGTCGCCGCCCCACACCGAGATGGCGAGCAGATCGGGCTTCGACGCGATGGCCTTGGTGATGTGGGAGCTGAAGTCGGTCGTGCCGAGCTTCGGCCAACCCTCGGAGACGTTCTCTGCCGAGGGGAGCATCTTCTTCATCACGATGCCGAAGTGATCGAAGGCGTTGCGGCCGTACGAGTAGTCGGGATGGATGTGGGCGATCTTCTTGGTCTTGGGCCACGTCATCGCGGCCGCGACCGCACCGGTCACCCCGTCGGCCGACTGCATGTTGGTGATGCGGAAGATGTAGTGCGGGTTCGGCACCGCCTTGTCGAACAGAAAGTCGGTGCACCCGTCGACGAAGATCGTGAGGAGCTTCAGCTCTTCGGCCACCGGGCCGAGCGCCGGCGTGTTGCCGCTCGAGGTGATGCCGCAGAAGAAGTCGATCTTCTCGGAGAGCTTGAGGCGGCGCAGTTCCTTCACGTTCGCGTCGGTCCCGGCATTCTCGTCGGCCTTGAGCAGCTCGATCTTCCGCTTGCCCAGGAGCCCACCGGCCGCGTTGATCTCCTCGGCCGCGAGCTGCTGGCCCTTGAACATCGGCTCGCCCAGCACCGCGGCCGGCCCGGTGAAGAAGGTCATGTGGCCGATCTTGAATGGCGTGTCGGGAATGTTTCCCTTCGGCTTGTCCTGGGCGTGCGCGACACCGACCACCGGGAGCGCGGCGCCGGCCGAAGTGAGCGCGGCACCTACGCTGACACCGAGAGTGTTGAGGAAGTCCCGTCGATTGACCTCAGCTGCCATGGTTGTCCCTCCATTGGGTCGGCGTCGCGTGGCTCACGGCGCCCTCGTCGGTTGAGTACGCCTTCGGCGCCCCGAATGTCAAGGAAGGGCCGCGCCCGGCGTCGTGCCCTATACTTGGTGACCGATGGTCCGAGCGGTACAGACGACGCTCCGGGGCCTCGGCGCCGCCGTGCGTGCGCGGCCCGGAACCGTGCTGGCACTCGTCGTCGCGGTGTTCGCCGTCCACGTGCTCCTGCCGCCGTTGATCCTGGCCCTGGCCCGCAAGCCCTGGACCTACTTCGCCTTCAATCCGTGGCTCTCGCAGCTGCCCGATTATCTGGCCTCCAGCGCGCCGCTCCGCCAGAAGCTCGACTTCCTCTCCCGCCTGGCGGTCTTCTGGTTTACCGCCGACGGGGCCTACGGGTTCCCGGAATGGGGCTTCGCCGTCGACACCATGGATCTGGCGCGCTTCCTGGCCATGTCGCTCCTGATCGCCGCGTACGCCGCGCTCCTGCTCTACCGGCGCGAGCGAGGCGTTCGCGAGGCCGGGCGCGCCGCTCCCAGCCACGCGGGAGGCGTCGTGGGCGCGGTGGTCGGCGTGCTCGGCCTCTCGACGGGACCGTGCAGCGTGGTCGGCTGCGGCGCCCCCGTTCTGCCGGTCGTCGGTCTCGTGTTCGCCGGCCTGTCGAGCGGGACGCTCGTCCTGCTATCGGGCATCTCGCGGGTCTCGAGCGCCGTCGCCATGGTCGCGCTCACCGTCGTGGTGGCGTGGCTGGGGCGGCACGCCGGCTCGACCGTCGATCACCGGCCGGCGTCACGGTGAGGGCGCGAGCGCGACACAGGGCGCCGCGCGCGGGCACACCGCGAGCGGGGCCACTGGACCTTCGCAGCTCAGGACTTCCGGGACGTCTTCGAGAAGAAGGTGCCGACCAGCGGGCGCAGCTCGCGGCCGCCGCCCGTCAGCTCAGGTTCAGGACGACCGACTTCACCTCGGTGTACTCGGCGATCCCCTCGTGGCCGCCCTCGCGTCCGAGGCCGGACTCCTTGAAGCCGCCGAACGGGATCTCGTGGGTGTAGCCGGTCGCGTCGTTGGCGCCGACCAGCCCGTACTCGAGCTGCTCGGCCACGCGGACGAGCCGCGCCGTGTCGCGCGTGTAGAAATAGGCGGCCAACCCGTACTTCGTCGCGTTGGCGCGCCGGATCACTTCTTCTTCGGTGTCGAATATCAAGATCGGCGCCGCCGGACCGAAGATCTCCTCCTGGGCGATCGCCATGTCGTCGGTGACGTCGAGCAGCACCGCGGGCGCGTAGAAGTAGCCCTTGGTGTACGGGTCGCCGCCGAGGTAGTGGCCGCCGGCCGCGAGCTTCGCGCCGTGCTTCACCGCGTCTTCCACCAGCGAGTGCACCTTGGCCCGTGTCTCTTCGTTGATCAGCGGGCCGATCTGCGCGCCTGGCTCGAATCCCGGAGCGACCTTCAGCCGCTTGACCGCCTCGACGAACGCCGGGACGAAACGATCGGCGATCCCGCGCTGGACGTAGATCCGGTTGGCGCAAATGCACGACTGGCCGCCGACGCGCAGGAACTTCATGGCCACCGCGCCCTCGAGCGCGGGCTGGAAGTCCGCGTCGTCGAACACGATGAAGGGCGCGTTGCCGCCGAGCTCGAACGAGAGCCGTGTCACCTGCTGGGCCGCGGCCTGCATGATCCCCTTGCCCACGTCGGTGGAGCCGGTGAAGCCGATCTTGCGGATCAGGGGGTGCGTGAGCAGCTCGGCCCCGACGAGCCGCGAGCGGTTGGTCGTGAGCACGTTGAACACGCCCGGCGGCAGCCCGGCCACCTCGGTGATCTTCGCGATCGCGAGCGCGGTCAGCGGCGTCGCCGAGGCCGGCTTGAGCACGACCGTGCAGCCGGCGGCCAGCGCCGGGGCGATCTTGCGCGTGACCATCGTCGCCGGGAAATTCCACGGGGTCACCGCGGCGACGGGCCCGATCGGCTGGCGCAGGACCCAGTAGCGTTTGCCCGGCTGCGGCGACGGGATCCACTCGCCGGCCACCCGACGCGCCTCCTCGGCGAACCAGCCGAAGTAGCCGAGCGCGAACTGGACTTCCTTCTTCGCTTCCTCGAACGGCTTACCGTTCTCGAGCGTCACCAGCCGCGCCAGCTCGTCGCGCCGCTCCTCCATCAGATCCTGGACGCGCAGGAGGATCTGGCCGCGGTCTTTCGGCGCCCGCCGGGACCATTCGCCGAACGCCGCGTGGGCGGCGGTGGCCGCGTGCTGGATCTCGGGCCCGGCACCATTGGCGACTCGCGCGACCACCGTCTGGTCGGCGGGATTCACGACATCGAACGTGGCGCCGCCATCGGCCGCCACCCATTTGCCGTTGATGTACATCCGCTCGACGTCTGCCATGCGATCCTCCTTGACCGTTTCAGCCGAGCGGGAGCCTACGCCTGCGCGCGCGGCGGCGCTAGACGCGCTGCAACATGGACGAGTCGCGGCAGCTCCCGCATGTCGTCGAATACCACGGTGCCCGGCCCCTCGAGCCAGCGCCGCGGCGTCAACCCGCCCGCATAGCCGAGCGCACGCATGCCGGCGGCGCGCGCCGCTTCGACTCCGAACCGACTGTCCTCGACGACCACGCAGTCGGCGGGGGCGACGGCCATTCGCGTCGCCGCGTGGAGGAAGAGGTCCGGCGCCGGCTTGCCGTGGGCGACCTCGCTGGCGCTGAAGATGCGGCCGGCGAAGCGGTCGTAGAGCCCGGTGAGCCCCAGCGTGTAGCGCATCCGCTCGTGGGTTCCGCTCGACGCCACGCACGTGGCGATCGTGATCCGCTCGAGCGCGTCGACGATGCCGGGCACCGGCGCCAGCTCGGCGTCGAACGCGCGGCGATAGAGGTGCTGATAGGGCGCCTCCCAGTCCGCGGGAAGCGGGCGGCCGAGATGCGCCTCGATCTGCGACACCATGTAGGCGTCGGTCCGGCCCATGAATCGCTCGACGACTTCCGCCTCGGTCATGGCCCAGCCGAGCGCCGCGAGCACCTGGACGTCGATGCGCACGCCGATGCGCTCGCTGTCCACCAGCACGCCGTCGCAATCGAAGATCACGAGCCGGACGGATTCAGTCACGACGGACCATGAGGTCTGAGGCTGGTCTCAGCGCGCGACGTGATCGACGAGCCAGCGGGCGGTGCGCAGGAGCTGACCGTCGCGATGGCGCGCGCCGACCAGCTGGACGCCGAGTGGCAGGTCGTTGGCGCCCTGCATGAGCGGCACGCTGAGTGCCGGCACGCCGCAGAGCGTCCACAGCGCGCAGAAGGCCGGGTCGCCGGTCGATTCGAGCCCCGCCGGCGCGGTGCCGAAGGCGGCAGGCGTCAGGATGGCGTCGTAGCGCTGCTCGAACAGCTCGGTCAGGCTGTCGTTGAGCTGCGGGATCTGGGAAAGGGCGACGAGATAGTCGACCGCGCGGACCTGGCGCCCGTGCTCGATCCGCGCCTGGAGCGCGGGCGACAGCTTCTCGCGTCCCTTGTCCCACTCTCGGCGGAGGTTGATCGCGATCTCCGCGCCGCCGATCGCCCGCTGCAGCTCGAGCACCTCGTCGGTGGGCACGGCGAGCACGACCTCCTCGACCCGGTCGCCGAGGCTCGCCACCAGCTCCCCGAACGCCTCGCGGGCGTCGGCGTCGACGCGATCCCACAGGGACGTCTTCACGAAGCCGAACATGGGCGGGAGCGGCGGCTCGGCGGCCGCCACGTCGCGGTACGGGACGCGGGCGCGCGGGCGCGAGTCCCCATCGCGGTCATCGTAGGCGGCGAGCGTCTCGAGCAGCAGCGCCACGTCCTCGATGGCGCGCGCAAACAGCCCGACGTGATCGAGCGTGCGCGAGAGCTGGAACATGCCGTGGCGCGGGATCAGCCCGTGCGTCGGCTTGAAGCCGTACACGCCGCAGTACGACGCCGGCCGGATCGTCGAGCCGGTCGTCTGGCTGCCGAGCGCCAGCGGCACCATGCCCGCCGCGACCGCCGCCGCCGAGCCGCTCGAGGAGCCGCCCGGCGTGTACGCCGGGTTGTGCGGGTTCCGCGTCTTCCCTGGCGTGCGGGTGGCGAACTCGGTCGTGACCGTCTTGCCCATGATGACGGCGCCCGCCGCACGCAGCAGCGACGCCACCGACGCGTCGCGCGACGGCGTGCGACCGGCGTGCAGCACCGAGCCGTTCTCGGTCGGCATGTCCGCGGTGTCGATGATGTCCTTGAGGCCCAGGGGCACGCCGTGCAGCGGGCCCGTCGGCTGCCCGCTCATCCGCAGCTCGTCGGCCGCGCGCGCTTGCGCCAGCGCGTGCTCCGGATCCAGAAACGCCCACGCCTGAACCGCCGCATCGACCTCACGCACCCGCGCGAGACACGCCTCGACCAGCTGCACCGACGTGACGACGCCCTCCCGGATCATCCGCGCCGCCTCAACCGCCGCCACCCAATTCAACCCCGTCAGATCCATCGCAACCCAGAAAGTACCATCACTAAGCCTCAACACGGACGTAGAGCGACGATGAACCGCGTTCGAGCGCGGGCTACGCCCGCGCAATCCTGCTTTTGGGGGGAGGCGGGCGCGCGCGGGCCGTCAGGCCCGCGGCGCCGTCGGAAGGGGGGCAAAGCCCCCTCCGAGTTACTTGCCGTAGAGAAATTCAGGGAGCCAGAGAGTCATGCCCGGCCAGACGTACATGAACATGAGACAGATACACACGATGATCATGTACGGCATCATGCCCGCGAAGATCTGGTTCAGCGTCACGTGCTTCGGCGACACGCCCTTCAGGTAGAACGCGGACATCGCGACCGGTGGTGACAGGAACGCGGCCTGGAGATTTACCGCGACCATCGTGCCGAACAGGATCGGGTCGACATTGAAGTGGCTCAGCAGCGGGATGAAGATCGGACAGAAGATCACGATGATCTCGGTCCACTCGAGCGGCCAGCCCAGCAGGAAGATGATCAGCTGCGCCACGAACTGGAAGCCCAGCGGCGAGAGGTTCAGGCTCAGCACCCAGCGCTCGATCAGCCCCTGGCCGCCGTGCAGGGCGAACACCGCAGAGAACAGCGCGGAGCCGACGAACAGCCAGCACACCATCGCCGTCGTCTTCGCCGTGAGGAACGTCGACTCCTTGATGTTCTGCCGCAGCTCGGGCGAGGTTCGGAGATACCAGAGCCCGGGCACGACGGCGCCCAGGAGCGTCCCGCCGATCGAGCCCGCGACGACCAGTGAGGCGAGGTCCTCGCCCTCGTACACCCCGAGCACGACGCCGACGACGAAGCCGACGAGGCTCCACCACAGGACCGGCCGCATGAAGCGCGCCATCACGGCCAGGTACAGCGCGCCCAGCGCGCCGATCGCCGCCGATTCGGTCGCGGTGCAGATGCCGAACAGGATCACCGCCAGCACCACGACGGTGAGCACGCCCAACGGGACCACCGAGGCGCACAGCTCCTTCAAGATCTCGAGCTGCTCGCCGTCCATGCGCCAGTAGTAGACGAACAGCAGCAGTGCCGAGGCCCCCGCGAGTCCCCAGAACCACCCGTAGAAGAGCGCGGGAATCTTGCCGGCGTCCGAGACGGCGGTGGGATCCCGGAGCGACGTGACCTCTTCGGGGCCCTCGGTCTTCCGGGCACCCTCGGCGGGCTCCGTCCCAGGCTCCCCGCCCGCGCCGAGCTCCTGCGGCTTCTCCTCGGCGGGCCCGCCGGTCGTCGCCGTCGGCGGCGTTGCCGGCGCCGCCGGGGTGGCCGGCGTCGTGACCGACGCGGTGCGCGCGGGCGCGGCGGCCGTCGCCGCCGCGGGGGCGTTGTAGACGACCACGTACCACCACGTCGCCACGAACGTGCCGCCGGTCAGCAGCAACGGCACGGAGAGCACGAGGACGTTGTGGGCGATCACGCGGTAGCCGATCGCGCGACCGTCCCGTCCAGTGGCGCCGCGAAGCAGGCCCGGACGGAACGCGGCCGCGAGCAGGCCGCCCACGACGCGGCGGGCCCGGCCGCGCTCGAGCCGGCCGAGGTAGTCGGGCACCGTCACGCGATACTGATCGGGCGGCAGCTTCGGCGCGATTTTGGGATTGATGATCGCCCAGCCGAGGATGTACACGAGGTAGAGGAACGTGAGGAAGAAGCCCGGCAGCATCGCCGCCGCGTAGAGCTTGACGATCGACTGTCCGGCCACCGCCGCGTAGACGATCAGCATGACCGACGGCGGGATCAGGATGCCGAGCGTCCCGCCCGCCGTGATCGCCCCCGACGCCAGCTTCACGTCGTAGCCGGCGTTGAGCATCGGCCGCATCGCGATGACGCCCATCAGCACGACGACGGCGCCGACGATGCCCGACGCGATGCCCCAGAACGCGCACACCAGCAGCGTGGTCACCGCGAGCGACGCCGGCACGCGCCGAAACGCCAGCTGGACGCTGTGGAACATGCGGTCGACCAGCGCCGCGCGCTCCATGATGTAACCCATGAAGACGAACAGCGGGACCGACAGCAGCGTGTCGTTCGTCATGACGCCATAGGTCCGCTGGACGATCAGGTCGAAGATCCGGTTGTCCCACCAGTGGGCGCCGGGCACCCAGAACGCGATGTAGCCGAAGATCATCCCGAGCCCCATCAGCGTGAAGGCGGTCGGGAAGCCCATCATGATGGCCACCACGATGAGGCCGAGCATGGTGAGGCCGAGCCAGGGATCGCTCATGGGGTCCGGCTCTGGCGCTCCGTGTCGTCGACCACGCTGCGGTGGCGCGCGGCCTCGTCGATGGCGTGGGCGCCTTCCATCGCCTGTCGCCGCGATTCCTCGTCGACGTACTCGCTGCGCGCCAGCTGCGTCCCGATGACGTCGATCTCCTCGACGTCTTCCAGACGCGACGGCCAGGCGCCGGTGCGCAAGCACTCGACGCACCGGACGATCTCGGCCAGCCCCTGGATCATGACGAGGATGCCGGCCAGCGGGATCACCGACTTGAAGTGGTAGACCGGTGGGCCCTCGGCGGTCACCGTCGAGTGCTCACCGATGCGCCAGGAGAGCGCGGCGTAGTCGTAGCCCGCGTAGATCAGCCCGAGGATGCCGGGGATGAAGAACAGGAAGTAGAGGATGAGGTCCATCGTCGCCTGGCCGCGCGGCCGCAAGTAGATGTAGACGAAGTCGGCGCGCACGTGCCCGCCCAGCGCCAGCGTGTAGGCGCCGCACAACATGAAGAGCGAGCCGTACAGCATGTTGTTGAAGTCGAAGATCCAGGCGGTGGGCGCATTCAGGATGTAGCGCTTGAAGACTTCGATCGAGACCACGAACGTCAGGGCCACGATGAGCCAGGCGCCGGCCTTGCCGGACCAGTAGCTGATCAGGTCGACGGCGGCGATCACCCGGCGCGCGGTCATGGGCGGAGGGATGCGGCCAGCCACCCGGTGAGCCCCGGCTGGCTGGCGCGCAGGGAGTCGGGCACGGAGTGGCTAGCTCTTCTTGGGCGCCGGCTTGTTGAAATAGTGGTTGTAGGCCATGCGGCGGTCGACGACGGTGTCGAGCTCCCACTTCACCGCACGGGCCGCGAACGCCTTCTGCGACTCGGCGATCTCCTTGAACATCGGATTGTCCGACGACTTCTTGTCGGAGACGGCGTCGAAGACGTCGAGCTGCTTCTGCAGCACCGACGTCGGTGTCTTGTAGAACCGAACCTTGTCCTTCGTCTGCAGCTCGATGTAGTCCTTCGAGTAGCGGTCGATCGCCTTCCACGACATGTCGGCCGAGGCCGCGTCCACCGCGTACTCGATGATGGCCTTCATCTTGTCGGGCAGCGCGTCGTATTTCGTCTTGTTGAACGTGATCTCGAACTGCTCGGCGTTCTGGTGGTAGCTCTGCAGCATGCACACCTTGGACACGTCGGCGAAGCCGAGGATGCGGTCGGACGTCGCGTTGTTGAACTCGGCGGCGTCGAGCAGGCCGCGGTCCATCGCCGGCACGATCTCGGCGCCGGGCAGCGCGTTGACCGCGGCGCCCATGCCCTGGAACAGATCGATCGAGATCCCGACGGTGCGGAACTTGAGCCCCTTGAAGTCGTTGGGCTTGGTGATCGGTTTCTTGTACCAGCCGAGCGGCTGGGTCGGCATCGGGCCGTACGGGAACGACACCACGTTGGCGCCGATGGAGGCGTAGAGCTTGTTGAGGAGCTGCTTGCCGCCGCCGTACTTGTGCCACGAGAGCAGCATGTTGGCGTCCATGCCGTAGGCGGGGCTCGAGCCCCAGAGCGCCAGCGCCGTCTGCTTGCCGTAGTGGTACACGAGCACACCGTGGCCGCCGTCGAGCGTGCCCTTCGACACCGCGTCGAGCAGGCCGAAGGCCGGCACGACCGCGCCGGCCGGCAGCACTTCGATCTTGAGGTCGCCGCCGGTCATGTCGTTGACCTTCTTCGCGAAGTCGAGCGCGTACTCGTGGAAGATGTCTTTCTGCGGCCAGGTCGACTGCCAGCGCATCGCGATGGGCCCTTGCGCCTTGACGACGTTCGGGAAGCCGAGGGTGGCCGCGCTCGTCGCGGCGAGGGCCGCGCCCCTCAGAAACTTCCGGCGCGGGCTCTCGGTGACCGCCTGCGGATCGTTCATGGAGCACCTCCTCCGAATCGATGACTTGAAGTGCACGGCCGTCGCCGATGGATCAACTGTGGAGTGAACGTGAGGTCTGCTACGTGGTCGGACCACCGCACCAAGGCTATGCGACCCGTCACAGATTTGTCAACAAACCTATCCGGTTCCCGGCAACTTCAGGACGACCGAGAGCCGGATCCCGCCTCGCCCGATCGTGATCCGCAGCGGCGCCTCGAGGCTCGCGTCGGCCAGGGCCTCGCGCACCGCCTCGCGCGTCGTCACCGTCTGATCGTTGACCTGCAAGATCACGTCGCCGGCCTCCAGACCCGCCCGCTCCGCCGGGCTTCGCCGGATGATCACGGAGATCACCGGCGTCGTGGGCCCGGCGGGCTCGGGTTCCCGGACGATGAAACCGAACTCGGCGGCGATCCGCTCCCCGACGACCGCGCGAGGCATGGCGGCGAGGCGGACGTCCACCCGCTCGCGTCCGGCGGCGCGCAGCACCGTCAGCTTGGTCTCCCGTCCGGGGCCGGCCGCCGCGATGAGCCGCTGGAGCACGCGGGTCTCGGTCACCGGGCGCTCGTCGAAGGCCACGACGAGATCGCCGTTCTTGAGCCCGGACTGCGCGGCGGGAGAGTCCTCGAGCACCTCGACGATCATGACGCCGAAGCCCTCGCGGATGCCGTGGCGGGCCGTGACGTCGTTCATCTCCTGCTCGGAGAGGTCGCGGATCCGCACGCCGAGCCAGGCCCAGGGCGCGGCATCGGCCGCGGACACCAGCGCGACGACGACCGCGGCGGCCGCGATCACTCGGGCGATCACTCCCGGCCTCCGCGCAGCTCGTTGATCAGCTCGTCGAGCGCCAGGGCCAGGCGGTCGAGACGTCGTCCCACGTCGAGCGTCTCCAGCAGCTCCTGCCGGAGGCGGGGATCGGGCACGACCTGCGCGGCGATCCGGTCGGCGATGGCGCCGGGCGGCTGGCCCGCCGCCAGGGCCGTGTCGAGCAGATCGGGCGGGCGCTCGAGCGCCCGGAGGAGACGACCGCACGCGTCGCGGATGCGCGCGAGCATCGGCTCGGCGTCGGTCGTCGATTCGACGTCGTCGAGCCGCTCGGCGGTGACGATGCGATAGAGCGTGTCGCTCGGGCGCTCGCTCGCGATCCGGACGCGCATCGAGCCCTTGACCAGGATGTTGTAGCGGCCGGTCGCCAGCCGCTCCCAGCTGACGATCTCGCCCGCGCCGGCGACCGGGTGGACGGCCGGCCGGCCCGCGTAGCTCGACTCGTAGCCGGGCTGCAGCTTGACGACCGCGATCTGGCGGTCGCGCGCCAGCGTGTCCATGATCATCGCGCGATAGCGCGCCTCGAAGACGTGGAGCGGCAGCAGCGTGTGCGGAAAGAACGTCACGTCCGGCAGCGGGAAGATCGGCAGGATCACGGATGCCACGGGGTCGCGCTGCTTCCGGCCGCGGTCACCCGATCGTGGGCAGCGGCCGGAGCGCGGCCAGCTCGCCCAGGCGCCGCTGCACCGCCGCCGCCAGTTCGCGGAAGGTTTGCGCCTGCGGCGAGTCGGGCCGGCGCAGCGTGATCGGCATTCCCTCGTCGCCGGCGACCCGCGTGTCCTGGTCGAGCGGGACCTGAGCCAGCAGTGGCACCCCGTACTCTTCCGCGAGCCGGCGCCCGCCCCCCTCGCCGAAGATCGAGTAGCGCATCCCGGTGTCGGGCGCCACGAAGTAGCTCATGTTCTCGACCACGCCGAGGATCGGCACGTTGAGCTTCTGGAACATGCCGATCGCCTTGCGCACATCGAGGAGCGCGACCTCCTGCGGGGTCGTCACCATCACGACGCCCGAGAGCGGGATGACCTGCGAGAGCGAGAGCTGCGCGTCGCCGGTTCCCGGCGGCATGTCGAAGACGAGGTAGTCCAGCGCGCCCCACATCACGTCCTTCAGCATCTGCTGGATGAAGGAGTGGATCATCGGCCCGCGCCAGACGAGGGGCTCGCGCTCGTTGACGAGGAGCCCGATCGACATCATCTTCAGGCCGTGCGCCTCGACCGGGATGATGCGGTTCTCGAACATCCCGGGGCGCCCGCGCGAGCCCAGCATCAGTGGGATGTCCGGACCGTACACGTCGGAGTCGATGATGCCGACGGCGGCGCCCGATTGGCGGAGCGCCACCGAAAGGTTCACGGTGACCGTGGACTTGCCGACGCCGCCCTTGCCCGAGGACACCGCGATCGTGTGCTTGACCTCGGGGATGAAATCCGCGGACTTCGCGGGGCCGCCGGCGGGCGCCTGGCCGTGCGCGTGGACGTGCGCCGCCGGCGGGGTCGGCCGCGCCTGCGCGCCGCCGCCCATCTTCACCTGCACCTTGGAGACGCCGGGGATCTGGCCCACCGCCCGCGACGCCATGCTGTGCATGGTCGCTTTCGAAGCCGGCGACTGGCTCGTGAAGGCCAGCGTGAACGTCACCTGGGTATCGGCGATGGTCAGGTCACGGATGAGGCCGAGCGCGACGATGTCCTTGTGGTGCTCCGGATCCTTGATCGCCCGCAGCGCGTCGAGCACAGCCTGTTCGGTCACCATACGGGCGACTATACAGGAGCCGTCGACGCTTTCAACGGCCTCGCCTATCTCCGCGCGGAATCTTGCATTCTCACGGCCGACCTGCTACAAAAAGCGGGTGATTTCCGCCGACGATTTCCGCCGTATCCTCGGCCACTTCGCGACCGGCGTCACCGTGATCACGGTCCGCGATCCCGACGGGCGTCCCACCGGGCTCACCGCGAGCGCCTTCACGTCGGTGTCGCTCGATCCGCCGTTGATCCTCGTCTGCGTCGACCACAAGTCGCAGAGCTACCCGTCGATGATCGTGAGCAAGACGTTCGCCGTCAACATCCTGAGCCTCGAACAGGAAGCGATCTCGCGGCGCTTCGCCACCACCAAGATCGAAAACAAGTTCGAGGGCGTCTCGTTCACGCTGAGCCCGCTCGGCCTTCCGCTCATCGACAGCGCCCTGGCCCACCTCGAGTGCGCAACCGTCAACATCCATCCCGAGGGCGATCACTCGATCTTCGTCGGGCGGGTGGAGCAGGTCCAGTCCAGCGCGGGCCTGCCGCTCGTCTACTACCGCGGCCGGTACGACCGCCTCTCGGGCCCGACGCCGTGAATCCGATCCCGCTGTCCCGCCCGCCGGTCGACGACGAGATCAAGCGGGCGGTGCTGGCGGCGATCGACTCGCGCCAGTACATCCTCGGTCCGCAGTGCCGCCTGCTCGAGGGTGAGCTCGCCCGGGCGACCGGCGTCCCGCACGCGTTGCTCACCAGCTCGGGCACCGCGGCGCTGTGGCTCACGCTGCGCTCGCTCGGGGTGAAGGCCGGCGACGAGGTGCTCGTGCCCTCGCACACCGCGTTCCCCACCGTCGAGGCGATCTGCCTGGCCGAAGCCACGCCGGTGTTCGTCGACACCGACGAGTTCTACACGCTCGATCCCGTCGACGCCGAGGCGAAGGCCACACCGCGCACGGTCGGCATCGTGCCGGTGCATCTCTACGGGCAGCCGGTGGACCTGGCGGCGATCGAGGATCTGGCCTCCCGCCTCGGCCTCTGGGTGCTGGAGGACTGCGCCCAGGCCAACGGCGCCACGTGGAACGGCCGACGCGTCGGGAGCTTCGGTCGCGCGGCGGTGTTCTCGTTCTACCCGTCCAAGAACCTGCCGGCGTTGGGCGACGGTGGCGCCATCCTCACCGACGACGACGAGGTCGCGGCCCGGTGTCTTCGGCTGCGCGATCACGGCCGCATCGACAAGAACGTGCACGCCGAGGTCGGCTTTAATTTGAGATACAACGAGCTACAGGCGGCGGCGCTGCGGGTGCTGCTGCCCCGGCTCGACGCGATGAACGACCGCCGGCGTGCCCTCGCCGCGCGCTACGCGGAAGGCCTCGCCGGGCTGCCGCTGGTCTTGCCAGCCGAGCGCGCGAGCGCGCGCCACGTGTACCACCTGTTCGTGGTCCGCACGTCGCGCCGCGATGACCTGGCGGCATTCCTGAAACAGCACGGGATCCAGACCGGCATCCACTATCCGGTCCCGACCCACCGCCAGCCCGCCGTCGAGCGCTTCGCGCCGCCGTCGCTCCCGCGGACGGAGCGCCTGGTCGAGGAGATCCTCACGCTGCCGCTGTCGGCCGGCCACGAGGACGCGGAGATCGACCGGGTCGTGGCCACCGTGCGCGAGTACTTCGGAGATTGATGTGCGAGCCGCAGGACGTCGCGGGGCTGGGGTCCCGCCGTCCGAGGCGAGCGCGTAGATGACGCCTCTTCGGATCCTCCAGCTGTACCCGAAGTCGGATTACTTCACCGGCGCGGCGATCCAGCTGCGCGACCTCGCGATCGGCCTGGCCCGCCGTGGCCACGCCGTCACGGTCGCGACGTCGCCGAACCCGCACTGGGCGGGGCGATTGCGCGCCGCCGGCATCAGCCACGTGGAGATTCCCATGCGGCGCGCCTGGGACGTGCGGGCGGCGTGGCGGATCGCACGGCTGATCCGCGCCCGGGATATCCAGGTGGTCCACGCCCACAAGGGCCGCGCCCGCACCCTGACCTTGCTGGCTGGCCTCATGGGCGCGCGCACGCTGCTCGTGCTGAACCGCGGCGTCAGCTTCGGCCTGAGCTGGACGAACCGCCTCGGCTACACGAGCCGGCGTGTGCACGCGATCGTCGCGGTCTGCGAGTCGATCAAGCGCGACCTGGTCGCCGCCGGCGTTCCGGCGGACAAGATCGCGGTGATCTATTCCGGCACCGACGTCGAGCGGTTCCATCCCGGCATCGACGGCGGCGCGATCCGCCGCGAGCTCGGGATCACGCCCCAGCAGTTCGTCGTCACCCAGATCGGCGTGCGCTCGTGGCGCGGCTGGCGCGACGTGCTCGACGCCATGGCCCGGGTCGCGCCCCGCCTGGCCGACGCGCGGTTGCTCTTCGTCGGCGCGCCGCCGCCGCGCATCGCCGAGCTCAGCGACCAGGCCCGCGAGCGCGGGCTCGGCGGGCGCGTGCTCGTCATCGGCCACCGCGAGGACGTCCCACAGATCCTGGCCGCCTCCGACGTCGTGGTCGACGCCTCCTACGCCGGCGCCGGGCTCACCGGCTCGATTCGCGAGGCGCTGGCGTGCGAGCGTCCGGTCGTCGCCACCGACCTGGCGGGCATGCCCGAGCTCGTCGTGGACGGCGAGACCGGCCTGCTGGTGCCGCCGCGCGATCCGGCCGCGCTGGCCGGGGCGATCCTGCGTTTGGCCGGCGACCCGACCCTGGCGCAGGCGATCGCGCGCGCCGGCCGCAAGCGCGTGGACGCGCACTTCTCGCTGGGCGCCAAGCTCGACGCGACCGAGGCGCTCTACCGGCGGCTCGTCGCCGCATGAGCGGCGCGACCGCGCTCTACCGCCGCCTGTTCGTCTATCTGCGTCCGCACGTGGGGGCGCTGTGCCTCGGCACCGCGCTCGCGATCGTGGTCGCCGCGATGGAGGGCGCGATCGCGTGGCTCGTGAAGCCCGCCATGGACGATATCTTCATCCGGCGCGACCTCACGATGCTGAAGGTCATCCCGCTCCTGTTCCTCGGCGCGTATCTGCTCAAGGGCGCCGCGCGCTACGCGCAGTCGTATCTGATGGCCGCGGTCGGCGAGCGCGTGATCGCGAAGCTGCGGCACGACCTCTACGCCCACGTGCAGCGGATGGAGCTGTCCTTCTTCGCCAGTCACCACTCGGCGGAGCTGATGTCGCGCATCGTGACCGACGTGAATCGCCTCGCACGCCTCTCCTCGACCGTGTTAGTGATGACCATCCGCCAGATCGTGATGGTCGTGGCGCTCGCCTCGGTCATGTTCGTCCGCGATTGGCGCCTGGCCCTGATCGCGCTGGTGATCTTCCCGTTCGTCGGCGTCGCGGTCCGGACGATCGGCCGCCGGCTCTACCGGATCAACCGCCGGTCGCAGCAGACGCTCGCCCAGATGAACGTGCTGCTGCACGAGGTGCTCTCCGGCACCAAGATCGTGAAGGCGTTCGGCCGCGAGCCGCACGAGATCGGCCGGTTCGAGCGCGTCAACCGCGGGCTGCTCACGCTGGCCCTCAAGGACCACCGCACCGACGAGCTGACCGACCCGCTCATGGAGGTGCTGGCGGCTGTCGGCATCATGGGCGCGCTCTGGTACGGCGGCCACCAGGTCATCTCCGGCGCGATCACGCCCGGCGATTTCTTCTCGTTCACGGCCGCGGTGGCCCTGCTCTACGGGCCGGTGCGGCAGCTCTCCCGAATCGTCAACACCGTCCAGCAATCGACCTCGTCGGTCGAGCGCGTCTTCGAGATCCTCGACCAGCCACCGGCCGTCACCGACCGCCCGCTGGCACCGGCCCTCGACGCGTTCCGCCACGCGCTCGTCTTCGAGAACGTGAGCTTCCGCCACGGCGGCTCCGACGACCTCACGCTGCGCGACGTGTCGCTCTCGATCAAGAAGGGCGAGGTGGTCGCGTTCGTCGGCATGAGCGGCGCCGGCAAATCCACCCTGATGGATCTGCTGCCGCGGTTCCACGACGTGAGCGCCGGGCGCATCACGATCGACGGCCACGATCTGCGCGACGTCACCCAGGCCTCGCTCCGCTCGCTGATCGGGCTCGTCACCCAAGAGACGTTCCTGTTCAGCGACTCGATCCTGTACAACATCGCCTACGGGCGGCTCGAGGCGCCGTTCGACGACGTCGTCCGCGCCGCGCGTCAGGCGCACGCCGAGGAGTTCATCGCCGGCTGTCCCGATGGCTACCAGACGCTGGTCGGCGAGCGGGGCGTGCGGCTGTCGGGCGGCCAGCGCCAGCGGATCGCGATCGCCCGCGCGTTCCTGAGGAACCCGCCGATCCTCATCCTCGACGAGGCCACCTCCGACCTCGACGCCGAGAGCGAGTTCATGATCCAGCAGGCCCTCGCCGAGCTGATGCGCGACCGTACCGTCCTGGTCATCGCGCACCGCCTGGCCACCGTGCGCAACGCCGACCGCATCGTGGTCGTGCACGAGGGCCAGATCGCCGAGATCGGTCGCCACGACGAGCTGCTGGCGCGAGACGGCCTGTACCGCCGCCTGTACGCGCTGCAGATGGAAGGGGTCGCCGGGTAGTGCTAGCCTAGCGCCCGAAGACAAGGAGGGCACCCCATGAGCACGCACCCGATGAGCACGACCGTCGGCAGCGGCCGCTATACCTACGACGTCGACGACGACTGGGCGAAGCTTCCGGCCGGCTGGTCGATGCCGGCGGCGGCGGTCACCGTCGACTCACGCGATCGGGTCTACTGCTTCAACCGCACGCCGGACCATCCGGTGGTCGTCTTCGACCGCGACGGGAACTATCTCTCGTCCTGGGGCGCCGGGCTGTTCGCGTTCCCGCACACGATCCGCGTCGACGCCGACGACAACCTCTGGATCGTCGACCGCGACCACGGACAGATGATGCTCTTCACCACCGACGGCAAGCTCCGGCGAACCATCGGCACGCGAGGGCAGCGCTCCGACACCGGCGTGGACCCCAAGGACTTCAGCTCGGCTGCGTACCGGAACGTCACACACGGCGGCGGCCCGTTCAACCTACCGACGGACATCGCCCTGACGCCTTCGGGCGAGATGTTCGTCACCGACGGCTACGGCAACGCCCGCGTGCACAAGTTCGCCGCCGACGGGAAATACCTCTTCTCGTGGGGCGAGCCGGGCACGGGCCCGAGTCAGTTCAACCTACCGCACGGCGTGTGGATCGACCGCCACGGTCGTGTCCTGGTGTGCGACCGGGAGAACGACCGCGTCCAGGTGTTCGATCAGGACGGCAAGTATCTCCAGTCCTGGCCCACTCAGCTCATCGGCCCGGCGGTCTTCTACGTGGACGCCGACGACGTCGTCTACATCCCCGAGCACAACGGCGGGCTCGTCAGCGTCCTCACCCTCGAGGGCGAACGGCTGGCCCAGTGGGGCGACCCGAGCTTCCGCTCCTGCCACAGCATCTGGGGCGACTCGCGGGGGGACCTCTACGTCGTGCGCCCGGGCGCGTGGGGGCGTCCCCGGCGCGTCGTGAAGTACCGCCGTCGCGGATAGCGATGCGCGCCGAGGCCTCCCTGCGCCATCGGTCCGTCGTCGCGCTCGTCGCCTTCGTCGCGCTCGTGTCGAGCCTGAGCCTCGTCCAGTCGCTCGGCGCTCAGTCGGCGCCGACCGGCGAGGCGATCATCGCCTGGCACGTCACGATCGCCCCGACCTGGTTCGATCCGTCGACCGCTCCGCCTCAGATCACGCCGTTCGGGCTGCTGTACGCGCTGCACGACGCGCCGGTCCGCTCGCTGCCGGGACAGAAGGCGGGCTCGAGCCTCGCGGAGTCGTGGACGGAGAGTCCGGACGGGCTCGTGTACGAGTTCAAGCTGCGCCGCGGGCTCAAGTTCCACAACGGTGAGCCCGTCACCGCCGAGGACGTGCAGTTCAGCTTCGAGCGCTACAAGGGCACCGGCGCCAAGGATCTAAAGTCGCACGTGGCGCGCGTGGAGGTCGTCGACGCGCTCACGATCCGCTTCCATCTGAAAGAGCCGTGGCCCGATTTCATGACGTTCTACGGGACCACCGCGACGGCGGCCGGGCTGGTGGTGCCCAAGAAGTACGTCACCCAGGTCGGCGACGAGGGCTTCCGCAAGCACCCGATCGGCGCGGGCCCCTACAAGTTCGTGAGCCACACGCCGGGCATCGAAGTGATCCTGGAGGCCTACACGGGGCACTGGCGCAAGGTGCCCAACGTCAAGCGTCTGGTCATGAAGAGCGTGCCGGACAACTCCACGCGCCTGGCGATGCTGAAGAGCGGCGAGGCCGACATCGTGTTCGCCCTCGACGGTCCCGAGGCCGAGGTCGCGAAGCGCGACTCGCGTTTGCAAGTGGTGGCGACGCGACACGCGTCGATCAACTGGGTGGAGTTCGCCGATCAGTGGGATCCGAAGTCCCCGTGGCACGACCGACGCCTGCGCCTGGCCGTCAACTACGCGCTGGATCGCAAGGCGATCAGCGAGGCGGCGTGCCTCGGCTACTGCCCGCCGGCCGGCGTCGTCATCCCCCGCGTCATGGACTTCGCGCTCCAGGTGCCGCCGGCGCCCTACGATCCGCAAAAGGCCAGGCAGCTCCTCGCCGAGGCCGGCTACCCCGGCGGTATCGACGCCGGCGACCTGGTCCCGATCCCGCCGTTCTTCACCACCGCCGAAGCCGTGGTGAACTACCTGAACGCGGTCGGCATCCGCACCAAAATGAAGATCCTGGAGCGCGCGGCGTTCTACGCCGCATGGCAGGAGAAGAAGCTCCGAGGGCTCTTCATCACCGGAGTCGGCAACGCGGGCAACGCGGCGACACGGGTGGAAGCCGTCATCTATTCGAAGGGCACCACCGCCTACGGCGGCTATCCCGACCTCGACGACATGTTCCTCCAGCAAGCGCGCGAGCGTGACGTCAAGAAGCGCGAGGCGATCCTGCATCGCATCCAGCAGCTGACGATCGACCGCGCGATGTTCGCCCCGATCATGGACTTCCGCGCGCTGATGGGCGTCGGGCCGCGCGTGACCGAGCACGCGATCAACGTGATCCCGATGGTGTTCTTCCCGTGCTACGAGGACATGAAGCTGAAGTGAGGTCTAGGGCTCCCGGAAGCGGTTGACGATCGGCGGGCGCCAGTCGCGGCCGAACGCGCGCGGCGTGATCTTGACGCCGGGCGGAGCCTGACGGCGCTTGTACTCGTTGGCGTTCACCATCGAGACGACGCGGCGCACGGTCTCAGGGGGGAACCCGCGCGCGATCAGATCGCTCACGCTGCGATCCTCTTCGACGTAGCCGGCGAGGATCCGGTCGAGGTCGGCGTAGGGCGGCAGTGTGTCCTGGTCGGTCTGGTTCGGACGCAGCTCGGCCGACGGCGCCCGCGTGAACACCGTCTCGGGAATGACCGCGCGTCCGGCCCGCGCGTTCACGTGGCGCGCGACGTCGTAGACCAGCATCTTCGGGACGTCCTTGATCACCGCGAACCCGCCGGCCATGTCGCCGTAGAGCGTGGTGTAGCCGACGCTGTACTCGCTCTTGTTGCCGGTCGTCAGCACGAGCCAGCCGAACTTGTTCGACAGCGCCATCAATAGATTGCCGCGGATCCGTGCCTGGAGGTTCTCCTCGGTGACGTCCTCCTTCATGCCCTTGAACGCCTTGGCCAGCGAGCGCGTGTAGGCCCGGAGGACCGGCGTGATCGGGATCGACAGGAACTCGATGCCGAGGTTCTTGGCCAGACGCTGCGAGTCGCGCCGCGTGCCCACCGACGAGTACGCCGACGGCATCGTGACGCCGGCCACGTTCTCCTTGCCGAGCGCCTCGACCGCGATCGCGGCGACCAGCGAGGAGTCGATGCCCCCCGAGAGTCCGACCACCACGCGCTTGAAGCCGTTCTTCCGCACGTAGTCGCGCGTCCCCAGCACCAGGGCGCCGAAGACCTCTTCGACCGGCCCGGGCGAGGCCACGTCACGCGGCGGCAGCGGCGGCAGCGGCTCGGGCGACCGGAGGACCGGCGGCAGCGTGATCCGCGGCGCGTCCTCCGCGGCCCGAAGCTTCTCCTTGCGCCGCCGCGAGTCGTGCAGCCGCGCCCGGAACACCGCCTCGAGGTCCACGTCGGCGACGACCAGGTCCTCCTCGAACATCCGCCCGCGGGCCACGCACTCCCCGTGCTCGTTCACGATCAGGCTCGCGCCGTCGAACACGAGCTCGTCCTGCCCGCCCACCGCGTTGACGTAGGCCACGCACACGAGGTCGTCGACGGCGCGCGTGGCGAGCATCTGCTCGCGGAAGCGCGCCTTGCCGGCGTGGTAGGGCGAGCCGTTGATGTTGACCACCAGCTCGGCGCCGGCGAGCGCCTGCACGGTCGTCGGGCCAGCCGGATACCACATGTCCTCGCAGACGTTCACCGCGAACGTCGTGTCGCCCCGCACGAACACGGGCGCCTCGGTGCCCGCCTGGAAGTAGCGGTTCTCGTCGAAGACACCGTAGTTCGGCAGGTATTGCTTGTGGTAAACGCCGACCCGCGCGCCGTCGTGGAGGATCGCGGCGGCGTTGAAGATGTCGTCACGCTTGTCGACGAAGCCGACGACGACCGACAGCCCTCGCGAGGCGCGCATGATCTCGTCGAGGGCGCGCAGGTTGGCCTCGATGAACGCCGGCCGGAACAGGAGATCCTCGGGCGGATAGCCGGTGACCGCGAGCTCGGGGAACGCGACGAGGGCGCAGTCGAGCGCGCGCGCGCGCGCGATGCCGTCCACGATCATGCGGACGTTGGCCTCGAAGTCGCCGACCGTGGGGTTGATCTGCGCCAGACCGACGCGGAACAGCCTCATGGCCCCATTGTACTCGGGCGCGCCGAGGGGCCACCTGCTATCATCGGCGTCGATGCCAGCGAAAATTCCGTGGCTGCCCTCGACGCTTCCGCCCGGCGCCCGTCCCGACACGTGCCCGAAGTGTGGACGGCCTGCCCTGATCCCCTGGACGTTACGCCGCGACGACCGGACGAAGATCGTCATGCGGACCTGGGTCTGCGTCGAGTGCCAGGTCACCGAGGAGCGGCCGGAGCCCGAGTAAGATCTCGTTGTGGTCGAGCGCCACGACGAAGCCGTCCACCTCACCGAAGTACGCGTAGGCGCCCGTGTACGGCCGCATCCCCGTCGCGGCCGGATCGATGCCGATGCGCTGGACCGCGGTCCCCGTGAAGAGCACGTAGGTCGCGGGCTCGACGTCGTTCTTCAGGAGCCGGTGCGCCAAGATGACGTCCGGGCCGGCGACGCGCGAGCGCCCGGCCACGGACTGCCGCACGAAGCTCCCGTGATGGACGATCAGCTTGAGCCGAAGCGCGAGCACGCCCGCGCACGCGCGGCACCGGCAGCTCTCGTCGAGCGAGATCTCCACCTGCCGTCGTCTGAAGGCGACGAGGGCGCGGCCGAACGACTCGATGAGCTCCGCGTCCGAGCGCGCCGCGCGGTCCGGACCCAGCGCGAAGACGGCGTCGCCCTCCAGCTCCTGGATCTCGAGCGGCGGTGCCAGGGCCGCGATGACGTCGGCCAGCAGAACGCCCGTCGTCTCGGCGCCGTGCTCGATCTCGGTGGCGGTCACGAACTTGGTGAACCCAGAGATATCGGCCAGCACGAGGAAGCCGGATTCGGGTCGGGTATCCAGGGGCATTGTCCCTCCCTCCTGCCTCTGAGACACCGCAGCCCCCGGGGTGTGAAAGCGCGTTACAGCTGGTTCACGAAATCGATGAGCTCGCGGAGCCGGCCGTAGGACCGGTGGTCGAAGGGCAGGATCAACCGTGGGAGACGGGGGAACTCGTTGAGCTCCTGCGGGACGGGGCCCGGCTGCTGAGTCGCCGGCCCCTGGAGGATGTCGTCGAATTTCTGCTGGATCTCTCCGAGGTTCGCCGGCTCGAGCGGCCGGGTGAGACGGAAGACCAGGTTCTCGCCGACGATCCGCGACGAGTGGTACACGCGATAGAAGGTCGTGACCTCGCGAACCGCGTCGTCGATGCTGTCGGCGATGTGGAACAAGGACGTGTCCGCGTTGTCGATGAGCCCCCGCTCCACCAGGGTGCCGGCGATCCACCGGTGCCAGATCCGCCAGTAGGGCTTGGGGCCGACCTCGACGAGCACGACCGGAACGATCGCCGACTTCCCGGTCTGCATCAGCGTCAGCAGCTCGAAGGTCTCGTCCATCGTGCCGTAGCCGCCCGGGAACATCGCCACCGCATGCGCCGCCTTGACCAGGAAGAGTTTGCGCGTGAAGAAGTACTTGAAGGTGATGAGCTTGGGATCCGAGGCGATCCACGGGTTGGCTTCCTGCTCGAACGGCAGGCGGATGTTGAGGCCGAAGCTCTTCTCACCGCCCGCCCCTTCCTGCGCCGCGCCCATGATGCCGGCGCCGGCCCCCGTGACGACCATCCAGCCCTCGTCGGTCATCCGCCGGCCGAAGAGGCGCGCGCTCTCGATCGACTCGGGGCTCGACGCCGCGCGCGCCGATCCGAAGACCGTCACCTTGCGGATGTCGCGGTAGGGCGCGAAGACCTTGTAGGCGTAGCGCAGCTCCTTGAGCGCCGCGTTGGTGACCTTGAGGTCCCCGATGTCCGCGCCGTCCTCGTAGAGCTTCAGGACCGTCGTGAGGAGCTGCTGGTAGTAGCCCCGCCGATCGGCGGGGACGCTCGTCACGTCGAGGAGCTCGGCGATCAGGCGGTTGGCGTCGTCGTTCTGGAGCTGATACTTGCGGGGCTCGGCCACGGTTCCCAGTATACCGTCACCCGGCTCCCCGCCCGAATGCGACGGCCAGGCCGGCGACGATCCCCATGCCGCCGACGATCGTGAAGACCGTCAGCGGCTCGTCGAGCAGGGCGGCGCCCAGCAGCGCTCCGACGATCGGCTGGACGTTGAGAAAGATCGCGGCCTTGGGCGCGGGCACCAGCCGGAGCGCCCAGTTCCACACCAGATAGCCCAGCGCGGTGATGACGACGGAGAGATAGAGGGTCCCGGCGATCGCGGTGGCGGTCCAGACGGGCCGCGCGCCGGTGGCCCACTCGGCCAGGGCCAGCGGCAGCAGCGTCGCCGCGCCCCAGAGCAGCGACCGGAGCGTGATACCGGTGGCCGCGTGGCGGGCGAGGACCCGGCGCCCGAACATCGAGTACGACGCGTAGGCGACGCCGGCGAGCACGAGGAGCGAGTTGCCCCGCCAGTGCGGCGCCAGCGCGGCGGTCACGCCGGGAATCCCGTTGACCACCACGAGCACCGTGCCGGCGATCGCCAGCGCGGCGCCGACGCCCTCGCGCCTCGTCAGGCGCTCGCCGAGGAACAGCGGGCTCATGAGCATCAGCGAGACGGGCTCGACGACGATCAGGAGCGCCGCGTTCGTGGCGGTCGAGCTCGCGATCCCCCAGTTGGAGAACGCGTAGGCCGCCGCGAACCCGAGGATGCCCATCCACGCGATGGCCCGGCGATCGTCCCGCGAGAGCGCGGGGTCGGGCGGGCGAGGTCGCCCGAGGGGCGCCAGCACGAGCGCGCCGATCACGAGCCTCAGGATCGCGAGCGTCGTCGGCGGGACGGAGTCGAGGGTGACACGCGCCACCACGTACGAGGTGGCGTAGACGACGTTCGCCCCGAACAGGGCCAGGTACGCGCGTCTCACCGCGCGCGCACGAGCGTCCTCAGCGCAGGGGCTTGCGAGCCCGCACGAACGCGCTGATGAACTTTCCGTCGACCTCGCGGGCGATCGCGGCGGGGTCGAGCCCAGAGCCGGCGAGGAGCCTGGCCGCGTCCTCGGCCCGGTACACGCGCGTCGGCTCGAGGTCGATCGCCTCGAACCCGGCCTGCGCCAGCTTGCCCCGGTACTCTTCGTCCTCCAGGGCGCCGGCCACGCAGCCGATCCACAGCTCGACGTTCCGGCGAATCTCCGCCGGCACCGCGCCGCGCACGACCACGTCGGACACCGCGAATCGCCCGCCCGGCTTCAGGACGCGGAAGGCCTCGGCAAAAACCCGGTCCTTGTCCGCCGAGAGGTTGATGACGCAGTTGGAGATGATCACGTCCACCGAATCGTCGGGCAGCGGGATCGCCTCGATCTCGCCCCGCAAGAACTCGACGTTGTCGACCTCGGCGCGTTTCTGGTTCTCACGGGCCAGCGCCAGCATCTCGTCGGTCATGTCGAGCCCATAGACCTTCCCCCTCGGACCCACGCGCCTGGCCGACAGGAGCACGTCGATGCCGCCGCCGGAGCCGAGGTCGAGCACGACTTCGCCCGCGCGCAGCTCGGCCAGCGCGGTGGGATTGCCGCAGCCGCGCGAGGCGGCCACCGCCTCGGCCGGCAGCGCGGTGGTCTCGTCGGCCGCGTAGAGATTCGAGGTGACGGGATCGCACTCGCTCGACGTCGAGCTGCCGCAGGCGCCGCCCTCGCTCGTCACGCGCAGCGCGACCAGGCCGTACTTCTGCTTCACGATCTCCTTGATCGAGTCGTCCGCCATGATGTCCCCACCGCCGTCCCGGCCGGGCGCGTCCGGCAGCCGCCGGGGCGATCGAATCGAACGTATTCGATATTTCGATAACTGTCAAATTGATATGCCGGGGCTCAGCGCCCGCCGGCGGCCCGCGCCAGAACCGCGACGACACCGCCGCTGGGCGGCCCCTGGTGCTCGGCGCCCGCCGACACGTAGCACATCGTGTCGCCGGTGACCGACGCGACCACGCCGTTCACCACCCCGCGAATGTGGCGGGTGTAGTTGATGTCCGAGTCCTCGAACATCACGTGACGCCGTCCGCGCGTCGCGCCCGACGGGTCGGGCTCGCACTTGACGAACACGTTGATCAGGCGGCCACGATCGGCTTCCGCCAGCTCGCCGTCGACCGCGAGCCCGGCGCGGCGCAGCGCTTCGCGGACGCCGCCGGCGTCGATGGCGTCCTTCATGATGGCGTGCGCCATGATCAGCTCGCTGGTGGACTGGCGCGAGTTGCCGAGCACGATCACCTCGCAGTTCATCAGCTCCACGCCCGACGAGGTCGAGGCGATCTCCGAGAAGATCGAGAACTCCTGACCGATGACGTTGCCGTCGAGCTTGACCGCATCCACCTCGCCGGAGGCGACGCCGATGCCGAGCGCGGCCGCGGCGCGCCCGTACGCCATCGACTTGTAGGTGTCGGACGTGATGACGCCCTTGCCGCGGCGCCGGGCCTCGTTGACGCGCTCGGTGGTCAGGGCGCCCGTCTTGATCTGGACGAAGTGGAGATCGGCCGTGGCGTCGATGCCGGCATCCTTGATCGCCGCGCGCACGCCGTCGGCGGCGACCCGCGCGTGGACGGCGGTCCCGAACTCCTCGGGCAGCAGGTCGCGGGTGTAGGCGGTGCCGATGGCCAGCCGCTTGCCGCCCGCGGGCGAGCCGCGGTCGGGCTCACGCGTGAAGATCGTGGCGTGAGGGCTCATCAATCCCTCGGTGCCGCCGGACCAGATGATGGGCACGCGCTTGGCGATCGCCGCGACCTTCTGGCCGGAGCGCTCGGCCAGCAGCAGCTGGAACGAGAGCGTGGCCAGCGCGCGCGTGTAGTCGTTGACGCCGCCGTTGCCCTCGGTCTTGCCGAGAATGGCCGCGACGTGCTCGGCCTTGAACGCGCCCTGGTCCAGCAACTTCGCCGCCTCCGCTACATCATCCGGTGCCCGCATCCCCACCTTGAACGCCTGCGCATGCATGTCCCTATCTCCCTCCTATGTCAATCTGTTTCGAGTGACCAACGTGGCGTGATCGATCGGCTTTGCTCCGAGCGATCGGCGTGGCCCGACCCTCGCCGCTCCGATGCTTGCGACGGCTGTCGCGGACGTCGGGTCGGGATGATGGGCGGGGTCGACGAGACCCGTTCCCTCCCACCGACAACGGACAACCCGTGCCGGGATGGAGCCCAGCCGCGACGGGCCATGCGCACGCGTGCCGCGTGGTCGCGCGACCCCGCTCATCATCCCGATCCGACGTCCGCGGCACTCGGCGCGGCCGCGTGGTCGCGCGACCCCGCCCGTCATCCCGAGCCGACGCCCGCGCCACCCCGCGCGGCCGCGATCAGCTCACGCAAGCGGCTCGGAGAAAGTGGCATCTCGCGAATGCGGACACCCAGAGGCGCGAGCGCGTCGTCGATCGCCTCGGCGACGAGCGCCGGAACGGGGATGGCGCCGGCTT
>Ga0209161_10000550_pt1 | contig 30412 bp, 39 predicted proteins | sample GraSoiAngelo_155_FD_186169 | JGI IMG/M metagenome (GOLD analysis project Ga0209161, IMG submission 186169) | Grasslands soil microbial communities from the Angelo Coastal Reserve, California, USA - 14_1009_13_30cm (SPAdes) (version 2) | ecosystem: Environmental > Terrestrial > Soil > Grasslands... | reverse complement strand
GTCTCGAGGAGTCCTTTCAGCGCCGCGTGGAGATCCCAGTCGAAGTGGTGAGCGTGATAGACCCGGTGGGCCGTCGTGAAACGGGCGCGGAGGGAGTACTTGAATCGATTGCCTTCCGGACTGTACTTCTGGAAATGGATCGTGAGGGTCCTCGGCTCGGTGAACTCCGCGATGCGCCGCATTTCCTTCTCGATGACGGAGTAGATTTCGTCGTATGCTTCCGGAGGCTCGTCGTCGAGTCCGCTGATCTCGACGAACAGCTGTTCCCGCTCGCGCAGGCCCGCGAGGAACTGCATGAGGTCCTGGGTCGTGATGATCCCGACCGGCTCGTCGTTCTCCGTCACGATGACCGATGAGATGTGATTCTTCGCCATGAGCTCGGCCGCGCGGTGGGCATCGGCATCGGGTCCGACCGTGAGCGGAGGGTACCGCATGACGCTCTGGACTTCGAGCAGGATTTTCTCCTCGCGGCCAGCATGCTCGCCGTACTGTTCGCGGACTTTCGGTCGAGCGAACAGGTCGACGACGTCCTTCATCCCGACGACGCCCTTCAGGTGCCGATTCTTGTCCACGACCGGGACGGAACGTTCCCCGAGGGACCGCATGATCTGGATGGCCTTTTCAACCGTGTCGTTCTCCGCGACGGCCTGCGGATTCGGCGTCATGAAGTCGCGGACGCGGACGCCTTCGAGGGCTTTCGTCTCGACGAGGGCCCGCACGAGGTCGGAGCGGGAGATGATTCCGACGAGCGCCTTTCCCTTCGCCACGGGAATCGCGCGGAATCCCGAGCTGATCATCTCCTCGGCCGCCTCGGGCAGTCGCGTTTCCGGTGTGACCTCCGGCGGAACCTGGAGGACCGTCGAGACCTTCGTCGCCGGAGGCAGGTTCCTGCGCCGCATCAGCTCGCCGAGAGTCACGACTCCGACGAGCTTCTTCCGTTCGAGGACGGGGAGCTCGTGGACATCACGGGCCTTCATCTTCCCGAGGGCGTCCCCGATGGTCTCGTCGGGCCCGATCGTCAGGAGGTCGGTCGTCATGAAGTCGGAAACCCGGAGGTCTTGGACCTTGTTCCGCTTCATGGAGGACCCGCCGCGGGGAAGGCTTCCATAGCGGCCGAGCGTATAAGAAAGTTCTTTCGGAGCCCGAGACCGGACAACGAAGACGAGGTCGATTCGGCGAGGAGCGAGGCCCGGCGCGATTCGGCCGACCCGCCAGAACCTTTTCTTGACCCTCGGCATTTCGAGCGACGATGGCCTTTCGGTTCGAGGCCGACCTTGCCGAACCGTTATGCGCTTGGCTCCGAGCGGCAGGATTCTGCGTCCGCGTGGAGGTCCCGATCGTCCGCCGGCGCGCCGACCTATTCGCTTGGCGGGGGGAGCACGTGACGGCGATTGAGATGAAACTCCACGACTGGGCCGAGGCCTTGCGCCAAGCGGTCGCGTATCAACTCGCCGCGGACTCGACGTGGGTCGCGATGCCCCTGGCGGCAGCGTCGCGAGCCTATCGCGAGCGATGGCGTTTCGAGGCGGAACGCGTGGGCTTGCTCGCGGTCGACGACCGAGGGACGGTTCGCACTCCCATTTCCGCCGGACGGTCTCCCAGGTTACTTCCGTTCGTGCAAGACAAGATTCTCGCGACCTGGCGGGAGCCGAAGATCGGTGACGACTAACCGGGAAAGGATGGCACCGTCCTGTTGAATCGGGATTCGTCGTCCCCCGTTCGGGCAGCGCAAGGTTCTTTGACTCAATCCTGATGGATATTGTGATGGAGATCCGCGCCGTGGTGATCTTTCGGGGACGCGTCCAAGGGGTCTACTTCCGCGCGAACTGCGCCGAAAAAGCGGAGGCGCTCGGGCTCCGCGGATCCGTCCGGAACCGCGGCGACGGCAGCGTCGAGGCGGTGTTCCAGGGCGACCGGCCGGGCATCGAAGCATGTATCGAATGGAACAAGACGTCACAGCCGCGTGCGCGCGTCGAAACCGTCGAGGTCTCCTGGCACGAACCGCAACCGGACCTCCGCAGTTTCCGCATCCTATACTGAACTCCGCGGAGGATTCGCGCGATGACCTGCGCTAGGGGCGAAGCTCGATCCCGTAGGTCCTCTCCGGGAGGTCCTTGTGAATGACTTGGCAGTCCTCTTCCGAGAGAAGGCCCGTGGCAAGCCAAGCGAGGGTCTTCCTGGGGACCGTGGTCGGACCGAGGACGGCTCCGGGTCGCCTCGGATCATCGATGTAGTCCGTCTCCAGGAGGAATCGAGGTCCTCCCTTTACCGCGACCGAGATGAGCGTCTCCTTGGCGAGGATGGAAGGCACGAGTCCGTGCGTGTCTTCGGGCCTCGTGAACGGAGTCGAGTGATGTTTCACGACCCGCTGCGGTGGCAGGCCGGCCTTCGACGCCATCGTCGCGAATTCGCCGAATGTCTCGGGCGTCGGGTCCTCCGTGTGAAGGATGACCGCGCAGCCGAGCTCTTTCGCCCGCTCCATCGTGTATCCTAGAAGGTCGTTACATGCCGCGAGGACCTCCGCGGGCACCGGGAAGTGCGGCCGGCCGACCTCTCCGAAGGCAACCGCTTTTCCGTCCGCGATCAGGCGAGCGGCCCGATCAATCCCACTGCGCATCGCTTGAATCGCGGCCTCATGGCCGAGCGCTTGCCGAAGTCCGATGAATTCCACCGGATAAGGTCCGAGGGCCACGAAGACCTGCAGGCGCGTCGTTTCCCGGACCGCGGAGGCCATGGCGAGCGTCTTCGCGAAGGCTCGGTCGAAATCCTCCCCGCGGTGGATGGGCACATCCTCGTAGGGAGAGTGGGTCAACATGATCGCCGTCCCGCCCACGCGTTCGAACTCTTTCGCCGCCTGGACGCCTAGGAATTCCGGCCGCAAGTGGATGTGGTTGTCGAAGATCGGCACGGGACGCGAAACGTCCGGACGGCCTTAGGCCTTCGCGGTCGCGGTTCCCGCCGAGACTCTCGCTCGCAACGCCTGATTCATCTCCTCGAATCCCCGCCGGACATCCCGTTCGAGGCTGCCTCGGAGGAAGGGAACGAAGATCCCGCGGAACCGCTCGCTTTGGACGAACTTCGTCCGCCTCGGTCCGACGGCCTCCAGCTCGAAGATGTGTTCCCCATCGAACAATCGGGGAAGGACAAGCCGCCCGAGCCATCGGAGCTCGCGGTTGGGGACGACCTTGAGGACCTTCGGGCGGAACCGCATCGGTCGCGTGCCGGAGGCGCCGAGGAGGACGTCCAGTCGGGAGCCCTCGACCGCCTTCCCGCGGATGCTCCGGATGAACGGGTTCCAGTCCGGAAATGACTCGAAGTCGGTCAGCACCTGCCACACGCGCTCGACCGGGCCGTCGATCTCCGTCTCCGTGCGCAATTCGAGCATCGCGCTATCGGAGCAGACCCGCCGCCTTCAGCTCTTCCGTGATTTTCTCGACCGCTTGCTCGACGTCCTGGGGCTTGCGGGCTCCCGTGCATACGAGTTTCCCGCTCCCGAACAGGAGCACGACCACCTTCGGGACGTCGATCCGGTAGACGAGGCCCGGGAACTGCTCCGGCTCGTATTCCACCTTCTCGAGTCCGAGGGAAATCGCGATCGCGTTCAGGTTGATCTCCGTCCCGAGGTCCGACGACGCGACGATGTTCTGGACCTCGATCTCCGGGTTCTTTTTGATCGGGATTCCGGCGGCCTCGATCTGCTTCGCCACGATTTCGATCGCCTGCTTCACATGCTCGAGGCTCTTCGCCCCGGTGCAGACGACCTTGCCGCTGCGGAAGAGGAGGGTCGCGGTCTTCGGCTCTTTCAGGCGGTAGATCAATCCGGGGAACTGCTCCGGCTCATACTCCGCGCCGCCGAGGGCGAGGGCGATGGCTTGGAGGTCCAGTTCCTCGCCTAAGGAGGTCGATGCGACCACGTTCTCAATCTTGATTTTAGCCATGATGACACCTCCGACGACCCGCGGTCCCGAGGGGTCCGCGGGAGGTCGGCCTTTAAGAGAGTTAAAAGGGGGTTTATAAGGTTTAGTCGCAAAACGGTCGTTATGGGCGGTTCACGGGGTGGCCTCCCGGGCCCGGACGACCGCGTAGAAGGCCTGGGTGAGCGGGACCGGCAACCGATGTCGCGCGGCGCCGCGGATGATCGGCCCCGCGATGGCGTCGATCTCGGTCCGGCGGTGGCGATCCAGGTCCTGGAGCATGCTGCCTCGATTCGCCGCGGTCCTCTTCGCGACGAGGACGGTCCGATGAAGAAGCTCTTCCGCGTCGACTGCCGCGCCCTCCGCCTTCGCCACGGCCGCCGCTTCGCGGGAGATCGTTTCGAGGATCGTCAGTAGCCGTTTGTCGCGGACCAGGCGTCCGTTCGGTACGCCCGCGACCGCGGCGACCGGATTGATCGATGCATTCACGACGAGCTTCGACCAAAGCTCGGACCGAATGTCGCTCGTCAGCTCGGCGTTGATCCCGGCCTCTGCGAGCACATCGCGCAGGCGGACGAGCTCCGCCTCTCCGACGTTCGCCCAGGCCCCGAAGACGGTGTCTCCGACGCCGGCATGGCGGACCTCGCCGGGTCCCACGAATGTGACGCCGATCGCGGTGGTCCCGGCGATCACTCGTCGCGCGGCCTTCGCGATCGTCTCGGCATTCCCCAGTCCGTTTTGCAGCGTGACGAACACGGATCGGTCCGCGAAACGTTCGAGCGAGCCCATCGCGGTCGCGGTGTCGTACGCCTTCGTCGTGACGAACACGAAATCCGGCCGTGCGCGTTGGGGCACCGTCGTCGCTACCTCGGGTTTGGCAATCATCGCCGTCTTCCCGGTGATCCGGAGCCCCTGTTCGCGGATCGCATCGACGTGCTCCGCCCTCCCGATCAGCAGCACTTTGTGTCGGCGAGACAGCAATCCGCCGATGAAACTCCCCATCGCGCCGGCGCCGAAAACGAGGATCTCCACGAGCCCCGCGAATTCTCGCGGTGCAAAAAACGGTTTCGGTGTCGTTATCCGAATCGCTCGCTTTTTATAAAAATCGAAGAATGTTCGAAATTTCTTCGCTTCGCTACTTTTAAAACCCCTCAATCCATTACATATCTAGGGAGGAAACAAAACGGCCAAGAAGAAAAAGGGCAAGAAAAAGAAGAGATAGGCCGCTTGCCCCTACAACCCTGGCGATGATCCGCCAGTTTTGCGGGTCACCGCGAAGCACCCTTTTCCCGTTTTTCATTCCCCTTTCATTTCTCCGGCGAGCCGATCTGCGATTCGCAGGGGCTCGGGATAACCGACGCGCGTTGTTCGTTGAACGAGCGCGAGCGCGGTGCCGAGGGAGACGCGATGTCCGACCGAGACGTAGATCGGGCGTTCGCGGTTCGGAGGGATCCACGCGTATCCTCGGGTTTTGCCCTCAATTCGAATCGGGTGGGCTCCGGTCCCCTTGTCCTGCGTCGAGTCCACGCGCCCCGCCAGCGGATGCTTCGCGACTCCGACGGTCGGGATATCGAGTCGGACGCCGGCGTGGCACGCGACCCCGAAGAGGGCCGGGTGGAGTCGGCCATGCCCATCGATCATGATCGCCTCGGGCCGTTTCGGGAGCTGCCGCACCGCCGCTTCAATCCCGGGCATCTCCCGGAAGGCCAGATAGCCCGGGATGTACGGAAATGCAACCCTCGTCCGGACCGAAGCGACTGCGACCGTCCGGAGGGTCTCGACCTCGAGGGTTGCCGCGGCCGCATAGGCCGCATCCCCTCGATAGGCGATGTCGATGCCGGTCACGGATCGGATCGGCCCGGCATCCTCTTCGATCACCTGGGACGCGTGCCTCCGTTGCTCCTCCCGCAGCGGGCCGAGGAAGGGAACATCCGGAAGGGTATCGACGAACCTCGAATGTTCGACGCGACCGGCGGCGATCGGAACGCCTTCCTTCTGGAGCCGTGCGGTTGAGGCATCGAGGACGGGACGGCCATCCAGACGGACGACACGATGCGCCTCGAGCGTTTCCGGATGTTCTCGGAGCCACGTCGCCACGGCCCGCGCGGCTCGGACGTCGCCGAGGGCGCGGGCGATCGTCGAGCAGGTCGCCACGCGGCCGCGCGGGATTCCGTTCAAGGAACGGGCGAGGGCCTCCGCGAAGGTCGCGTCCACGATCCGGTAAAGGGCGACGCCCGCAAAACCTTTCTACGGAACGCCGCATCGACGCCTCACGAAATCCCTCCTGTTGCGCGGCGGAATCATTGTAACCCAGGACGCCGAGCGTCGCCGGCTGTCCGGGGACGTCCTCGTCGAAGGCGGGCGGATCGCTGCCGTTGGAACGACCGATCGTTCCGCGGACGACGTGCTCGATTGCACCGGCTGCGCCGTCCTTCCGGGGTTCATCAACCTGCACAACCACGTGGCGAACACCCTGCTGCGCGGGGTCGCCGACGACGTGCCCCTTGAGGAGATGCTTCCTAGAGCCGCCTCGATCGACGCGAAGCTCACGCGACGCGACGTGCAGATCGGCGCGCTCCTCGGATGCGTCGAGATGATCCGGTCCGGCACGACGAGCTTCCATGACCTATTCTACTGGGAGGACGAGGTGGCGCGCGCCGTGCGGGAATCCGGGATGCGCGGCTTCCTGTCATGGGTCACCCTCGACGAGTCGAAGACGACCCAACAGGGGAGTCCGCTCAAGAACGCGGACGCGTTCGTCGCCAAGCAGAAAGGCGATCCTCTGGTGACGCCCTCCGTCGGAGTGCAAGGCGTCTACGCGGCGTCGGAAGAGACCTTCCGGAAGGCGAAGGAGATCGCGGACCGCCACGACGTCCGGATGCACATGCATCTCTCCGAGACCCGCGGGGAAGTCGAAGGCCACCGGGCCGCGACGGGCCTCCGGCCGATCGAGTGGCTGGAGAAGATCGGACTCCTCGATCCGCGCGTGACGGCGGCCCACTGCGTCTGGACGACGATGAACGAGGTGCGCTCCCTCGCACGCCATGGCGTCAGCGTGGCCCACTGCCCCGTGTCGAACATGAAACTCGCGAGCGGCGGCGTCGCCCCCGTCCCGGAGATGCTCCAGGAGGGAGTCGTCGTCGGTCTGGGGACCGACTCCCCGATTTCCAACAACGCGATGGACGTCTTCGGGGACATGAAGATCGCGGCGCTGCTCCATAAGGCGAGCCGGTGGGACGCGCGCGCGATGCCGGCGCAAACGGTGCTCGACTTGGCCACGATCGGAGGCGCACGAGCCCTCCGCATGGAGGCGGAGATCGGCTCCGTGGAGGTCGGAAAGCGAGCGGATCTCGTGGTCGTCTCGTTGCGCGGAGCCCACACGACTCCTTTTTATCCGGAAAGCGTCATCAGCCACCTCGTCTACAGTTGCCGGGGGAGCGATGTGCAGGCAACGATTGTCGATGGACAAGTCCTCATGGCAGACCGGGTCGTTCGGACCGTCGACGAGGCGGACGTCGTCTCTCGGGCCCAGGAGACGGCCCGCGAACTCTTTGAGGCGTGAGCCGTGATCGTGGGCGTGGACGAGGCCGGCCGAGGGCCCGTCATCGGTCCCCTCGTCGTCGCGGGCGTCGCCGTGGAGTCGGACGTCCCGCTACGACAGATGAACTGCCGCGACTCGAAGAAACTCTCGCCGGAGAAGCGGGAGGCCCTCGCCCCCGAGATCGAGAAGGTGTCTCGGTTCGAGGTCGTCGTGATCCCGGCGGAGCAGATCGACGTCATGCGCGCCGAGATGTCCCTCAACGACTTCGAGGCGAAACTGTTCGCCGAGGTCATCGCGAAGCTGCGGCCGGAGACCGCGTACGTGGACGCGGCGGACGTGGACGAGATCGAATTCAAACGCTCCGTCCGTCGGGAGCTGGCCTTCGACGTCGAGATCGTTTCCCATCACAACGCGGACGAACTCTTCCCGGTCGTCAGCGCGGCGTCGATCCTCGCCAAGGTGTGCCGCGACCGCGAGATGCGGTCGATCGAGGAGTCGATCGGGATGACGATCGGTTCCGGCTACCCCTCGGATCCCGACACGATCGCGTTCCTGGAGAAATGGATCCGAGAGAAGGGTTCCCTGCCGCCGCACACCCGGGCGTCCTGGGACACCGCGAGGCGGCTGCTGGCCGAGTCCAAGAACCGGAAGCTGGACGACTTCGGGTCGCGAAAGCCATGAAGGAGCTCCTCGAAGAGGCGATCCGGAAGTTCAACGCGAAGGCGGCGTCGGATCCCGCGCTCCGGGCCGAGTTAGGCGACCTCCGGAAGACGGTCCTCATTGAGCTGAAAGACGGAACGAAATACCATTTCACGTTGAAGGATCAACACGTCGACGGCCTGATCGAGGGAGCCGTGGACCGCGCGGACATCACGATTTCGACCGATCAGGAGACGTTGCGCGGCTTGATCCTGCGGGAGATCGGGCCGTTCAAGGCGTATGCGACCGGCAAACTCCGGCTGAAGGGAAGTCTCGAAGACATTTCTCGGATCCGGAAATTCTTCTGACGCCGACGCGCGATAGGTTTATCCTGCGCCGTCCAATCCGGACGAAGGACCGCCGTCGCGAGCCTGCGGATCGATGCGCAAGGTAGCGGGGTGGGGTAGCCAGGATATCCCGTCGGGCTCATACCCCGGGACTCCCAGGTCCCCGGTGAGACACCCGGAGATCGATGGTTCAAAAGGGCCGGCAGGATGCGCCTCCGGCCCGGAACGTCCATCCCCCGCTATCGACCGTGGACCCCGCGCGGCGGCCTTTCGATGGGGCCTGGGCTTCTCGTTTCGCCACCTGAGAGGTTACCCTTGCATAAGGGTAACCAAAATCTTCCTCTCTATCCCCGGTTGGTTGGACTCTGATTCTCAGGTCGCAACTTTTATCGTCGATGGGCCGGGTGGTCCGACGCTCGGCAGGCTTTCAATGGATCGAGTGAAAACCGGCATCATCGGCTTGGACACGATGCTGAACGGCGGATTCCTGCCCGCGCGACCCTATGTGGTCTCCGGCCCGACGGGAAGCGGCAAGACCGTGCTTGCGGCGCACTTCCTCCTCGAGGGCCTCCGACAACAGGAACCTTGCCTGCTCGTGACCCTCGACGAGCCACCGATCGAGGTGAAGGCGAACATGGCCACCTTTGGGTGGAACATGGACCGGCTTAAGATCCTCGACGCGACCCCGGACGTGCGCGCGCACAAGCGCCAACGGTCGGTGATCGACGTCGGGACGTCCCTCGATGTCCGGGACATGGAAGACGTGACGGACATCCGGCAGTCGTCCCAAGTCCGGGCCCTCGAGGTCACCGTGCACAGCGTGCAGAAGATGATCAAGCAGGAATTCTCGCAACATCTGGAGCGGACGAAGCAGCGATACAAGCGGATCGCGGTGGATTCGATGACCGCCCTGAAGATGTTTTCCATGGAGGGGCAGGACAGTCGAATCTTGATCCAATCCTTCCTCCGGTTCCTCGCGGAACTCGAGGCGACGACCCTCATCGTCTCCGAACGGCTGGACCGGAAGAAGCTCGAGACCGAGTTCTTCCTCGGGCGCGGGGAGATCCGGATGCACAAGTGGATCGACGGCAGCATGATCCGCCGCGCGATCTCAATCGAGAAGTTCCGCGGTTCTTCGTTCGACGACAAGATGCATCCCGTGACGATCGGCGCGAAGGGGATGGTGGTCGCCCTCGACGCCCCCTCCCAGATTCGCGGCACGTCGCCAGAGGGGAAGCCGGAGGAATCCCTGCTCGAGACGCGCCTGATTGACGAAGTGTCGAACGTGATCGAATCCGTCATGCGCCAGATTGAAGAGGCGCACCGGCGGCAGATCCCGATTCGAGACGTCGAGGTGGCGCTCTCCCGCGCCATGCTGGCGTTCCAGCGGCGCAACTACCAGAAGGCGATGAAGATCGCCCTCGCTTGCGATTCCCAATTGAAGGAACGAATCATGGAGGCCCCTCCTCCGCCGCCCGTCGCGATGCCGCCCCGGCCGCCGGTGATCCGGTGATCCCCGCCACGAGGATGCGCACGGGCATCGCCGGCCTCGACAAGATGCTCCACGGCGGATTCGTCCCCGGTCGGCCCTACATCGTGTCCGGGCCACCCGGCGCGGGCAAGACGATCCTTGCGATGCAGTTCCTGCGGGAGGGCCTCGAGGGCGGGGAACGTTGTCTGTTCGTCTGCCTCGAGGAGCCGCCGAACGAGCTGAAGATCAACATGCGCGCCTTTCGATGGAACCTGGACGATCTGGATGTGCTCGATGCGAACTCCGACATCCGGCGTTTCGAGCCCACGCCCCTCCTTGAGATCTCCACGGAAGAAGAGCCCGCGAAGATGCGATCGATCGGGGAGCGGATTCGGAAGTCGCCGGATTTCGAAAGCAAGGAGGTCTCGGTCCACTCGTTACAGCAGCTCCTCAAGACCCTCCTCGTGAAGAAGCACTACGAACGCGTCGTGATCGACTCGATCACGGCACTACGGTACTTCTGCATGCGGGAATTCGAGGAGGCCGTGACGACGCAATCGTTCATGCGCTACCTCGCCGAATCGAAGGTGACCTCCCTCCTCACGGTCGAGCTGCCGGACGAAGCCGAGGTCCTCGCGGAGTCGTTCCTGGCTCGCGGTGAGGTCCGCCTGCACAAGCTCCGCGATGAGACCGGGATCAAGCGGTTCGTCTCCGTCGAGAAGTACAAGGGCTCGTCGCACGACGACGCCGTCTATGCATTCGACATCACGAACGCGGGCATCGTGATCAACATGACCCCACGGGCTCCCGTGGCTTCGTGAGCCTCGAATGCCTGGCAGCCCCGTGGCGGATGTCAAAGCGTGTTTTGTCTGACGAATGTATGACTACTTTTAAATAGCCATATGGGGATGCGGCCGGGCGTCAGTCTCCATCGGGATGGGATGGCACAATGAAATCGCTTCTCAACGAAGCTTTGGCCCGACACCAGGAAGCCGAGGCAAAGGAAGAGCGCGAGGCCGCCAAGGCCGCGAAGTCGCAGGAAAAGGCGAAGAACGGCGACGACCAAGAGATCGAGAAGATCGTCGAGTCGATCAACGTCTCGATCAAGATCGTCGGGTGCGGCGGTGGCGGTTCGAACACCGTCAACCGCTGCAGCGAGGCCGGCATCACCGGCGCGCAGCTTTGCGCGGTGAACACGGACGCGAAGCACCTGTTGTCCGTCCACGCGCCGAAGAAGATCCTGATCGGCAAGCGGCTGACGAAGGGCCTTGGCGCAGGAGCCCTGCCGGAGGTCGGGGAACAGGCGGCCCACGAGAACGAAGAGGAGATCCGCGGGTTCCTCCGAGGCTCCCACGTCGTCTTCATCACCGCCGGCATGGGCGGCGGCACGGGCACGGGGTCCGCCCAGTACGTGGCGCGCGTCGCGAAAGAGGAAGGCGCCCTCACGATGGGCGTCGTCACGATGCCTTTCAAGTCCGAGGGCCGCATCCGGATGGAGAACGCGGAGGCCGGCCTGGAGAAGCTCCGGCGCTTCACCGACACCGCGATCGTGATCTACAACGACAAGCTCCTCGAGCTCGTGCCGCGCCTGCCCATCAATGCGGCGTTCAAGGTCGCGGACGAAATCCTCATGCAGTCGATCAAAGGCATGACGGAGATCATCACGAAGCCGGGCTTGGTCAACCTCGATTACGCGGACCTCATGACGATCATGAAGGGCGGCGGCGTCGCGATGATCGGGATCGGCGAGAGCGAGGAAGAACGGGACCGGATCGAATACGCGATCAACGAGGCGCTCGAGTCTCCCCTGCTCGGCGAGGTCGACCTGACCCACGCGCGGGGTGCGCTCGTGCGCGTCGTCGGCGGCGGGGACCTGACCGTCTCCGAGGCGGAGCGCGCCGCGGAAATCGTCGGGCAGAAGATCAACCCGCAGGCCCGGATCATCTGGGGCTGTTCCGTCGACGACGAATTGGAGCACACGGTCCGCGTCCTCCTGGTCATCACGGGCGTCAAGTCGAAGTCCCTCCTCGGCAAAGAGGTGTACACCGGTCCGGTGAAGACCTCCGCCGAAGTGGACGAAGTACGCTGACCTCCTCCTCTTTTTCCCCAACCTTTTTCCGTTTCCTTCCAATCCGCCCGAGCGTGAGCACCCATCGTCCTCGCTATCGATACGTCGCCTTTCGCTTGGGCGGCGCGCGGCCCTTCCAACGGGAGGAGGTCGCCGCGGCCCTGCGAGCGTTGTCGCCCCGGCTCTGGCTCGTCCAATTCAACGGCGGCTCGGGGCTCGTCCGGACGACGAACCTCGAGAAGGACGCCGCCATCCGCGCGCTGAACGGCCTCGATCGGGTCGCCGGAGAGCGCGTGCAAGTGACGACCGTCGGCACATCGGGGACGATTCGCGCCGCGACGCGGAACTATCTGACGTCGAAGGACCGCGCGCGACGAGGAACGGCAAAAGAACCCTTATAAGTGACCGCTTTATTAGCGGCCCGAGGTTTATCAGATGCAGCCGGGCCAGATGGCCTATGACCGAGCGATCACGGTCTTCAGCCCCGACGGCCGCCTGTTCCAGGTCGAGTACGCACGGGTCGCGGTGACCCGCGGCAATACCACGGTCGGCCTGAAGTTCAAGAACGGGATCATCCTCATGGCCGACAAGAAGATCGGCTCCCGGCTCGTCGAGACCTCCTCGATCGAGAAGATTTTCCAGATCGACGAGCATGTTGGCGCGGCCACGTCCGGCCTCGTCGCCGACGCCCGGGTCCTCGTCGACTATGCGCGGCTCGTCGCCCAGATTAACAAGGTCACCTACAGCGAACGGATCGGCGTGGACCTCCTCGTGAAGCGCATCTGCGACTACAAGCAGAACTACACGCAGTACGGCGGGGTGCGGCCGTTCGGGACCGCGCTGCTCGTCGCGGGGGTCGACGACCTCGGCACCCATCTGTTCGAGACGGACCCGAGCGGCGCCCTCGTGTCGTACAAGGCCGGCAGCATCGGGCAAGGCCGCCAGGCCGTCATGGAGCTCCTCGAAGAGAAGTACAAAGAGGGCATGTCCCAGGACGACTCGATGGTCCTGGGCCTCGAGGCCTTGCAGAAGGCCTCCGAGGGCGAGAAACTCGACGCCCGCGCGATCGAGGTCGGGCTCATCGTCGAAGGCGAGAAGTTCCGGCGCCTGTCGGAGGCGGAAGTGGGCCAGTACCTCACGCGGGTCCCCCACGCCTCCTAGGCGAAGTCATGCCCAAAGAGCTTCGAAGCGACCGGCGGGACGACATTTTCAAGGAATACGTCATCGCCCGGGTCGAGAAATCAGGCGAGAAGTTCGAGGTCCTCGTCAAGCCCGAGGCCGTCGCGAAGGTCCGCGACGGGAAGGAGGTGGACCTCCTGAAGGAGCTCGCGATCGACGAGGTCTTCAAGGACGCCCACAAGGGGTCCAAGGCCTCCGAGGAGAAGATGGCGGAGTTCTTCGGGACGACGGATCCCCTCGCGGTCGCGAAGCAGATCATCCAACGCGGCGAGATCCAGCTGACGACGGAACAGCGCCGCCAGATGCTCGAAGCGAAGCGCAAGCAGATCGTCCAATACATCGCCGCGAACGCGATCAATCCGCAGACCGCCGCCCCGCATCCCCCGCAGCGGATCGAGAATGCGATGGAAGAGGCCAAGGTCCACATCGATCCGTTCAAGCCGGTTGAAGAGCAGGTCAAGGAGGTCCTCGACGCGTTGCGTCCGTTGATCCCCATCCGGTTCGAGAAGGTCCGGATCGCGGTGAAGCTGAGCGCTGAGGACAGCGCGAAGACGTACGGGGACATCAAAGGCTTCGGGACGATCCTGAAGGAGGAATGGTCTCCGACCGGGGCCTGGCTTGGCGTCGTCGAGATGCCCGCCGGCCTGCAGACGGACTTCCTCGAGCGGCTCAACGCGAAGACGAAAGGGAACGTCGAGACGCGCGTGTTGAAGGCCGACCAGCGAATCTAGGGAATCCCTCGACCAGGAGATCGGACTCGCATGCCGGGCTACGCCCTCCGTTGGATCTCTCCGGCCGCGGGGTTCTACGCGTCCGTCGCTCTGACCGGCTTCTGCGTCGCCGCGACCCTCTTCTTCGCGCTTTCCACGAACCTCGAATCGTTCGTCATCGGGTTCGGCAGCCTCTCCGTCATCGTGGGCGGAGGTGCGGTTTACGCCTGGTGGGATTGGAAGCATCCCGCGCAGGGTCCCAACCGTCCAATTCACTGAACTCGACGGTGGACCCGCGCCCCTGTTGCCGAGGCGTCGACGGATTTCCGAGCCGAGCACCCAAAGGCTCAAGTAGCCGCCTCCATTTCGACGCGTTGCGTGAGAGCGAGACACCAATGGAAAGTAGCGGGTCGCTCCGCCCGATTGTCATTCCGGGCGAAGCCGTCGGCGGCCCCGGGCTGAAGCCTGGACCGGGAACCTACAGCGAGGGCGGGCAAGTTTTCGCGGCGCAATTGGGCATTCGGAACGAGCATGACGGCCTCGTGAGCGTGACCCCCCTCAACGGCCGGTACATCCCTCAACGAGGGGACGCGGTCATCGGCGAGGTCGTCGACCTCGGACCGTCCCACTGGCTCGTCGACATCAACTCGCCTTATCCTGCCCCTCTCCACGCGACGGAGTCCCCGTGGCGGGTGGAGTTCGGCGACACGTCTCGCTATCTGAAGGTCGGCGACGTCATCATGGGCCACGTGCTCAGCGTGGACGAAATCAAGCGGGTCCAGCTGACGATGCAGGAGAGGGAGGCCCGCCGCCTCAACGGCGGCATCGTGATGGAGATCTCCCCGACAAAGGTCCCCCGGGTCATCGGGAAACAGGGGAGCATGATCTCCCTCATCACGGAACTCACGGGATGCCGCATCTACGTGGGACAGAACGGGCGGATCTGGCTGGACGGAGAGGACCGGGACACCGCCGTCGCCGCGAGCGCGATCCGCCTGATCGAGGAGCGCGCCCAATCCTACGGGCTCACGGAGGCGGTCCGGGAACTCATCGAACGAGAGCGACGGTCCACGACGGGCGGGAGGCCCGCCTGAGGAGTAATTCGTATGGAAGACATCGAGCACATCGAGAAGGAGATGAAATTGATCAGGGCGGATGGCCGACGGCTGGACGGTCGGAAACCGGACGAGCTGAGGCCGGTCCGGATCGAAGCGGGAATCCTCCGGCGGGCGGACGGGTCCGCGTACATCGAATGGGGCGGCAACAAGGTGCTCGCCGCCGTCTACGGTCCGAGGGAGGCCCATCCGAGGCACCTGCAGGACCCGGCGCGGGCGCTCGTCCAATGCCGGTACAACATGGCCCCGTTCAGCGTGTCCGACCGGAAGCGGCCGGGGCCGGATCGGCGGTCCGTCGAGATTTCCAAGGTCATCTCGGAGGCGTTCTCGGCGGTCGTCTTCCGCGAGCAGTTCCCGAGGACATCGGTCGACATCTTCATCGAAGTGTTGCAGGCCGATGCGGGCACGCGGTGTGCCGGTCTGACGGCGGCGAGCGTGGCCCTCGCGGACGCAGGCGTGCCGATGCGGGATCTGGTGGCCTCCTGCGCGTCCGGCAAGATCGACGGCGTCGTGTGCCTCGACCTGAACAAGGAGGAGGACAACTTCGGGGACGCGGACTGCCCCCTCGCGATCGTCCCGCGGACCGGCGAGATCGTGCTCCTCCAGATGGATGGCCATCTCACGTTGGACGAGTTCCAGAAGGCCATGGAGCTTTCGATTGGCGCCACGCACCGCCTCTACGAGATGCAGCGAGATGCCCTGCGCCGACGGTACTCCACCACGTTGGAGGACATCCTGAAGGAGTCCCCGCCCCTACCGGCGCCACCGGCGCCCGAGTTCGAGCCTCCACCGCCCCCGCCGGAAGACGACTTCGGACCGGAGGGGATCTGATGAGCGAGGAGATCGTTTCGGACCTGATGCGGGCCCACGTGTATCGGCTCGCCTCGACCGGCCAACGGGTGGACGGCCGCGCGCTCGACGAGCCGAGAAAACTCTCCCTCGAGCGCACCTACGTCAAGACCGCGGAAGGGAGCGCCCGCGCGAAACTGGGGAACACGGACGTCCTCGTCGGCATCAAGATGTCCGTCGGCGAGCCGTACCCCGACACCCCGAACACGGGCGTGCTGTCGACGAGCGTCGAGATGGTCCCCTTGGCGAGCCCGACGTTCGAAGCGGGCCCGCCGCGGCCGGACGCGATCGAGCTCGCCCGCGTGGTCGACCGCGGAATCCGCGAATCGAAGATGGTGAACATGGAGAAGCTGTGCATTACCCCGAAGGAAAAGGTCTGGGTCATGTTCATCGACATCCACGTGCTCGACTACGACGGGAACCTCTTCGACGCGTGCTCCTACGGCGCCACCGCGGCCCTCGGGTCGACGGTCGTCCCGGCAAAGAACCAGGGCCTCGGGGACGACTTCGCCCTCCCGGTCGAGCATTGGCCCGTCAGCGTCACGACCGCGAAAATCAAGGACGTCCTGTTCGTCGATCCCGCCCTCGACGAGGAGCGGATGTCCGATGCGCGGATCACCGTGACGACGGATGAGAACGGCGACATCCGGGCGATGCAAAAAGGCTTAAGTGGAAGCTTTACTTACGACGAAGTGAAGCGGATTATCGAGACGGCCCAGCGCGTTGGCCGCGGGATCCGTCCGTTGCTACGCTCCTCTTGAGGTCCTCCATGGCACGTCGCACGCGGAAGGCGGGCAGTGTCGCCCGGTTCGGGCCGCGCTACGGAGTCCGGATCCGCCGCCGGGTCCAAGAGATCGAGGAGGGCCGCAAGCATCGCCACACCTGTCCTCGGTGCGCCGCAATCGCGGTGCGCCGCGCGTCGACGGGCGTTTGGGAATGCCGTCGATGCGGGTACGTGTTCGCCGGCGGCGCGTATCGCCCCATCGTGACGACGTCGTTCAAACGGGAAGTCGAAGAAGCGGGCAAAGAGGCCGAGTCGAAACCGGAGGCCGCCTGAGATGTACAAGTGCGCCAAGTGTCTCGAACCGATCCGGGCCAACATCAACACGGTCGGGATCCAGTGCGAACGCTGCGGCTCGAAGATGTTCTACAAAGAGCGGCCGAATGTGAAGAAGGTCGTCAAGGCGCGATGACCATGCGTCGCGCGACGATCACGTTCGCGGGCCCGGATGCGCGGGTCGTATACGAGTCGCTCCGTCCGGAAGCCGGTCGAGATGTGCCGAAGGCACGCGTCTCCTTGCGCGCGTCCCGAGGTCGCGTCGCCCTTACGATCGTCGCGGACGACACGGGCGCGCTACGGGCGGCGGTGAACTCGTACCTGCGGTGGGCGGACGTTGCGGCGCGCGTGCGGCGCGAGGTGACGTCGTGAAGGAGATCTCGCCCCAACTGCAGAATCAAATCGCCCAATATCAGCAGCTGCAGAACCAACTCCAGGTCCTCGCGAGCCAGCGCGTGCAACTCGAGGCCAAGCTTCGGGAGATTGAAGGCACGCTGGAAGAACTGAACAAGGTCTCCGGGGACACGCCGATCTACAAGAGCATCGGCATGCTCCTCGTCCGTCAGGACGACCGCGAGGCGCTCAAGAAGGAGCTCGAGGAGCACAAGGAGACGCTGACGATCCGAGTCAAGTCCCTCCAGAAGCAGGAGAAGGCCCTCTCCGGGCGCTACGAAGACCTCGGGGGGAAAATCCAGGCGGCGCTTGGGCAATCCCCCGCGGCCGCCGAGAGTAATTGAGCGCCTGAAGGCGCTCGCTGCAAATCCTTATATCAACAGGTCCATTGGCGAATTCGTGACCGAGGATTCCGGCACCTCCGAGGACGATTCGGCCCCGGAAGAAGAGGAATCCGACTCCGAGGAATCGGCCGACGAAGAGTCGGCCACGGAGGAGCCCTCCGCTCCGGAACCGTCGCGGACCGCGGGCTCGGCGCTCCCACGGCCGCCCCCGAGTATCAGTCGTTTCATCATGATCTTCCTCGGGCTCCTCGCCATCTATGCGATCATCAGCCCCGACGTCGGGATCGGGTTCGCCTCGATCGCGGACAAGGCCCTTGCCCCGGCCATCGGGTTCGGGGGCGCCTACCCGACCCTCACGATCCTCCTCGCCGGCATCCTGACGACGACGATCTCCTCCGTCATCCGCGACCACTACACGAACTGGGTGAAGATGGCGCGGACGCAGAAGGTCATGGCCTCGTGGCGGCGGGAGCAGATGGAGGCCATGCGCAAAGGTCAGACGACGAAACTCGCGAAGCTCAAGGAGGCCCAGCAAGGTTTCCTGAAGGACACGATGGAGATGCAGACCACGCCGCTCAAGTCGATGGCCTGGACGCTCTTCCTGTTCATCGTGATCTTCACCTGGCTACGGCTCTTCGTGGACGTGACCTTGTCGAACCTGGGCAACCAATGGATCGCAGTCCCCTGGTCCGACCACGTGTTCCTGAACTCCGCCTACCTCTTCCCTTCCTGGGTCCTCCTCTACTCCCTCCTCGCGATCCCCTTCGGCCAGATCGTCACCCGAGTCCTGAAGTACGTCCGCTTCCGACGGCGCCTCGAGGAGATGGGGGTCTCACACCAAATCGGGCCGACCGAGACCGCGTGAGGGGACGCGGATGATCTTGGTGATCGGCGGGCCGCCGGGCAGCGGCAAGACGACGGTCGCCGAGCGGTGGGCGAAGGCCCATGCGTACTCTCTCATCTCCGCGGGGACGAAGTTCCGAGCCATGGCGAAGGCTCGCGGCCTGACGCTGGAGGCCCTCGGTCGTGCCGCGGAAAAGGATCCATCAATCGACCGCGCCCTCGATCGCGCGATCCTCGAGGAAATCCGCGCGAAGGAAGCCGCACGAACGAACGTGGTGGTCGACGGGCGGATCCAGGCGCACCTCCTGACGAGGGAAGGGATCCCGTGCCTGAAGGCGCTGATCGACGCCCCGCTCGAGGTGCGGGCCCAGCGGATCGCGCAACGGGAAAAGAAACCGGTGGCCGAAGCCCGGCGGGAAATCGTGGCGCGGGAAGAATCCGAACGGATCCGGTACAAACAGATCTACGGCATCGACTTGCGGGACACGAGCGTCTTCGATTTCGTGATCGACTCTGCCGACAAGACGCCGGACGAGATCGTCGTGACGGTCGCCGCGCGGGTGCGGGGATGAGCGACCTCGTCGTCCTCCATGAAACCCCGGATTCGAAGCACGGAACCCGCCCGGAAGACCGGTCCCTCTCAGAGCGGATCCGTCTCGGCGTGGCGATTGTGGACAAGCCCGCGGGCCCGACGTCGCATCAGGTGAGCGCCTGGGTCCGGGACATGTTCGAGGTGCGCAAAGCGGGGCACTCCGGCACCTTGGATCCGCGCGTGACGGGCGTCCTCCCGGTCGCCCTCGCGGATGCGACCCGCGCCGTCGAAGCCCTCCTCGCGGGAGACAAGGAATACGTCGGCGTCCTCCAGCTCCATCAGGATGTGGACCCCCGACGCGTCCGATCGATGATGCAGCGTTTCGTCGGAGAGATCTACCAGGTTCCTCCGGTCCGATCGGCGGTGAAGCGGGAGCAGAGGACCCGGCACGTCTACGAACTCGAACCGCTCGAGGTCGATGGACGAGACGTCCTCTTCCGCGTGCGCTGCGAGTCCGGGACGTACATCCGCACGCTCGCCGTGGACCTCGGGGAAGCCCTCGGGGTCGGCGCGAACCTGGTCGACCTCCGCCGCACACGGACGGCCGGCTTCACGGAGTCGGACGCGCGGCCGTTGAACGCGTTCCGGGACGCGCTGGCCTTCGCGAAGGAGGGTGACGAAACCGCGGTCCGGACCATCCTCCGGCCGATGGAGGACCTGTTGCGCCACCTGCCTCGGATCGTGGTGAAGGACACCGCCGTCGACTCCATCTGCCACGGAGCCAACCTCGCGGTCCCCGGGGTCGCCAAGCTCTCGCCGCATATCCATCGCGGCGCATCCGTCGGCGTCTTCACAGGAAAAGGGGAGGCGGTCGCCCTGTCCAAGGCCTTGATGACGACGGACGAAATCGTAATCGCGAAATCGGGTGCGGCCGCCGACACCGGCCGGGTCTTGATGGAGCCTGGGACCTACCCGAAACTCTGGAAGTGACCATGGCCGTGGATGAGTGGGGCTTCGATTCCGATCGACAGGCGAGGGCGCGAGACCTCCGTCGACGACGGCTGCGGCTCTCGGCGGGGCGGACCCTCGTCTCCGGCGTAGCGGTCATCGCCCTCATCCTAGGGGGGTCGTTCCGGCTCCGAGATTCCGTCCTCTCGTTCCATTGGCCTTCCTGGGCCTCCTCCGTCCTGTTCCTCGCCCTCCTCTACGCGCTCTTCCTCGCGATCGAACTCCCTTTCGCCTTCCTCGGCGGATACCGGTTGGAGAAGGCCGCGGGGATGTCCTCGCAGACGCTCGGTAGCTGGTCGAAGGACTTCGGCAAGGCGGCGGCGCTTGGCCTGGCAGCGTCCATCGCCGTGGGCGGCGCCCTCCTATGGTTGCTGGCCGCCTCACCATGGTGGTGGGTCGCGGCTTGGCTCCTCGGAGTCGCGGTGTCTGCACTCCTCGGGTTCCTCGCTCCCGTCGTCCTCGTGCCCCTCTTCTACCGATTTCGACCGCTGAGCGATCCGGGTCTGCGGACCCGGTTCGAAGCGCTTGCGGCGAAGGCACATGTGCCAATCGTCGGAGTGTTCGAACTCCGAGCGTCGGCCAAGACGCGCCGATCGAATGCGGCGGTGATGGGGTTCGGTCGGACCCGGAGGGTCCTCGTGACGGACACCCTCCTCCAGGCCTTCTCGCCGGAGGAAATCGAGACGGTCCTCGCCCACGAGTTAGCCCATCAGAGGAATCGAGATCCGATTCGCGGATTCGTCGGAGGATCCCTCGTCTCCTTGGCAATCCTCGCCGCCGCCGCTTGGACCTATGCCGCCGTATACCCTTCCTTCGGAGTCCGCTCGCCCGGAGACATCGCGGGCCTCCCGCTCCTCGTCACCCTATTCAGTCTTTTCGCGATCCCGTTTCGTCCCGCCGAGTTGTTCGCCTCGCGGTCCCGCGAGGGTCGTGCGGACCGCTTCTCCCTGCAACTCACGGATGATCCGGCGAGTTTCGCCGCCGCGATGGTCAAGCTCCACGACCTCAACCTCGGAGTCGCCGATCCCCGCCGCTGGGAAAGATGGCTGTTTTATAGCCACCCCACCGGCCGCGACCGCGTCGAGATGGCCCGCGCGTTTCAGGCGGCCGCGGCGCGTTGAGCGGGCAATCTTTATACCGATAGACCCAATGGTCGCGACGCTGGGTGCCGAGGTCGCCTAGTCCGGTAGGGCGCCAGCCTGGAGAGCTGGTGGGCGTAAGCCCTCGGGAGTTCAAATGGCTCCCGCCGCTCTGATGACGGCTGCCTGAAACTCTCCCCCTCGGCGTTCAGCCCTTTCGATGGCTCTCCGCGAGTTTCGCCTTCAAGGTCTGGATCGGCTTCAGGACGAGCGGGTCCACCCGCCGAAGGACCGCGAGGTACAAGCTCACGTAGTCGCCGAGGTACAGCGTCCCGAGCATCCGACTCACGAGCGTCGGTCCCTCATCGTGGACCTGCTCCACTTTCGCCTTGCGGGACATGAGGGAGACCGTGATGTCGAGCTGGCGTCGGAGGTCCGGCGCTTCGTCGCGGTCTCGGAGGAGGATCGCGCGGTGCGTCCGGGCGCGGGCGTCCTCGACCCATCCGACGAGCTCGTTGTGGTCGGCCTCCGGGAAGGTCGACGAAAACGCGAGGACCTTCGCGTTCTCATTGAGCTGCGTCTGCCAGCGGCGGGCGATCGCGACGAAGGGACCGGCCCCGTAGGTCACCGGGACCGTCGACCGGATTCGGAGGGCGAGGGACTTCGCTCGGTTCGACCGCACCCCGCTCTCGGGACGAAGCGCCTTCCGGAGCGAACGGAGGTGATTGATGGCTTGTCCGAGTTCGTCCGTGAGATTTCCGATGGCCCACTCGCCGCCGATCCCCGAGAGGATTCCGAAGAGGTGGCCGAAGGCCCCGCGAGGAGGAAGTCCGGTCGGGACCGGCAGCACGCGCATGTCGTTCGCGCGCACGAGATCGCGGAGCGTGCCTCCGGAGGTGATTGCAACGACGCGGCACCCAAGCTTGAGGCCCTGGGTCGTCGCCGCGAGCGTCTCCTCGGTGTTGCCGGAGTACGACACGGCGATCAAGAGGTCCTCGGGGCGGCCATAGGCCGGAATGCGATAATCCCGGACGACTTGGATCGGGACCTTCGCGCGGTCCGCAATCCATGAGGCGAACACGTCGCCGCCGATTGCGGAACCGCCCATGCCGACGATGAAGATCCTTTGGGCCTCTTCAATCGGGACTCGGGTCGATTCGCCGACCTTCATGCCCGCCGACAGCTGATCGGGAAGCGACGCGATGATTTCCCGCATCCCTCCCGGGTCCACCGCCGCGACGGCGCGCGCGTCGAGCATCGACGCCGCATCCGGCGGGACGAAATAAGGACTCCGTCTCGCCTGGAGTCATTACCAGAAAAGTCGTTCCTACAATAATCTTGATATACGCCGCGGGAGTCCTTCGAATCGTGGACTTCGATCGCGCGATTTCGGCCCTCGGTCGCGGCGAGTTCGTCCTCGTCTACGACGCCGATGGCCGAGAGGCCGAGACGGACCTCACCGTCGCGAGCGAGTTCGTCTCGCCGGCCGCGATCCGAACGCTGCGGAAGGAGGCCGGGGGCCTGATCTGCATGACCCTCTCGGGGAAGGTCCGGGAACGGATCGGGCTGCCCTTCATGACGGATGTCCTACGGCATGCCGCGTCGACCTATCCGGTCCTCGACGCCGTGTCGGCCGAGGACATCAAGTACGATCGGCACAGCGCCTTCTCCATTTCCGTGAACCACCGGGACACCTTCACCGGGGTCACGGACAAAGATCGGGCCACGACGATCGCCCGACTCGCGGCGATCGCGAAGGAGGCCCTCAAACGCGAAAACGGATGGGCCGCCCACGCCTTCGCGGACGAGTTCCGATCTCCCGGTCACGTTCCGCTCCTCAATGCCGCGGAGCCGCTCCTCGAGGGGCGCCGAGGTCACACGGAGCTCACGACGGCGCTGATGATCATGGCCGGCCTCGCGCCGACCGCGACGATTTGCGAGATGATGGCCGACGACGGACGAGCCCTCTCGAAGGAAGATGCAAAGGCATATGCTCGGGCGAGGAATCTCGTGTTCCTGGAAGGCCAGGACATCGTCCGAGCGTGGCGTTTGTGGTCCGTGTAATGGCGACGGGGGTCTTCGATCTCCTCCATCCCGGTCACCTCTATTTCCTCCGCGAGGCGAAGAAGCTCGGGGACGAGCTGTGGGTCGTCGTCGCCCGGGACACGACCGCCCGCCGGTTCAAACACGAACCGATCATGCCCGAGGCAGCCCGCGTCCAGATGGTCGAGGGCCTCAAACCGGTGGATCGTGCGCTCCTCGGGCACGAGGGGGACATCTACGCGATCCTCGACGAGATCCGCCCCGACGTCATCGCGATCGGCTTCGATCAGATCCACGATGAAGATCGGATCCGCGCGGAGTGTGCCCGCCGCGGCCTCGCGACCAAGGTCGTCCGCCTCCCGAAATTCGAGGGGGATCTCGACGGGACCCGGAAGATCGTGCGGAAGGTAGCGGAATGGCTCGCCCTGCAGGAACGGCTCGCGGAGGTCGAAGGCTCCAAAGCCAATCCGCCCGCCGAGGTCGCCGCTCCGCGGCGCCGAAGAGGAAAGGCCTGAAGAGCATCGGGATCGTCGACACGTCCTTCGCCCGGTACGATATGGCCTCCGCCGCCATCGATGAACTCCGCAAGCAAGGAGGAGGGTTCGTCATCGATCGCTACACGGTTCCCGGCATCAAGGATCTCGCGGCGGGCGCGCGGATCCTCTTCGACCGCGGCTCCGACCTGGTCCTCGCGCTCGGCATGGTCGGCCGCCAACCGGTAGACAAGGATTGCGCCCTCGCGGCGGACTTCGGGCTTCAATTCGTCCAGGCCGAACTCGGCAAGCACATCCTCGGCGTGATGGTCCACGAGGAGGAGGCGTCGACGGAGGCCGACCTGGCGGCCCTCTTCGACCGCCGCACGCGGGAGCATGCGGTGAACGCCTACGATCTACTGTTCCGACCCGAAGCGATTCGGGCCCGCGCGGGGACGGGCCAGAGGGAAGGGTTCGCGGACGCGGGGCCGATCAAGGTGGCTCGATGAACCTCGCGATCGTCGCGGCGCAGTTCAATCACGAGGTGACGGACCTGATGGTCGAGGAAGCACTCGCGCGGGCGAAGGAGCGAGGCGTCCGCGTGACCTCCCTCGTCCGCGTGCCGGGGACGTTCGAGATCCCGCTAACGATTCAGCGGCTGCTTGATCGACCGGACGTCGACGCGGCCGTAGCCATCGGCGCGGTGATCAAAGGCGAGACGCTGCACGACGAGGCGCTCATGAACGCCGTGCCGAAGGCCCTCCTGGAGGTCGAACTCCGTTCGGGCAAGCCGATCGGCCTCGGCATCACCGGTCCGGGGATGACGGACGAGCAAGCCCTCGCCCGCGTGGGGAAGGGCGCCGAGGCCGTCGATGTCGCGGTGGCGATGCACGATCTCCTGCGGAAGCTGTGACATGGGACGCTGAGATTCACGGCGGAAAGGTTTAATCCCGAGACGCCTCCATCGGGGCGACTCCGAGGGACCCTGGCATGGTGGATGCGCCCGCGCTCGAATCGATCCTCAAGGAGATCGAGCACAACGAAGGGGTCCACGAAGCGATGCTGGTGGGGCTCGCAGGGACCTATCTCGCGGGTACCGTCCCGAAGGGCGTGCATGTGGACACCTTCGGATCGATGTTCGCGGTCCTCGTCGGTTCCGCGGAAACGGTGACGGAGCAGACGAAGGACGTTTTGGATAGCGTGATCATCCGTTCCAAAACGAGCCTGTACCTGATCGTCCATGGAGGACGCAAGGCGTTGCTCGTCCTGCGCATCTCGCCGACCGCGGACCCGCAGAAGACGAAGCTCGCGGTCGAGAAATACGTCCCGCGGATCGAGCAACATCTGTAAGCTAGATCCTGCGCATCCCGCGGAAAACCCATTCTCCGACCGCTTTCGACACGTACCGGACCGTCGCCCGGGCGCCGCGATCCGTCCCCTGCGACCCGGTCTTGCCGGCGCCGATCCACTGGACCACGTCCTCCGCGCGGAGGCGGCCGGCCTCCAGGACCGTCACCGCCCTCCCGACCTCATCGAGGAAATGGCTGTCGCTTCCGCCGGTCTGTCCGACCGATCGCGCCGCGGCGCGGGCGTGCGCTCGCTCGTTGCCACGGCGCAGGGTCCGCGCGTTGCAGGTCTCGTAGGCGGCGAAGCGCGCTTCCGACAGGGCGGCCTCGCCGACTCCGGACCAGAAGCGGTAGGGATGCGCCGCGACGGCTACCCCGCCCAACGCGGTGATTCGTTCGACGGTCTCCCCAACAGAAAGGTCCCGGGGGATGGGCTCCCTCACTCCGTACGCGATCACGTGTCCCGAGCGTGTGGAGATCTCGATGCCCGGGAGGATGATCAGGTCCCCCGCAACGGCCTCCGCCTCGCGGATTCCCGCGACCGAATTGTGGTCCGTGATCGCGATCCCGTCGAGCCTCAGTTGGCGCGCACGGGCGACGAGGTCCGTGGGCGACACACGGGAGTCGGGCGAGTAACGGGTATGGTTGTGGAGGTCCAGGCGCATGGAGGAGGGCGCAGAACGGGACGGCTCGCTTAAAGACTTGGGACGGGGATTCCGCAGGAGCGCTTATCGGCGGGAGAGCCCTTGTTGGAACCGTGACCGTCGAGGTCCGGATGGGCATCCTACGGGACCGAGTCCTCGTCGATCGGCATGAATACGAGATCCTGCGCGGCCGCGACGGTTGGCGCCACGTGGTCGACCGTGGGGGCCGCGGCGGCCGCGTTCGGTACGACAGCTGGCGCGACCGGATCGACATCGAATGTCCCGACGGGTCTCTCCAGATTCGATTTCGATGGCGCCACACGACGTTCAGCTGGCGAGGGCGCACCTACTCGGTCACACCGATAGGATGGAGCCGCGTGACGGTCGTGGACCAGCAACGTCGACCGGTCGTCGAGGCTCGACTCACGTTGAGCGGGATTCGGCTCGAGTCCCTCGACGCTGCGTTCCGCCCGATCGAGAGGGAGCTCGCCATCGGCCTGGCCCAACGATCGCTCGCATGGGCGATGGCGATCGCGCCGATCGGTTGAGTCGTCAGTGGACCCACGTCCCTTCCTTCAGCCCTTTGTCGACGCGCACCGGCTTCCCGTCGACGGAGAGGGTGACTTGGGCTTCCCCTCCGAGTCCTCGAAAGACGACCGTCCCGTCCGGACCCACCTGAAACTTGTACTTCTGAAACTCGGAGAAGGGCAAGGTTGGGGCGCCCTTCGCGCCGAGGATCTGCGAGCCGAGAGGGGCGTCCTCGGGAGGGATCAGGAGCCCTACCGCGGTTTCGTCCTCTCCCGCGAGGAGCATGCCGCGGCTCTCGATGCCGCGGAGTTTCGCGGGCTCGAGGTTCGCCAGGACGACGACGTTCCTCCCGCGAAGCCGGTCGATCGGGTAATCCTTCCGGATCCCCGCGACGACCTGCCGTCGTTCGTCCCCCATGTCGATCTGCAAGACGTACAACTTGTCCGCGTTCGGGTGCTCCTTGACATCGACGATGCGGGCGACGCGCACGTCGAACCGCGCGGTTGGGTCCTCGGACGGCTCGCGCAGATCGATCTTGGCGAAGAGGGGTTTGCCGACCCGCAGCTTCTGACCGGCGGGGAGATCGTCGAGGGCCTGGTTCCAGCGTTCCGCGTGGACGTCGGAGTCGTATCCGAGGGCGTGCCACAGGCGGGACGAGCTCCGAGGAAGGAACGGGGCCATGATGATCGCGAGGGCTCGGCTCACGCGGAGCGCGACATGGATCGCCGTTGCGCACGCCGCGCGGTCCGTCTTCAGCAGGTTCCAGGGAGCCTTCTGGTCGACATACTGATTGCCGAGCCGAGCGAGCTGAATCGCCTCCTTCATCGCGTCCTTGATGTGGACGTACTCGAGGTTCTGGGCGACTTTCCCGACCTGCTGCTCGATCGCACGGACCATCGCCTTGTCGGTCGCGTCGAGGAACGTCGCCGGCGGGACCTCATGGGCGAAGTTCTTGTCGGCGAATGTGAGGGCCCGGTGGACGAAGTTCCCGTAGATCGCGAGGAGCTCGTTGTTGTTCCGTCGCTCGAAGTCCTCCCATTCGAAGTCCGTGTCTTTCGTCTCCGGCATCGTCGCGATCCCGTAGTACCGGATCTGGTCCGGGTCGAATCGCTCGAGGAGGTCCGGCAACCAGGCGCCCTTGCCCCTCCCGGCGCTCATCTTTTCGCCGGAAATGTTCAGGTATTGGGTGGCCGGCACATCGTACGGAAGGTCCATCTTGCGGTCGTACCCCATCAGGATCGCGGGCCAAATGATCGTGTGGAAGACGATGTTGTCTTTCCCGATGAAGTAGTAATGCCGCGCCTTCGGATCGTACCAGAAGTCCCGCCATCCCTCCGGCCGATTGCGGCGGCGATACCACTCCTTCGTCGCGGTGAGGTATCCCATCACGGCCTCGAACCAGACGTAGATGCGCTTCGATTCATAGCCGGGGACGGGCACCTCGATGCCCCAGTCCAGGTCCCTCGTGATCGGTCGGTCCTTCAGCCCCTCCCGGAGCCAGCTGCGCATGAACGTGAGGACGTGGTGCCGCCAGTGCTCCTTGTCAACCTCCGCCCATGCCGCCAGCGGCTTCTCGAAGGCGCTGAGTCGGAAGAAGAAGTGCTTCGTCTCCTTCGGGATGGGGGTCGTGCCGTGGATCCGGCATCTCGGTTCCTTCAGTTCGAACGGATCGAGGATCCGCCCGCAGTTCTCGCACTGGTCCCCTCGGGCCCGCGGGAATCCACAGTGAGGACAGATGCCCTCGACGTAGCGGTCCGGGAGGAACCGCTGGTCCGTGACGCAGAAGGGAGAGACCATCGTCCCTTCGTAGATGTGGCCTTTTTCCTTGAGGGCGAGGAAGATTTCCTGGACCCACTCCTTGTGGTGCGGGTCCGCGGTGTTCCAGTAGAGGTCGTATTGGACGCCGAGCTGTTCGATGTTCTTCGCGTGGAGGGCGTGGTACCGCTCCGCGATGACGCTCGGCGCGACTCCCTCCTGGTCCGCGAGGACCATCGTCGGGGTGCCGTGCATGTCGGTGCCGCCGACCATCAGGACCTCATCCCCGATCATGCGGTGGTAACGCGCGACGATGTCCGCGGGGATGAACGTCGAGACGGCGTGCCCAAGGTGTCGCGGGCCCGCGGCGTACGGCCATGCGACGCAGACGAGGATTCGCATTTCGTCCGTCCAAGATGGGAGGTTCTCTTAAAGCATTCGTGAGGGAGGCCTCCGATCCGCGGAGGACCGCGGACTCGGTCTTGATTATCATATCCTACAGGTTTTGAGCGAGAGCTATTGGTCGAAAAGCGCGATGCCATGCTGCTCTATGGATAACGGTTCGATGATCCTACAGCGGAAACCGACCGGCGCTCAGCGGTCCCAGCGCGACTTGGCCCGCACGATGCGATCGGCAGGGTCCCTCCCGCAGATTCTGTGTTGGAATTGTCGGCGACTTACGTCGTTCGAACTGGATCATTGTCAGCACTGCGACTCCGCGTTTGCCGGGAGCACCGGAGGGGCCTACAGGTCCGGACCGGCCCGCACGTCCGAGCCGCGGGTGCGAGGGCGGGCCGAGAACGGATCGTCGTTGGGTCGGCGATCCCTCCGCGAGATCGTCGAGGACCTCCAGCGCGTTCGCGATTTAGCCGATTCCCCCAGGGAGCCTCCCCGAGATGAGGAGGTCTCCCTCCTATTGTACCAGTGTCCGAGCTGCGGACGGTTCGTCTCGCAGGCGGCCCAGGCGTGTGCGTGCGGCGTGCGATTCGCGCCGCCGTCGGAGATGACGTTCCAGTGCCCGGAATGCGCCTCGCGCGTCTCCCCCGGCGACGAGTGCCCGGTGTGCGGCGTCGAATTCCGTGCGGCGACCTTCCGGAACGATCCGGTGTACGCGTGTCCCCGCTGCGGGACCCACGTCGAATCCGATGCGATCCGCTGCTCCTGCGGCGCCTGGTTCGAAGACTGATACGTTCCGAGTATCAGGGTTGAGAACCGTTGGAGAACTTCCTTATCGTCCCACTTCGTGGGTTCCTCCGTCGACGGACCCGCCGCCGTCGAAAGGAACCCCAAGCCGCGATGAAACCGAAACGCCCTCGCATCTCGCACCGGAAGACGTACTATCTCGTCCTCTGGTGGATGTCCCAGACTCCGTATGCAGCGATTTTCGAGAACGAGGTGGCGGCGGAAGCGGCTGCGAATGTCCGCAACGCCCTCCTGGTGACGATCTCCGGCCGCGATGCGAAAGTGGACCAGATCTTGGACTGGTACCGCCGGGACGAGACCGGCAAGCCGATGCCCGCGGAATGGCGCGACCTGGTCGGCCAGATCCACGTCCCGTGGCTCGCGAAACCCAAGGCGGCCGTCTGAATCGCGACGTCCTCGAGCCGACACCGACCGTGGTCGGCGTGGACGGGCCTGACGGCAGGGTCCTATCAAATCGGATAGGGGGGAAGAAACGACTATACCTTCGGACCGCAGGAGCGGGTTGTCCTCTATGGTCCAATCCCAGGACATCGTCGCGGAATGCCCGACGTGCAAGGCGATCGTGCCTCTCGACGCGACGGAGTGCCCGCAATGCGGGGAGCTGTTCGACGATGACGGGACAGGAGAAACCCCGGTCGCGATCGACCGCCCGGAAACGAGTCGTCCCGCGGACGAGGGTTCGACCGACGAGCGCAAGACCGGCTTCCGCGAGAAGTTCCTCTTCTACACGGGAATCTTCCTGATCCTGCTCGGCGGTCCGGGGATCGCGCTCGGGTCCTGGTTGCACGACGAGTTGCAAATCGGCGTCGGCGAGTTTCGGGCCTTCGACGTGTTCGGACCTTGGAACCGCCTCGTCACGGCGATCGGACTCATCGTCCTCATCGTCGGGATCGTGTTCCTCATCCTGAGCCTCCGCTTCTCCCGACCTTCCGACGTCGAGAAAGACTTGGAAGCGCTCCGCGAATCGTAGTCGGGCGAGGTCTCCTCTCCGGTCGCCGACTATATCGTTATATACCGCGCAACGCGATGCGAAAGGAGGCGGCGACCGCGTCGCCGTATGGAGTGGGGAATGGCGTATTCAGGATCTAGTTTCCGACCTTCCAACGTGCCGGTCGAGGAAGGGAAGGTCTACGAGGCCAAGATCGAGGATATCGGACGCGAGGGCGACGGACTCGCGCGCATCCAGAACTTCGTCGTGTTCGTTCCCGGGACGAAGGTCGGGGACGAGGTGAAGATCCGGATCACGAAGGTCCACCGCCGCATGGCTTTCGGTGAAGTCCTCAAGGAATAGCGTCGCGGACGGGGAGGGACGCGATGCGGTCAGCGGTAGC
>Ga0209161_10000549_pt1 | contig 30427 bp, 34 predicted proteins | sample GraSoiAngelo_155_FD_186169 | JGI IMG/M metagenome (GOLD analysis project Ga0209161, IMG submission 186169) | Grasslands soil microbial communities from the Angelo Coastal Reserve, California, USA - 14_1009_13_30cm (SPAdes) (version 2) | ecosystem: Environmental > Terrestrial > Soil > Grasslands... | reverse complement strand
CTTCGCGTGGTCCTGCTCCTCGACGCGACGGCGGTTGGGGTGATGGTTCCCGCCGCCCACGGACACCCACGCGTCGGCTCGGTGCTGGCCGTGTTTGTGGGTGGCGCGCTTGCGGCGGGCGGGGCTCACGCCGTCAACTGCTGGTTCGACCGCGACATCGACGCCGAGATGAACCGGACGCGTCGAAGGCCCCTGCCCGACGGTCGCCTCCCGGCGTGGCATGCGCTCGTCCTCGGCGTCGTCCTCAACGCGCTGGCATTCGGCGTCCTGTGGCTGGGTGCGAACCTGCTGGCCGCCTCGCTCGCGCTGGCGGGCGCGGTGATCTATGTCTTCGTCTACACGATGTGGTTGAAGCGCTCGACGCCGCAGAACATCGTCATCGGCGGTTCAGCGGGCGCCATGCCGCCGCTCGTGGGCTGGGCGGCGGCGACCGGACACCTGGACCTCACGGCGGTGGCCCTGTTCGGAGTCATCTTCTTCTGGACACCGCCACACTTCTGGGCCCTGGCGCAGCTGATCAAGAGCGACTACGCGAGGGCTCACGTACCCATGCTGCCCGTGGTCGCCGGTGAGCAGTCGGCCAAACGGCAGAGCATCGTGTACGCCGCCCTGACGGTGGCGGCGAGCCTGGTGCCATTCTTCACGGGATCGGCGGGCAGCGTCTACCTGGCGGGCGCGATCGTGCTCGGCGTGGGGTTGGTTGGGATCTCACTCCTTGATCTCGAGGGGCGGCGCTGGACCAGACGGTTGTGGACGTACTCGATGGTCTACGTGGCGCTGCTCTTCGCCGTCTTCGCCGTGTCTCCTTTCCTTCCTTGATGGAGATCGTGCGCCTTCACCTCGCCCGTCTCGGCAAGTTCAATGACGTGCCGGTCCACGGCTTCGTGATCAAGCACCCACGGGCGGGCGCGATCCTGGTCGACACCGGGGTCGGCTGGCCGATCGAGCTCCTCAAGGAATGGAAGGTGGTCAACCGGCACGTCGCCGACGCGCTCGCGGAGCACGAGCTCAGCCCTGCGGACGTGAAGATCGTGATCAACAGCCACCTCCACTTCGACCACTGTGGCCAGAACGCGATCTTCAAGCACGCGCCGTTTTACATCCAGCGGTCAGAGCTGGAGCGGGCACGCAAGCACGAAAAGACGACTTCAGAGTGGTTCGACTTTGCGGGTGCCCGCTTCGAGCTGCTCGACGGCGATGCGCAGATCGCCGAGGGCGTGCGTGTGGTCGCCACGCCGGGGCACACAATCGGGCACCAGAGCGTGTTCGTCGACACCCCCGACGGCGCGGCGGTGATGATCGGCGATGCCGCCTACACCGCGGACATCTACCGCGATGCCGACCAAGCCGACCTCAGCTCGTGGCCCGGCCAGCATGAAGACCGTGGCGACTGGACGCGTTCGCTGAAGAAGGTCCAGGCGCTGCAGCCTCACGCCGTCCATTTCTGTCATGACACGCGAGTGCTCGCATTCTGATGGCCTTCGGTCCCCTGGTTGAAACCGACTGGCTGCGCAAGCACCTGCGCGACGGCGGCGTTCGGGTGATCGACTTCCGCTGGTATCTGCAGGGACGCAACGGTCGCGACGAATATGAGCGCGGTCACCTGCCCGGCGCGGTCTTTGTCGACCTGGAGGACGTCACCGGCAGGGAGGGGGCCGGGCGCCATCCGCTGCCGACAACCTCGCAGTTCGAGCGTGAGATGCGCCGGGCCGGTGTCGACCCCAACACCAAAGTCGTCGCTTACGACGACGCGGGCGGTTCGGTGGCGGCGCGGTTGTGGTTCCTGCTCGGCCTTTTCGGCCACCGAGCCCAGGCGGTGCTCGATGGCGGCCTGCAGGCGTGGGGAACGCCGCTGGAAACGGAAGTGCCGCGCGTCCAGGCCGGCGCCTTCAAAAGCCGGCGGACCCACGACCCGCGGCTGCTCGACTTCGAAGCTGTCCGCGCCCTGCGCGGTATCCCGCTCATCGACGCGCGGGCCGGCGAGAGATACCGCGGCGAAAAGGAGCCGGTCGATCCCAAGGCCGGGCACATCCCGGGCGCGCTCAGCGCCCCTTTCAGCGAGAACCTGGGCCCGGACGGGCGCTTCAAGTCACCTCTAGAGCTGCGCAGGCGCTACGAGGCGCTGGGCGCGGAAAACGGAGCCGTGTTCTACTGCGGCTCAGGCGTCAACGCGACCCATCACCTGCTGGCGATGGAAATCGCGGGGCTTCCCAACGCGGGCTTGTACGCCGGTGCCTGGAGCGATTGGTCACGTCGCGACGCTCCCGTCGCAACCGGCGAACAACCTTAGAGTTATGACCCTGTGATCCTCAAGGGCAAGCGCGTGCTCATCGCCGGCATGTCGGACCGGCGGAGCATTGGTTATTCAATTGCGCAGGAGGCGCAGCGTGAAGGCGCCGAGATCCTGCTCACGAGCTTTGGCCGGATGATGAGCATCACCCAGATGACCGCGAAAAAGCTCGATCCAGTGCCTGACATTCTCGAGATGGACGTGACCAAGCCTTCGGATATCGCCGAGGCTGTCAAGGAAACCGAAAAGCGCTGGGACCGAGTGGATGGGCTGGTGCATTCGGTTGCCTTTGCGCCTGCGGACGCGCTCGGGGGCCAATTTCTCAACACGCCGTGGGAAAGTGTCGCAACCGCCCTTCAGGTGAGCGCTTTTTCGTTCAAGGAAATGGCGCGCGGATTTCTTCCGCTCATGCGAGAACATGGCGGATCCATGGTCACCCTCGATTTCGATAATTCGACTAGCGCGTGGCCGAAATACGACTGGATGGGTGTTTCCAAAGCTGCGCTTGAATCCGTGACGCGCTACCTGGCGCGCGATCTCGGTCGCTACAAGATTCGCGTCAACGCGGTGTGCGCGGGCCCGCTGGCAACACTCGCCGCTAGCGGCATACCGGGCTTCAAGGATTTCGAAGAGGTGTGGGAAAAGCGCGCTCCTCTCGGCTGGAGCCTGCAAGACAAATCGCCCGTCGGGCGGGCGGTCGCGGTGCTCCTGTCCGACTTCATGGACATGACCACCGGCGAGCTGCTGCACGTCGACGGCGGCTACCACGCGATGGGGACTGAACTACCTCCCGCTGATTGACCCCAGATGTTGTGTTCAGCTGAGGACAAGCGCGCAACATCATGTTAGGCTCTTCCGAAATCCTGGCCTGGCGGGCCGACCGCCAGGACCGCCATACGGGAGGAATGCAGTTTGCGGGAGTGCCTGGTGATCTACGTGGACGCCGCGCTGGATAAGCATGGCCGGGCCGGATGTGGCCTGGCCGTTTTTGTTAGGGGGCGGGCGGTCTACACGGAGTCGTTCGGCTTTTCGCATATGGGTGGCTCGGCTCAGCTGGAAGCGCACGTGTGCGCGGGCGCGCTCGATCTTGCCGCCGCGCGCTGGCCTTATCACCGTGTGATCGTGCGCACGGATTGCGCTCCAGTTGTGCGCAGCCGCATGCCGTCGAGTGACAGCTTTCGCATCGCAGTGCACGAAGTTCGCGAACGATGCCGGCGTGGCTGGCGCGTGGTCCGTTATGTGAGCCGTAAAGCAAATCCCGCGCACGAGCTTGCGCGCGAGGGATTGAAGAGTCTTTCCAAACCGCAGATGCTGGTCGCCGCGTAAGTCCTTACAGAGAAATTCACTGGGCGCAGCTAATATTGCTGCGCCCAATTTCTTTTTTTGAGCAGGGGAGTAGATATGTCACCCGAGGAAGCACAGCAGAATCCGCCGCGCCGTCGCGGCCGTCCGCCTGGTTCGAAAACAACGCGGACGCGGAGCAAGCGAGCAGCGGGCGGAGAGCTCATCACGCAGCTCAACGCGATGGTAGCTGAGCTGATCAGCAAGAACCGCCAGCTGCAGCGCCAGGTGACCAAGCTCTCCGAGCGGGCCGGAGCCTCATCCACTAACAAAGGCGTTGAACGCGAACTTCGCACGATCTCCCGACGGGTGCAGCGCGCCCTCGGAACAACGACCACGAAGGGGCGCCGCAAGGCCACCGCTCCGGCGAACGGACGGCGACGGAAGGTGACCACCCGAAGACGTAGGGCGGCTTCCTAGGGGCCCGTCGATTCCATGTGCTTGGCGGTGCGGTACGCGTCGATGATGCTGAAAATCCACAGCGTGCCGCCGCCAAGCTCCATCGGCACTCCGACCGCGGCGCCGATCACCGTCAGGTCGAGGTCGAAGCCGAAGAACTGAAGGCCGCCGATGCCGAGCATGTAGGCGAGGCCCTTCATGTTGTGGCCCAGGTAGAAGTGCCCGAGACCGGGCACGATCGCCAGGGCGGCTGCAAGCGCCGGGCTTTTCCGCGGTCGGGCGACCGGACCGTAATAGGCGCCTGACGCGGGCGATCCGCATCGGGGGCACGGAGCAGTCGGGTTGGTGAGGAGCGCCCCGCAGCGCCCGCACAGCACCTCGGATGCCATCCCCTCCAGTTTGCCAATTTTGTTAGCGTCCTAACCGTGGATCTTGGCTTCACGCCTGAGGAGGAAGCCTTCCGGCTCGAGGTCCGTGCGTGGCTCGAGGCCAACCTGCCCGCGGAGTGGCGGCACGGTGCCGCAGGTGGCTTCCGCGAGGAAGAGGAGACCGAAGTCCAGCGCGAATGGCAGCGGCGCCTGTACGAAGGCGGCTGGCTGAAGCTTGGCTGGCCCAAGGAGGTGGGAGGTCGCAGCGCGACGCCTGTGATGCAGGCGATCTACCAGGAGGAGATGACGAGGGCGGGCGCGCCTGGCATCCTCGGCCGACTCGGCGTGACCTTGCTGGCACCGACGCTGGTCGCGCTCGGGAGCGACTGGCAGAAAGAGACGTATATCGAGAAGATCCTCAGCGGCGAGCTGATCTTCTGCCAGGGCTTCAGCGAGCCGGACGCGGGCAGCGACCTCGCGGGCCTGCGTACGCGGGCCGAACGACGTGACGGCAAATGGACGCTCAGCGGCCAGAAGACCTGGTCGAGCGGGGCCCACTACTCGCACAGGAGCTTCTTGCTCGCGCGCACGGACGCTGCCGCGGAGCCGCACCGCGGCATCGGCTTTTTTCTCGTTGACATGAACCAGCCGGGGGTCGAAGTCCGGCGGATCAAGCAGATGACCGGCGGCGGCGAGTTCTGCGAGATCTTCCTATCCGGAGCCGAGGTCAATGACCGCGACCTGGTCGGCCAGCCCGGAGATGGTTGGAAGATCGCGATGACTGTCTTCGGTTTCGAGCGTGGAGGGCTGGCCCAGGCGGCCCGCTTCGAACGCGCGGTCGCCGAGCTTGCGGCGCTGGCCCGAGAGCGAGGCGCCGGCGCTGACGCCCCGACGCGGCAGAAGATCGCCCAGGCCCAGATCGAGGCGCACGTCTTCCGGCTGATCGGCCTGCGCAACTTGACCAAGGCACAGCACGGCCAGGCGCCGGGGCCCGAAGCCAGCGTGACCAAGCTCTACTGGAGCGAGATGGACAAACGGCTCCAGGAAACTGCGGTCGGAGTCGAAGGCATGTATGGCGCCCTGGCGCCGGAATCGGCGCTCGCGATCGAGGATGGGCGATGGCAGTACGGCTGGATGTGGGCGCAAGCCGAAACCATCTACGCCGGTTCGTCGGAGATCCAACGCAACATCATCGCCGAGCGCGTGCTCGGTCTTCCGCGCGGCCGGTGAGCGCCACCACCTCGGTGATCGACCGGCTGCGAGCCCGGATTGGGCTCGAGGGCCCACCGATCACGGCTCCGGTCGAGGCCGGTCATGTGAGGCGATTTGTGGAAGCCATCGGTGATCCCAACCCACGGTGGAACAAGGAAGCGCCGCCGACGTTTCTGGTCGCCCTCGCGCCGGTGTCGCTCCATCTGGCCGAGGCCGAGGGGTACGGGAAGGGCTGGCTGAACGGCGGCAACCAGTTCGAGTATTTCGCGCCCGTCGTGATCGGCGACCGCATCACCGCCACCGGGCGCGTCGCGGATGTCTACGAGAAACCAGGCTCGACAGGCAACCTGTTATTCATCATCTTCGAAACCGAGTACGTCAACCAGCGTGGCGAGCAGGTGGCGCGGCTGAAGGGGACCGCGATCCGGAGATGAACATAGAAGTGGGGCAGGAGCTGCCTGAGCTTGTCAAGCACCCGACCACGCGCCAGCTGGTCCAGTACGCGGGCGCGCAGGGCGACTTCTACGAGATCCACTACGACCAGGCCTACGCGCAGAGCGTCGCGCTGCCGGGTGTCATCCTTCACGGGCTTTTGAAAGCTGCGTTCCTCGGCCAGCTCGTCACGGATTGGCTCGGCGATCGCGGGACGCTGAAGACGTTCGAGGTCAGCTACCGCGGAATCGACCGGCCAGGCCACCCGTACCGCTGTCGCGGACGGGTCACCCGGGTCGACGGTGACGAGGTCGAGCTGGAGGTCTGGGGGGAGGACGATTCCGGCAAGCGCACCACGGTAGGTGCGGCCACAGTCCAACTGGGCGCCTGATGTTCTCCCTTTACCTCGTGCTGAAGTTCATCCACATCTTCGCAGCCATCATCGCGGTGGGTTCTAACATCACCTACGGAGTGTGGAACGCCCGCTCCCACGCCGATCCGGCGCACCTTGGGTTTGCTCTCAAGGGCATCAAATTCCTCGACGACCGGATCGCGAACCCGGCCTACGGCGTGCTTCTGCTGACAGGATTGTTGATGGTCTTCGTGGGCCGCCTGCCCATCACGTCGCTGTGGATTGTGCTTGCGCTGATTCTTTTCGCCGTCCTCATCTTGGTCGCGGTGGCCTTCTACTCACCCCTGCTTCGGGATCAGATCAAGCTGGTCGCCGCCGGAGACACCACCTCGCCAGACTTCACGCGGCTCGCGCGCCGAAACCAGATCCTGGGGCCGGGCATTGGACTGATCGTGGTTTTGATCCTCGTCATGATGGTGTTCAAGCCCACCCTGTAGTTCCTGACGAGCCAGAGCACAGACAGCACGGACGCGTCGATCACGCAGTAACCGCCCGCGACGACTGAGGGTGGGTTGCCGGATGGGATGTGCGTCCATGGGGCAACGGGCATCCAGTACCAGTTGCCGAATGAGGTGCCGCAGATCTCCAGCTCGCTCACGATGATGAAGATCGCCGCGAAAACTGGCCAGCGCGGCGACCGCAGCAAGAAGTACGCAAAGTACGGAAGCCACAACGCGCCCTGCACGTCGAGCCGACCCGTGACCGCTGGCAGCACTGTCAGCCCCAGCAGCGCCCACGTCCCCGCGCCGGCGAGGGCCACGTAGGCGAGGCGCCGGCCGTGACGCGCAACGAGCGGCGTCTGGACCGCCAGCAGTCCGAACAGGTACACGATGCCGTGGCCCGCGGGCACGTACACCGGCAGGTTGTGGAAGCGGTAGTGGTAGATGCCCCAGACAAGAGAGCCGAAGACCTCATAGGCGGTAGCCACCACGACGCAAATCCACACCTGCAGGCGCTGCTCGCGAGGCGCCTTGAGGGCGGCGAGATACAGGACCGTGAAGCTGAGTCCGCCCAGCAGATGCTGCTGCCACAGCGCGGTGACCCGGCTGTCAGCGAATAGCCCGACCGCGGTGAAAACGAGGAGATAGGCCTGCAGCCAATAGGGGTGCGCCCCGCGCCCGCCCGGCAAAGTGAGGCGATTCACCAACGGCGAAAGATGGTAGCGGGGCCGGCTGCGCCGGCCCCGCCAATATGACTCGAGGAGTTAGCCTGGTCGGCCATCCTGAACGGAACCGAACGCCTCCCAATGGTCGGTGTTCCACTTGATGGTCTGTAGCTGGGAGATCGGGAAGCGGTGTGTCTTGGAGGTCCGCACCGTGATCCCTGGCAGCAGTAGGAAGTTATCCGTCTCGTTCATCTGGCCCGCCGCGATGTCGACTACGTTCTTACGGCTCAGGTTGTTGCCGGCCTTCTTGAAAACGTCCACGACTGAGTAGGCGAAGGCCATCCCGGCCACGCAGAAGTTGTCGGCGACCAGGCAGCCGTTGCCGTACTTGTCAAGGATCTGCTTATAGAGGGCGATGCCCGAGTCGTTGGCGAACTCGGTGGCGTTGGGGTCCTTCAAGTAGCGCGTCGAGATCATGCCGTCGACCGGAGCCGAGCTGCCGACTTGCTGGACGACCTTGCGCCATGTGACGGTGCTGGCCGCGACCTGGTTCATGTAGATCTTCGGCTTCCAGCCGCTGGTGTAGGCATTGGTGGCGGCGCTGGCGGCGTATGCCGGGGTGGCGATGACGAAGAAGGTGTCGGCCCCACTGGCCTTGAGCGCGTTGACCTGGGACCGCATGTCGCTCGGGTCGCCGGCGTTGTATTTGGCCTCGCCGACGATCATCGAGACCTTGTCACCAAGAGCGCTCCTGAAGCCCTGCCAGCCGTCCTGGCCATATGCGTCGTTCTGGTAGAGGATCGCGATCTTTGAGGTGGGCGCGTTCTGCAGGATGTATTTGGCGTAGATCGTGGCTTCGGTGACATAGTCCGGCTGCCACCCGATCGTGTACGGGTACTGGTCATATTGCGAGCCCCAGATGCTCGCGCCGGTGAACACGAAAAGCTGCGGGACCTTCTGCGCGTTGTAGTAGTCCCGCACGGCTTTGTTATTCGGCGTGCCCAGGTTGCCGAAAGTGGCGAAGACCTTCTGGTCCTGGACAAGCTCCCTGGCTTTGTCGGGCGTCTTGGAGGGGTCGTAGCCGTCGTCGAGGACGACATAGGTGATCTTGCGTCCGTTGACACCTCCCTTCTCGGTGTTGATGTACTGGAAATAGGCCGTCGCGCCCTTGGCGACGGCGTAATAGAAGGACGCGGTGCCGCTCTCCGGATACGTCGCCCCGATCTTGATCTCGTCCTTGGTGATACCGGGATCTGTGATCGTGGGCCCGGCCGACTGCTGACTTCCACACGCGCTGAACGTGATCAGAAACGCTGCCAACGCAGCGATACGAGACCCAGCCTTTGTCATAGAGTCTCCTCCCCTGTTGAAGCCGACAAGTCTGTTCAAAACGACAGCGTAACAATCGAGCAATGAGGAGGCAAACAGGGAGTCCGTGAGCCGGTGTCGCTTCGCCTAGCGCTCGGCCACCGGCTCGGGTAGCGGCGATCTGACCGCAGTGCGCCGGTGTAGGTACCATCGCCACGCGCGCTGGAGGAGGCCGGCGGCGCCGTTGGGCGCGAAGAACAGGATCACGATCAGCAGCGCCCCGTAAAAGATGTCCGGCTTGCCGGCGAAGGACAAGGCGCCGATGTGCAGGCCGGAAGCCTTCTCGGCGTAGTAGGGAAGCCAGACCACAAAAAGGCTCCCGAAGACCGCTCCGAAGTCCAGCCCCAGCCCGCCGATGACCACCCCCACAAGCAGCGCCAGCGAGAGGCTGAGGCCGAAAGTATCCGGGTTTAGGTAGCTGGTCGCGATGGCAAGGAGCGAGCCCGCAACGCCCGCGTAGGCGGCGGACAGTCCGAAGGCCAGCGTCTTGTAGTAGGCAAGGCTGATGCCGCTCGCGGTGGCTGCCGTCTCGCTGTCGCGGATGGCCATGAAGGCCCGGCCGGTGCGACTCCGGACGACGCCCCACGCGAAGACAAAGAGGAGCAGCGCTATTCCCGAATCCATGTAGTAGAGCCACTGCTCTTGGCTGAGGTCAAGGCTGAACGGCGGGAGGACCGCCGGCATCACGATGCCTCCGTGGCCTCCGGTGAATGTGTCGTAGTGGTTGAGGACGGGAGGAACGCTCAGCGCCAGGGCGAAGGTGGCAAGCGCCAGGTAGACACCGGTCAGCCGGAGGGCGGGGATGCCGATCACGAACCCGAACCCCCCTGCCACCAGGGCCGCCACCGGTATCGTCGTCCAGTAAGGGATGCCGGTCCGCTGGACCAGGATTGCCGTCGTGTAGCCGCCGACGGCCATGAACGCCCCGTTGCCAAGAGAGATCTGCCCGCTGTATCCGGTCAGCAGATTGAGACCCATCAGTGCGATGGCGAAGATGGCGACTTTGGCGAACTCGAAGGTGATGAACTGATTTGTCACCGTCGGCACTCCGAGCACCACAATGCCACCGATCACGGCGAGCCCCAGGAGCTCCGGACGGACCCTGGGTAGCCGTCTCACACCCGCTTCACCGCCGCCCGTCCGAACAAACCGGCGGGGCGCACCAGTAGAACCACGACGATGACGACGAGTCCAAACGCCAAACGGAGGTCCTGGCCGCCCGGGATATAGGTCCCCACCAGCGCCATCACGATGCCGACTGCGACACCGCCGATGACGGCTCCCAACGGGCTCTCGATCCCACCCAGGACGGCAGCTGCAAAGGCGAAGAGGAGGATCGCCTGCATCATGTTGGGGTCCAGGAAGATGATCGGCGCCACCAGCATCCCCGATACGGCGCCCACCGTGGACGCCAAGCCCCAGCCGAGCGCCAACATCCAGCCCACGCGAACGCCCAGGAGGCGAGAGCTGTCCGGATATAGAGAGGCAGCCCGCATCGCGAGGCCGGCCTTGGTGCGCGAGAAGAACAGGTAGAGAAGCAGCAGCATCACGAGTACCACGGCGAACACGCCCAGGTCCTGGGTGTTGAGGTAAAGGCCTCCGAACTGCACCGGCGTGCTGGGGAACGCGCCACGGTAGGCCTTGAATACGTAGCCCCAGATCAGTCCGGTGACCCCGTTGAAGATGGTAAAGAGGCCAAGCGTGACGATCAGGAGCGTCAACACGGGTGCACCCTCGAACCGCCGGATGAGAAGGCGTTCGATCGCGACGCCGAGCCCGAAGGAAACCAGGATCGTGACCACGAACGCGCTCCAAAAGTCGAAGTGCGCGTATTCGATCAGTGAGTAGCTGATGAAGGTCGAGAACGTTGCCATCTCGCCCTGAGCGAAGTTGGCCACGTCCATCGCGCGGTAGATCAGGACCAGCCCGAGCGCCAGGCTGGCATAGATGCCCCCGGTGGCGATGCCCGAGACAATCTGCTGGATGAAAGCCAGCATCGTCAGTAGCCCAGGTAGGAGCGACGCACGGCCTCATCCTTCTGCAGCTCAACGCTGGTGCCTGAAACCACTACGCGACCGACCTCGAGGACGTAAGCGTGGGCGCTCGCCTGCAGCGCGATGCTGGCGTTCTGCTCGACGACGAGGACCGTTACCTTGTCCTGCTCGTTGATGGCGCGCACGATCTTGAAAATCTCCTGCACGATCAGGGGGGCGAGACCGAGCGACGGCTCATCGAGCAGCAGCATGCGGGGCCGCATCATCAGCGCGCGCGCGATGGCCAACATCTGTTGCTCGCCGCCCGAAAGGGTGGCCGCAACCTGGCGGCGCCGTTCCGGGATCCAGGCGAAGTACTCGCACACCCTGTCGTAATCGGCCTTGGCCACACCGCCCCGGCGAATGTAGGCGCCCATCTGGAGGTTTTCCCAAACCGTCAGCTGACCCAGGGTGCCGCGCCCCTCGGGCACGTGTGCGATGCCGAGACGAGCGACGTTTTCCGGGGCATGTGACGAGATGTCATGACCGTCGAACACCACTCTGCCTGTCCTGCGAACTGTGCTCGAGATCGCTCGCAGTGTGGTTGTCTTGCCGGCGCCATTGGCCCCCAGCAGGGCGACGATTCCACCCTCGTCGACGCTGAGCGAGACGCCGTGGAGCACGGTGGTCGGCCCGTAGCCGGCAACCACGTCGTTCAGCTCAAGGAGCGCCATTCTGCTGCGTCCCCAGATAGGCCTCGATGACTCGGGCGTCGGTCTGCACCTCGCGTGGGGTGCCCTCGGCGATGAGGCGGCCAAAGTCCAGAACCACCACGCGGTCACTGACCCTCATGACGAGGTTCATGTGGTGCTCGACGATCAGCAAGGTCACCTTGAAGTCGGCGTGTATCTGACGCAACTGCCCGGCAAGCCGATCCACCTCCTCGTGCGTCAACCCGCCGGCTGGCTCATCTAGGAGCAAGAGGCTCGGCGCCGAGGCGAGCGCACGCGCCAACTCGATCTTCTTGAGGACTCCAAACGGATGGCCGCGTGCCGGGTGGCCGGCCACACGCTCGAGCCCCATGTAGCGCAGGATCTCGAGGGCTTTGTCCCTCGCCTCTGTTTCCATGTGGCGCGTGCCTGGCAGCCGCAGCCCGGCCCTCACGAAGTGGAGGTAGTCGGTATGGAACCGGCTGTGATAGCCGGCGAGGACGTTGTCCAGCACAGTCATCCGCGGCCAGAGCTCGACGTTCTGGAAGGTGCGGGCGATTCCGCGGCGGATGATGTTTTGCGAACGTTCGTGGAGGAGGCTCTCGCCGCGGAAGACAAGATCGCCGCGCTCCACCGGGTAAAAGCGGCTGATTACGTTGAAAAGTGTCGTCTTGCCGGCGCCATTTGGTCCGATCAAACCAACGATGGCGTCATCCGGCACGTCGAAGGAAACCGAGTCGAGGGCGATGATGCCGCCGAAGCGCACTCTCAGGTCGCGAACTTCGAGGAGCGGCATCAGCCAGAGTCTAAGTTGACCCTGTCCGCAAGGCCAACTAGTCGCCTGGCTGCGGTGTCTCCGGCGACTCGTCTGGCGGCGTGGGCTCCGCGTATCCCCAGCCGCCACCACCGGGCCCCCATTCCACGGGCGAATAGTCCGTTCCATCCGCCGCAGGCGGAGTCGCAGGCTCCGACGCAGCCGGGGGTTCCGGCGCGGGGACCGGCGGCGGAGCCGCGGGCAACGCCTGCGTATGCGGCATCGGTTCGTTCCACGCCGAGGACTCATGCGACTCGGCCGCGGGCGTCGGCGGTGGGGTGCCGAATCCCGCCGCGTAGTCCGGGCGCGTCGCGCGGTGTACCACGGCCGCGGCGGGAAGCGGGGCGATTCGCGGACGTCTCATCACGCTGACCAGCCAGTAACCGACCGAGAGCAGGATCGCCAGTCCGCCGGCTATCGGGAGGAACACGAACGGCGGGCTGGTGATGACATCGATTCCGTTGAGGGTGGCGGCCACGGGGCTCGGGCTGGGGGTGAATGTCGTACCAACCTCCGGCGAGGCTGAGGGCGACGGCGACTCGCTGGGCGACGGGGAGGGGGATGGCGACGTCGGGGTGGCGTCGAGGGTGAAGGTCGCGCAGGGGTTCGGCTGCACGCTGGCGCAGAGCTTATGAGCGCCAGGGCCGTCGCCGGAAAACGGCTTGACGTGCGTGACGAAGTTGCCGCTGCCGTCGGCGTTGGCGCCCCCCGCGATCTTGGTCGCCTGGTCCCAGTAGAGCGTCATCTGCTCGTTGGGCAGAAACGCGCCGCCGTTGACGGTGATCTGCGTGGTGGGTCCGCCGGCGGTCACATCAAGAGAAAGGAAGGCGTTGACCGGAATTGGACTGGGGCTGGGAGACGCGGATGGCGACGGCGAAGGGGGTGGACTCGTGGATGGGGACGGCGACGCCTCGGTCGTCGGCGACGGGCTGGCCGATGGACCCGGCGAGTTGGCGGCGACGAGGAGAAGCGAGATGGGCAGGAACAAGAGAACCCCGAGGAGACGCATGAAGCCCGGGAACGATAGCACGGCCGGTTTCGTTACACGGGCGGCCAGGGAATCGACCATGCCGAAGTGGGTTCGGGGAACCGCCATTTCGGGTCCAGGACGCCACGCAGCCGCCGCTTCAAGACGCGCACCTCGCCGCGGCTCAGCAGTCCTTCCATCGTTGGCGCCAGGGGGCCGCGCTCCAACTCGACCAGCGCGCGCTCCACGTCGCCGCACAGATCTGGCGGGAGCCGGTCGCCCGAGAAATCCCAGATCACGGTCCGCAGCTTGTCGTCGACATTAAAGGTGAGGCCGTGGTCGATGACCCAGACATGGTCTTCGGGGTCGAACAGGCAGTGCCCCGACTTGCGGTCGGCGTTGTTGGTGATGACGTCAAACAACGCGACCCGAACCCACGTCTCGTGGAGCGCCTTGTGCTCGCCCAGGAAGTGCCGTCCGTCCGCGTCGATGAACAGCTGCATCGCACCGGCCCCATGCGGGGCTGTCTGCCTGACCACGGTCGGAGGGATGCGCGGCCAGCCCAGGACCTTGCTCAGCTCGTACGCCGCGACCTCGCGCTGGTACAGCGTGCCCGCCTCGAAGTCCCACAGCGGCGACTCGCCTCGGGCCGGCTTGTAGACGGCGCGCAAGCCAGAAGGCGCATGTGGCCCAAGGCGGGTCAGGAAGGTGTAGTTCGAGGCGCCGTGCAGCAGGCCCAGGAGCTTGACGTCGGGCAGCTCCCGGAGCAGCCGCTCGGTCCTTTCAGAAGATGGGGCGGGCACCGTTCATCACCGGGCAAGGATGGCCGGCGGGGTCGATCGGGAGGCCGCAACGCGGGCACAGGGGCCGGCCGGCGGAAAGTACGGACTCGGCCTGCTTGGAGAAGGCGACCACCTGGTCGGGGCTGAGCCAGAAACGCACGCTGGGCGCGTCGTCGGCCGGCGGTGCTTCTGCGGACTCAGCGGCCTCAGGGGCCGCCGACTGGCTGGCGACCAGCACGAACATCTGGCGCGCCTCGTGATAGCCCAGGCCCATCTCGCCGATCTGCCACTCCGGGTCGCCCGGGACCGGACCGGCTGAGGCGGCCTCGGCGGCGTGCTCCGGCGTTTCGATCTGCTGGGCCTCGAGCATCTGGTGGAGGCGAACGATCAGGGCCTGGATCTGCGATTTCTCGCAGCTCAGCGTCAGGGTGCGCCCGGAGCCCGTGGCGAGGAGGAAAAATCGGCGCTGGCCAGGCTCGCCGACGGCCGCGACCTCGATCCGGTCGACCGGGTCGAGCTCGTAGATGGCCATCGAAGTAAGACTACGTCTAAGTGGTTTTGCTGCCCCCGAAGCGGGGAACAAGATCAAATGTAATCAATCTGAATCGAATCCATCCCATCTGGAGGAACAGCTGACATATGCCAAAAACCGTAGGCATCGACCTGGGGACGACCAACTCAGTCATCGCCGTCATGGAAGGCGGCGAGCCTGTGGTCATCCCTAACTCCGAAGGTTCGCGCACCACTCCCTCCGTCGTCGCCTTCACCAAGTCCGGTGAGAGGCTGGTGGGCACGCTGGCTCGTCGGCAGGCGGCCGTCAACCCCGAGAACACCGTCTATTCGATCAAGCGGTTCATGGGCCGCAAATTCGGCGAGGTGGACTCGGAGCGGAAGATCGTGCCCTACCAGGTCAAGCCGGGCAAGGACGACCGGGCGGTGGTGTTCGTACCGAACGCCAACAAGGAGTTCACGCCCGAAGAGATCTCGGCCATGATCCTGCAGAAGCTGAAGGCCGACGCCGAGGCTTACCTGGGTGAAAAGGTGACCGACGCTGTCATCACCGTGCCCGCGTACTTCAACGACTCCCAGCGCCAGGCGACCAAGAACGCCGGGCAGATCGCGGGCCTCAATGTGCTCCGCATCATCAACGAGCCGACCGCCGCTTCTCTGGCCTACGGCCTGGAGAAGAAGGCCAACGAGACCATCCTGGTCTTCGACCTCGGCGGTGGCACCTTTGACGTCTCCGTGCTCGACGTGGGCGACGGCGTGTTCGAGGTCAAGTCCACCAACGGCGACACCCACCTCGGCGGCGACGACTACGACCGCCGGATCGTGGACTGGCTCGCCGACGAGTTCAAGAAGCAAAACGGCATCGACCTGAAGACCGACCGTCAGGCCCTCCAGCGCCTCACCGAGGCCGCGGAGCGGGCCAAGATCGAGCTCTCGAGCCGGCTCGAGACAACCGTCAACCTGCCGTTCATCACGGCCGACCAGACCGGACCGAAGCACCTCGAGATGACGCTCACGCGCGCCAAGTTCGAGTCGCTGACGGCGGACCTGACCGAGCGGACGCGCGGTCCATTCCTCGCCGCCCTGAAGGACGCCAACCTGACCCCACAGCAGATCGACGAGGTCGTGCTGGTCGGTGGTGCAACCCGCACGCCGATCATCCAGCAGCTCGTCAAGGACCTGCTCGGCGGCAAGGAGCCGCACAAGGGTGTCAACCCGGACGAGGTCGTCGCCGTCGGTGCGGCGATCCAGGCCGGAGTGCTGAAGGGCGAGGTCAAGGACATCCTGCTCCTGGACGTGACGCCGCTGTCGCTGGGCGTCGAGACCCTGGGCGGGGTCATGACCAAGCTCATCGACCGCAACACCACGATCCCGACCTCTCGCTCCCAGGTCTTCTCGACCGCGGCGGACAACCAGACTTCAGTCGAGGTTCACGTCCTGCAGGGCGAGCGCGAGATGGCGCGCGACAACCGCACGCTGGGACGCTTCCACCTCGACGGCATCCCGCCCGCGCCGCGGGGCATGCCTCAGATCGAGGTCACCTTTGACCTCGACGCGAACGGCATCCTGAACGTCAAGGCACAGGACAAGGGCACCGGCCGCGAGCAGTCGGTGACGATCACCGCGTCCTCGACCCTGAACAAGGACGAGGTCGACCGGATGGTCAAGGAGGCAGAGGTGCACTCCGCCGAGGACAGGGCCAAGCGCGAAGAGGTGGAGCTCCGCAACCAGGCGGACCACATGATCCACCAGGCCGAAAAGGTGATCAAGGACAACGAGGCCCGCATCCCCGAGGACGTCAAGAGCGAGGTCAACGCCAAGCTCGAATCGCTCAAGACTGCGGCCAAGGGCTCGGACACCAAAGCCCTGCAGCGCGAGATGGACGAGTTCAACGAGGCCCTGCAGAAGATCGGCCAGCACATCTACCAGGAGGCCGGCGCCTCAGCGCCGACCGGCGCCCCCGCGGATGGCTCGCCGTCCGGCGAAACGAAGACGGAAAAGGAAGGCGAGGTGGTCGACGCCGATTACCGCGAGGTCAACTAACTAAAAAGCCACTGAGGGCTGCGCCAGACGGCGCAGCCCTTATTTTTTGCCTGCCTTGGTCGTGTACTTCCGCGAGCGGACCCGGATGTGGGCCGCGGCCGGCCTGTGGGCCGGCATCCTGCTTGCCGCCTTCAACCTCTATGCGGCCGTCACCACCTACATCCCGCAGCGCCTGGTCCGCAACGATTTCCGGCTCATCTACGGCGCGGCGCTCAACGGTTGGGAGCACGGCTACAGCCGCCTCTATGACCTTGCCGCCCAGAAGGCGACTGTCGAGGGCCTTCAACCAGGCACCTACTGGTCGCCTTTCCTCAACCCTCCAACGCTGGCCTGGGTAGCCACGCCGTTCCTCGGCCTGCCCTTCGATCTCGCCCTCCTGCTCTGGACGGCGCTTCTGGTCGGGGCTGCGCTGTTCGCATGGCGGCTGGTCGCGCCCGGCGCAGGCCTGACCCGGGCCGCCCACCTGGCCCTGTTCCTCGGCCTGTTTCCGACCGCCTTCGGGCTGATGGTCGGCCAGCCCGTGGCGTTGGTGGCGGCCGCCGTGGCCGCCTCGTGGTGGCTCGCCGAGCGCAAGCAGCCGGTGCCGGCGGGCCTGGTCCTCAGCCTGATCGCGATCAAGCCGCAGCTCGCGTTGCTCGTTCCGCTGTGCCTGCTCGTGTCACGACACGGCCGGGTCTTCGGCGCTTGGCTGGCGGCGACGGCCGTCATGGGGCTGGTGGCGGTGGTCATGCTGGGCCCCGACGGGCTTCAGCGATACCGCGACGTGCTCTCGCTGGCTTCGCAGTGGGAGCCGACCCGGCGCTACGCCATCGCCGGCCCGCTTGGACTCGGGCCACACCTCTACGCCGTGGAGGCGGTCGTGGTCGCGGTGGCTGTGGCCGCCGCCTGGCGGCAGCGCGGTCTCGGGACGTCGCGCCCCATCGCCACCGGCATCGTCGCTTCGCTTCTCTTCACGCCCTACGTCGGCTTCCAGGATTTCGCGATCCTCGTCGTCGCCGGCTGGCTGCTGGTGCGCTCCGGCGCCACCTCGGTCCAGGTCGCGCTGATGGTGATCGGCTACGCCTTGCTCGAGCTTGCGCTGCTGGTGCTGGCGGTGCCGATCCTGCTTGCTGAGGCTGCGCTGCTCCTATCGCTCGCATGGCCGTCCTCATTCCGCTCCGCCGGCGCCGGCGAGGCCCTTGAGAATTCAGGGCAACGCTCCGTTGGCGTCAGACGGGTATAACGTCGGTCGACCGTGGTCAGCTGGAGCCGACGGTGGGATTCGAACCCACGACCTGCCACTTACGAGGCGGCTGCTCTGCCAGCTGAGCTACGTCGGCAAAGATTGATGGAGAAATTTCGCGATGCTGCGCGAGCCTAGGCTAACATCGGGCGGGGATGCGGACGCTCGACGTGGAACGACTCGCGGCGGGCGATTATGCGCTCGTCCGACCTCTCCTCATCGAGCTTCACCTTGGCGAACAGGTCCACTACCGTGACCATCCGCAGCTGCCCCGGGAGGAGATCGAAAGGCACCTGACGCAGATCCCCGCGGCCTTCCGCGGCGAAAACGTCATCTACGTGGTGCGGGACGAGGTCGGCCAGGTCGTCGGCTTCTGCTGGATCGTCCTGTATGACCCGGGAACTGGACTCGAAGGCGAGGTTGCGGAGCTCTACGTGGCCGAGGGCCACCGCGGCCGGGGCATCGGAGAGATGCTGGTCCGGCAAGCGGTCAGGCTGTTCGCCGAGCGCCGCGTCACCCTCGCCTACGTGTGGACCCGGCCGGACAACGACGCCGCGGTCAAGCTCTACAGGTCGGCCGGTTTCGAGCCCAACCGACAGCTCGTCATGACCTGGTATCCGATCGAGCCCTCCAACCACATCTAGGCTCGGCTACCTAACATCAACCCCATGCGACCCATCCTGGCCATCACGGCCGGGCTTCTCGTGACCGCCATCGTCGCCGCGGGTGTCACGCTGGCCGTTTTGCGATTCCAGGCCCGCACCAACACGCAGCAGGTCAACCTGCGCAACGGCGTCACGATCACCGAGGACTCGGCCATCGTCCAGGCGGCGGCCAAGGCCCGGCCGGCGGTCGTCAGCGTGATCACGCAGCACCAGCCGACCATCGTCCGCGGCTCAGGCTACCTCGCGACCACCGATGGCTACATCGTCACCAACATCAACGTGATCGCGGGCGCCAGCGGCATGACCGTCCTGATTCCGGGCGACTCCAAGCCGCATGACGCGCGCCTGGTCGACTACGACTGTCAGACCGGGGTGGCGGTGATCAAGATCGACAAGGTCAGCGGCCTGCCGACGCTGGCCTTTGCGGATCCAAACGCCCTGGTCCAGGGCCAGGTGATCGTCGCCGTCGGGGGTCCGGTGGAAGGCGGGGCGGTCACGCCCGGCTACGTGAGCGCTATGCACCGGGTGACCTCCGCCCGGGATCCGGTCAACCTGGGCCGTACGGTCGAGTTCAGCGACACGATCCAGACCAACGCGGCGATCGACGGTGGCACGTCGGGCGGTCCGCTCTTGAACGTCGGCAGTCAGGTCATCGGCATCGCCATGGATTCGTCCGCGACCCGTGCGGGGTTTGGGCTCAACGTCGCCGACGTCCAGGACGACGTCCAGCAGATCCTCTCATCGGGCCAGCTCGTCGTGCCTTCACTGGGCGCGACCACGACTGACGTCACCTCCGAGAGCGCGACGCTCAGCGGCCTGCCGGCGGGGAGCCAGGTTGTGTTCCTCGACAAGGCCGGTCCCGCCGACAGCGCGGGCCTGAAAGCCGGCGACGTGATCACCCAGGTTGATGATGTCCATCTGGACGCGGCGCACCCGCTTTCCCTGCTGCTGCGTTCGAGGTTTCACGCCAACCAGAGGGTCACCGTCACCTACTCGCGGGGCGGGACCTCGACGCAGGCTGAGCTGACCCTGAGCGCTCAGCACCCGACGTGCCGGTGAGCACCCCGGCCAGGTGACGTCGGTGCTGTCCGGCGGCGTGCGGGAACGCGTCAACGAGGCCCTGCAGGATGCGGTTCGCAAGCTGGGCGTGCAAGGTGAGATCCCGGACCTCGAACTTGGCAGGGCGAAGGTGCCCAGCCACGGCGATTACGCGAGCTCGGCCGGGCTGAAGCTGAGCCGTGTGCTGCGACAGGACCCCAAGACGATCGCGGCGCGGATTGCGGAGACGATCGAGGTTGCGGAGGGTGCGGCCACCGCCGAAGCGGACAACGGCTACGTCAACTTCCGTCTCACCGGCGACTGGCTCCGAGGGCTCGTGAGCCGGATCGCGCCTGGCTACGGAGCGCGGGACATCGGCCGCGGCGAGCGCCTTCAGGTTGAGTTCGGAAGCGTCAACCCGACCGGCCCTCTGCACATCGGGCACGGACGGGGCGTCACCCTCGGTGACTCGATCTGCCGGCTGCTCGAGTTCACCGGGCATTCGGTCCAGCGCGAGTACTACGTCAACTCCGACAACACCCAGACCCGGCGCTTCGGCGCGTCTGTCTACGCCCGCCTGCACGGCCTCGACCCGCCCGAGGGCGGGTACACGGGCGACTACGTCAAGGAGCTGGCCGAGATGGCGCGCCACGATATGCCTGGCATCGAGGACCTCCCTCAGGACGAGGCCGAACCGAAGCTGCGCATGTACGCGATCGACAAGATGGTGGAGCGGATCAAGGCCACGGTTGCCCGAGTCAACGTCCGCTACGACGAGTGGTACTACGAGAACCGTCTGTGGGAGTCAGGGCTGCCCCAGGTGGCGATCGATAGATTGCGCGTGTCGGGACACCTCAAAGAACGCGACGGCGCGCTCTGGTTCGGCGACCCCGGGGACGACGAGGAGGATCGGGTCGTCATCCGCGCCAACGGACAACCAACCTACTTCGCCTCTGATCTCGGATACCTGCTGAGCCGGTTCGAGCAGCGCGGCTACCACCGCGTGGTCGAGGTGTGGGCCGCCGACCATCACGGCTACGTGCCCCGGATGAAATCTGTCGCCGCGGCGCTCGGCTTCGAGCCACAGAGCCTCGTGATCATCCTGCACCAGATGGTCAACCTGAAGGAAGGCAAGATGTCAAAGCGCGCCGGTCGCTTCGTCACCCTGGACGAGCTGGTTGATCGGGTCGGCAGCGACGCGGTTCGCTACTTCTATCTGCTGCGCTCGCCCGACACGACCATCGAGTTCGACCTCGAGCTGGCGGTCACCCAGGGCAATGAAAACCCCGTGTATTACGCGCAGTACGCGCACGCGCGACTATCGAATGTCGAGGTGACCGCGAGCCAGCGCCATCCGCGATTGCCGGACCATGCCGATGTCTCGCTGCTGGTCCATCCGTGGGAGCTCGATGTCGCCCGCCAGCTCGCCTTCTGGCCTGACGTGGTCGAGGATTCGACTGCGCTGCTCGAGCCGCACCGCATTCCTTATTACGTGCACGACCTGGCGACCGCGGTTCATCGCTTCTACCACGCCGGCAACGCCGAGAGCGAGCACCGGGTCGTGGTCGACGATGCCGCCTTAACAAGGGCCAGGCTGGAGCTGTGCCGAGCCGCGCGTCACACTTTGAAGACTGCGCTGGACCTGATGGGGGTCAGCGCTCCGGAACGCATGTAGGACGCAAGGAGAGGGCATTGGATGTCACCTGGCTAGGGCACGGTTGCTTCCGGCTGCGCGGGCGTGGCGCGGCGGTGGTCACCGACCCCTACCCGCCGGCCATCGGTCTGAAGCTGTCGCGCATGGACGCCGAGGTCGTCACCGTCAGCCATGAGCACGACAACCACAACTACACCCAGGTCGTGCGCGACGGCGCCTACGAGATCCGCGGGCCGGGCGAATACGAGGTCGCCGGCGTGACCGTGATTGGGGTGCCGACCTTCCACGATCCTGAAAAGGGCGCCAAGCAGGGCCGCAACACCGTCTACCTGATCGAGATCGACGACGTGCGCGTCTGCCACCTCGGCGATCTGGGACACAAGCTGGACGACGTCGAGGCGGAGGCGGTCGCCTCGCCCGACGTTTTGCTGGTGCCTGTCGGCGGCCGGACCGCGATGAACGGAGCACAGGCGGCGGAGGTCGTCCGCCAGCTCGAGCCCAGGTACGTGGTCCCGATGCACTACGCCATCCCGGGCCTGAAGCTGGAGCTGGATCCGCTCGACCGCTTCCTCAAGGAGATGGGGGTGACAGCCTCGGAGCCTCAGCCCAAGCTATCGGTGCAGAAGTCGTCGGTGACCGAATATGAGACCAAAGTCGTGGTTCTCGAGCCGAAAATCGAACCAAAGGTTTGACGGCCTGCCCCTTCTAGGTAACATTTGAAAAACCGCCCTGGAGGTCGTCTATGTCGAAATACGTTTTCGTGACCGGGGGTGTCGTCTCCTCTCTCGGCAAGGGCATCACCGCGGCTTCGATCGGGAACATCCTGAAAGCCCGGCACCTCACCGTCTCCCTCCAGAAGCTCGATCCGTACCTGAACGTCGACCCGGGAACGATGAGCCCTTACCAGCACGGAGAGGTGTTCGTCACCGATGACGGCGCGGAAACCGACCTCGACCTCGGGCATTACGAGCGCTTCGTCGATGAGAACCTGACGGTCGCGTCCAACGTGACGACCGGGAAGATCTACCAGGAGGTCATCGCCCGCGAGCGTCGGGGAGACTACCTGGGCGCCACCGTGCAGGTCATCCCGCACGTGACCAATGTGATCAAGGAAAAGATCCTCCGCGCCTCCAAGGACCCGCAGGCCGATGTGGTCGTGGTCGAGGTGGGCGGCACCGTCGGCGACATCGAGAGCCTTCCGTTCCTCGAAGCCATCCGGCAGCTGAAGAACGATCTCGGCCGCCAGAACGTCTTCTATGTGCACTGCTCCCTGGTGCCGGTGGTCCGGGGCCAGGAGATGAAGACGAAGCCGACACAGCACTCCGTCCAGGCGCTGCGCGCGATCGGTATTCAGCCGGATGCGATCATCTGCCGCTCCGAGCTCCCGATCGACAACGACCTGAAGGAGAAGATCGCACTCTTCACAGACGTGCCGCGTGAGGCTGTCGTCTCGGTGCCGGACGTGAAGTCGATCTACGAAGTCCCGATGATGCTCGAGGCCTCAGGTCTGGGCAAGGTGATGGCCAAGCACTTCGAGCTGGACGAGGCGACGCACGTTCCCGACCACACGCAGTGGATCGAGCTTGTCGAGCGGATCAAGCATCCGCGGGCGACGGTGCCGATCGCGATCGTGGGCAAGTACATCGCGCTGCCCGACGCGTACCTCAGCGTCATCGAGTCGCTGCGGCATGCGGGGATTCACCACGGACTCGGGATCGACATCCATTGGGTTTCCTCCGAGAAGCTCGACGCGGGAGACACGTCGACACTGATGGGCGTCGCCGGCATCGTCGTTCCCGGTGGGTTCGGCTACCGCGGCATCGAGGGCAAGGTCATCGCCTCCCGCTACGCGCGGCACAACCGGATTCCGTACCTCGGCCTTTGCCTCGGAATGCAGTGCGCGGTCATCGACTTCGCGCGGGAAAAGCTCGATGCGCCGGACGCCAACTCCACCGAGTTCGCCGCCTTCACATCGACTCCGGTGATCGACCTCATGCCCGAGCAGCGCAACGTCGACCAGATGGGCGGCTCGATGCGCCTTGGCCTCTATCCATGCAAGCTGGTGCCGGGATCGCTGGCGCACAAGGCGTATGGGGAAGAGGTGGTTTATGAGCGGCACCGGCACCGCTTCGAGTTCAACAACGAGTACCGCGAGGTCATGAACGAGGCGGGCATGAATTTCAGCGGCGTTTCGCCCAACGGGCGACTGGTCGAGATCATCGAGCTGGCCGATCACCCGTGGTTCGTGGCGAGCCAGTTCCACCCCGAGTTCCGCTCGCGGCCGAACCGGCCGCACCCGCTGTTCCGCGATTTCGTGCGCGCGGCCTTCCTGCAGAGCGGCATCGACCAGATGGAGCTTCGTCCCGCGGAGCTCCTGGAAGAGACCGAGAACTCCTAGGAAGCAATGGAACAGCAGAGAAGCGGGATTCCTTCTTTCGAGGCGCGCGCAGAGCTTTCGATGGAGTTGCTGCACGCCACCGAGGCAGCCGCGCTTGCATGCGCGGGACTCCTCGGCAAGGGCGATCCGGACCGTGTAAGCGACGCGGCAGGTCACGCGATGCGGGGTGCGCTCGAGCGCTCCGGCCTGACCGGGACCGTGGCCCTGAGCCCGCGCCACCAGGCTCACCTGCCACTTGGCCTCGTGATCGAGGGCGGAGAGCGCAAAGTCGACCTGGGTGTGTATCCAGTCGAGGGCGCGAGCCAGGTCGCGCGCGGCCATATCAACGCGGTTTCGATGCTGGTGGCGGTGGAGCCGGGAGGTTTCGCCCACCTGCCCGCGGTCTCGCAGGTTGAAAAGTTCGTCGCCGGTCCCGGGGCCCGGGGTGCGATCGACCTCGACGATTCGATCGTGGACAACCTGCGGCGCATCGCCTTCGCCCGAGATGTCCGGGTCCAGGACCTGACGATCGCCATCCTGGAGCGCCCGCGGCACCAGGAGCTGATCACCGAGGTGGCGGCGTCCGGGGCCCGGATCCGCACGCTGGAGGAGGGCGATTTCGCGAGCGCTGTCATGGCCGCCCTGCCCGAGACTGGGATTGACGCCGCGATCGGCATCGGCGACCTGCACGCGACGCTGATCGCGGCCTGTGCTGTGCGGTGCCTGGGGGGCGAGTTCCTGGTCCGCCTGCTGCCTCGCAACGATGAGGAGCTGAAAAATGTCGGTGAAGGTGCGTCCCACATCTACGGCGTCACCGAGCTGGCGCCGGCGGTCGACATCGCGGTCGCCATCACCGGCGTGACGGGCGGTCCGTTGCTGCCGGGGATTTCCTTCGGAAGCGGTTACGCGGAGACCTCGTCCTTGGTGATGTCCAGCCGCCACGCCACTGTGCGCCGCCTCACCACGCGCCACCACCTGCCCGGGGACCCGGGCTAGTTGAAAATTCACCTCCCCGCTCGCGGGGGAGGTCCGGCCGCGAAAGCGGCCCGGGTGGGGCGCTTCGGATTAGCTCCGCCGTGGACGGGGTATCAAGAAACTGGTATCCCATGAGTCAGAACGACCCTTACCTGCCGCCCCAGGGCGGACAGTACATTCCCCCGCCGCCTCCCTACGAGGCGACCTCGGACATCCCGCCGGAGTCGCCGTACCACAGCTCGCCCGCGCCCCAGCAGGGAAGTCGAGGTCTGGTCGGGTGGCTGGCTTCAGCCGCGCTCGCGGTCTGGGCCGTGGTCAAGTACGGGCTCCTGCTGGTGGTCAAAGTGCCGGCGCTCGCAACCCTCCTGACGGGAGTCGTCTCGGTCTGGGCCTACACACTCCTTTTTCCATGGCAGGTAGCCATCGGCCTCGTCGTGCTGATCTTCGTCCACGAGATGGGGCACGTCCTCGAGATCCGCAGGCAGGGGCTGGCGGCTACAGCCCCGATCTTCCTTCCCTTCCTGGGAGCTGGGATCTTCATGCGGACGCAGGCACAGTCTCCGTTGAAGCAGGCGCAGATAGCCATCGCGGGGCCTATCGCGGGGACGCTGGGGGCGACAGTGGCGTTGGTCTTGTATGCGGCGACCCGTTTCGACCTCTTCCTGGTCTGGGCGTATTTCGGTTACTGGATCAACCTCTTCAACCTGATTCCGTTTGGGATGCTGGACGGTGGCTGGATCCTCGCCCCGGTCTCGAAATGGATCCAGGTCGCCGGCCTTGCGATCCTCGCCGGGCTGTTCTTCGCCGGCCTGATCAACCCGCTCGTCCTCATCGTGGTGGCGATCGGGATGCCGATGGTCTACCGCCGCTTTAGAGAGCCGGACTACGACGCCTACCTCACGTCCGGTCCCGCGTCGGCCAGGCTTGCCATCGGGGCGACATGGCTTGCGCTCGTCGTTTTCCTGGGCGTTGCCTTCTACCAGACGGAGGGAATGCTCCAGACGTTCCTTCGGTAAACTGACCGGGAGTTACAAGATTGAAAGCACAGATTCATCCAACTTATTACGAAGACGCGGTCGTGACCTGCGCGTGCGGGAACACGTTCACGACCGGCTCCACGCGCAAGGAGCTCAAGACCGAGATCTGCTCCGTCTGCCACCCCTTCTTCACGGGTACGCAGCGGATCGTGGACACCGGCGGTCAGGTCGAGCGGTTCCGGAAGCGGGCTGCTAAGACCAGGGTCTAGATGGCGCAGCCGGAGACGGCGCCTCCGGTAACGGGGACTCCGACTCCCCGCCCGGCGCTCCGCGCCGACCTCCCCGCAGGGCCGGGAGGTGCAAAACCTAAACAGCCTTTCTTCTATGGCGGCCAGGCCGTCATCGAGGGCGTGATGATGCGCGGCAAGAGCCACTACGCGGTCGCGGTCAGGCTTCCCACCACCAAGGAGATCGTCATCGACCGTGGTGAGCTGAAGGCGCCGATTTACACGCATCCGCTCTGGAAGCTGCCTTTCGTGCGCGGCCTCGCCCTGATCGGCGAGCAGCTGCACCTTGGCATGAAGTCGCTGATCTGGTCGGCGAACATGAACGCCGGCAGCCAGAACATCGAGATCGGCAAGAAGGAGATCACCGGCTCGGTGGCGATGGCCGGCGTTTTTGCCCTCGTTATCTTCATCGGCCTGCCGCTGCTGCTGGCGAGCTTTGCGGTACACCGGAGTGGAAGCTTCCTTTTCGTTCTCGTCGAGGGTTTGATCCGGGTCGGCCTGGTCCTCGGCTATCTGGCGGCAATCGCACTTTTGCCAGACGTACGGCGCGTGTTTCAGTACCACGGGGCCGAGCACAAGACCATCAACGCCTTCGAATCGGGGTGGGCGCTGGATGTGCCGTCGGTTCGCCGCGCGAGCACGCTGCACCCGCGCTGCGGCACGGGGTTCCTTCTTGTCGTATTGGTTGTGAGCGTCGTCGTCTTCAGCGTCGTGGCGCTGTTTCATCCCAATCTCTTCTGGATCATTGCGAGCCGCGTGCTCGCCATCCCAGTGATTGCGGGCGTCGGCTTCGAGCTGATCCGGTTCATGGCACGGCACCGCTACAACTCGCTCGTCCGCATCGCCTTGCTCCCGGTCCTGGGCACCCAGAAGTTCACCACCCGCGAGCCCTCCGACGACATGCTCGAGGTCGCCATCACCGCCTTCAACAGCGCCCGCGAGGGTGAGGAGGAGAGCGCCGGAGCGGCGGCATGATCGATCGCCTGGAGGCGATCGCGCACCGGTATCGCGAGAAAAGGCACAAGGGGGGCAGGCCCCCCTTGTGGGGAACCCCCCAAGGACGTCGAGCGGCTGTCTCTACGCTGTTCAGTGGCGGTTGCCCGGCGGAGCCGGGCAACGCGGGCAACGCGGGAAAGACGAAATGATTGACCGTCTGGAATCGATCGCGCGCCGTTATCGCGAGATCGAGCAGGAGATGGGGCGGCCGGAGGTTGCCTCCGACCACGAGAAGGTGACCCGGCTGGCGCGGGAGCAGCGCTCCCTGCGAGAGATCGTCGAGGCCTATGACGCCTACCGCCGCGCGCGCACGGAGATGGAGTCGGCGCGCGAGATGCTAAGGCACGAGAAGGACGTGGAGATGCAGGAGTACATGCGGTCGGAGGAGCGACGCGCAGCCGAGCAGGTAGCCCAGCTCGAGGAAAAGCTGAAGGTCTTGCTCCTGCCCAAGGATCCGAACGACGACCGCGACGTCGTGGTCGAGATCCAGGGCGCGGAAGGCGGGGACGAGGCTGCCCTTTTTGCCGCAGACCTCTTCCGCATGTACACGCGATGGGCGGAGAAGAAAGGATGGAAGGTGGACGTGGTCGACGCCTCTCCTACCGGAATCGGCGGCTTCGACAAGATCAGCTTCGAGGTCCACGGTCAGGGCGCCTACTCGCAGCTCAAGTACGAGGGCGGCGTGCACCGGGTGCAGCGCGTGCCCAAGACCGAGGCGCAGGGGCGGATCCACACGTCGGCCGCGACGGTGTCGGTGCTGCCCGAGGCCGACCCCGTCGAGGTCGAGCTCAAGCCCGATGACCTCGAGATCAAGGCCTCGACTTCGACCGGCCCCGGCGGCCAGAGCGTCAACACCACCTACTCCGCGATCCGCATCACCCACAAGCCGACCGGTCTTGTCGTGAGCATCCAGGACGAGAAGTCGCAGCTGCAGAACAAGGAAAAGGCAATGCGTGTGCTGCGCGCGCGGCTCTACGAGATGAAGCTCGCCGAGCAGCAGGAGGCGATCGGGGCGCAGCGGCGCGGCATGGTCCGGACCGGGAACCGGTCGGAGAAGATCCGCACCTACAACTTCAAGGACAACCGGGTCACCGATCACCGCATCAACCTCACCCTGCACAAGCTCGACAGGGTGATGGCCGGAGATCTCGACGACCTGGTGTCGGCGCTCATAGCCGCCGAGCGCGCGGCTCAGCTGAACGGCGGCCCAGACGGTCAGGCGTGACAATCGTTGAGGTCCTGAAGCTCTCCGCCGACTACCTCCAGAAGCACGGATCCGACTCTTCCCGCCTCGACGCCGAGCTGCTCCTGGCATGCACGCTCGGCCTGCGCCGCCTCGACCTGTACCTGAAGTTCGACCGTGCCCTGTCAGCCGGCGAGCTGGACCAATACCGAGCCCTGGTCGCGCGGCGGGCCAAGGGCGAGCCGGTGGCCTATTTGACTGGCCACAAGGAGTTCATGGGCCTGGATTTCGAGGTGACACCCGCCGTGCTCGTGCCGAACCCTGACACCGAGGTGCTCGTGCAGCGGGCGGTCGCGATCGCACGTGAGTCGCAAGATCCGGTGCGCGTCGCCGACGTCGGCACGGGCAGCGGGTGCATCGCGGTCGCGATCGCGCATTACGCGCCGAATGCGGAAGTGTGGGCATCGGACATCAGCCCCGAGGCACTGGAGGTCGCGACGCGCAACGTGGGCCGGCACGGGCTCAGCGACCGCGTCCATCTCACGCCTGGCGACCTGATGCAGCCCCTCGCCGGGGAGTTCGACGTGGTTTGCGCGAACCTTCCTTACCTGCCCATGGGCTCCAGCCTGCCGGCCGAGGTCGCGGCTCAGCCTGCCCACGCGCTGTATGCGGATCAAGGCGGCGCGTCACTTGTGAGCCGGCTCCTCGAAGAGGCTCCGAGCCGGCTGAAGCCGGGGGGCCGGGTCCTCGCAGAGCTGGATCCGGGCATCTTCGCCGTGGCTTCGGAGTCCGCAGCTCGGCACTTCGCCGGTCATCGGGTCCACCGCGATGCCGGCGGCCATCAACGCGTTCTTGAAGCATGGTCCTGAAGCCGACACATGCTGGGCTTCAGCGCGCGGCGAAGCTGCTGCGAAGCGGGGCCGTGGTGGCATTTCCCACCGACACGGTGTATGGACTTGGCGCCAGCGCGGACGATGAGGTGGCACAGAAGCGGATCTATCAGATCAAAGGCCGGCCCGTTGGGATGCCACTGATCCTCATGGTGGCAGGCCAGTCCCAGCTCGAAGGCCTGGTGCACGTCGACTCGCGGGCCGAGGAGATGATGCGCAAGTGGTGGCCGGGTCCTCTCACGCTCATCCTCTATGCCATCGGCGGCGGAACGCTGGGAGTGCGGATTCCAAAGCACAAGGTTGCCCTGGGCCTCCTCAGACACGCCGGCCCACTGATGACGACGAGCGCCAACCTGCATGGCCACGATCCGGCGATGAACGCCGAAGAAGCCGCGACGCTGTCCGGCGTGATGGCTGTGATCGACGGCGGCGTGGCCGCTGGTGGGACCGCCTCCACAGTGCTGGACCTGACCGGACCCGAGCCGCACGTCCTGCGCGAAGGCGCCATTTCGACGCCGGAGCTGATCGGACCACCCCCTCCGCGCACCGGATAGCATCAAGCCGTGACCACCAACATCACGACGATGACCTTCCGCGCCCTCGACCGGGTGGATCCAGAGGTCGCTCAGCTGATCCGGAACGAGTTCAAGCGGCAGTCGGAAACGCTCGAGCTCATCGCCTCCGAAAACCTGACGAGTCCCGCCATCCTGGAGGCGCTGGGGACGCTGCTGACCAACAAGTACGCCGAGGGATATCCCGGGCGTCGCTACTACGGCGGCACCGGCGAGGTCATCGACAAGATCGAGACCCTAGCCGTGGAGCGCGCCAAGCAACTGTTCGGTGCAGATTACGTCAACGTCCAGCCGCACTCTGGTTCGCAGGCCAACGCGGCGGTTTACATGGCGGTCTGCCAGCCGGGAGACCGGGTGATGGGCATGGACCTCGCGGCGGGGGGACACCTGACGCACGGAAGTCCCGCCAACTTCAGCGGCAAGCTTTACGAGATCCACTCATACGGAGTCGATCGCGAAACCGAACGGATCGACTACGACGCCGTGCAAAAGCTGGCCGAAGAGGTGCGGCCGAAGATGCTGCTCGCGGGTTTCTCCGCCTACTCGCGGATCGTCGATTGGGGACGCATGCGCGAGATCGCCGACTCGGTCGGCGCCACGCTGTTCGTGGACATGGCGCACGTGGCCGGCCTCGTCGCGGGCGGCGCCTATCCATCCCCGATCCCGCACGCTGCAATCACGAGCACCACCACTCAAAAGACCCTTCGGGGTGCGTGGGGGGCGATCATCCTGTGCCGCGACGATTGGCAGAAGGCAATCGACTCCGCGGTGTTCCCGGGGACACAGGGCGGCCCCCTGATGCACGCGATCGCGGCCAAGGCGGTGTGTTTCGGCGAAGCTCTCAAGCCGGAGTTCAAGCAGTACG
>Ga0209161_10000548_pt1 | contig 30497 bp, 37 predicted proteins | sample GraSoiAngelo_155_FD_186169 | JGI IMG/M metagenome (GOLD analysis project Ga0209161, IMG submission 186169) | Grasslands soil microbial communities from the Angelo Coastal Reserve, California, USA - 14_1009_13_30cm (SPAdes) (version 2) | ecosystem: Environmental > Terrestrial > Soil > Grasslands... | reverse complement strand
ACTCCCCACAGCCGACCGCGAGAGCTACCAGGCCCGCTTCGACATCATCGTCCCGCACTCGAACATCCTCTTCGCGGCGAACGAGCCGCAAAAGGTCGATGTCCCGTACCAGTTCTACACGGGGGCAGACAAGACCTATTCGACGTCGCTTCACGCGTTGAATCGGTCGCAGGCCGCGGGCACGTACACCGTGACGAGCCTCGTGTCGACCGCGGACAAGCAGACACTGCGCAAGGTCGCCGCCACGTACTCCGACTACATCAAAGCGAAGTACCTGCAGCTGCCGTCGACCCTCCCTCCGCGGGTGAAGGCACTCGCGCACAGCCTTCTCGACAACATCCCGAACGCGTACGACAAAGCGGAGACCCTTGAGACCTTCCTGCGCAGCCCGCCGTATTCGTACTCGCCCCAGGTGAAGCCGACGCCGCCCGGGAAGGACCCGATCGAGTACTTCCTCTTCGATCTGAGGCAGGACTTCTGCGAATATTTCGCCTCCGCGATGGTCGTAATGCTCCGCGAGGCCGGCGTGCCTGCGCGGCTCGTCGAAGGATTCACGACGGGCGCCTACGACTCGGCGAGCAACGCGTACGTCGTCAAGGAACAGGACGCGCACGCGTGGGTCGAGGCCTACTTCCCGCAGTACGGCTGGATCGAGTTCGAGCCGACCCCGTCCCAGCCGCCTTTCCCGCGTGTCGACAATTCCACGGAGAGCGGCACGGGCTCCAGCGACGGCGCAGGCGCCGGCGACTCGAGCTCCGACCCGAACAACCCGGCAAGTCGACCGAACCGCGCCGAGGACCAGTTGAATCAGGACGACAGCTCTGGTGGGTTCAGCGGCGACAGCGTCGTGGCCGCCGTTCGCTCGATCGATCCTCGCCCGGCGCTCGCGTTCCTCGGTTTCCTCTTCCTCCTGCTCGTGGCCGCGGTCGCCAGGTTCAACTGGCGTTTCCGGCGATACGGTCCGATCGAGTCGGCGTGGGGAAAGACTCGGCTCCTCGCGAGCTACGTCGGTCATCCGCCGCATCCCTCACAGACCACATATGAGTTCGCGAGCACGCTCGGGGTCGCCATACCCGAGACCCGCGACCCGGTGCAGAGCCTCGCGCAGGCCAGGGTGGTGGAGCGCTACTCAGCCCAGGGGGCCGACGACGATCTGCGCGACGCCGCCGAGACGGCATGGCATCAAGCTGCGTCCGCGATGATCGGTCTCCTCCCCGGCCGCGTCCTTCGCTTCATCACGCACATTTGGCGCTGACCGCGGACCATCCGAACGTCGCGCGCGTCGTCGCGTACGCCAAGGAGCGCGGCGTCGACATCGATGTGAAGCGCTTCAGCGGGACGACGCGAACTGCGGAGGACGCGGCGCGGCAGATCGGCACCGAGGTCAAGCGGATCGTCAAGTCACTCGTATTCATGGTGAAGTCAAAGCCGGTCGTCGTTCTTTGCTCGGGCGACAATCGCGTCAGCCTCGTGAGGCTCGAGGAGATCTTTCGCACGAAAGATGTCCGCCGAGCCACGGCAGAAGAGGCGAAGACGCATACCGGCTACGCGATCGGCGGAGTACCGCCGTTTGGATACACGGGAACGATCGATCTCGTTCTCGACGAGGACCTCGTGCGGTTCGACACCGTGTGGGCCGCAGCCGGCCTGCCGGACGCGGTGTTCGAGATTTCCGTCAACGACCTGGAGCGGCTGACGGTCGCGGGGTCCGCCGCCATCGCGGCCATCCCCGGGACTCAGTGGGAGCGTTGACCTAGCCCCCGAACTGGTAGCGCGTCACGGTCCGCGGAAAACCGCGGACATCCCACGCCAGGACCTTCGTCGGTGTCAACACGTAGCCGCCCTTGTCCCACTGCTCGGGCTTCGGCCGGTATTTGTACATGCGGCCGTATTTCGCGCCGTACTGCTTTGTGATCCGCTCCGCGGTCGGGCGGTCCACCGACGGAACGCGCGCGGCACGACCTTCGATCATGACCGCGGTCGTGCCGGACTCGGCGCCCATCGCGATCCGCGGCTCGCGGGCGACGTTGCGCGCCCACTTCGTGTCCTCGCCACCCTCGAAGTACCAGCGCTCGTCGATCCACGCACCCCACTGGCCGACGAGATGCGGCTTGCCGTCGGCGTCGATCGTCACGAGCCAGTACGACCGGGCGCCCTCGAGAATCTTTCGCGTCGCGGCCCACGGGAGCATGCCGCGCTCGGTCTTCGGGACGCCATAATCCGTCGGCATCCGCGGGCGCGTCGCGCGCGGGCCGCTAGCGCTCTTCTTCGTCGTCTTCTTCGTCAGCGGCATCGTCGGCCTCGAACTCGTCTGAGTAGAACCCGAGCTCCTCGGACTTGAATACGGTGACGAGAAAGTCCTCGCGCTCCGGATCGTGCGTCTGCACCAGCTCCTCGTCGATCTGATCGATCACCTGCTGAAGCTCGTCATCGGTGAGGTCGACTTCGAGGAGCAGCGTGCCGTGCACTTCGAAGCGGCCGTAGTGGAGATCGATGCGGCCAACGCGGCGCGCGCCGCCGTAGATCGCGAAGATCTCGCTCGACTCGGTGCGGACGGTGCGCTCAAAACGAGAGGATTCCATAAGGGGCGAGAGGGTACTCCTAGACCCCGAGCCGCGCCGTGCGTACCGCGTTGATGTCGGCGAACGCGCCGATCCGGGCGCGCACTTCATCGGGAACCGCGTCGTCGACGGTCAGGATCATGAGCGCCTCACCGCGCGGATGGAGACGTCCGACCTGCATCGACGAGATGTTGACGTCGTGCTCTCCGAGCAGCGTCCCCACGCGCCCCACAAGGCCCGGCTTGTCCTGATGCTTTGTCAGCAGGAGATGGCCGTCGACCGGCACGTCGACCCAGAAGCCGTCGATGAACACGATCCGCGGGTCACCTTGCACGAGCGTTCCGGCGACCTCCGTCGAGCCGACCTTGACCGAGAGGAGCGACGCGTAACGCGCCGGCTCGGTCTCGCGGCGCTCGGCGATGACGAGACCGCGCGAGCGTGCGAGGTCGAGAGCGTTGACGAGGTTCACACGCTGCTCGCTGAAGGTTTCGAGCACGCCCTTCACGGCCGCCGCACGAAGCGGTTCCGGATCGAGCTCGAGGACGGCGCCGCCGTACCCGAGGGCGAGCTGCGCGGGCCGGTCGTCGAGCAGCTGCGCCGCGAGCGAGCCGAGCCGTTCGGCCAGGCGCAGCCAGGCCATGCCGCCGGCTTCCTCCGACGGCGGGCGCGGCGCGTTTACCGCGTATCGAGCGGGCTTGCCGTCGAGGACATCGAGGATCTGCTCGACGACGTCGACCGCGACGTTGGTCTGGGCCTCGGTGGTCGATCCGGCGATGTGCGGCGTCAGCACGGTGCGCGGGGCCGTCCGGATCTTGGCGTCGGCCGGAAGGGGTTCCGTCGCGAACACGTCGAGGGCGGCGCCGGCGATCGTTCCCTTCTCGAGGGCAGCCGCGAGTGCGTCGAGGTCGACGATCTCACCGCGTGCGGCGTTGATGACGACCGCGGTCGGCTTCATGCGGCGAAGCGTCTCCGCACCGATGAGCCCGCGCGTTTTCTCGGTGAGCGGGACGTGCAGCGAGATGACGTCGGCCGATCGCACGAGCTCGTCGAGCTCTACGAGGCGGGCGCCGGCGGCACGCGCGGATGCTTCAGTCGCGAAAGGGTCGTGAGCGATGACGGTCATGCCGAAGGCGGCGGCGCGGCGGGCGACCTCACCACCGACGCGTCCGATCCCGACGAGACCGAGCGTCTTCGCGCGTAACTCGCGGCCGATGAACTTCGAGCGTGTCCACTCCTCCGCGCGAACGCTGCGGTCGGCGTCGACGACACGGCGGAGGAGGGCGAGAGCGAGCGCGATGGTGTGCTCGGCCGCGGCCACGATGTTTCCGAGCGGCGCGTTCACGACGTAGACGCCCCGCGCGGTCGCGGCGGGAACGTCGATGTTGTCGACACCGACACCGGCGCGACCGACGACGACAAGGCGCTTCGCCGCGTCGAGTATCGGCGCGGTCACCTTTGTTTCGCTGCGCACGATGAGCGCGTCGATGTCCCCGACGCGCGCGACGAGGTCCCCCTCTTTCAGACCGGTGGTCTGGCGAACTTCGCAGCGCGCGCGGAGCAGCGCGAGACCCTCTTCGGCGAGAGGGTCCGCGACGTGAACGATGTTGCGGCGGCTAGCGACGAGTCGCGACCGCGTCGTTCGCCGGCCGTGAGGTCGACGCGGCGCGGGCTGTGGGGCGCGACGTCGGCTGCTGGCTCTCCGCGTACGCGCGGAGCGCCGCGGTCATGGCCACGCCCGGCTCGATGGGCTGGTTCAGGTCACGCAGCGTGAGCTCGAGCGCGCTGAAGAACGCCACGATGTCCTGCAACGTCACGAAGCCAAGGTGGGCGACGCGGACGAGCTGTCCTTCCATCTTCCCCTGACCGCCGGCCACGATCGTGTCGTGGTCGTCGCGCAGGATGCGGATGAGATTCCGCGCGTCGACGCGGGCCGGCGGACGGAACGCGGTCACCGCCGGCGACGCGTAGCGCTCGTCGGCGAAGAGCTGGAGGTTGACGGCCTGCAGGCCGCGCCGCGTCGCGCGGGCGAGGTCGCGGTGACGGCGGATGATCGCCTCGAGACCCTCCTCCGCCATGAGGCGGAGCGACTCCTGGAGCGCGATGAATACCGTGACCGCCGGGGTCGCGGGTGTTTGCGCCTTCTCGAGCGACGCCTTGTACGCGGCGAGGTCGAAGTACGCCTTCGGCAGGTTCGACTTTTCGTAGGCCTTCCAGGCGCGGGGGCTCATCGTGACCATCGCGACTCCGGGAGGGGCGCCCCACGCTTTCTGCAGTCGTCTATCTCGAGGTCGGCGCATCCCGCGCCTGACACGCTGTCGACGAGGAAGAGCTTTCCGGAATCACGCACGACCGCCGCGATGTCCTTGATCGGATTCAGGACACCGGTCGAGGTCTCGTTGTGCGTGATGAGGACGGCCTTCGCGGCATCCTTGCCTTTCTCCTTCGCGAGCTCGTCGCGTACGAGATCGGGCTCGACCGCTCGGCCGTAGGGGACGTCGACGCGCCGAGCGTCAACGCCGTAGGACTTGCAGATCGCGGCGAAGCGCTCGCCGAACGCGCCGCAGCTGAACACAAGCGCCTTGTCGCCGGACGAGAGCGTGTTCGCGATCGCGGCCTCGAGGCCGCCGGAGCCGGATGCGGTGAGGAGCAGGACATCGTGCTCGGTGCGCAGGAAGTCCTGAAGTGCGCGGGTCAGCGCCGCGAGCAACGCGGCGAACTCAGGGCCGCGGTGGTTTATCAGCGGCCTCGCCGACGCGGCGAGCACCGCCTGAGGAACGAACGTGGGACCAGGAATGCGGAGGTTCTGCGGACGGTACATTGAGCGCCCTCCCGGTGTTGATGATGCCAGCCGCTCCTCGCGGCCACAAGGCGAAAGTCAGACATGGCTGAACCGAAGTTCGCCCCGTCAATCCTCTCGGCTGACTTCGCCCGCCTCGCCGACGCCGTCATCGCGGTCGAGCGAGCCGGCGCGGACTGGATCCACGTCGACGTCATGGATGGCCATTTCGTCCCGAACCTCACTTTCGGGCCGAAGATGGTGGCGGATCTCCATCGGGCGACCCGGCTGCCCCTCGACGTCCACCTGATGATCGAACGGCCCGAGGAGTGGGTGGATCGCTACGCCGATGCCGGAGCGACCTACCTGACAATCCATGTCGAGGCGTCGCACGACGTTTCCGGGACGCTCGCGGCGATCCGCGCTCGCGGCGTCCGTGCCGGGCTGACGTTGAACCCCGAGACGGCGGTCGATGCCGTGCTCCCGCATCTCGCCTTACTCGACCTCGCGCTCGTCATGAGCGTGCATCCTGGGTTTGGCGGGCAACAGTTCATCGAGGGTGCCCTCGACAAGGTCAGGGCTATCCGCCAGGCACTGGATGGCCGAAAACTGAAAGCGGAACTGGAGGTCGACGGCGGGGTCAAGCCTGACAACTGCGCCCGCGTCGTCGCGGCGGGGGCGACCGTGCTCGTCGCCGGTTCCGCCGTGTTCGAAGATCCTGACGGCCCGGTTGCGGCGCTCGGCAAGTTCAAGCAAGCCATACGCCGTTAGACGACACGCGATCTAGCAGGCGATCCCGATTCGTGCGTTCATTGCTCCGTGGGAAGGACGCCGCGCGCTGCCGCGGCCGCATTGATCCGCGAAAGCGCACCGGCCATCTCGCAGCGCGTCGTCGCAGAAGTCACCTCGGACCGACAACGAAGCGACATCGTCGAGCTGGAGCGCCCCCTCACGATGTATCTGGAACGACGCATCCCGCTCTGGGTCCAGGCGCTCGAGGCGGATGAAGCCGAACGCGCGGCGGCGATCAAGCGCCTCCTCCGCGCCGACGCCGAGGCCGGCGAAAGCATTCCACCCGTGGTCCTTCTCGGGACCGTCGCGATCGGCTACCGGCTCATCGAATCCGAGATCCGCGCACGCGCATCCGCGTACGGATTCAATGCCGAGGCGCTGTGGGCGGAGATGGATCTGTTGCGGCGTACGGTGGGGGAGATGCGGCGCCGGCTCGCGGACGGCGAGGGCGTCGACTAGAGCTACTCCTCGTCGCCGAGCCCAAGCTCCGCAAGACGGGAGTCGCTGATCCCGAAGTGGTGCGCCACCTCGTGCACGACCGTATCGCGGACGATGGCGGCCTGGCGCCGCGGCGACGCGGTGATTCGCTCGATCGGTCCGCGAAAAATGCAGATGCGGTCGGGTAGATACGGCTCCTGCGCACCGCGTTGCGTGAGCGGGATCCCTTCGTACAAACCGAGGAGCGTGCCGCCGCGGGGAAGCTGCTCCGGCGCGGGCTCATCCTCGATGACGATCTCGAGGTTGCGGATGCGGTCACGAAACTCCGCGGGAAGCTCGTCTAGCGCGTTGCGCACGAGTCGCGCGAAGCGCGCGCGGCGCAGATCCGACATGACCGCACTCTAAAGCTCAAGCCGCGCACGCCGATCGCACGCGGGCCAGCGCGCGTGCGCGGAGTCGGCACACGCCGGATTCGGACAACCCAACCTCGCCGCCGATCTCTCGCAGTGTCAGTCCGCGTCCGTACGACAACACGAGGACGCGACGCTCGATCGGGGTCAGGTCCCGAAGCGCGCTCGCGACGAGGGGCCAGCGCTCGTCACGACGTCCGGGCGCGGGTCGGACCTCGGCCACGTCGCCGATCCGATCGAGCGAAACCTCGACGTATGGCGGACTCGCCGGCGAGGCCGCTCCGCCCTCTTCGGTGGCGCGCTGCGCCGCCCGGAAGGCGCGCCGCGCGCTCCGGGTGAGCGGGTCGCGCTCGCGAAGGGCGTCAAGGATCTGCCCGCGGACGCGCCGCGCGGCGTACGCGCCGAACGAGGCGCCGCGATCTCCGCGATACCGGCGAGCGGCCTGCACGAGGCCGACCAGGCCCCAGGCAATGAGGTCCTCGCGGTCTGCGCCACGGCAGCGGGGATCGATGGATCGCGAGGCGACCGCCCGTGCGAACTGAAGGTGCGCGATGATGCGGTCATCTCCAATGGGAACGGCCGGATCGGCCATGCGCACCTCCCCTGCGGCGCGGACCCTAGTCAGGCTGTGGGAAGGTGTCAATAGAAGATTGACAAAGTTGTCCACCAAAGCCGAGGCCTTCTACCGGCGATACCGCTATCCCGATTGGCTCGAAACGCACAGCCGCGTCGTGGGTGCGATCGCCGAGGCGCTCGTGGCGGCAAGGCGGCGTGGGGCTCCGCGGATCGACGCCGAGGCGGTCGTCCTCGCGGCGTATCTCCACGACATCGGAAGGAGCCCTCTCCTCGCCGGCGATCCGCGCGACCACAACATCCTCTCCGGCATCGTCCTCGCGGCCGAGGGGTTGGGCGCCTGCATTGAGCCGGCGCGGCGCCACGCCATCTACACCGTGCTCGATCCGGACCTCGCGCCTCGCACGCCCGAAGAAAAGCTCGTCTACGCCGCAGACCGGCGGGGCGGCCAGACGGTCGAGCCGCTCGAGGAGCGCGCCCACGACACCGCGCGCCGGAACCCGAAATACGCCGCCGGCATCGTGCGCGCCATCCCGCTTGCAATGGCGATCGAGCGGGAGGTCTTCGCCGATGTGTCCTTCGCGCCGGACGAGCTTATGGGTAAGGTGCGGTGATCGACCCGAAGCGTCTGGAGCGCCGCATGAGCGAGCTCGCGCGGATCGGCGGTAAGGGCACGGCCGTCTCGCGCTTGGGTCTTTCCGCCGACGAGCAGCGCGCGCGCGATCTCGTGAGCGCGTGGCTCACCGAAAAGGGAGCGACGGTGCGGCGCGACGCGGCCGCAAACCTCTTTGCGCGATTCGGCGGTGAGGGCCAGGCGATCCTTGTCGGGTCGCATCTCGACTCGGTGCCGGAGGGTGGACGGTTCGACGGGGCGCTCGGCGTCCTCTGCGCGGTCGAGGCGCTCCAGACGCTCGTCGACGCGAAGGCGCACCTGCGACGTCCCATCGAGGTGGTGGCCTGGGCCGACGAGGAGGGTGCCCGCTTCGGGGTAGGCCTTTTCGGATCAACGGCCACGTTCGGTCGCCTCGCGAGCGGCGTTGGCGATCGCCGCGACCGCGACGGCGTTTCGATCGCGGACGCGTTGCGCGCTCTGGGTGAGCGGGGCGATCCCGCGGCGGCTCGCCGCGATCCGTCCGAGCTATTCGCGTATCTCGAGCTGCACATCGAGCAGGGTCCGCGCCTCGAAAGAGCTGGGTCACCGCTCGGCGTCGTGAGCGACATCGTCGGCATCTATCACGCCCGCGTGACGATCCGCGGCCGCGCCGATCACGCCGGCGCGACCACGATGACAGCCCGAGCCGATGCGCTGGCCGCCGCGTCCGAGATCGTGCTCGCGGTCGAGCGGATCGCTCGCGGCCGCCTGGACGCTGTCGGGACAGTGGGGGAGATCGCGGTCCGTCCAGGCGCGAAGAACGTCGTGCCGGGCGAGTGTGTCTTCTCTCTGGACCTACGCGCGGCGCAGGATCACGATGGCCTCGTGGGCGAGGTGCTCGCTGCCGTGGCCGGTGTCGCGAGTGCGCGGGCCGTCGAGGCCTCGGTCGATGAGCTCGCGCATGTTCCGGTGACCGCGCTCGACCCGCGGATCCGCGACGTCCTCAAGAAGGCGGCGAGGAGCGTCGGCGTCGACGCGCCCGAGCTGGTGAGCGGCGCCGGCCACGACGCGCAGAACCCCGCGCTCTCGGGAGTGGCGACAGGCATGATCTTCGTGCGGTCGAGCGGCGGATCGCACACGCCGCGCGAATTCGCATCCGTCGACGATGCCGCCCTCGGCGCGCAAGCGCTCGCCAACGCGATCAAGGAGCTGGCGTCGTGACGGAGCCGTCCGCCTGCGTGTTCTGCCGGATCGTCGAGGGCCACGAGAAGGCGAGCTTTGTCGCTCAGGGAACGGACGCGGTTGCCTTTCTGGATGTCCATCCGATCACCGAGGGGCACACCCTCGTCGTTCCAAGAAAACATGCCCCGTCCATAGGCGATGTCGACGAGGTCGGAGCCGTCGCGATGTGGTCGCTCGCCAGGCGGGCGGCGCGCGCGCTGCGCGACTCAGGCCTCCGTTGCGAGGGGATCAATTTCTTCCTCGCCGATGGCGCCGGCGGAGGGCAGGAGGTCTTTCACGCGCATCTGCACGTTGTCCCGCGCTGGCCAGGCGACGGCTTCCGAATCGAGTTCCCCCCGCAGTACGGTGCGGCGGCCGACCGCAAGGCGCTCGACGAGGTCGCCGGGCGCCTTCGGAAGCGCCTCACCAGTTGACGTAAACTGGCGAGCGTGGCGACGGCGGCGGCGACGCCCGCGACCCCCTCCTATCGCATCGGCGAGCTTGCCGCGAAGGTCGGAGTGACCGAGCGGACGATCCGCTACTACGAGGAACGCGGCCTGCTCGAGTCGGTGAAGCGCCTCGACGGCGGCCAGCGCGTGTACACCGACGACGATGTCCGCCGGCTGAAGTTCATCCAGAAGCTCAAGGTGCTCGGTCTTTCGCTCGCCGAGATGCAGGAGCTCGAAACGCTCTACGGTCGCCATCGCACCAATGCCGAAGTGCTTCCGCGCCTCATCGAATTGCTCGACTCCCATCTCGTCACGGTGAGCGAGCGTCTGGGCGAGCTCACCGCGCTCCGCGATGAGATCCGCGCCTATCGCCACCACGTGACGAAGCGTCTGGAAGAAGGCAAGTGAGCGTCGTCATCCTCGGCGCGGCGCGGACACCGATCGGCGCATTCCTCGGCGGCCTCGCCCCACTTGCAGCACCGAAGCTCGGGTCTATCGCGATCAAATGTGCGCTCGAGCGCGCCGGCGTCAAGCCCGATCAGGTCGACGAGGTGTTCATGGGGAACGTGGTGCAGGCGGGCGTCGGTCAGGCGCCGGCGCGTCAGGCGGCCCTCGGCGCGGGAATCCCGAACTCCGTTCCCTGCACGACCATCAACAAAGTCTGCGGCTCGGGCCTGAAAGCGGTGATGCTCGCGGCGTCACAGATCGCCGCAGGTGAGGCGCGGCTCGTCGTTGCGGGTGGGATGGAGTCGATGTCCAACGCGCCCTACCTCGCGCGCGGTCTCCGTGCGGGACTGCCACTTGGCGAGCACAAGCTCGAGGACGCGAACCTCGTTGATGGCCTGATGGATGCGTACGGTCACGGGCACATGGGTCTCGGTGGCGAGCTCGTCGCCGAGGAGTGCGGCCTCGGTCGCGCCGATCAGGACCGCTTCGCGCTCGTCTCCTACGAGAAAGCCCTTCGTGCTCAGCGCGAGGGTGCGTTCGATGCGGAGATCGTGCCGGTCGAAGTGCCGGGGCGAAAGGGCGCGGTGACTCTCGTGGCCAAGGACGAGTCACCCCGAGAGACAAGCCTCGAAGCGCTCGCGAAGCTGCAGCCCGCGTTCAAGCCGGGCGGGACGGTCACTGCGGGAAACGCCTCGAAGCTCAACGACGGCGGCGCCGCCGTGATCGTCGCGTCGACCGAGCGCGCGCGCGACCTCGGCGCAAAGCCGCTCGCGCGCATCGTCGCGCAGGGTCAGTTCGCTCACGAACCGGAGCGATTCCTCGCGGCACCGAAAGGCGCGATCGAGCGGTGCCTCGAAAAGGCCGGGTGGAAGATCGGCGACGTCGACCTCTTCGAGGTGAATGAGGCGTTCAGCGGGATCGAGTGCGTGCGTCGCGAGCTCGACATTCCCGAAGCGAAGTTCAACGTCAACGGTGGCGCGGTCGCGCTCGGTCATCCCATCGGGGCGTCCGGCGCGCGACTCCTCGTGACGCTGCTCTACGCCCTCGGCGCACGTTCGAAGAAGCGCGGCGTCGCGTCACTTTGCCTCGGCGGCGGCGAGGCGGTCGCGCTCGCGGTCGAGCTCGCGTGACCCGCCCGTCCGCTCTCACCAACGTGTTTGGCTTCAGTCAGGATCGCGAGCAGGTCGCGCGGTTCTTCGAAGACGTTCTCGGCCTGCGCCGTCAGCCCAAGCGTGACGACTCCGTGTGGTTCGAGCCGGCGAACGGCGCGACCTTCACCGTGCACGATCATGAGAACGAGCCAGCGGTCCCCGGTTTCGTGCCCTGGTTCCACGTGGATGACCTGGCAGCGACGTTCGACCGCGCGCGAGCGAAAGGCGCGAACGTCGGAGAGATCCGCGACGGCTTCTTCTTCGCTCGCGACCCGGATGGTCGGGTCTTCGGAGTCCGGCAGTGGCGATGACCGCCGCGGAGACGGGCTTCGACCTCTCCCTCACCGAGGAGCAGGAGCTCGCCCAGCGGTCCGCGCGCGAATTTGCGACCGAGAGGGTCCTCCCGCGCGCGGCTGAGATCGACGATCAGGGCAAGATCCCGCCAGAGCTCCTCGGCGAGATGGGAGTCCTCGGCTTCATGGGCCCGTACGTGCCCGAGCGGTACGGTGGCCCGGGTCTCGACGCGCTGTCGTACGCCCTGATCGTCGAGGAGATCAACCGCGCGTGCGCGTCGACCGGCGTGGTGCTCTGCTCGCACGTGTCGCTCGCGGTCGACCCGATCCTGCATCACGGAAGCGATGCCCAGAAGGAGAAATACCTGCCGAAGCTCGCGCGTGGCGAGTGGATCGGATGCTTTGCGCTCTCCGAACCGGCGTCGGGCAGCGACGCCGCGGCTATGCGCACGTCCGCGCGACGCGACGGCGACAGCTGGATCCTGAACGGGACCAAGAACTTCATCACCAACGGATCGCTCGCGAACGTCGCCATCGTCTTCGCGCAGACAAACCCGGCACAGAAAAACAAGGGGATCGCCGCGTTCATCGTCGAGAAGGGGACCCCGGGGTTCTCCGTCGGCAAGCTCGAGAAAAAGCTCGGGATCCGCGGGTCGGACACCGCCCAGCTGATCTTCCAGGACGCACGCGTACCGAGCGCGAATCTCCTCGGCGAGGCGGGCGACGGGTTCCGGATCGCGCTCTCGACGCTCGACGGCGGCCGTGTCTCGATCGCGGCGCAAGCGGTCGGGATCGCGCGCGCGTGCCTCGAGGACTCCCTCGCGTATGCCAAGCAGCGCGAGGCGTTCGGCAAGAAGGTCGCCGATTTCCAGGCGATCCAGTGGATGCTCGCGGACATGGCGACCGAGATCGACGCTGCCCGCTTGCTGACCTGGCGCGCGGCGGCTTTGAAGGACGCGGGCGAGGATTACATCCTCGCCGCTGCCGAGGCGAAGCTCTTCGCGAGCGACGTCGCGGTCAAAGCCAGCCGCGATTGCGTGCAGATCTTCGGGGGCTATGGCTATCTGAAAGACTTTCCGGCCGAGCGCCACTACCGCGATGCGAAGGTAACCGAGATCTACGAGGGGACCAGCGAGATCATGAAGCTCGTCATCGCGCAAGAAATCCTCAAAGAATGAGACGAGCGACGAGGGGCTTTGCCCTGAGGAGCGAGACCACCAGCCATGAGCGTGTCTCCGCGCGAAGCGCGAGATTGAGCAAAGAGTGATAGCGCCGACCGGCGGGTTCTATGCGGGCGGCGCGGTCCTGCTGTTCCTTGCCCTCCTCGGATTCGGCGCGTTCTTTTGGCGATCGTGGCGGCTTTACCGCTACATGCGCCTCGGCCGCGACGAGAGCCGGCTCGATCACCCGTGGCGCAGGCTCCGCGACGAGGTGGTGGTCTATCTGGGTCAGCGCAAGCTCTTGAAGCGCCCCTATTACGTGCGCGGCATCGCGCACGCGTTCATCTTCTGGGGTTTCCTCGTGATCACGATCGGTACGATCGATCTCCTCGCGAGCGGAATCGCCGGCTTCCGGGTCCCCGGCACGGGGAGCGCACTCTTCGCATGGACGATCGACATCTTCGCGGTGCTCGTGCTCGCCTCGATCGCCGTTGCCGTGGTCCGGCGGGTCTTCTTCCGTCCGCCGCGGATGCACATCGCACTCGACGGTTACGTGATCCTCGGGCTGATCGCGATCCTCATGGTCACGTTGCTCGTGTTCGAGGGCGCCGGCCTGTCCGCCGGCTTGCTGGAGAAGGGATACACCCCGCCACCGATCGCCGGTGCGGTGCTCAGCGCCGTCTTCAAGGGCGAGATCTCTGCCGTCGTCTTTTACTACGCCTGGTGGCTCCATGTCGTGACGGTGCTCGCGTTCGCGGCGTACCTACCGCAGTCCAAGCACCTGCACATCGTGACGACCCTTCCGAACGTCTTCTTTCGAAAGCAGACGCCGCGCGGCCAGCTGTCGCTCATCGAAGACATCGAGAACAAGGAGAGCTTCGGCGCGGCAACGATCCGCGACTTTTCGTGGAAGCAGCTGCTCGACGGGTACACCTGCACGGAGTGCGGACGCTGCTCCGATAACTGCCCGGCGCTCGCGACCGGAAAGCCGCTCGACCCGCAGAAGATCGTCCTCGACATACGCGATCAGCTGCTCCGCGACGGCCCGAAGCTTCTGGCGGATGCGAAGGCCGACACGGTGGCGCCGGCGCGTTTCACGGAGAGCAAACCGGAAGAGCTCTGGGCCTGCACGACGTGCGCGGCCTGCGTCGAAGCCTGCCCGGTCACCATCGAGCACATTGACAAGATCGTCGACATGCGCCGGCACCTCACGCTCATGGAGGGGTCGGCCCCGCCCGAGGCGCAGCGCGCGATGACGAACATCGAGCGCGCGGGTAACCCGTGGGGCGAGCCGCGCGAGACGCGCGGCGATTGGGCGAAGGAGCTCGGCGTACCCACCTTCGCCGAGAAGCCGGATGCGGAGTATCTCTACTTCGTCGGGTGCGCTGCGTCGTTCGACCGGCGCAACCAGAAAGTCGCGCGCGCTCTCGTGCAGGTGCTGCGCGCAGCCGGCGTCTCGTTCGCGATCCTCGCGAGCGAGGAGACGTGCAACGGCGACCCCGCGCGGCGGATCGGCAACGAGTACCTCTGGCAGACGCAGGCCCAGCAGAACATCGAGACCCTTAAGAAATACGGCGTGCGGAAGGTGATCGCGAGCTGCCCGCACTGCTTCAACACGATCGCGAACGAGTACCCACAGCTCGGCGGCAACTACGAGGTCGTCCATGCGCTGCAGCTCGTCGACCGGCTCATCGCGGAGGGCAAGCTCAAGGTTGGCCGGGGAATGGCCGAGGCGGTGGCGTATCACGACCCGTGCTATCTCGGACGACACAACGGCGTGTACGACCAACCGCGCGCGGTGCTCGATGCGATCCCGGGCGTCCAGCGGGTCGAGATCGAGCCGCACAACCGCGAGCGCGGATTCTGCTGCGGCGCCGGCGGGGGACGCATGTGGATGGAGGAGAAGGTCGGCCAGCGGGTGAACCATCGCCGGATCGAGCAGCTCCTCGCGATCAACAGCGGCGCGACAAAGGTGGCGAGCGGGTGCCCGTTCTGCTTGATCATGCTCGAGGAAGGCGTCGGGGCAAAGGGCGTGCAGGAGCAGATCAAGCCGGTCGACGTTCTGGAGCTGGTCGCGGGGAGGCTGGAAAGCTGATGGACTTCACCGATGGGACGACCATCTTCGCGATCGTGTTCACGTTCGTGATGCTCGCGGTTGCATTCGGCGCGGTCGCCTTCGCGCTCTGGTACTCGGGGGACCAACAGGAAACGTGAAGATCCTGGTCCCGCTGAAGCAGGTGCCCGACTCGACCGTGCGCGTGAAGGTCGCGGCGGACGGGAAGTCGATCGTCACCGAGGGCATCACCTGGTCGATCTCCCCATATGACGAGTACGCGATCGAGATGGCGCTCGAGCGCAAGGACGCCGACCCGACGACGATCGTCGCGGTCGTGACCGTCGGTCCGGCGCGCTCGCGCGACGCCCTGCGGCAAGCCCTCGCGATGGGCTGCGACGAGGCGTCGCTCATCACGGTCGATACCGCTGCGCCGCTCGCGGTCGCCCGCGCGCTCGCAAAGGTGGTGGAAGAGGCGAAGCCCGACCTCGTGCTCTGCGGCAAACAGGCATCCGATGATGACCAGGGCTTCGTCGGGCCGGCTCTCGCGGAGCTGCTCGGGTGGCCACACGTCGCCACGATCACGAAGGTCATCCCCGTCGATGGCGGTGTCGAGCTCTGGCGTGAGATCGAAGGCGGTCACGAGGTTTGGAAAGCGCCGCTGCCCGCCCTCGCCACCGTGCACAAAAGCGATAAGGAGCCGCGCTATCCCTCGCTCCCCGGGATCATGAAGGCCAAGAAGAAGGAGATACCGGAGCGGGCCCTGAGCGCGCTCGGCATCGAACCCTCCGGTCCGACCTGGACGGTCCTCTCGATGGAACCGCCGCCGGTGCGCGGCGGTGGCAAGATCCTGAAGGACGGCGATGCCAAGCAGATCGCCGAGCAGCTTGCGACCGCGCTGCGCGACGAGGCGAAGGTCCTGTGAAGACGCTCGTCGTGGCGGAGCGCAAAGGTACCGAGCTACGCCGAGTCACGCTCGAGCTCGCTGCTAAGGCGCGCGAGCTCGGGGACGTGGCGGTCGTGGAGATCGCCGGCGAGCGATACACGCCGTTGCCGTTCGTCTCCGCGCTCGCCAAGAAAGTGGAGTCCGAGAAGCCGGATCTTGTCCTCCTTGGAGCCACGCTGAATGGGCGCGATCTCGGCGCGCGCCTCGCGGCCCGGGTCGGTCGCGCCTATGCCGCCGACGTGACCGGTCTCCGCCCGGCCGGCAACGCACTCGAGTTGGACAAGCCGATGTACGCAGGCAAGGTGCGCGCGAAGGTGCGCCTCGATCTTCCGGCAGTGGTCTCGGTGCGACCCGGCGCGATGCCCCTCCAGGGCGGTGCCGAAACGCCTCAGGTGGAAAAGATCGAGGCCGACGGATCGGCCGAGAAGCTCACCTTCGTGAAGCTCGCGGCCACCGCGACCGGGACCAAGCGCGTCTCGCTCTCCGAAGCACGCGTCGTGGTGTCGGGCGGCCGCGGCCTGAAGGGACCCGAGAACTGGCATCTGGTCGAGGAGCTCGCCGACGCGCTCGGCGGGGCCGTCGGCGCATCGCGCGCCGTGACCGACGCCGGATGGCGGCCCAACGAGGAGCAGGTGGGGCAGACCGGGAAAACGGTCACACCGGATCTCTACGTCGCGCTCGGCATTTCCGGCGCGATCCAGCATCTCGCCGGCATGACGTCGAGCAAGGTGATCGTCGCGGTCAACAAGGATCCCGACGCCGACATCTTCAAAATCGCCGACTACGGAATCGTCGCCGACGTGTTCGAGTTCGTTCCTGCTTTCACCGAGGCGGTCAAGAAGGCGCGGGCGTCGTGAGGCCGTTCGCCGGTGAGACCGAACGCGACCTCGCGCGTGCTGTCGCGGAGTGGTCCTTGGGCTTGACCGAGCGCATCCCCGCCGCCGAGAAGGAGGGCGCCATTCCGCGCGACGTCATCGCGGAGCTCGGTCGCCTGGGCGTGCTGGGCATGCGCGTGCCAGAAGCGGATGGCGGACTGGGCGCTTCGGCTTTCGCTTTCGCGCTCGTCCTCGAGGAGCTCGCCGCGGCGTGGCCTTCCCTTTCCGTCGCGGTCGCGGTGAACAGTGGCATCGTCGCGGGATCGATCGTCCGGCACGGGACCCCCGAACAGCGCGCGCGGTGGCTGCCGCGGCTCATGGACGGGAGCGGCCTCGGCGCATTCGCGCTCACCGAGGCGGTGTCGGGGAGCGACGCTGCGTCGCTGCGCACGATGGCGCGGCAAGACGCCGGGCGCTGGCGGCTCGACGGGCGCAAGCAGTTCATCACCAACGCGCGCTACGCGCCGCTCGCGATCGTGTTCGCGCGGATCGGCGAGCTGGATCAGGCTCGCGCGAACGCCGGGATAACCGCGTTCGTGGTACCGCTCGACGCGCCGGGCGTCTCCATCGGGTCCCCGGAGCGCAAGCTCGGGCTCAAGGCCTCCGATACGAGCGCGCTCATCGTGGACAACGCGCAGGTGGAGAACGACGCGGTTCTCGGTGAGGTCGGAAAGGGCTTCGCCATCGCGATGTGGGGCCTCGATGGCGGGCGGATCAACATCGCCGCGCAGTCGGTCGGGATCGCCCGCCGGGCCCTCGAGCTCGCGCGCTCCTACGCAAAGGAACGAGAGCAGTTCGGCCATCCGATCGCGGACTTCGAAGGACTCCGCTTTCGCATCGCCAAGGCCGAAACCGACCTCGCCGCCGCACGCCTCCTCGTTCTCCGCGCGGCGTGGCTGCGCGACAGCGGGAAGCCATACGCGCGGGAGGCCGCCATGGCCAAGCTCTACGCAAGCGAGATGGCCCAGCGCGCCACCCACGCCGCGGTCCAAATACTCGGAGGCAACGGGTACATGCGTGACTATGCCGTCGAGCGCTACGCGCGCGACGGCCGAGCGACGACGATCTACGAAGGGACGAGCGAGATACAGCGCATCGTGATCGCGCGCTCGCTGCTGGCGGCCGCGTGACCATCCAGAAAGCAGGCACCAAGAAGCAGCACTGGCTCGACGACGTCTACGGCGCTGCCACGAAGAAGCACCCCGAGCGCAAGACCCGCTTCTCGACGCTCTCCGACGAGGTGATCGAACCCCTCTACACGGCCGACGATCTCGAAGGCTTCGACACCGACCGCGATCTCGGCTTCCCCGGCGAATTCCCGTACACGCGTGGCGTGCAGCCTTCGATGTTCCGCGGACGTCTCTGGACGATGCGTCAATTCGCGGGATTCGGGTCCGCTGAGGACACCAACGAGCGGTTCCACTACCTGCTGAAGCACGGCGTCGACGGACTCTCGGTCGCGTTCGACATGCCGACGCTCATGGGCCGCGACTCCGACGACCCGCTCTCGCGCGGCGAGGTCGGACGTGAGGGCGTCGCGGTGGACACGCTGCGAGACATGGAGATCCTGTTCGACCGCATTCCGCTGGACCGGGTCACGACCTCGATGACCATCAACGGGCCGGCATCGATCATCTGGGCGATGTACCTCGCCGCGGCCGAGAAGCAGGGGATCCCCCTCGAGCGCCTTGGGGGAACGATCCAGAACGACGCGCTCAAGGAGTACATCGCGCAGCGCGAGTGGATCGTGCCGGTGAAGCCAGCCATGGATCTCGTGGTCGACACGTTCCGTTACGGCTCGCGCGAGGTGCCGCGATGGAACACCATCTCGATCTCCGGCTACCACATTCGGGAAGCGGGCGCGACGGCCTTGCAGGAGCTCGCGTTCACTCTCATCGACGGGCTCGAGTACGTGAAGTGGGGCGTCGCGGCCGGCCTCGACGTGAACGACTTCGTTCCGCACCTCTCCTTCTTCTTCGACGTGCACAACGATTTCTTCGAGGAGATCGCGAAATTCCGCGCGGCCCGGCGAATCTGGGCGCGCGAGATCGAGCGCCGATATCACCCCACGAACGAGCGCGCCCTGCTCATGCGCACGCACGCGCAGACCGCCGGCGTTTCGCTCACCGCGCAGCAGCCGTACAACAACGTCGTCCGCGTGACGCTGCAGGCGCTCGCGGCCGTTCTCGGCGGCACGCAGTCGCTCCACACGAACTCGCTCGATGAGACCTACGCCCTACCGACGGAGGAAGCGGTCACGCTCGCGCTGCGGACCCAGCAGGTCATCGCGCACGAGTCCGGCGTCGCCGACACGATCGACCCGCTCGCGGGCTCGTACTACCTCGAGTCGCTGACGCAGCGGATGGAGCGCGGCTTCGAGCGCTACCTGGGCGAGATCGAGAAGATGGGTGGCATGGTCGAGGCGGTCGAGCGCGGGTATCCGCAACGCGAGATCACGGAAGCCTCCTTCCATTTCCAGCAGCAGGTCGAGGAGGGGGAGAAGATCGTCGTCGGGATCAACAAATACGCCACGAGCCAGGAGGCGCCCATCCCGACCCTCGCAATCGACCCCCAGGTCGAGCGCAAGCAGATTGCGCGGCTCGTGGAAACGCGGAAGACCCGCGACCGGGGCCGGTGGAACGAATCAATTGACGCACTCCGTGACGCGGCCAAGCGTGGCGGCGAGCTCATGCCGCGTTTTGTCGAGTGCGCGCGGGCAAACGCAAGCATCGGCGAGCAGGTACGTGTTCTGAAGGAGGTCTTTGGTGAGTACCACGACCCCGGTTATTTCTAAGCACGACCTGCTCCGCCAGATCAGCCAGAGCTATCGCGCACTCCGATCCGCGATCGAGGCGCTGCCGCGAGAGCGACTCACGGAAGATCTGAGCACGGGCTGGAGTCTCAACGAGAACATCGCACACCTTGCGGCGTGGGAGGAGACGGTCCCGAAGCGCGTCGCCGGCGTACTCGAAAGCGGCGAAGACCCAAAGCTGTACGACGACGTCGATGCCTTCAACGCGCACGCCGCGGAGGAAGCGCAGGGGAAGACCACCGAGGAGCTCCTCACGCGGTGGACGGCAGCGCACGATCGTCTTCTCGAAACCGTCGGCTCGCTTCCCCAGGATGCCGACGGCCTGGCGTTCGAGATCGTCGAGTGGAATACGACGGGGCATTACCCCGATCACTACGGCGACATCGGCGCGGCGATCCGAAGCGCCGAGGACCTTGTCGGTCTTGTGCAGACGCCGTGGATCGGGTTCCGTCTCGCGATCGCCGCCGTCGGCCTCCCCGGCCTCGAGGAGAAGACCGCGACCGGCTGGACCTACAAGGACCTCGTCGCGCATGCCGCCGCTTGGGAGGACCGCACCGCCTCTCGCCTCCACGCGTTCAGCGAGACCGGATCAGCCGGGCCCGGCGTCGACGACACCGACGAGTTCAACGCCGCGGTCGTCCAGCGCACTCGCGGCCGCGATGCTGGGGACGTGATCCGCGAGCTGGACGCGGCGCACGAGCGCGTCGTCGAGGAGATCACGAAGCTCTCACCGGAGCTCATCCACAAGAACGACGATTGGGCGATCGCCGTCGTCGCCGGAAACACATACGGCCACTACGCCGAGCATTTCGACGAGGTCTTCGCGGCGGTCCCGAAGCGGCCGGCCGAGCTTCTGACGAAGATGCGCGAGGCCTGGCATCCGTTCCGGCGTGCGATGAGCCGCCTTGGTTTCGAGGCGCTGTCCGAGACGACACCCTCCGGCTGGACCTACAAGGCGATGCTCGGCCACATTGCGTTCTGGATGGAGCATCTTGTGCAAGAGCTGCCGTACCGCCTCGAAGGACGGCGCGGCCCGCTCCTCGACGTAGATGTGCAAAACGCGCGTGAGGCTGACGCGAGCAAGGCGCGATCCGCCCACGAGGTCGCCCAGCGGGTTCACAAGGCATACCAGGGCGCCGCCGATCTCCTGACGGCACTGCCGCCCGATCGCGAGATCGACTTCCTGGCGACGCGCCTTGTTGTCGGCGAGACGTACGGGCATTTCGTGAAGCACCAGGCCGAGATCGAGGCCGCTCTTCCGCGGAGCGTCGCCGACTTTGTCGCACGCATCGAGAACGCGTGGAAGCTTTTCCGTGGCGCTATCCGCGATCGCGGCCGTGCCGGCCTCGACGCCCGTACGCCGAGCGGCTGGACCTACAAGGACCTGGTCGCGCACGCGGCCGGCTGGATGGAAGCGACCGTGCGCGAGATGCAGACGAACGAGTTCTCCACCGGGTGGACGAAGGAAACGATCCAGGAGTTCAACGACCGGTCGGTGCGCACCCACGAGCTCGTCGGACCAGAGGCGATGATCGACGAGCTCGACACCGTGTACCGCCGGCTCGTCGAGACGGTCCGAGGGCTCGGTGACGGCGAGATCGACGAGCGTATCGCGAGCACGATGCCGTACTACACCTACCTGCACTGGGAGGAACACTTCGAAGAGCTCGGGATCCCGCTTTGAAAAGGCCGATCCGCGTGGTCGTCGCGAAGGCCGGTCTCGACGGCCACGATCGCGGCGCGAAAGTCGTGGCACGGGCGCTCCGCGACGCGGGGATGGAAGTCATCTACACCGGCGTGCACCAGACACCGGAGCAGGTTGTCGAGACCGCGCTGCAAGAGGACGCGGACGCGATCGGCCTCTCACTGCTCTCCGGCGCGCACAACTACATCTTCCCGCGTGTCAGCGAGCTGATGAAGGAGAAGGGCCTCGATGACGTCCTTCTCTTCGGCGGCGGCATCATCCCCGAGGCGGACTGGCCCGCGCTCGCGAAAGTGGGGGTCGAGAAGGTGTTCCCTCCGGGGGCGTCGCTGGAAGAGATCACCACCTACGTGCGCGAGGCGGTTCCGAAGCGACGAGGCATAACTGCAAGGTGACAGGGACCGAGAATCCATCGGCCCGGCAGCCTGTCGAGTTGGACGTCGGGCACGAACACGATAGAGAGATCGCGCGAGAGATAAGGGGGACGAAGATGGCGAAGAAGGACGAGAGACCGGTCGATGCGGGCCTGGCGGCACTCGTAGGCAAAAGCGAGCAGGAGCTCATCGATTTCTGGAAGCAACGCTTCGGGCTAATCGCGGCGATTCCGGTGGACACGGCGCGCGTCGGCGCGCTCACACCGCAGCTTCGCGAGCTTGTGCGCATCCAGAATCGCGAGGAGCGCAAGCGCCTTACCGCGGCACGCATGAAGGCCTTCGTGCAGCTCCCGGCGGACCAGCGGGAACGGATCACGAAAACGCGCGAGGCGGCGTACAACGTCGACCGCGGCGTGCTCGAGGAAGACCAGCGGATGGTGGACGAGCTCCTGCCGACGATCCCGGAGGCCCGAAACTACCCGACCGCGGCGCGCTGAGCACCGCTTGAACTTCTCGTACCGGGACGATCAGCTCCTCGTCCGCGACACCGTCCGCGATTTCGTACGGTCGCGGATCGTCCCGAACGCGCCCCGGTGGAACGAGAACGGCGAGTTCCCCCTCGAGCTGCTTCCGGAGCTCGCCACACTCGGTCTCACCGGGCTCGCGGTGCCGCACGAGTACGGCGGCGCCGAGCTCGACGTGGTGACGATCGCGCTCGTGATGGAGGAGCTTGGCGCGGGCGATGGATCCGTCGCGCTGACCATCGCCGCCCACAATTCGCTCTGCATCGGTCACCTCCTCGTCGGGGCGAGCGACGAGCAGAAGGCGCGGTGGCTTCCACCGTTAGCCCGCGGCGAATACCTCGGATGCTGGGCCCTGACCGAGCCCTCATCCGGCTCCGACGCCATAAGCGTCCAGAGCCGCGCCCGCCGCGACGGCGACGATTACGTGCTTTCGGGAACGAAGCAATTCATCACTAACGGCTCCATCGCGGCATTCGCCGTGGTGCTCGCCGGCGCCGGGGAGCGCAAAGTGTCGGCGTTCGGGCTGCGGCGCGGGACCGCCGGCCTTCGGGTCGGCCGCCGCGAGGAGAAGATGGGCCTCCATGCCTCGGACACCGCGCAGCTCGTGCTCGACGACTGCCGCGTCGCTGCCGTGGACCGTATCGGGCCTGACGGGGAGGCCTTCAACGACGTAAAGCGGGTGCTGGACCGCGGGCGCATCGGGATCGGAGCTCTCGCGATCGGTCTCGGTCGCGCGTCGCTCGAGATCGCGATTGGATACGCGAAGGAGCGCCGGCAGTTCGGAAGACCGATCGCGGAGTTCGAGATGATCCAGTGGCGCCTCGCCCGTGCCCGGACCGAGCTCGACGCGGCCCGTCTGCTGGTGCACCGCGCCGCGGCCCTCGCGGACGCGGGGCTGCGGTTCACCGACGCGGCGTCCAAGGCGAAGCTTTACGCGTCGGAGGCCGCGACGCGCGCCGCCGACTCGTCGCTCCAGGTCCTCGGCGGGTACGGCTACCTTCAGGACTTCCCGATCGAGCGCCATCTGCGCGACGTGCGGCTCATGGAGATCGGCGAGGGTACGAGCGAGGTCCAGCGGATCGTCATCGCCCGCGAGCTCCTGCACGTCGACTGATGGCGGCCGCCGCGACCGTCGACCTACTTGCTCGCGCGCGCGGCGGTGACAAGCGTTCGATCGCGCGTCTCGTCTCGGTCGTAGAGAACGACGAGCCCGGGGCCGCCGAGGCGATGCGGGTCCTTTATCCAGAGACCGGGCGCGCCCAGATCGTCGGGATCACCGGTCCGCCCGGCGGCGGCAAGTCCACGCTCGTGAATCGTCTTGCCGGCGCCTATCGCGAGCGCGCGTCGCGTGTCGCCATCGTCGCGGTCGATCCCTCCAGTCCATTCACGGGCGGTGCGATTCTCGGCGATCGGATCCGCATGCGGGAACGATTTCTCGACGAGGGCGTCTTCATCCGGTCGATGGCGAGCCGCGGGCATGCCGGCGGTCTCGCGCGGGCCACGGCTCGAGTCGTCAACGTCCTCGACGCCCTCGGGACCGACGTCGTCCTCGTCGAGACCGTGGGCGTCGGCCAGGAGGAGGTCGATGTCATCCGGGTGGTCGACACCGTATGCCTCGTGACCGTGCCCGGCCTCGGTGATGACATTCAGGCGATCAAGGCCGGGGTCCTCGAGATCGCCGACGTGCTCGTCGTGAACAAGGCGGACCGCCCGGGCGCCGATGAGACCGCGCGCGACCTGGCACAGATGCTCTCTCTCGCCAAGGATCGTCCGTGGAAGACCCCGATCATCCGGACGTCGGCGCAGTCGGGCGAAGGCTTGCCGCAGCTCATCGACGCGATCGACAAGCACCGGGCCTGGTCGCGCGAGTCGGGCGAGTATGTCGAGCGCCGGCGCGCAGCGGCGCGAAGCGAGGTCGAAGCGCTCTTGCAGGAGGCCTTGCTGCGCGAGCTGGCGGGCCGCGTCGGTGAATCTCGTCTTGACGCCGCGGTCGCCCGAGTCGCGGACCGCTCGATCGATCCGTACGCCGCGGTGGAGGACCTCTTGCGGGAATGAATCACACGGAGCCCGAGACGATGGACACCACGCGGCTTGCCTTCCAGGCGACGATCCATTGCCTCACGGGCTGCGGCATCGGCGAGGTGCTCGGGCTCGGCGGCGCGACGCTTCTCGGCCTCGGGAATGCTGCGAGCATCGTTCTCGGGATCGTCCTCGCGTTCGTCTTCGGCTACGGCCTGACGTTCGTACCGCTGCTGCGCGCCGGAATGCCGCTCCTCAGAGCGATCGGCATCACGCTCGCCGCTGAAACGCTCTCGATCACGACGATGGAGATCGTCGACAACATCGTCGTGCTCGCGATTCCCGGTGCGATGGACGCCGGGCTCGCGGACGTTCTGTTCTGGGCGAGCCTCGCCGTCTCGCTCGGGTTCGCGTTCGTCGCCGCATTCCCCGTGAATCGATCGCTCATCGCACGTGGTCTCGGTCACGCGGTCATGCATGACCTTCACTCGTGATCGAGCTGACGATATTCCGCACCGGCGGAGTTGAGATCGGTGCTTCGGCATTCGTTCCGGGCGCGACGGACCAGAAGACTTTCGCGCCTGTCTGGTCCGCTCTGCTGCGAACGCCCGAGGGCAACGTGCTGTTCGACACGGGACTTCACCCGGTGCATATCGAGCGGCCCGACGCCACCTTCGGCCCCGGCAGCCTCAAGGTCATGATGTCGAAAGAAGACGCGGCGGTCGGGCGGCTCGCCTCGCTCGGGGTTCGCACCGACGATGTGGCCGTCGTCGTCAACAGCCATCTCCACTTCGACCACGCCGGGAACAACGGCGCGTTTCCGAAGGCAACATTCATCGTCCAGGGAGACCACCTCGCGTTCGCGAAGGGCAAACCGAACTTCCCGGGCGTGTACTGGGACATCCCCGAACTCACGTACATGCCGGTCACCGGGCGAGTACGCGTCGCGACCGGCGTCGAGGTCGTGCCAACGCCGGGACACGCGCCCGGTCATCAGTCGCTGGTCGTGGATCTGCCGGAGACCGGGCGAGTCGTGCTCTGCGGCGACGCAGCATTCACACGTGAGAATCTCGAGCGCGGTGAGATTCGCGCGCCCGATGAAGCGGCCGCGAAGGATTCGCTCGCGCTGATCCGCTCGCTCGTGGGCGACGATCTCGATCGAGTCTTCACGAGCCACGACGCGGGGAGCTGGGCGCGCTGGCGGCACGCTCCCGAGACCTACCGGTGAGGCCCTTCGTCCTCGGGGTCCTTTCGCACGTCAAATGGTTCACCGATCCGCGGCTTCATCCGACCCAGTACGGTCTTCTCCTCAGCGGGCCGGTGATCGCCGCATTCCTTGTGGCGATCGGTGCGGCCGGGGTCGCCTACCTGATCCAGCATCGCGTGCCCGAGCCAAAGGCGATCCGCTCGCTGGAGCGCTATGCGAAGACCGGCCCGCTCGCGCTCCGGATCGCGCTCGGCGTCGCCCTGATCGCCGCGGCGGCCGCGAACTGGCTCTTCGTTCCCTCGCTCGTTCTCGGTCAGGACTCGGTTGGCTTCGCGCTCCGAGGAGTCGAGACAGCGTGTGGCCTGCTCCTACTGGCCGGGCTGTTCACGCGGTACGCGGCGATCCTCCTCGCTCTCCTCGGGATCGCAGCGATGGTGCCGTTCAGCATCGAGAGCATCCTCGAGCAGATCCACATCCTCGGGATCGCCGTGTTCCTGTTCATCGCGGGACCTGGTCCGGTCTCGCTGGACGTGCGCCGCCACGCCGAGCGCGGGATCGAGCATCGCAAGGCGCCGGAGGCCGCGATCACCTTGTTGCGGATCGCGATGGGCTTCGGGATCGCATATGGCGCGCTCACCGAGAAGCTGCTCAATCCGCCGCTCGCGCAAGCGCTGCTCGATCAGCGCCCGTTCCTCAACGTATTGCACCCACTCGGTGCGAGCGATCCGGTCTTCATCTGGCTGGCCGGCGCGACGGAGCTCGCGATCGGTGTGGTGATCCTCTCGGGGCAGATCACACGTCCGGTGATGGCAGCCGGATTCGCACTCTTCACGGTGACGCTGATCGTCTTCGGACTGCCCGAGCTCATCGGCCATCTGCCGTACTACGGGATCATGCTCACGTTGTTCATCTCGCCCGATGCGGACTCCTGGCACGTGCGGCGGGCGCTCAGACACGCGGCCTAGCGCCCACCGCCGTCGCCGTTATCGCGCCTTCCAGTCGTGTACGCCCTGCGCCAGTCTCGCGAGGGCGAGCGCGCCGAGCAGGAGGCCGAAATCGCGCAGTGCGACATCGAGATACTGCCCGAGCATCAGCAGGTTCACGATGATGAGCCCGAGCCACGCCGCGACAACGTACGCGGCAAACCGCGGGACGATCGCGACAAGAAGCCCGGCCGCGATCTCGATCACGCCGACGCCCCGCATGAAGAGCTCGGGGGATACGCCGAGAGTCTTGGGAAATACCGGGGCGAGATATTTCGTCCAGTCCACCATCAGGTTCAGGAACTTGTCCGCGCCAAACAAGATCGGCGCGACCGTAAAACCGGACCGAAGGATGACGAAAGCCTGGTATCCAGGATTCGCGACCACCGGCACAACGGCGCGCTCCTCGCGAGCCGTCGCGTGCCGGGTGATTGGTGCATCGTGCCGACGAACAGCCTGCATAAGCCACCTCCTGTTACGGAACGCAGCACAGGCTGTACCGAGATGACGCCGATATACGCACGGACATGACAGCCGTGTTTCGAGTGCGTGAAGGAACGCTCCGCCGGTCCTCTTATCCGAAAGCGAGCTTGATATCGGAGCGATCGTCCTCGACGTCGGGGTTCCGCACCAGGTCGAGGAGGCGCGGGTCGTTGGGCAGAACGATGCCTGTAAAGCCCTCGGCCTCGCGCTGCGCGCGCAACGTCTTCCACTCAGTCCGACCATTCGGCAGCTCTGAGAGCACCCAGCGCTCCGGCGCACCTTCGGCGACGGCAATGCTGACGGTCGGGCCGGTTCGCTCTCCGATGACCAAGCGACCGCGAGAGAGCCGGTCGAGTGTCGTGCGCGTCTCCGCCCGTTCCGTCGCGCCAACGACGACGAGTCGCGCGCGCCATGTCGTAGCCGCGAGCGCGGCGGCGAGGATCCAGGGATCCTGATCGTCGCGCGCGACCACCCAGAGCGAGTCGGCGCCACCCGCTTCGAGGGCGCGAGCGTCAGAGAAGAGCTCGCCCACATCGCCGCCGAGTCGCAGCTCGGCTCCGATCTTCATCACAAGGCGATGCTAGCGACCGCCTTAGCATCGAGCGGTGCCGCGTCCACAGGCTCCGCCGGTCCAGGTCGCTCGCTGGCGCGCCGGCGACTGGCGCGACGAGCGCGATCAGGTCGCTGCTGAGGAGCCACTTCAGCTGTCGCTCGATGGCAAGCCCTTATCGATCGTCATGCGCACTCCGGGGAACGATCTCGAGCTCGCGCTCGGACTGCTCTGGGCCGAGCAGGTCATCCGGTCGCTGGGTGACGTTATCCGCGTGCGCATCAGCGCCGAGGCGCAAGAGAAAGAGCCGCGCGTGGCGGTCTTGAGCGATCTTGTCGAATCGAATCAGGTCGACGTATATCTCCGCCCGAGCGCGGGGCGCCGGCCGGAGCGTTCGTTTCTGTCCAACTCCGCTTGCGGCGTCTGCGGCGCGACGACCGTGGAGTCGCTCGCGCTCGATTTCGCGAGTCTCCCGCCAGGCCTCTCGGTCGACGCCGCCATGCTTCCCGGGCTCTCCGACCGCCTCCGCGAGCAGCAGCGCATCTTCGAGTCCACGGGTGGCCTTCACGCGGCCGGGCTTTTCGACGAACGGGGAGAGCTCGAGCTTCTCCGCGAGGACATCGGCCGGCACAACGCCGTCGACAAGGTCGTCGGCCGGGCTCTGCTCGATGGCCGCCTTCCCCTCGCGCGGTCGGTGCTTGCGGTGAGCGGACGCGCGGGGTACGAGGTGGTTCAGAAGGCGGTCGCGGCAGGAATTCCGGTCCTCGCGGCAGTCGGCGCTCCCTCGAGTCTCGCGGTCGCGACCGCCGAACGCTTCGGGATGACTCTCGTTGGATTCCTTCGCGACGACCGCTTCAACGTGTACACGTCGCCGGAACGCATCAGGAGATAGGGATGGCGGTAGCGCAGGACAAGCTTCACCCGAAAGCCCGCGCGATCGTGGATCAGCTCGCATCGCTTCCACGATTGCCGGCGATGACTCCGGCGGAGGCCCGCGGGCGCCCCGAGCCGCTCGCCGCTGCGCCGGAGGCGGTCGGGAGCGTCACCGCGCGAACGATCCCGGGTCCCGGCGGGCCGATGCCCATCCGGATCTACCGGCCGAAGGACCCGCTACGAGCCGCTCTCGTCTACTTCCACGGCGGAGGCTGGGTCGTCGGGTCGCTCGAAGGAGCCGATGGGACGTGTCGCGCGCTCGCGAACCGGTCGCGCTGTGTCGTGATCTCGATCGGTTACCGGCTCGCGCCTGAGACGAAGTTCCCCGGCCCGGTCGAGGACGCCTACGCCGCGGTCCGCTGGACCGCCGAGAACGCAGCGGATCTGCGGATCGATCCGATGCGGATCGCGGTTGGCGGGTCGAGTGCGGGAGGCAACCTCGCCGCGGTGGCCGCGCTCGTCGCTCGCGATCGTGGTGGTCCGAAGATCGCGTTTCAGCTGCTGAGCGTGCCCGTGACCGAGCTGAGCTCGCGGGCAGGGTCGCACCGTGAGTTCGCGGACGGCTACGGACTGACGTCGGCTGATATGGAGTGGTTCGGACGGCATTACGTGCGCACGGAGGCGGATGCCGACGAGCCCTACGCCTCGGTCTTGCGCGCGGATCTACATGGGCTGCCTCCGGCTTTTGTGATCACCGCCGAATGCGACCCACTTCGAGATGATGGAGAGGCCTACGCCGAGAAGCTGCGCAGCCTCGGGATCCGAGCGAGCTATCAGCGCTACGCCGGGATGTTCCATGGATTCATGAGCTTCCCCGGAGTATTGCCAGAGGCGGCGCAGGCGTTCGACGACGCGGGGGCCGCCCTGCGCGAGGCGCTCAGCTAGGCAAGGTCAAGCGCAGCGGGTGGCACGCGGAAGCGGGTTACTCGCGAGCCGTTGACCGGCCGCGTCGCCCGTGAGCGGTCGAAAGTGGCGGGGAGCGGACCGGTAGGCGAGCGCGCGACCCCGACCCCGGGACAGGACCCGCTGCGCGAGGCCACTAGCCTGGCGCCTCGCGCTCTAGCTCTTCGCGGACCTCCCGGATGAATGAAGCGACGTCATCAGCGTCGGCGCCTTTCGACATTCGCAATCTGTCGGCGGCGATCCCTGCCATGTAGCTTGCGAGTGGCGCGAAGCGACGCTCCTTCGTATGGGCGGCCACTCGCGCTAGCTCGAGGATCTCGGCGGCGACCTTCTCATCGAGCTCCGGCTGTTCGATCTTCGCGCCGCGGCGCTCTGCCGCCTTGCGCAAGCGCTTGCCGAGGGAGTCGAAGAACTCGTTCATCAGGCGAGAAATCTAGCGTCCGCCTTGCGCACGCAAAACTGCCGGAGTAGAACAGTCTCGAGCCCGATGACGGAAATCACTCGTCGTGAGTTCCTGAAGCTCGGAGCCGCCGGCACCGCCGGGATGGCGCTCGTTCCCCTTGCTAACCCGCTCGGTTTCGATGTCGCCGCGGCGAAAAAACGTGCGCTTGACCTTCGCATTTCAGGCGCGAAGGAAGTCCATTCCCTCTGCCCGTATTGCGCCGTGGGCTGCTCTCTCATTGCCTACACCAAAGAAGTCAACGGAAAGACGCAGCTCCTTCAGATCGAGGGTGACCCCGACAGTCCCGTAAACGAGGGCCGCCTCTGCCCGAAGGGCGCGACCGCGATGCAGCTCGCGACGAGCTCCCGCCGGATCTTGAAGCCGCTCTATCGGGCGCCGGGCGGCACCGATTGGCAGGAGAAGGACTGGAACTTCATGCTCGACAAGCTCGCCCAGAACGTCAAAACGGCCCGCGACAACACGTTCGTCGCGCAGGATGCGAACGGCAACGTCGTGAACCGCACCGAAGGTATGGCCTTCGCAGGCGGAGCGGCATTTTCATCGGAGGAGGGGTACTTCGCCACGAAGCTCATGCGGAGCTTGGGCGTCGTACATATCGAACAGCAAGCGCGGGTCTGACACGGTCCAACGGTGGTCAGTTTGGCCGCCTCATTCGGACGGGGAGCGATGACGAACCACTGGCGTGACATCAAGCACGCCGACCTCATCCTCATCAACGGCGCCAACCCGGCCGAGGCGCACCCCGTGGGCTTCCAGTGGTTCGTGAAAGCGAAGCTCGATCCCACCAAGGGCCCCGGTGCGGGCGGC
>Ga0209161_10000546_pt1 | contig 30511 bp, 21 predicted proteins | sample GraSoiAngelo_155_FD_186169 | JGI IMG/M metagenome (GOLD analysis project Ga0209161, IMG submission 186169) | Grasslands soil microbial communities from the Angelo Coastal Reserve, California, USA - 14_1009_13_30cm (SPAdes) (version 2) | ecosystem: Environmental > Terrestrial > Soil > Grasslands... | reverse complement strand
GCCTTCATGGCGTTCACGATGCCGCCGCCGGACAGCGGATTGATCATGTGCGCCGAGTCGCCCGCCACCAGGACGCCGTCGGTGTAGGTCTGTCGGATCGTCGTGTGGGCGATGACGCCGCCCACCGTGCACGCCGTCTTGGCGCCCCGCGGATAGCGACGGGCGATCCAGGCGTCGAGGTATTGTCGCGCGTTGCGGGCGTCGGCCTTCAAGGCGACGAGGCCGAGGCCCACGTTCGCCACCCCCGGGCTCTTGGGGAAGACCCAGGCGTATCCGCCCGGTGCGATGTCGGCGCCGAATTGCAAGTAGATGGCGTCGGGATCGAAGTCGATCCCCTCGACGACGTACTGCGCGCACGACTCCATGTCGCGGGCGGGGACCCGAGTTTCGAGGCCCGCCCAGCGACCGACCATCGCTTCGACCCCGTCCGTCCCGATCACGACGCGCGCCCGGCAGGTCTCGTCGCCCCCGGCGCCGCGCAGCCGTACCCGCCAGCGGCCGTCGGGCTCACACGTCATACCGGCCGCCTCGGTGCTCACGCGGAGCTTGGCCCCGAGCGCCACAGCGCGCTCGGCGAGACAGGCGTCGAACCGGGTACGATCGAGAATCCAACCGACATCGCGCTCGGCGACCTGCACCTCCGTGTCGTCGGGTGCGACGAACACGACGCGCGTGATCTTCCGGGCCACCCAGGGCGCGCCGTCGGGATTCAGGAACTCGCGCAGGCCTGCGTCTCCGACTCCTTCGGCGCAACGGACCGGCGTGCCCACTCGAGCGTCGCGCTCGAGCAACACCACGTCGAGTTCGGGTGCGACACGCTTCGCCTCCCACGCCGCCACCGCGCCCGCCGGGCCCGCACCAATGACCAGTACATCGGTGTCGTAGGTCACGCGGGGACCATCGTGAGCGCGCCGACGGGGCAGGGGGCGATGCATTTGCGGCAGCCGGTGCACGTGCTCCGATCGACGACCAGGTCGGTGAGCGCGAGGTGAATCGCTTCGGGCGGGCAGAGGGGGAGGCACAAACCGCACCGGTCGCACACCTTGAGATCCACCACGGCAATCTCGGGGAACGCCGGCGCCGGTCGCATGGGCGAACGGTAGCCGCCGCCGTCAGGGGCGTCAAGCATCAGCCTTGCTTGAAGTTACGCTTTTCATTAGGTTGATGCGCTCGCGCGCGCCCCCCTAACGACTTTCACTCGACGACCTCGTGCCCCTACGCTGGCCGAAATGGACGCTCGGTGCCTGGAGTCCGGCGAATGAAATCGCCGTCGATTTGGGCACGGCCAACACGCTGATCTACGTGAAGGGCGAGGGGATCGTGCTCAACGAGCCCTCCGTCGTCGCGATCGAGAAGGCGACCGGGAAGATCAAAGGCATCGGGCTCGAGGCCAAGCGCATGCTGGGCCGCACGCCGGACGGCATCCTGGCGGTCCGGCCCCTCAAGGACGGCGTGATCGCCGACTTCGACGTCACGGAAAAGATGCTGCGGTTCTTCCTGAAGACCATCATCGATCGCCACCTGTTCCGCGTAAAGCCCAAGGTGATCGTGTGCGTGCCTTCCGGCATCACCGAGGTCGAAAAGCGTGCCGTGCGGGACTCGGCGCAGTCGGCGGGGGCGAAGGAGGTCTGGATGGTGGCCGAGCCGATGGCCGCCGCGATCGGCGTGGGGCTCCCGGTCGAGACGCCGACGGGCAACATGGTGATCGACATCGGTGGCGGCACGACGGAGATCGCGGTGATCGCCCTGTCGGGGATCGTGTCGGACACGTCGATCCGCACCGGCGGCGACGAGCTGGACCAGGCGATCGTGCAATTCATGCGCAAGAACTACAACCTTCTGATCGGGGAGCCGACCGCCGAGCAGATCAAGATCCAGATCGGATCGGCCGCGCCCGTGGGGGAGGAACGCGAGATGGAGGTGAAGGGCCGGGACCTGGTCTCCGGCATCCCCAAGATCGTGCGGGTGCACTCGAGCGAGATCCGCGAGGCGGTGCAGGAGCCGATTCAGCAGATCGTCGACGCGGTGCGGCGGGCGCTCGAGATCACGCCGCCCGAGCTGGCGTCGGACATCGTGGATCGCGGTATCGTCATGACCGGCGGGGGCGCGCTGATCCGCGGCCTCGACGTGCTGCTGCAGCAGGAGACGGGCCTGCCGATCCACCTCGACGAGGACCCGATGACCTGCGTCGTGCGGGGGACGGGGCGGATCCTCGACGATCCGGAGAAATACCGCAACGTCCTGACGACCTAGGGCGATGGCGCTCGGAGCGGACCGCTACGCCTCGCGGGGCGACACCTTCGCTTTCCTCGGCTGCGTCCTGCTGTCCGTTGCCGCCATGAGCCTGCCCGAACGGATCCGCGATCCGCTCGCGCGCAGCCTGCGGCAGACGGTGCTCGCTCCGTTCCTAGCCCTGCAGCAGCAAACAGAGCTCCTCTCCGCCTCGCTCGCCCGCTACGACGCGGTCGTGGCCCAGCGCGACTCCGCCGCCCTCGCCGCGACCTTCCTCCCCGAGCTGCGGAGCGAGAATACCCGGCTCCGCAGCCTGCTCGGTCTGGGCACACGACTCTCAAGCGGCTACGTGCCGGCCGAAGTGCTGCACGAGCCGGAGCCATCCAGTGCCCTCAGCTTCATCGTGTCCGCCGGGAAGAACCAGGGGGTGAAGCCCTTGTCCGCGGTTGTGAGCCCGGAGGGGCTGGTGGGGATCGTGAGCTCGGTAGACGCGAAGACCAGCGTGGTCGTGAGCTGGGCGCACCCCGAATTCCGCGCCAGCGCGATGGCGGCGGATGGGAGTGTCTACGGTATCGTTGCCCCCCACGGCAGCGAAGGGCCGCGCATCTGGCTGCTCGAGCTGCAGGGCGTGGCCTACCGGCAGCTCGTGCCCACCGGCACGATGATCCTCACGTCGGGTCTCGGAGGCGTGCTGCCGCGCGGCGTTCCGATCGGCACGGTGGTGGGCGTCGCGGGGGAAGCGGAGGGGTGGGAGCGCGCCTACCTGATCCGGCCCGCCGTCCACCCCGCCGCGGTCACGCACGTGATGATTCTCACCGGACCACCGGTCCGCGGGGACCTGCGCGCGTTGTTCGAATCGAGCGGAGAGACGCCGTGAGACGCAGCGACAAGTACCGCTTCTACGTGATTCTCGCGGCGCTCGTGGTGCTGCAGTTTTCCGTCCGGGGCCGGCTGGGGGGCGACCGCGTGGCGCCCGATTTCCTGCTGCTGGCGCTCCTGATTTACACCATCCGGGCGCGACCGGGCCCGAGCGCCGCGGCGGGTTTCCTGGTCGGCCTGCTGCGCGACGCGCTCACGCCGGCGTCGTTCGGGGCAGGGGCCCTCGCGCACACGCTTGTGGGGTATCTCTCCTCCTGGAGCAAGGCGGTGTTCTTCGCGGAGAACCTGTTCGTGAACGGCTGTCTGTTCTTCGCCGGCACCTGGTGTCGCAACCTCGCGGTGGCGCTGGCATCGGGGAAACTCAAGGGAGGGCTGTTGGGCTGGGAGCTGCTCGTCTGGTCCCCGATCCAGAGCCTGACGACGGCCGTGGCGGGCGTCCTCGTGCTGTGGCTGTTCGGGCGACACCTGGCGATCCGGCTGAGCGACGCGTGAGCACCTTCCACCCGCACCTGCTCGAGCGGCGGCTCCGCCTGACGCGGACCGTGGTGTTGGGAGCGTGGGCCGCCCTCGTGCTGGTGTTCTTCCGCACGCAGATCCTCGACCACTCGAAATACCAGCTGCAGTCGGAGACGAACCGGCTGCGACCCATCCCGCTGCCCGCGCCGCGCGGCATCATCACCGATCGCAACGGTAAAATCCTCGCGGAGAATCTGACCGGCTACACCGTGTCGCTGCTTCCGGCGGCGGACGAAGACTCCCTGCGGGCCACCCTGCGGCGCATCGCGTCGATCGTCAAGCTCGACAACACCGCCATCGAGCGGCTGCTGATCCGGTACCGCCGGACACCCTACCTGCCGATCACCGTTCTCCCGAACGCGACCTTCGACGTCGTGTCGGCGCTGGAGGAGCGGCGAGTGATCTTCCCGGGCCTGCTGATCCAGGCGGAGCCGAAGCGGCACTACCCGGACAGCTCGGTGGTTGCCCACCTGGTGGGCTACGTCGGCGAGATCACCGAGACGGAGCGGGCCCAGCGGCGGTTCGCGGCGGTGCGGCTCGGCGGCCTCCTGGGAAAGGGGGGGCTCGAGCGACAGTACGACGACTCGCTCCGGGGCGCGGACGGCGTGCGCTTCGTCGAGGTGAGCGCGCTGGGACGGGTTGTGCGCGAGGGAGGCGCCGCGTCCCGCCTGCCGCCGGTGCCGGGCCGGGCGGTGCACACCACGATCGACCTCGACCTGCAGCGCTACATCGCGCAGATCTTCCCGGCGGGACAACGCGGCGCGGTGCTCGCGCTGAACCCCAATACCGGGGAGATCCTCGCCCTGTACAGCGCGCCGGGCTTCAATCCCAACGCCTTCGTAGGCGGCGTCGACCCGGATTACTGGCGCCGCCTCAACGTGAGCGAGGCACACCCGCTGTTCGACCGCACCATCCAGGCACGGTATCCGCCGGGATCCACCTGGAAGCTGGCCCTGGCGACGATGGCGCTGCGGCGCGGCATCGTCACGCTGCGGTCGCGCATGCCGATCCCTTGTCGCGGCGGCTTCCAATACGGCAACCGGTTCTTCCACTGCTGGTCGGCTCAAGGGCACGGCGACCTGGTCCTCGCCGATGCGATCGCGCAGAGCTGCGATGTGTACTTCTATCAGCTGGGCCTGAAGCTCGGCCTCACGTCGATGCTGGAGGACGCCACGGGCCTGGGGTTCCATTCCCGCACCGGCATCGACCTCCCCGGCGAGATCACCTCCGAATTCCCGGGTGGCACCGACTATTACGACCGCGTCTACGGCCCGCGCCGTTGGACGGCGGCGGTGACGCTCAACCTCGCCATCGGGCAGGGGGAGAATGCCCAGACCCTGGTCAACATGATCCGGTTCTACCAAATGCTCGCGAGCGACGGCCGGGCGCGATCTCCCTATCTCGTGCATCCCGCCCCTGATGCGAACGTGAGCCTGGCGCTGGGGCCCGACCAGCTTGCCGGTTTGCGCCAGGCGATGATCAGCGTGGTAGAGCGCGGCACGGCGCGCGGCGCGGGACGGTTCGGCGGCAGCGTCGCCATCGCCGGGAAGACCGGCACGGCCCAAAACCCGCACGGGCCCGCGCACGGCTGGTTCATCGGGTTTGCGCCCGCCGAGAAGCCGGAGATCGTGGTGGGCGCAATCGTAGAATTCGCGCGCGAGGGCCCCTACGTGGCACCGCTCGTGACCCGCGTGATCGGACACTACCTCGGGGTGGACACGACCCTCGCCTCGAAGATTCGGATCGTGCTCCCAACCGACACCGCCCCGCACGCCACGCAGATCCTCCCCGGCATCCCGGAAGAGGACAGCATGGTCGTGCCCCCCATCCTTCCCCCGAGCATGCCACCGGACAGCGGCAATGCGCCTCCGCCTCACTGAGATCGACCGACCGCTGACCGCGGTAGTGGTCGCCCTCGCCGCGTACGGGCTCGCGACGCTCTACTCCGCGGGGCAAACCGATGTCCCCACCTTCGTCACGACCATCTGGCAAAGGCAGCTGATCTGGCTGGGTGTGGGGTTGGTGGCCGTCGTGTTGATGTTCCGGACCTCGCCCCGGCTGCTCGAATGGGCCACGCCGTACGCCTACGGCATCAGCGTCGTGGTCCTCCTGCTCACACTCGCCACCGGCACCGGGGCGGGCACCGCCGCGAGCGAGCGGTCGTGGATCGCGATCGGGGGGGTCCGCCTGGGCCAGCCGGCCGAGCTGGCCAAGCTCGCCGTGGTGCTCATGCTGGCGCGCTGGCTCGCCGAGCGCCGCGAGGCGCCGGCCACGCTGCGCGAACTCTTGCCTCCCTGCCTCATCGCCGGCGTGCCGACGTTGCTCGTCGCCAAGCAACCGGATCTGGGAAGCGCCATCGTGTTCATTGCGATCCTGTTCGCGATGCTGTATTGGGCCGGCACGAAGCCCTCCCTGCTGGTGCTACTCGGGTCGCCCGTCATCGGCCTGGTGCTCGCCTTCTCGACGGTGGCCTGGGGCGCCTGGATCATTGTCCTGCTCGCCCTGCTGCTTTGGTGGCGGCCGTACGTGTGGGAAGGCCTGGCCGTGATGCTGGGGAACGTCCTGATGGGCGTCGTGGCGGTGCCGTTCTGGGGTCGCCTCGCCCCCTACCAGCAGAACCGCCTGCTGGCGTTCCTGAACCCCGAGGTGGACCCCCGCGCGACCGGTTGGCACGTCATCCAGTCGAAGATCGCCATCGGTTCGGGCGGCCTCCTGGGCCAGGGGTTCACCCACGGCCCGCAGAAGCGACTCGCATTCCTGCCCGCGCAACACACCGATTTCATCTTTCCGGTGGTCGGAGAGGAGCTCGGGTTCGTGGGCGTGATGGTAGCGCTGGTACTCCTCATGGCGCTGATCCTCATTTTGCTGCGGATCGCGCGGCGCGCCACCGATCCCTACTCCAGCCTGTGCGTCTTCGGGGTCGCCGGCCTGCTGTTCACCCACATCATCGAGAACGTGGGGATGACGGTGAATTTGCTGCCGATCACCGGTATCCCACTGCCGTTCTTCTCCTACGGGGGCTCCTTCCTGCTCGCGTGCTCGATCGCGGTGGGCATCTCGCTCCGGGTTGCCTGGGAGTCTCGCCAGTCGGGCTACGCCGAACTCTGACAACGAGTTACGCGGTCGGGGCTGGCGCCGGGAGGAGGCCCCTCCCAAATTGTCGCCTTCAAGTCCCCCACTGTGGTGCGAATGGCCTGGTTCAAAAAAGAGCGTAAGCCGCGCACGTCCGAACGGGTCAAGCTGGAGATTCCAGCCGACGCCTGGGAGAAATGCGACGAGTGCGGGCACATCGACATCAAGGACCGGTTTGTTCGCGCGCTGAATGTGTGCCCCAATTGTGGGCACCATCGCCGCATTTCGGCCCAGGAGTACATCGACCTCCTCGTAGATGAAGGCTCCTGGCACGAACTCGACGCCAGGCTCCGCTCCACCGATCCCCTCCACTTTGAGCACTACCAGCAGCGCCTCGAGACGGCGATCCAAAAGGCGGGCCCCCTCGAGGCCGTGCGTACCGGCTACGGCCGGCTGGACGGCATGCCGCTGGACGTCGCCGTGATGGACTTCAACTTCATGGGAGGCTCCATGGGGTCGGTCGTGGGCGAGAAGATCGCCCGGCTGACCCGGCGGTCGGCCGAGCGACACGTCCCCCTGGTCATCGTATCGGCGTCGGGCGGGGCGCGGATGCAGGAGGGGGTGCTGTCCCTGATGCAGATGGCCAAGAGCTCGGTCGAGATCGCCCGGTTGCGGTCGGCCCGCGTGCCCTTTATCTCGGTCCTCACGAATCCTACGACCGGGGGCGTGTCGGCATCCTACGCCATGCAGGGAGACGTGATCCTGGCGGAGCCGGGCGCGGTGGTCGGGTTCGCCGGGCCGCGGGTCATCAAGCAGACGATCGGCCAGGACCTGCCCCCCGGCTTCCAAACGGCCGAGTTCCTGCTCGAGCATGGGATGATCGACGCAGTGGTGCCGCGCAGCGAGCTGCGGGACACCACCGCCCAGATGCTCCGTCACATGGCCGGCCGGCAACCGGCGGAAGCTGCCGACTGACCCGGTTGTCCTTCGAGGACGCCTGCCGCTTTCTCTTCGCGCGACAAGGAAGCCGCATAAAGTGGAGCCTCGGGCCGACCGAGGGGCTCCTGGACGTACTGGGCCATCCGGAGCGGCACTTTCCCTCGATCCATATCGCGGGCACCAACGGTAAGGGCTCGACCTGCGCGTTCACGGCGGCCGAGTTGCGTGCCCGGGGGCTGAAGGTGGGCGTCTATACCTCGCCGCACCTGGTGTCGGTGCGAGAGCGCGTGGAGGTGGACGGCGTGCCGATCGGCGAGGAAGCCTTCGCCGAATGGACCGCGTTTCTGCGCCCCCACATTGAGCGGCTGGACGCGAGCTTCTTCGAGGCCACCACGGCCATCGCCTTCGCCGACCTCGCGGCGCGAGGGGTGGACATCGCCGTGATCGAAGTCGGCTTAGGCGGGCGGCTCGACTCGACCAACGTGATCACGCCCCTCGTGTCGGTCGTCACCAAGATCGCGCGGGAGCACACCGATTACTTGGGCAACGACCTCGCGTCCATCGCGCGAGAAAAGGCGGGGATCGCGAAGCGCGACGTTCCGTTCGTCACCGGCGAGATGGATCCGGCCGTGCGCCAGGTGCTCGTCGCGGAGGCGGAGCGGCGCGGGGCACGGCCGCTGATCCCCGTGGACGCGCGCGGCGCGCCGACGCGACCGCTCGGCTTGAAGGGACGGCACCAGCACGCGAACGCCTGGGTCGCATTGGGGGCGCTGAACGCCCTCGCGCCACCGTTCGGACCCGTCGGCGACGAGTGGCCGGACAGCTTCGCGCACGCATACGTGCCGGCGCGATTCGACGTGCGCGGCCGGTGGATCTTCGATGTGGCGCACAATCCCGACGGCGCCCGCGTGCTCGCCGACACACTGCGGGAGTACGATCCGCCGCACCCGCGGCGCGCGCTGGTCGGCGTGCTGGGCGACAAGGACTACCTCGGGATGATCGACTGCCTCACACCGGAAGTCGACAGCTTCGTGTTCACTATGCCCGACACCGCACCCGAGCGACGGCGCTGGGACCTCGGCCGGCTGGAGCGGGAGCTCGGGAATCTCGCGGTGGCCCACGAGCTCGAGCCGCAGTTCGAGCGCGCGTTGGAGCGCGTGCAAGACGACGCCGCGACGGTGATCGTCACCGGATCGTTTCACACCGTGGGCGACGCGCTCGCCCGCTTGCCCGGGTTCGCGCCGGTCGGCTAAATTGTTGCGATGCAAGGACAAGCCTTACCAGGCTTCCGTGACTTCTACCCCGACGAACTGGCTCTCCGTAACCACATCTTCGCCACCTGGCGCGAGGTCGCGCGGCGCTACGGATTTCAGGAATACGACGGCCCTCCGCTCGAGCCACTGGAGCTGTATACGGACAAGAGCGGTGAAGAGATCGTGCAACAGCTGTACGCATTCGACGACAAGGGCGGGCGCAAGGTCGCGCTGCGCCCCGAGATGACGCCCACCCTCGCCCGCATGGTGGGGGCGCACGCCCAGGCGCTCAAGAAGCCGATCCGCTGGTTCTCGATCCCGCAGCTGTTCCGCTACGAGCGGCAGCAACGGGGACGGCTGCGGGAGCACTTTCAGCTCAACATGGACATCCTCGGCGAAGCGAGCCCGCTGGCCGACGCGGAGCTGATCGCGGCCGCGATCGACATCATGCGCGCCTTCGGGCTGGGGCCGCGCGACGTGCAGGTCCGGATGTCCGATCGCCGCGTGCTGCGCACCTTGCTGCTCGGGCGCGGCCTGAGCGAGGGGCAGCTCGGCGCGGCGTTCGAGGCGATCGACAAGAGCGAGCGGGTTCCGCGAGAAGGGATCGCGGAGATCCTTTCGAAAGCAGGAATCGGGAAACGGGAAACGGATGCCGTGTTCGAAATCGCGGCGCTGCGTGGGCTCGACGCCGTACTGTCCGCGCTCGGCAAGGTAAAGGGCGGCGAGGAGGCGGGTGAGCCGCTGCGCCAGGCCGTCGGAGCCCTGCAGGCGATGGGGCTCGGGGATTTCGTCGCGGTGGACCTCACGATCGTTCGCGGGCTCGCCTACTACACCGGGATCGTGTTCGAGCAGTTCGACACGGGGAAATCACTGCGGGCGGTGTGCGGCGGCGGCCGCTACGACGGGCTGCTGAAGGCGCTCGGCGGCGTCGATCTTCCCGCCCTGGGCTTCGGCATGGGGGACGTCGTCCTCGGGGAACTCTTGAAGGAGCGCCGCCCGGCCGACCAGGCGTCGACGAAGCTCGACGCCTTTTTGATAGCGGTGAGCGGCGACGACGTAGCGCCGCTGCTGGAGCTCGCGCACCAGCTGCGGGATCTGGGCGTGGCGGTCGAATACGGCCTCCGTCCGGCGGCCATCCGCAAGCAGCTGGAGCTCGCCGCGGCCCGGGGAGCACCGCGGGCAATCATCGTCGGGCCCGACGAGCGGGCGGCCGGCGAGGTGGTGGTGCGGGACTTGAAGGCGGGCACCGAGGAACGGGTGCCCATCGCGAAGCTCGCTCAGGGATCCTTCCACTAATGGCCCAAGCGCAGAAGATCACGCCACGCGCCAAGGACTTCAGCGAGTGGTACAACGACGTCGTCATGCAGGCGGAGCTGGCTGACTACTCGCCGGTGCGCGGCTGCATGGTCATCCGGCCCCATGGCTACCGCCTGTGGGAGCTGATGCAGCAGGCTCTGGACGAGATGTTCAAGGCGACGGGCCACCAGAATGCGTACTTCCCGCTCTTCATCCCGATGAGCTTTCTCGCGAAGGAAGCCGAGCACGTGGAGGGCTTCGCAAAGGAAGTCGCGCTGGTGACGCACACCCGGCTCAAGGCCACCGGCAAAGCGGGCGCGCAGGCGGTGATGCCCGATCCGGAGTCGGCGCTCGAGGAGCCGCTCGTCGTGCGGCCCACCTCCGAGACGATCATCTACGCGATGTTCGCCAAGTGGATCCAGAGCTACCGTGACCTGCCGCTGCTGATGAACCAGTGGTGCAACATCGTGCGGTGGGAGCTCCGGACCCGGCTGTTCCTTCGCACCACGGAGTTCCTGTGGCAGGAGGGGCATACAGCGCACGCCACCGAGGCGGAAGCCGAGGCCGAAGCGCGGCAGATGCTCGGGGTATACCGCAAGTTTCAGGAGCAATGGATGGCGATGCCCGTGCTCACGGGGCGGAAGACCGAGAGCGAGAAGTTCGCCGGCGCGCTGCGCACCTACGCCCTCGAAGCGCTGATGCAGGACAACAAGGCGCTGCAGGCCGGAACGTCGCACAACCTCGGCCAGAACTTCGCGAAGGCGTTCAACGTGCAGTACCAGACCGCGGCGGGCGGCCTCGAATACGTGTGGAACACCTCCTGGGGCGTCTCCACGCGCATGATCGGCGGGTTGGTGATGACGCACGCGGACGACAACGGCCTGGTCTGCCCACCAAAGCTGGCGCCGGTACAGGTGGTGATCGTGCCGATCTGGAAATCCGAGGAGGAGAAAAGTCAGGTGTTAGGGGTTGGGGGCAAGGTGAAGGAAGAGCTCGCGAGAGCCGGCGTCCGTGTGGAGCTCGATGCCCGGGACAGCCTCAAGCCCGGCGCCAAGTATTTCGAGTGGGAGGCCAAGGGTGTGCCGCTGCGGCTCGAAATCGGCCCGCGCGACGTGGCCGCTGGGCAGGTGATGACGGCACGCCGCACCGGCGGCAAGGCGCCCGCCAAGCTGGACGGGCTCGGCGGCGTGGCTCGGAAAACCCTCGACGAGATCCAGGCCGCGTTGTTTCAGGCAGCCAAGGATCGACGCGAAGCGCATTCCATCCGTGGCGTCACCAAGCAGCAGTTCCTCGAGTTCATGAAGGGCGTGGGTGGATTCGCGTACGGCGGCTTCTGTGGCTCGCCCGAGTGCGAGGCCGAGATCAAGCAGCAGACGGGGGCAACCGTGCGGGTGCTCCCCGATCCCGAATTCCGCTCGGCTGAGGCGCCCAAGACGTGTATGTGGTGCGGGAAGCCCAGCGTCGCGGAGGCGGTGTGGGCGCAGGCGTACTAGGGTTCGATCCCGCGCTGCTCCGCTCAATTGCGGAGCGCGTCGGCACTCCCACCTACGTCTACAGCGGCAACCTGATCCGCGCCCAATACCACGCGCTGCAGGACGCGTTGAAGGACGTGCCGCATCGCATCTGCTATTCGGTGAAGGCCAACGGCAACATCGGAGTCCTGAAGGTCCTCAAAGCACTCGGCGCCGGAGCCGACATCGTCTCGGTAGGCGAGCTGCGGCGCGCGCTTGCGGCCGGGTTCGAAGCCAGCTCGATCGTGTTCTCCGGCGTCGGAAAGACCGCCCCGGAGATCGAGGAAGCGATCCGTGCCGGCGTGGGGTTCCTGAACATCGAGTCCTCCGCCGAGCTGGACGCGGTCATCGCGGTCGCGCGCAGGCTCAAGAAGCGCGCGAGCCTCGGCATCCGCGTCAACCCGGATGTCGCCACCGAGACGCACCCGTACACCAAGACCGGCGAGAAGACCGCCAAGTTCGGCGTTCCCTACGACGAGGTCATGAGCGTCGCCCGACGCGTGGCGGCCGAGCCGCTGTTCACCCTGCGCGGGCTCGCGATGCACCTCGGGTCCCAGATCACCGACGTCGAGCCGTATCACCGCGGCACCGTCAAGCTGCTCGAGCTGGTGACGGCGCTTCGAGCCTCGGGGATCGGCACGGTCGAAGCGCTGGATGTGGGCGGGGGACTGGGCGTGCGCTACCACAACGAGAAGGCGCCGAGTCCGCGCGACTTCGCCGACGCAGTGGCGCCGCCGATCAAGCAGGCCGGGCTCGCGCTGCTGTGCGAGCCGGGGCGTTACCTCGTCGCGAACGCCGGCGTACTCGTCACCAAAGTGCTGTACCGCAAGCATGCCGGTGGCAAGGATTTCGTCGTGGTGGACGCGGGGATGACGGACTTCGTGCGGCCCAGCCACTACAATGCCCATCACGAGATCGTCTCCCTCGAGGACGGCAGTCGAGCCGAGGAAGTCGTCAACGTCGTGGGCCCCATCTGTGAGTCCGGTGATTTCCTCGCGCTCGACCGCAAGCTCCCCGCAGTCGAGCCCGGCGAGTACCTGGCGGTGCTCGGCACGGGCGCCTACGGCTTCGTGATGAGCTCGACCTACAACCAGCGACCCCGACCTCCCGAGGTCCTGGTCGAAGGCGATCGCTACTACGTGGCGCGGCAACGCGAGACGCTCGACGACCTGTTGCGTGGGGAAGTGGTCGAGCCCACGACCTGGTACCGGGCGGGTGGTGCATGAACCGGATTCTGATCCTCGACTACGGCTCGCAGTTCACCCAGCTCATCGCGCGCCGGGTGCGCGAGGCGCACGTCTACTGCGAGATCCATCCCGCCGCGCGCGGCACCGACCTCGGTTTCGTCAAACAGTTCGCCCCGAAGGGCATCATTCTGTCCGGTGGCCCCAACTCGGTGTTCGATCCGGGCGCGCCGACGGCCGATCCGAAGCTGCTCGAGCTCGGGACGCCGATCCTCGCGATTTGCTACGGCATGCAGCTCGTGGCCCACCTGGCCGGCGGCAAGGTGACGCCGTCCGCCCAGCGCGAGTACGGCCGGGCCGACGTCACGGTGCGGGACGCGACCGGGCTGTTCGCCGGCTTCGAGCCCCAGGGGTGCATCACGGTGTGGGCCAGCCACGGCGACCGCATCGAAAAGCCACCGCCGCACTTCCGTGTGACGGCGTCGAGCCCGAACGCGCCGGTGGCGGGGTTCCAGCACGAGACCCGGCCGATCTTCGGGGTGCTGTTTCACCCCGAGGTGGCGCACACGCCGCGCGGCGGAGAGATGCTGCACAACTTCCTGTTCGAGATCGCCGGCTGCGCGCCCGATTGGACGCCGGGTCACTTCATTGAGCAGGAGGTGCGGCGGATTCGAGAGCTCGTCGGTCCCAAACAGCGGGCGATCTGCGGCCTCTCGGGCGGCGTGGATTCGGCCGTAGCGGCCGCCCTGGTCCACCGCGCGATCGGCGACCGGCTGACCTGCATCTTCGTAGACCACGGTCTGCTGCGCCTCAACGAGCGCGAGCAGGTAGAGCGGACGTTCCGGGCACACCTCGGCATCGAGTTGCGGCTCGTCCACGCGGGGGCGCGCTTTCTCGAAGTGTTGGCGGGGATCGAAGACCCGGAAGAGAAACGGCGCCGCATCGGCCACACGTTCATCGACGTCTTCGAAGCGTCGGCCGAAGACGTGCCCGGGGACGTCGGATTCCTGGTGCAAGGAACGCTGTATCCCGACGTCATCGAGTCCGCCTCGCCGTTCGGCGGCCCATCGGTCACGATCAAGACGCATCATAACGTGGGGGGCCTGCGAGCGAACCTTCCCTGGAAGCTGATCGAGCCGCTGCGCGAGCTCTTCAAGGACGAAGTGCGCCAAGTCGGCCGGGAGCTCGGCCTGCCGGAGGAGATCGTGGGCCGGCATCCGTTCCCGGGGCCGGGCCTCGCGATCCGTGTGCTGGGGCCCGTCACCGAGGAGCGACTCGATCTGCTGCGTCAGGTGGATGCGATCTACATCGAGGAAATTCGTGCCGCGGGCCTGTACGACCAGATCTGGCAGGCGTTCGCGGTGCTCCTCCCGATCAAGTCAGTGGGCGTGATGGGAGACTTCCGGACGTACGATCACGTGGTCGCGCTGCGGGCCGTGACGAGTCGGGATGGGATGACGGCGGATTGGTATCCGTTTCCGACGGAGGTGCTCGGGAAGATGAGTAGCCGGATCATTAATGAGGTACGAGGAGTCAATCGGGTCGTTTATGATGTGAGTTCCAAGCCGCCCGCGACAATTGAATGGGAGTGAGGCGTTACCGGTTGCCGGATGAGGCGTTGCGGGGAGAGGCGTTGCCGGACAAGGCAGCAATTCGTCGGGTAAGCCCTGTGACCAACCGGGCACAATGGGTCCGGGCCAACCGAAGCTCGCTCAATCTGGTCCCGGAGACATAGCCCAGAGCCTCAGCAAGCTCCAACACGCCTTGGAGCTCGTCTAAGGAACCCTTCGCGATCTCAAGGTACCGTCGGAACTGCCGCGGGCTGGACTGGGTCGCTCCCTCGGCGATGTTGAGGGAGACGCTGTAGGCGGCGCGCCGCCACTGCGCTCCTAGTGCGAACGCCTCATCACGGGGGAGGGTCGAGATGGCGTCACGCGACAAGACCGCGAGCCGCTTCGCCTCTTGCCACGCGACGAGTTTCCTGAAGTCACCCACATAGGGAATATGGGCAGGAACGTCGGTCGGGCATCGTCGTTTTCACGCGGATCTACACCACTATTTCGCGGCGCAGTACCCGGCAACGCATCTTCGGGAACCGGCAACGCCCTTCTGGCCTAGCGGCTCCTAGATATTCTTGTCTTCCAATAGCTTCAAGAATTCCTTCGCCGTCCCCACGACCGCCAGCTTCCCCGGCACGTCCGGCTCCTTCGCGAACTGCGCGATCTTCCCGAGGACAGGCAGATACTGGTTGGAAACCTCCAGGGGCGGGGCCACGATCAGGAAGAAGTAGTGCACCGGCTTGCCGTCGATCGCATTGAAGTCGATGCCATCGAGCTTGCGGCCGAAGGCGACCCGCAGGCGGTTCACGGCCAGCGCGCGACAATGCGGAATCGCGATATTCTGGCCGATCCCCGTCGACCCGAGCGTCTCGCGGCGCTTCAGCATCTTCACGAGGGTCTGCTCGGACTTGTCGTCCAGCTTGAGCAGGCCCACGAGCTCCTTCAAGACATCGTCTTTTGCGGTGCTTTGCAGCTGCAGGTTGATCGCGTCTTCGGCAAAGAACTCACGCAAGCGCACGTCCTAGTCCCTCCGGTCGAAACGGCGGCGAAACGTAATGGCTGGTTGCTCCTCGCGCAACGCGTCATTACGTTGTGTCTCATGCACTTCCCGTACCACACGGGGCACGATTTCCCCCTGTTCCTCGCCCCCATGTCGGGGGTGTCGGAGTCCCCCTTCCGGCTGCTGTGCCGGCGCTTCGGGGCGGACGTCGTCGTGTCGGAATTCATCTCGGCCGTCGGCGTGGCCCGCGGCCTCGAGCACCTGTTCGACGACATGCGGTTCGAGCAGGCGGAGCGCCCCATCGGGATTCAGCTGTATGGCGCGGACGCGACAGTCATGGCCCGTGCCGCCGAGATGGTCACCGAGGCCTGCCGGCCCGACTTCATCGACATCAACTTCGGCTGCCCGGTCAAAAAGGTCGTCAAGAACAACGGCGGATCGGGCTGCCTGAAGGATCTCGATCTGGTCGCGCGCATCATCCGGGCGGTGCGAAGTGCAACGCATCTCCCCGTCACCGTCAAGATCCGGAGCGGCTGGGACGAGGCGCAGCGCGATCCCGTCACCATTGCGCAGCGCTGCCGCGAGGCCGGCGCCGAGGCCCTCACGCTGCACGCCCGCACCCGCACGCAGATGTTCTCCGGTGCGGCGAACTGGGACGAGATCGGCCGCGTCGTCGAGGCCCTCGACATCCCGGTCATCGGGAACGGCGACATCACCGCCGCGGAAGACGTCGTCGCGATGCGGGCCCACACGAACTGCGCCGGGGTCATGATCGCCCGGGGCGCGTTCGGCAATCCCTGGATCTTCACGCAGGCCCGGGACCTCGTCGCCGGCCGGCCCGCGCGGCTCGCCCCCTCTCCCGAGGAGCGGTTCGCCACCGCCCTCGAGCATGCCCGCCTCGCCCTCCGGCTGCAGGGCGACACGCGCAAGACGGCGCTCGAGTTCCGCAAGCACTTCGGCTGGTACACGAAGGGCGTAGCGGGTGCGGCCGGTTTGCGCGAGCGGCTCTTCCAGATCGAGTCGATGCAGCAGGCGGAAGCGATCTTCGCGGCCTATCTCGCCGGGAGCGCCGTGGAGCAGGCGGCGTGAATCTCGAGGACCTGGGGCGCTTCATCGAGCGCCTCCCGTTCGCCTCCATCGATCACCTCCGGCCCGCGACGCAGGGGCATCAGGAGGTGATCTTGTGTCAGGGCAAGACGCCGGAGCAGACGGTCGCGATCGCGGAGCGGCTCGAAGCCGCGGCTGGAAGTTTCCTGGCGACGCGAGCCGAGGTCGCGCATCGCGCGGCGCTCGCGGCACGGTTCCCAGGTGCCGAGGTGAGCGAGCTGGGACGCACCGTCTATCTGCCCCCAACACCTGAGCCGGAGCCGACGGGGCGGGGGACGATTCTCATCGTGACGGCTGGGACGAGCGACCTCCCAGTCGCAGAGGAAGCCGCCGTGACCGCGCGGGCGTTTCGCAATAGCGTCGCGCGGCTCACCGACGTCGGCGTCGCCGGCATCCACCGCATTCTCACACAGACGGACCTGCTGCGCAGCGCCGCGGTGATCATCGTGGTCGCCGGCATGGAAGGCGCACTTCCCAGCGTCGTCGGCGGGCTCGTGCCGGTGCCCGTGATCGCCGTGCCCACGAGCGTGGGCTACGGCGCGTCGTTCGGCGGCGTCGCCGCGTTGCTCGGCATGCTCAACTCCTGTGCGGCGGGCGTGACCGTGGTCAACATCGACAACGGGTTCGGCGCCGCCGCCGCCGCGAGCCGCATCAATCACTCGTGAAGGGGCCCCGCGCGGGCGTCTGGGTCGGGCGCGGCCTCGCCGCGCTCGGCCTGGCGGCCGTGATCCCGGCCGTCCTGAGCGCGAACGTCTGGGCGCTGGTGGCGGCGCTGGGCGGTTTCGTCGCGGCCACGGGCCTGGCGCTGGGACCGCTGGTGCGCGTCTGGCTCGCGGACGAGCCGCTGACTCGGGCCTCCGACTTCGAGCACACCCTGGACCTGCTGCGCCGGGCGCACGGGGCGCGGGCGGGGTGGGCCGTGGGGTTCGACGATCGCGAGGTCGAGGTCCTCGGGAGAGAAGAGGTGGACGGTGCGGCCCGCCAGCGCGGCGCCGCCCTCGTGCAACTCGCCTCGGTGGACGGACGCGCCCACACGGCTCGCGATCCGGCGGGCACCTACGTCGCCGTAGGCGACTTCCCGTTCGGCGCCGGGTTGTTGCTCACGCAATCCGACGCCACGGCCGAGCAGGCGGCGGCGGTCACCGAGGAGCTGCGCCGCATCGTCGCGGGGATGCGGCTGGCACAGCTGCACGAGCCCGACGAGCACCCGGCGCAGCTGGTCTCGAAGCAGCTCGCCGCGATCGCGGGCGGAGCGCAGACGCTCGAGGGAATCGCCAAGGCCGGCGTCGTGTTGGCCCAGCAGTTCACGCAACGCGGGGCGGCGATCGTGCTGCAAGCAATCGGGCCCGCGAGCGGTACGCTCCGGATCGTGGCCGTGTCGACGGCGGCGGACAGCCGGCTCCAGGGGCTCGTGCTGCCCCCCGCCGCGCCGGCGGTCCGGGCGGTCACGTCGGGAGTGCCGGTGGTCTCGCGTGGCGCGGAGGACGTCTTCGGCAGCGCGCTCCCCGACCGCCGGCGCCAGGATCGCGCGGGCACCGCCTATCCGCTGTTCGACGGCCACTTCGTGATCGGAGCACTGGTGGTGATGGGACCCCAGCTCCCGGCGGGCTCACCGGTCGCGGACCACCTGCAGCGTCTTGTCGCGGAGCTGGGATCCCGCCTTCCCGCTGCACGCGCGGTGTTCGAGGCGGAGCAGCGGGCGGTGAGCGACCCGCTCACGGGCCTCCGCAACCGGCGCGAGCTCGAGCGCGCGCTGACCCAGCACGGGAGCAAGGCGCCCCCGATCGCGACGTTGATCTATGCGGACCTCGATCACTTCAAGAAGCTGAACGACACCCTGGGGCACGCCGCCGGCGATTCCGCCCTACGCCACGTGGCGCGCATCCTCGAGGCGGCGGTGCGCGACAAGGACCTGGTGGCGCGGATCGGGGGCGAGGAATTCGCTGTGTGGATGCCCCACACACCCTTGGCATCGGGCCTCGAGGTCGCCGAGCGGATCCGTGCGACGGTCGAGTCCACGACCTGGCGGTGGAGCGGGGAGGCGTATCCCTTGACGATCTCGTGCGGCGTGGCCGCCTACCCCGACACCGTACGCGACCTCGCGAACCTGCAGGGCACCGCCGACGCGGCGCTGTATGCGGCGAAGCAGGGGGGGAGGAATCGCGTGGAGCGGGCTCAGGGAGACGTCACGCGGTACACCGGGTGAATCTCCCACAGGGCCCGCACCGACGAGTTGCAGCGCCCATGCGCCCCGTCGATCTGCTCGCTCCGCCGCCCGCCGCGGCGGTGTTGTCCGTCGAAAAAGGCAGCCCCGCTGATGCCCGCCCGCACCGGCCGCGCCAGGACACCGCCCCGGCGGATCTTCCGGTTGCCGATAAGCGAGTCGAGCTCCGCCCGGGCCCGCGCGTAGCGCGCGCTGTATCTCGGCGCCGGGATCTCGACCACGATGCAGGAATCGGAAGGGCTATCGGCTCGCTCGGTGAGCTCGATGTGCCAATCGCCGTCGTCTTTGAACCTGTCGACCCGCCGCACCCACGCGGTGACGCTGTAGGTCTCGAGCTCGTGGTCCGAGCGGGGAGCACAGCGGTCGCGCGGCCCGAGGCGGGGGGGCGCCCAGGTGGCGAGGATCACCGCGACCGATGTCGGTTGCGGCGCGACGTCCGCGAGCGCCGTGTCCGTCTTCTGCGTCCAGCGGTAGTGCGGCTCCCGGCACGCTTGCGCCCCGAGCGGCGCCGCGGCCGCGAGGCCGGCGAGCCCGAGCGCGACGAGCGCCGGAGCCAGGTCACGCAGTGGCACCGACCAGACCGAGCAGACGTTCCTGCGAGCTTCGCCGATCCCCGCCTGGCGGAGGCGCGCGACGGTGATAGACACCATCGGGATCGAGGTCCCAGGCGGTCGGATCATCCAGCTCGGCGGCGAGGATAGCGTCGAGTCGGCTGCGGCCGCCCGCGTCGCGCACCGGCGTCACCACCTCGACCCGGTGCCGCAGGTTCCGCGGCCGCCAATCGGCGGAGCCGATGTAGTACTCGGCGGCGTCGCCGTTGGCGAACGCGTAGATGCGGGCGTGCTCGAGAAACCGACCGAGCACACTGATGACCCGGATTCGCTCCGACAGTCCCACCACGCCGGGACGCAGCGTACACACGCCCCGCACGACCAGCCCGACGTCCACGCCCGCCTGCGACGCGCGATACAGGGCCGTGATGACCTCGGGATCGGCGAGCCCGTTGAGCTTGGCGCGAATCCACGCGGCGCGGCCCGCCCGCGCGTGTGCCGCTTCCCGATCGATCAGCTCGATCAGGCGGTTCGCGAGATAGGTGGGTGAGACGAGGATTCGCCGGAAGGCGGTCTGGGGCGGCCGCGAGGAGCCCGAGAGCTCGTTGAACAGGTCGTTCAGGTCGGCTCCGAGCTCAGGGTCGGCCGACAGCAGCCCCACATCGGTATAGATGGCCGCCGTCGCGGCGTTGTAGTTCCCGGTTCCGATATGCACGTAGCGACGGATACCGTCCGGCTCGCGGCGCACGATGAGCGCCGTCTTGGCGTGCGTCTTGAGCTCGACCAGGCCGTACACGACCCGGATGCCCACCTCCTCGAGCTTCTTGGCCCACTCGATGTTTCGCTCTTCGTCGAACCGGGCCTTCAGCTCGACAAAGACGAATACTTCTTTGCCGCGTCCAGCCGCGCGCAGCAGCGCTTCGACGATTTCCGAGCGCCCGCCGGCGCGATACAGCGTCAGTTTGATCGCCACGACATCCGGATCGTCCGCCGCTTCGGTCACCAGTCGCTGCACCGTCGCCTCGAACGCATCGTAGGGGTGGTGCACCAGGATATCCCGCTCCGCGAGAATCGCGAAAATCGATCGGCCCGCCTCGATCGGCGCACCGCCACGGTGCGGCGGGTAGTCGAGCTCGGGGAGGGGCAGGCGCGCGAGCTCGCGCACGGCCCCGAGGTCGAGGAGGCCCTCCGCTGCGTACAGATCCCCCGCACCCGGGGGACTGCCCGCGGCTGCTTCCTCGAATTGCAACTCGCGCAGCAACAGCTCTCGGACCGACTCCGGCATCTCGCCGGCAATCTCCACCCGCACGGTCGCGCCGTAGGGCCGGCGTTTCGTTTCTTCCTCGATCACCTGCAGCAGGCTCACGGCGCTGTGCTCGTCGAGCTCGAGGTCGGCACCGCGCGTCACGCGGAACGCGTACGCCTCTTCGACGAATCGTCCCGGGTAGACCTGGCTCAGGTTCGCGCGGATGACGTCCTCCACCGCGACGAAGCCGCTCCCGTCCGCGAGCGTCAGAAAGCGGGGGAGCGTCTCCGGCACCTTCAGGTAGGCAAAGTGCATTGGTCCGCCCGGCGCGTCGCGCACCACGATGGCGAGGGAGAGGCGCAAGTTGGGAATGAGTGGGAAGGGGTGCCCAGGCGCGCGGGTCATGGCCTGCGGCGTGATCAAGGGAAACACTTCCTCCGTGAAGGAGCGGCGCAGGACCTCCTGTTGAGCCGCCGACACGTCCGACCACCGCAGGATCCGGACGCCATGCGCGGCGAGGGCCGGGAGGCACACGTCCCTGAAACAGCGAGCCTGCCGCTCGAGCAGAGCCCGCACCCGGATCGCGATGGCATGGAGCTCCTCCTCCACCGGCCCACCGCTTGCTGCCGCGCGTTTCAGTGTGCCGACGCGCACCATGAAAAACTCGTCCAGGTTCGCGCTCAGGATGGAGAGAAATCGGATCCGGGCAAGGAGCGGGACGCTCGGATCCTCCGCCAGCTCCAGTACCCGGCCATTGAACTCGATCAGGCTCAGGTCGCCGTTCAGGAAGTGCTCTGGCCCGGGGCGGTCGAGGTCGAGGATGGGGGGGCGTAGCGCGAAGTCGGACAGTCGCACCCGGCGCTCGCCCACCTGGCGCGGGGCGGCTTCCCGCTCTGGCTCGCTCGGCCGCCTCCACTCGGCCAGGATGTCCGACCGCGCCGCCAGCGCGAGCGCGGCGAGCGTCCGTGGGTCGCGCAAGGCGGGCGAGCCGGCCGCGGCGAGCAGCTCGTCGAACGGCAGCCACCGGACCCGTCCGGTGTCCCCCGGGTCCCGACCGCCGGCGCCGCGCCGCGCCAGCCACACCTCGAGCACGGGTCTCGTGCTTGCCAAGCCTCCCGGCGCCGTGCCGAGGAACCGTACCTGGCCGTCTGCGCTGCCGAAAAAGGCGCGCAGGATCTCCCGGCATGTGTCCTCGCCGCTACCGCCCCGTACCGGCAGCGTGAGTGACGTCGATTCCGCGAGCATGGCGACGGATCCCTGCTCGACGGCCACCACGGCCACCTCGCGGCCGCCGCGCGCGACCTGCGCCAGGGCGCCGCTTTCGAGATCGCGCAACAGTTTGGCGGCGCGGTCCGCCTTTCCCACGAGCAGCGGCCGGAGCCCGTACTGTTGCTGAAGCGCCTGGGCCAGCCGGTCGAGGCCCGGCCGGCCCCGAGCGAGCTCGCGGACCTTCAGCTCCTCGAACGCCTGCGCCATCTGATGGCTGCGAACCGTCACGACATCGTACACGACGGCGTAGCGGCCTCGGGAAAACCAACCGGCCCGGGTGTACCGCAAGCGCCGCTCGGTTTCGAACTGAATGCGCGGGAGGAGCAGCGCCGGGTCGATCAGGGAGCGGAGGCGGCGCGCCGGGTCCGAGGTGCCCACGAGCGCCTGCACACCTTCGAGCTCGGCGACGTCGGCCTCGTACGTCTGCGGCAACACCAGCGGAACGCCGCCCTCCCACCGACCGACCGTGCGCAGCGTCAGGATGCGCCGATCGTCGACCCGGATCCGGAACCGGCAGCTCACGCCGCGCCGGCGCAGCGTCCAGTCGGCCGAGTCGAAGTAGATGTCGCGCTGAAAGAACGGCTCCACCGGTCCGGAACGGAGGCCCAGGGGGAGCGGGTCCGTTACCATGCGGTTCAAAAGGTCGAGGGTCGGGACCTCGCCCTTCCACTCAGGCGTCATGCCTAGAACGCGAACCCCGCCTTCGCGTACCAGCGTGTGCCCTCGACGCTATGCGCCGCAGCCACGGACACCGTATTGGCGGAGCTCAGGAACGAGAGCCAGAGGCCGCCCCCCGCGGCCGCGTGCCAGCGATCCGAGGTTTGTCCGGACACATAGACCCGTCCCGCGTCCCCGAGGCCAAATATGCCCAGCCGGCCCGGGACCAGGACGAAGAACCTGGCGAGGGACAGCCGCAGCTCGACGTTCCCGAAGACCGCGGCGTCGCCAGCGAAGCGATGCTCGACGAAGCCGCGCACCGTCGAGTCCCCGCCGATATAGGCCGCTTCATAGTACGGGTAGGTCCCCCAGACTTTCCTTCCGGCGACGCGCACGGCGAGCGTCGGCCGCAGCGGGATGCGGGCCATGAGGTACGAGCTCGCCTCGGCATGGCCCTCGCCGAACGGCGACGTGAGGTCCAGCGCTCTGGGGTAGTAGCTCCCACCGAAACCGAAGGTGATCCCCCGGCGCGCGGCGCGCGGCTGATCCCGCGTGTCGACGTGTAAGTCCGCCGCGGCACCGACCTGGCCCACGTCTCCGACGCCGTAGGGGCTCCCGACGTTGAGCTGGCTGGTATGGGTGAACTTGAGCACAGGCCCGACCGAGAGGTCCGCGGACGGCGAGAGGAGAAACTGCAGGGCGGGCGCGACGAGGTATTGCTGCTGCTTCACCTTGTAAAAGTTGCTCGCCCCCGTGTCGCGGGTTTCGTTGCCGAGGCCGTAGAACCGCAGTACGTCGATCCCCGAAGCGCGCAAGCGGAGCCTCACGATGACGGGAGGCACGACGCCGCGGAACTCGCCCGTGAATTCGGCGCGGTAGGTCTGGGCAGCCGTCGCATACCCCGCCCGCACTCTCACATGGGAGTTGTACGGCAGCCGCCGGAAGTCGTACCCGGTCCCGTCGGCGCCCGCTCCGGCAAACACGCCCAAGTCCGGTGAATAACTGACCCACGTCAGGGGCATCCAGCGCGAACCCCAATCGCGCGGCAGACTGAACGTCGACGTGTCGCGCGGCGGCTCGTCATAATGCCGTCGATCCACGGACGTCCCGGGCCCGGTCACGAAACGGTCATTGCCGCGATCGTCGTAGAACTGCGTCCCGCCGACGCGTGACGAGTCTGTCAGCTCGTCGTCGCCCCCGCCGCCGATGACTCGGAGCAACGGCCCCGACCCGCCCGTACCGCGCACAATGAGCCGATCGTCGCCGCCGTGCAGGAAGATACGGATCTCCTGCGTCTCTCGGCCGTCGAATGTGCGGCGGTAGAAGGGTGGTCCCCCCGAACCCGGGGACAGCCGCACCGACGCCCGCCCGCCTGCAAGGCGCTCGACCTCCGCGAGATCCCGCTCATCGGTGCCGTGGATCTCCACGACTTGGGCGAGCAGCGCGTAATAGCGGTCGCTGATTTGCGGCAGGTGATCCCGCCGGCGCCGCAACGCCCGGGTGAGGGCGGCTCCGTTCTTCTGGAGGTACTCGGGGGGCAACCGCCGCACGGCGCCGTCGATCACCGAATCGGTGAGCCGTGCCTGGAGGCTTCGCGCGACCGAGTCCCACACCGGCTTCTCGAGATCCTGGAGGAGCCTTCGGTCGGGGACCTCACCGGCGAGGGTGAGACGCCAGATGCTGGGGTAGTCGTCGCCGAAGCCGACCACCTGGGGCCAGTAGAATCCCGTGAGCCACACCAAGAACCCGTCCAAACGCGCGAACGCCTGGTCACGGTCCCGCGGGATCGGGCGCCAGATATGGACCTGGCCTGAATCGAAGCGCGCCCAGCGCCACTGATCGTGGTGCCGGTCCCAGTCACCAATGAAGACATCCATCAACCGGGCAGCGAGGTAAGCACGGGAGTCGACCCGATGGCGTGGGCTGTGCTCGAGATGCTCGAATAGCTTCTTCGTGCTGGCGAGCTCGACGGCACCCGCGAACGCCACCTCGTTGTCCGGGGGCTCCGTCGGGCGCTCCTCGATCATGCCAAGCAGGAAGCCGGGACGCACGCAGTCGTAGCCCCGCAGGCGCGGGTCGTCCGCCGGCAGCAGCATGATGCGCGGCTCCGCGTGCAGCACGCCAGTGGCGTCGAGCAGCGGTGCGACCACCAGCGGCCCACCGGGATGCGCCGAGCTGATCTGGTCCTGGACCAGGTCCCGGGCAAAGGTCGCCCGCAGCTCGGGCGGCAGCGCCAGTGTGGGATCCTTCTCAATCGAGCGGAACACGTACTGTCGTCCATCCTTGCCCAGGAGGCGCAGCACCTTCGTCTGGCGCCGGCCGCCGCAACCGGTAGGCGTCAGCCCGCCCGCGAAGCGGGACAGGTCCAACACCTCGACCTCGACGGGTGTCCCCCACAGGTCGCGGTAGTGGGCACCCAGGAACAGGCGATGCAGCCACCCCGCGCGGTAGTGCGCTCCCGCCACCACGGTCTGCCGGGTCGGCGGCGCCGCCGGGGCCGCTGTCTGCCCGGCGAGGCCCACCGGCGTGAGCGCCGCCGCGAGCCCGAGACCGAGCCAGCGCCGTAGCACCCCTAGTTGAGCCATAACCCGAACTCCTCCGAAGCGTTTCCTGCGCGATCGACGATGATCACCCCCAGCCGGGCGCGGCCGTCGCGCAGGACCTCCACGCGCATGAATCCGCTGGCGCTACGCGCGAACCGAGTGCTGTCGAGCGCCGTGACGCGGTCGATGTGACCGAACGTACCGGTGCCGCTCACGAGCACATAGCGCGTACTGGTGCCCGCGATCACTTGCAGCGTGTGCTCGTGCCCCGCCGCGTAGATGAGGGGCGGGCTGCCGGCGAACGCGCTGTCGAGCGCGGCCCGCATCCGCCCGTAGGCGCGGCTGGGAATGTCCTGCCTCGATATCCCTTCCGCGCGCGCGATCGGATACACCGAGCCGATGAGGGGCAGGGGAATCCAGAGCCATGGCTTGATGTTCCGCAACGGGAAGATGTGATCTTGCCACCCGAAGTGTCCGCCGTGCACCCCACCACTCGCGGGCGGATGGTGCGCCACCACGACCACGACACGCTGGCCGGCGGTGCGCAATGCCGCGCGGACTGAATCGATCACTGCGCTCTCCGAGCTGGCCGGACACGACGATGTGGGGCCTGCCGGCTTGGGTCCTTCCTGCAGCCACCACTGAGTGTCCAGCGCCACGAGCCGCACGACCTGTCCGACGTCCACGACGGCCGGTCCCGGGCAGCCGCCCGCCGGCAGGAGTGCGAGACCGCCGCCCGCAGCCGCGATGAAGCGCTCCTGGCGACGGATCGCGTCCCAGCCGCCCGGCTGCATGCTGTCCCAGTCGTGGTTGCCAGGGACGAAGAAGCCACGGGCGCCGCTCGCCTGGAGGACCCGCAGCTGCTGTGTGAGCACGCGCTCGGCTTTGGCCCGGCCCGGCGCGGCCGAGTCGGGCATGCCGTCGGGGTAGACATTGTCGCCCAGGAACACGATGACGGCGTGCGGCGCGGAGGCGGCCGCGGCCCGGAGCGCCATGAACACCGGCTCCGAATCGGGCGGCGCGGCCGGCCCGCCCGCGTCGCCAATGAGAAAGAGCGTGGCGTCGATCTGCGCCGGAGGTGCCAGCGGCGCCGTTGCCGGACCGGCGCTGACCGTTGTCGCGTGGCCACATCCCTCGAGCCCGATGCACAGGAATGCCAAGGCGGTGAGCCGCCACGCCGGAGGCTTCACTCTTCCTTACGCTTCTTCAAACCGCGGAGCGAGCGATACTCGACAGCGTCGACGGGTGGCGTGCCGCGCCCCTTGAGGGCGTCGAGCAGGGTGGCGGGCAGGAACTCGTCCCGGAGCCGAATCAGGTACTCGAGCGTCGAGCGGCCCGCCTCCGCCGGCACGATTTCCGCGAGCCGCCACCGACGCGCCTGGCGCTGCAGCAGCTCCTCGATGACGCGTTGCGCGGCTTCCGGCTGCGTCGTGTGAACGAGCAGCACGCCGTTGAACCGATCCTCCTTCTTATCGCCCGATCGCGCCATCACGTAGGCCTGCAAGCGGGCCGCGCGGTCCGCGACCTCCTCGAGCTCGTGGGGCGCAAGGGCCGCGAGCAGATCCGGATCTCCCACGGCCAGCGCGGCCGAGGAGCGCCGACGCGGGCCGAGCAGCCCCTCGGCAGGCGGCAGCGCGGGCGTGCGGCCCTGCTGGTCCGCGTAGATGTTCCCCACGTTCAGCTCCCACAACGCGAGCACGACGACGTTGAACATGAGCGACATCACCGCGGCGACCGTGGGCGAGAAGACGCCCGCGGCGACGCCGACCGCGAGGGCGAGGAAGATGTACACCGCGTCCTTCGTATCCTTGAGGGTATTGCGAAACCGGACCGCCGCCACGATGGCCGCGAGCGTGAACGCGAGGGCCAGGCTGTTCTGGACCAGAATCACCGTGGCGGCGACCGTCATGGGCAGGATGATGACGGTCTGCACGACCGACTGGTCGTACCCCGAGCGCTGCTTGGTCAGCATGTACACCCAGGAGACCGGAAGCACGAGCAGCAGCGCCGTGAGCATCGAGAGGAAGGTGACCAGTGCCCACTGGCCCTGAGACAGGCTTCCAGCGGCCGCCGTCGCCTCCTCGACCAGGCGGTTGCGACTGGCCACGGTCTCGAGGAGGGAGACCTCCCGGAACCGGTCCAACAGCTGAGGGATGCTGGGCACGAACCTGACCAGCAGCCAGACGGCGACGCCGAGCAGCGCATAGTACGCTGCCAGCCGCACGTAGGGGGAGCTCCGCACCGAACCGACTCTGTCCACGAGGAAATTGTAGCGCGCGGGACGGAATCGGCCAGGGGCCCGTCGCGCCGCTCGCCCGGTAGACGAGGGTCCGCTAAGTTGCGCGCATGATTGACGTGCTCGACACCTTGCGCGCGAGCCTGGCGCCCCACTACGACGTCGAACGCGAGATCGGCGCGGGGGGCATGGCCCGGGTCTTCCTGGCGGTGGAGCAGCACCCGCATCGCCGGGTGGCGATCAAAGTGCTCGACCCGGAGGTGTCCACCCGCCTGTTGCGCGAGCGGTTCATTCGCGAAGTGGACCTCTCCTCGAACCTCAGCCATCCCCACATTGTCCCGATCTTTTCGGCTGGTGAGGTCGACGGGCTGTTCTACTACGTCATGCCGTACGTCGAAGGCGAGTCGCTGCGGCATCGGCTGCTGCGGGATCGCCAGCTGCCCCTCGAGACGGCACTCCATATCACGCGTGACGTCGCCGACGCGCTCGCGTTCGCCCATGGCCAGGGAATCATCCACCGCGACATCAAACCCGAGAACATCCTCCTCTCGGGCGAGCACGCGATCGTCGCCGACTTCGGCATCGCGCGCGCGATCAGCGCCGCCGGCAGCCTGACGCTCACCCAGGCGGGCCAACCGATCGGCTCGCCCGGCTACATGAGCCCGGAGCAGGCAATGGCCCTCGGAGACCTCGATGCGCGCACCGACCTCTACAGCCTCGGCTGCGTGCTGTTCGAGATGCTGGCGGGGGAGTCGCCCGCGGCGAGCATGACGGAACGCCGGGTGCACAACTGGACCCGGCTGGAAGCGAGCGCGGCCATGAAGCGAGCCGACGCCGGCGTCGCGCGGGCTGTGAAGCACGCCATCTCCCGGGCCCTCGCACCGCTTCCCGATGACCGGTTTCCCACGGTGACCGAGTTCGCGACGGCGCTGGGGGGATCCCCCCATCGGACGAGCGTGCCGACACGTGGGGTCTTCGCCAGCCGGCGGGGACGGAGAGTCGCCGTGGCGCTGGGAGTCGTGCTCGCAGTGGTGGGCGTCGGCGCGGCCGTCCGGCTGCTACGCAGTAGCGGGTGGCACCTCAATGATCGGCGCGTGGTCGTGGCGGTGATCGAAAACCACACCGGGGACCCCACGCTCGACAACGTGGGTCACATGGCGGCCGATTGGGTGACGCAGGGCCTCGCCCAGACGGGTCTGGTGGAGGTGGTGCCGTCCGTGTCGGTGATGAGCTCCTCCCGCACTCCCGGTGGGCACGGACCAGGCCATCTCGATGCCGTCGGGATTCAGACCCTGGGGCGCGAGACGGGCGCGGGTACGGTGGTCTCGGGAGCGTACTACCGGCAGGCGGACAGCATCCGATTCCAGGTCCAGATCTCCGCCGCGAAGGACGGCACGGTGTTGCGCGCGCTCGACCCGGTGGCGGGGCCGATCTCGCAGCCGCTCACCGCGGTGGAAGCCTTGCGGCAGCGGGTGATGGCGGCGCTCGCGACGCTGTTCGACTCACGCTTGAGCTTGTGGGCCAAGGCCACCGGCCAGCCGCCGACCTTCGCGGCATACCAGGAGTTCATCCAGGGACTGGATCGCATGGTGCAGTTCGACTCGCGTAGCGCCATCCAGCACTTCCGGCGCGCCGCGCAGGAGGACACGACCTTCCGGCTCCCGTTGATCTTCGCGGCGCACGAGCATATGGACCTGGGGGAGTACGCGACGGCGGACTCGATCGCGCACGCGGTGGAGCGCGCTCCGGGTCGCCTCGCTCCCCTCGACCAGCATTACCTCACGTGGGTGCTCGCCCAGAGCCGGGGCGACCGGCAGCGCGCACTCGAGACCGCGCGCGAGATGGCCGCCATCGCGCCGAATTCGGAGACGCTGTGGCTGGTCGCGCAGTGCGCGCTGGCGCTCAATCGCCCCCGCGAAATGGTCGCGGCCCTCACCACGCTGGGGCCCGATCGCGGCCTGTTCCGCGGCTGGTCGGTCTATTGGTTCTATCTGACGTTCGGCCGCCATCTGATCGGCGATCACCGCCGCGAGTTGAAGGAGGCGCTCGAAGGGCGGCGACGCCACCCGGCCGACTTCGCCGTGCTCGCGGCCGAGGTGCGCGCGCTCGCCGCCCTGGGGCGGGTCGCCGACATCAGCGAGCGACTGGTCGAAGCGCCCAGCCTCCCGCCGCAGCCGGGCTGGTCTCCCGCCGACATCGCCATCATGGCGGCGCTCGAGCTGGCGGCGCACGATCACCAGGCGGACGCGCCCGCCGCGGGCATGTGGGCCGTGCGGTGGCTGGAGGGCCGGCCGGCCACGGAGGCGCGCTCCGTGGCCAACCGGTTCCGTCTCGCCCTCGCCTATTACGTGGGGGGCCGACTCGACGACACCCGGCGACTGCTCGAGGGTCTCGCGTCGGAGCGGGCTGCGGGGGTACCGGACTATGCCACGATGCGGTGGATCGCCGTGATCACGGGTGACTCGCCCGATCGAGTGACCATCGAGGGGTTTCTCGGCGTGCTGGCGGCGCGCCAGGAAAGGCGGGCCGACGCGCTGGCCTTGGCCCGGACACTTCAGGCGATGAGCCCCCGCTATCTCTACGGCAGGCACACGATGTGGCGGGCACGGATCCAGGCCGTCCTGGGCGAGCGTGACACCGCCGTAGGGCTAGTACAGGAGGCGTTCGCGCAGGGGTATCCACGCGGCGGGGTGATGCACCTCTTCCCGTCGCTGCGGTCGCTGCGCGACTACCCGCCGTACCAAGAGCTGCTCACGCCCAAGGAGTAGGGTGCCGGTTGCACGTCTTGAGCGATTCTCGGGCGGCTCATCGGGCGGAGTTGGAGCTCGGTCTTTCCTCGCAATGATGGCACGCCTGTCGGTCGCCGCCGCGACCGCGTTCGTGATCGCTGGCTGTGGTACGACCCTGCCAGCACGAGCGCCAGCGCCCGCACCACTGAGCGACGCGGTCGAGCCCCAGGCGGTGCTGCGCGCCATGACCACGGTCGCCGACTGGCAGCTGGCGAACCCATCGGCCCACCAGCCGTACGAGTGGCAGGGGGCGCCATTCTGGGCAGGTCTCTACGAGCTCGCTGTGCGGTCGAGCAGTCGCCAGAAATACCTCGATGCGATCCGCCGGAATGGCGAAAGCGCCCAGTGGCAGCCGGGGCCGCAACCCTTTCTCGCGGACGACCACGCCGTCACCCAGAGCTACTTTCTTCTCTATCGAGTCGAGCATGATCGGCGCGTGATCGAGCCG
>Ga0209161_10000534_pt1 | contig 30943 bp, 29 predicted proteins | sample GraSoiAngelo_155_FD_186169 | JGI IMG/M metagenome (GOLD analysis project Ga0209161, IMG submission 186169) | Grasslands soil microbial communities from the Angelo Coastal Reserve, California, USA - 14_1009_13_30cm (SPAdes) (version 2) | ecosystem: Environmental > Terrestrial > Soil > Grasslands... | reverse complement strand
CGATCTCCGTCCGCATGTAGCCGACTTCGTCGAACTCGGGCGCGGTCCAGTCGGGAACGTCGTCCTTGCGTTTCCGGCGGGCCATTGGGCCGTCGGAAACAGGGGGCCCTTGAAAAACCTTCGCTCATCGGAGGGACGCGGTGTCGGCCTGCATGTGCGCATACATCCGCCGCATCTCGAGGGAGAACTGTCGGATCGTCACGAGCATCGCGCCGACGAGGAGGCCGCCAACGAAGCCCGCGAGGCCGCCGGTGAGGACGCGGGCGATGGGCGTCGACTCATATCGGCCGGACAACTGCGTGAAGCCGTCGATCGCCATCGGGATCAGGCCGAGGGCCAAGACCAAGGCGCCCGCGCGATCGGGGCCGAACTTCCACAGCCGACGGCGGAGGAACTCGGGCAACGCATTCAGCATGACCTGTCCCGTCGACGTGGACGGCCTCGCGAAGATCGCGGCGAGCAGGCCCAAGTTCGCGAAGAGGTACATGGAGGTCATCCGCTGGTCAATCGGCATCTGGTTCCCGTTTAGCAGGAACGACCGATACCAAAGCTGATGGCACTGCGCGTCTCCGACCGTGTAGACGAATCGGGCGTACAGCGGAAACGTCTCCCAGATGTTCTCGTGGTCGACGAGGTTCGCCCCGCCTACCTGGTGAACGAAGGATCCGGGCGCCACCGTGTAGGGGCAGATGAAGAGGGACGCGGTCCAAGCGACGTTCAGCACGAGGACCGCGAACAGGCCGCGGCTCCACGTGAGACGGCCCCAGATGGCAGAGACCACGTCGCCGACGTACGAAGGCTCGCAAAATAAAGCTTTGCCGGTCGCGGTCAGAATGGAGACGAGCGTGCAGGCTACAGGGGCCACATCTAGATACGAAATGTGTTGACTACATCTGATTGGAAGAGGTAAGTAGCGCTCGATCGATGCAGAGGCGATGATGAAGAAACGGGTGATCCAGACCGAAGTCTCACCCGAGGTCTATGAGTTCGTCGCGCGGACCGCGAAAGCCAAGGGCCTGAGCCTTAAGGAAGCAGCGCGCGAAGCCCTACGCGAGTGGGCGACACGCAATGGCGATCTATCGTGGGATCCCTTGTTCGACCCAGGCTGGGGGTTCAAGGGGGGCATGAAGACGGACGCCTCGAAGGTGGATGAGGTCCTCTATGGGCGGAAGAAGAGGCGATGAAGCTCTTCCTGGATTCGGGCGCGTTCATCGCCCGAGCCCTCGCCAGGGATCAGTACCACGCGGTCCTCGGCCTCCAACGGACCCGCACTCGAATCCGGAAGGACCAACGCGACGATCACTTGGCGTACTTCGAAGGGTTTCGGTCGAAAGACGCCTTGCAACCGGATGAGCAGAACACGTACGTTTTGCCTCCGAAGACGGAGCTGCCCGCGGCCCGCTTCGGGTCCACGATCATCCCGCACACCGGATCCTTTTCCATTCTGTCACCTCCTCGGCCCTTGACCGCATCGCTCAGATCCGCGGCTTGAACCGCCGCAGGGTCATCGAATTCATCACGACGGAGACGGAGCTGAAGCCCATCGCGCCGCCCGCGATGATGGGGTTCAGCACGAACCTCAGGCCAAGAATCGCGCCAGTCGCCAAGATCCCCGCCGCTAGAGGAATCAGGGCTGTGTTGTAGAAGAAGGCCCAGAACAGGTTCTGCCGGATCTTCTGCACCGTGCGACGACTCAGCTGGATCGCGGCGACGACATCCCGAAGATCGTCCTTGATGAGCACGATCCCGCCCGCCTCCATCGCGACGTCCGTGCCGCTTCCGAGGGCGATCCCCACATCGGCCTGTGCGAGGGCGGGAGCGTCGTTAATCCCGTCTCCGACCATCGCGACGATCTTGCCCTGCGATTGCAACTCCTTGATCCTCTCCACCTTTTGGCCCGGAAGGACTTCCGCGATCACCCGGTCCACGCCTGCCTGGCGCGCGATCGCCTCGGCGGTGCGCCGGTTGTCTCCCGTCAGCATGAGGACCTCGATGCCCATCGCCTTCAGCGCCCGGACCGCCTCCGCGGCATGGTCCTTCAGCGTGTCGGCGACCGTGATCACACCCGCGAGCTGGCCATCGACCGCGAGGAGCATGGCGGTCTTCCCGTCCGCCTCGAAACGCGAAAGCGCTGCGTCGGCCCCGCCGATTCCGACTCCCGCCATGGCCATCAGGCCGCGGTTACCAAGGAGAATCGGATGGCCGAAGACCTTGGCTCGGATGCCGAGGCCCGGAATGGCTTCGAACGACTCTGGGCCATCGAGAGGAAGGTTCCGCTCGCGCGCCGAACGCACCATCGCGGCCCCCAACGGGTGCTCCGAACCTGACTCAGCCGATGCCGCGATCCGAAGAACCTCGTCCGCTTGATACGCACCCACAGGGACGACGTCCGTCACGGACGGCGTGCCCTTCGTCAGCGTGCCGGTCTTGTCGAAGACGACCGTCGTCAGCTTGTGCGCCTTCTCGAGGTACTCGCCCCCTTTGATCAGGAGGCCGTTCTCCGCCCCCTTCCCGGTGCCCACCATGATCGCCGCCGGAGTCGCGATGCCGAGCGCGCACGGACAGGCAATGATCAGGACCGCGATGAAGAAGACGAGCGACTGCGCGATCGTATCGTGGTAGACGAACTTCCAAACGAGAAAGGTGAGGCTCGCGATCAGGACGACCGCAGGGACGAACACGGACGCCACGCGGTCCGCGAGCCGCTGGATCGGGGCGCGCGCCACCTGGGCGTCCTCGACGAGCTTGATGATCTGATTCAGCGTGGTGTCGGCTCCGACGCGGGTCGCCCGGATCCTGAGGAGGCCGGACTTGTTGATCGTCGCCCCGATCGCCGTGTCCCCGACCCGCTTCTCGACGGGAATCGACTCGCCCGTGATCATCGATTCGTCGATCGCGGAGGAGCCCTCGACGATCGTGCCGTCGACGGGGATCCGTTCGCCGGGGCGGACGACGAGGCGATCGTCGACCTGGACGAGCTCCACCGGGACCTCTTCCTCCGTGCCTTCGCGAATCACATGTGCCGTCCGCGGCGCGAGATCCATGAGCTTGCGGATCGCGTCCCCGGCCCGTCCCTTCGCGAGCTCCTCGAAGTATTTCCCCAAGAGGATGAGGCCGATGATTACGGCGGCTGTGTCGTAGTACGTCCCCTGGTCCGCGAGCGGGACCCCGAGGACCGGGAGGAACGTGACGATCGCGCTGTACGCCCATGCTGCCGTGGTCCCGATCGCAATCAGGACGTCCATGTTCGCGCTGCGGTTCCGGAACGCGTCCCAGGTCCCGTGGTAAAACCGCCATCCGGCGACGAACTGCACGGGCGTCGCCAGGACGAAGAAGGCGAGGTTCACAGGCTCCTCGAGCCCCGAGAGCCACCAACCGACCCCTTGGCCGAACCCGATCACGAACAGGGGAAGGCCGATCCCCAGACTCAGGGCCGTGAGGCGCTTGAGCCGAGCGATTTCCTTCGCCGGCGCGGTGAAGGCTTCCATGCACGTGTGCGAGCAGAAGTAGTATCGTCGTCCGCGGACGAGCGCGGTGAGGTGCGTCCCCTCGTCCACGTACATGCCACAGACCGGATCCGTCGCCATCGTTCCCTCGGGAGATCGTGCAATCGCCCGCAACGGGGCGATGTCTATCTCCTTTGTCGTTTACAAATGAAAAGGCCGCAAATGACGTTGTGCCTTCGGCTCAGCGGTACATGTCGGAGGGGACTGGCTCCGGCGGGACGACGGACCTCGCCTGCTGCTTCAGCTTCGTCAGGTGCTCCTCGAGCATCTTCGCCTGTTCCTGCAACGGCCCGAGGTCGATCGTGATCTCCGGGAGGAGCGTGTCCAACACCTTCACGAGGCCGACCGCGGCCGTCGCGTCCGGCAACGCGAGACGGGCCTCTGCCAGGAGGGCGATCACGTCCACGTCCCGCCATCGTCCCTCGTTCAGGAGGACGCCGGTGACCCCGGAGATCATCCCGGACTCGAGCTGCTGGATCCCGCGCTTCTTCAGTTCCGCGCGGGCGCGGTCCGTGCTGCCGACGCCCCAGACGGTCGGTTCGCCGGTGAGGGGGGCGTCCAGTTCCGCGGGCAGGCCCTCGAGAGGGACGATCTGCCGGCATCCGTGGTCCTTCGCCCATTTCATGAGGGCGTAGGCGACCGGACGATGCGTGCTCATGGGGAGGGGCATCTCGCAGATGAAGATCGCGACCTTCTCCTTCCGGGACGCATAGACGCGGGCGGGGAACTTCGGCTTGCTCCCGTAGATCATCGAGATGGACGGGAAGTCCGGTGACTCGAGCGCCGTGACCTGATCCGTCGGCAACGTGGTGATCAGGTACGTCGCGGTGATCGTGCTCACCAGGCCGACGCTCGGGAACGCCGCGACGACGGTCCCGCCCTTCATGTCGACTTCCTTGATCGTCCGGAGCTCCACGTCGGCCACGACAATCCGCCCTCGGTCCTCGAAGGGGCGTCCGGCTAAGTAGGTTTGTGAATGCGACGCTGCGCGGCTCCTCAGGTTCGGTTCCTCCCTGGGGTCATTCGAACCGGGTTCCGCGTTTTCGAGGATACGCACGCACACGTGAAGTTGCGTTCTTCGAAGGACAACGTCCGATTCGCGGTTATATATATGTGCCGCATCATAATTTTATAAGCCGAGGCCCATCGCGCGGACGAGGCACATACGATGGCGTCCCCGCCTGGCCCCCCGACGTACGGGGGACCGATGTACTACCCGCAGCCGATCGAAGGCATGCTCACCCGCCGGAACGTGTTCGCCCTGAACGCCCTTGGGCTGATCGGGATCTACCTCGGAATCCTGTTCCGACTCGCGACTTCGGACCTGAACGTCCGTGGGCTCGCGCACTTCCTCGTGATCTCGGGCGGCATGCTCGGGGCGCTGGCCAGTTTGGCCGGAGGCCTAGGCTCGAAGCGCACCTCCGACCTCCAGAACATCGGCCTCCTCGTGTGGGCCGGCCTCCTCCTCACGTTTACCTTCACCGCCTTCGTGTGGATCTGAACCGGATCAATCGAGGGCCCGGATCGCCGCGGCGAACTCGGGGGCGACGCTCACCTTTGCGTGTGGCGACTGGATGGTGTCAGTGGCAATCACGTCGTCGCAGGCTTTCAGGTTCCCCTCGGCGTTGTCAACAAAGAGGCCGTGGACGCAGGCGGCGATGACGCGACGGGCTCCCTGAGATCGGAGCTCCTTCGCCGCGGTCGCGATCGTCCCACCCGTCGAGATGACGTCGTCCACAATCGCGACCGATTTCCCTTTCACAGCGAGCTTCTTCGGGGTGATCCGGACGGTGTACGAGTCAATGCGCTCCTTTTGGAGATAGTCCCACGGTGTGGCCGTAATTTGGCTCACCTCTTTCACGAAACGGACCGCGTTGTCATCGGGTGCAAGTAGAAAGTCCATATTGGAGGATTTCAAATGGCGCCCAAGGGCTGGCATGCCCGAGACCTCGTGTGCGGGAATCGGGAACGTCTTCAGGAGCTCGGGGTTGTGAATCGTCATCGTGACCAGCTCGTCGCAATCGACGGCGATGTGCTTCGCGAGAGTCTTCGCGCTGACAGCTTCACCCTCCAGGAACCGCTTGTCTTGACGACCGTAGCCGAAGTACGGGACGATCGCCGTCACGCGCCGGGCACCCGCATCGCGGATGGCGTCGGCCAAAAGAAAGAGCTCGACAATCATGGGATCGGGATAAGTCGTCTGAACGAGGATGACATGCTCACCCGTCACCGAGCCGAGAAGGCGAACGTAGCGCTCGCCGTCGGGAAAGCCGCCCGGGTGCCGCTCGAAGGCGACCTCGACATACCCCGCTGACAGTTCGCTGGCGAGACCCTTCGCGAGGAGGACAGACGTAGAGCCGCCAACGACCTTCATCTGCCGACCTGATACGTCGTATGGAGTGGGCGTATATGAATCGTCCGACTTCTCCCGGCCGCGATAACCGACGGCGAGCGTTCTTATAGGCTGCGCGAAGCTCATCGCCGAAACGAGAACTATGGGGTTCGAGCGATGGTCCGCACTTGCAGGGCAGCATCGGCGGACCATGATCCTCGTGGCGATGTTGACGACTTTCGCGGGCGTGGCACTGCTAATCGACCGCCCGAAGGGGACGGTCCTCGAATGGTTCGCCCTGCCCCTCACGGCAGTCGGGGGAGCAATATTTGCCTGGGCGGTGTGGCCCCGATTCGGTCTGCCCCAGGAGGCGTCGCCGTCTCTCGCAAGCCACTTTCTCCGACACCTGACGTTCCATGGTCGCCTCGTGCGGTTATTCCCCGCGATCGGCGTGGGAATCATCCTCGCGGACTTCATGTACAACCTCCTGCTGTCTGCCACCCCGAGCCTGCAAACAGAGGACATAATCGTCCTGCTGGCGGCCGCGACCCTCCTCGGGTATGGCTTTGTCCCCGCGCGCTTTGCCCGGGAGCGGGAATTCGTTTTACTTTTTTTCATGTGCCTGAACGCCATTCTCGTGGTCCCTCTCCTCGTCGCGCGTGCGTTCTACGCTGACTTCGAGCGATCCGTCGACCTCTATTCGTGGGTCGCGCTGGCGCCGGAGACGAGTGCCGTTCTCAACCTACTCGGCGTGATCAATATGGTCCACCCCGTCGCCGGGTCTACCGCTCCTGGCCTAACGTTCCAGCCGCCGAGCCTCGGAATCCAGGTGACGGTGGTCATTACTACCGCGTGTTCTGGAATTTATTCCTTCGGGATCTTCGCATCCGCGTTCGTGGCGTTCGTCCTGGCTGAATATGACCGTCTGACACGTCGCATCTGGCTCCTGCTGGCGCTGGGGCTGATGAGCTCGTATATCGCGAACGTCTTACGAATGGTTGTCATCGTCCTCGTCGGATACTATGCCGATTCCGGGCAAGCAGATCTCCAGAACATGCTCATCGCGCATTCGTACGCGGGCTGGATCATCTTCCTGGCCTGGATCGCCCTGTTTTGGGGAGCCCTGTTCAAATTCCTGCCCGAGGCTCGGCCCTCGCTCACGCCAGGTGCACAGCTCGGGACTCCCGCCCGGAAAGAGAGCCGATGCGGTATCTGCACTATCCCTTTGAGCCCTTCCTTGCCAGCGACCCGATGCGTGTGCGGAGCATACTATCATCGTGCGTGTTTGGCGTCTCAGGGTCGCTGCCCGACCTGCGGCAACCCGCCGAAATTGGAGTCCGCCGTCGTCCCGGACGGTTCATGAACCTCAGATTCCGAACATCCTTGAGAGTTCACGCCCAACGCCTCGACCCAAATCATCCTTTTCTTGAATTCGTTCCGCAATGACACCAGGGTCGCTAAGTCCAAATACGTGCGCCCAGGGTTCTCCGCCGAACCGTATGAAGGTCACGCTGGTCACGCCCTATTGGGCACCCGTGCGCGGCGGCACCACGACATACGTTCAGGAGCTCGCGGCAGAACTCCGGCGCACGTACGGGCTCGACGTCACTGTGATCGCGCGAGAAGGTCGAGGCGAGGCACGCGTCACCGTCGTCGGCGGCACAGCCTCGCAGTTCATCCGCCGCGCAGCCACGGAACTCGAACGGCTCCGGCCAAACGTGGTCCACGCGCAGGGCCATTGGTACGCCCTCGAGGCAGGAATCCGATACCGGCGGAACCATCCGGGGACGCTCGTCGTGTTCACTCTCCATACGCCATTCCCGCCGCGCTCGTGGTGGAGGCGATACGCACTCAAGTTCGTGCTCTCGAAGGCGGATTTCGTCACGGGCGTAAGCGCGGCAATCCTTGGAACCACGATCCGCGCATTTGGGTTCCGAACGAGGACCCGCGTCACGCATCCCGGCGTTTCGCTTGTTCCCGCGAGCGCCCAATCCGTCGCGGAGTTCTTAAACACCTCTCGCTTGGCGGTTCGCGGGCCCATCGTCGGGTACTTGGGACGGCTCGTCTGGGATGAGAAGGTCCGAGGCGTCGCCCACCTGATCCGTGCGATGAAAATGGTTCGAATGTCCTTCCCTTCCGCGACGCTGGTGGTCGCGGGCGATGGTCCACACAGGACAGCGCTCGAGGAACTCGCCGCCCGAGAGGCCGCCGGATGCGTCGTCTTCCTGGGGGACGTGGAGGACCCCGTGCCTCGGTTCTATGACGCCCTCGACCTCTACGCCCACATCTCCTTCCAAGAGGGTCTGCCGTTGGCGGTCCTCGAGGCGATGGCGTGTGGAAGGCCCGTCGTTGCGTCTGCGGTCGGTGGGATCCCGGAGATTATACGGAGCGGCGAGAACGGCTTCCTGGTCTCCGAAGATCTGCAGGAGTTGTCCTCGCGAATCGTCGAGCTGCTCTCTTCGCCCGACCTCGCGGCCCGACTTGCCGCGAACGCATTGGCCGACGTGGCGGCGCGCTTTACATGGACGCGCGCAACCGAACGGTTTCTCCCGTTGTACGGTGTTCCGTCGCGTCATCGGGTCGCGATTACGGTCGACCTCGAGCGAGACTACCAAGCGCCTGCAAGGAGCTTCCGCGGAGTGGAAGAAGCGATGCCGAAGATTCTTGCGCTTTTCGAGGGACACGGGGTGCGGGCGACTGTCTTCGCCACGTCGGACTTGTGCGACCGGTTCCCGGACGCATTGATGGAGATTAGGAGGCGTGGACACGCCCTCGGGTGCCATGGGGAGAGCCACGACATAGAGTACCTCTCCGCGCAACCGTACGAGTGGCAGCTCGAATCCTTGCGCCGGGCGACGGAGGCGATCGAGCAGAGCGCGGCCATGCGACCTCGCGGCTTTCGCGCCCCGAACTTCAGCGCGAACGGGGATACGATCCGCGCGCTCGAGGAGCTCGGGTACGACTACGATTCCTCCGTGTTGCCGGGCCGCCTCGTTAAGGCGAAGGGGCTCGTGACGCGCGTCGATTTCCGCGTGGCGCCGCGGGACCCGTACCGGCCCTCCCGCGATGACCCCGCGCTCCCGGGGCCCTCGAAGCTCTGGGAACTGCCAGTGGCGGAGAACCCGCTTGCACCGGGCGGCCCGATTGGCCTCGGCTACTTGAACGTGTACGGGGTCGAGAAGGCGCTCGAGGCAATTGCACAGTCTGCCGCGGATCCGTGCGTGTTCTTGGTCCACCCGTGGGAGCTTATAGATCCTGCTCCCGGCCCGATCCCGGAATGGATGAGGACGGGTTGCACATCCGATACGTCGAACCTTGACGCGTTCCTCGCGCGAGTTCGCCTGGAGCACGACCTCACCACGCTCGATGCGGAACTTGCGGGAATCCGGTGACGTCACAGAAACAGGGACGCAGACGCCCTTTGCGTAATGGGCTTCGCCAGCTCCTTCAACGTTTACGTCCATGTCGACTTCCTTCGTCTCTTCGAGGAGGGGGCGAGATTGATCTCGACACCCCCAGGAGCTTTCATTCAGCGTACGCGAGCTTCGCTCCGGCGTGTTCTGCGGATCGAGCTAACCCTGACGATCCCCGCGGTCCGGGGCGGGCTGGGAAAGTTCTATCACGTCTCGTGCTCAGTTTATTAGGATTCGAGCGGTTCGCCTACTTCTACGCATCCCCTGATTCAGAAGGCGCTCGACGGTCGCATGCTCCCACGCGTCCTCCTAGTTTATCGAGTGTCTCCCCCATTCGTCTTGCAAGACCGGGACCTGCTCGCGAAACACACAGAAGTCCTCGAATTCCGTTGGAGCGACCAAAGACACCCCGCACGGGCACTCGCACGGACAATGCTCAAACGTCGAAGAGACTACGACATCATTCTCGTCTGGTTTGGAGACGTGCATGCGTCAGTTTCTGCTCGGGTTGCACGTTGGTTGCGGAAACCGGTCGTGATAATTCTTGGTGGCTACGATGTGAGCGATGTCCACGGATATGGATTCCTCTCGCGACCTGAGAACCTGCGCCGAGCCAAGGCACACTTCAAACGGGCATCCCTTGTGCTGGTGGTTTCGAACGCGCTCCGATCCGAGTTCGTCCGTCGGTTTCCCCGGGAGGCGTGGAAGGTGAGCGTATTACAGACGGGGATAGACACCGTCGTGTTCCAACCGGGAACCCATAAAGAAGCGCAGGTTCTTTCTGTCGCTCCGGTGGACGAATGGCCACGAGCACTCATCAAGGGCTGGGATCGGGTCGTCGAGGTCGCGCGACTCTTGCCCGATATTCCCTTTCTCGTGGTTGGGGCCTCGAAAGAGGTCTCCGAGAGGTTGGCTGGGCCTGCGAACCTTTCTGTGAAGGGGCCGGTGAATCATCCTCAACTTGTCCCCGTATATCAGGAATCCGCCGTTTTCCTGCATCCCTCCAGGTCGGAGGGACTCCCAAATTCGCTTTTGGAAGCAATGTCCTGCGGTTGCGTACCCGTGGCTACGTCCGTTGGCGGGATTCCTGAAGCCGTTGGGAACGCCGGGTTCCTTACTTCCGAGGATCCGAAAGACATCGCAGCGGCGATCCAACATGCCCTCAAGTCGGAATCCTTGGGGACGATGGCAAGGGAACGAGTCAGTGCTTCATTTTCAATTACCCGACGTGAAAAGGGCCTTCTTGCCCTGCTCGCACACTTCGCCAAGTGAGTAAGGACGGATGGCGAGAATTGTGATGAGGATCGCCGGAGGAGACAGCGACGCGGATCAGACGCGGGAGGTTTTACCCGATCTGGCGTATCGCGTCCACACCCGCGATCCGGAACAGAGTACACGTGTAGAGGGGTTTGCTACGTCAAGTGCCTGACCCTCGAAAAGCCGATGGCCGCGCGACAGAGTTCAACGCCGCCCATCAGCGGAGGACAAGCCGGCACAACCTGTCCGGAGCCGTTTGGCGTTGGACGAGGCGAATCGTTGCCGCGGGAACGAATCAAACCCGGGCGATCCTATGAGGAGATACCTGAGGGGCTGCTGGAAAACGAGGTATACACAACGCCTCAATTCGGTAGATTGCGGATGTCCGCGCGAGGTCATACACATGTATTCGAGAGCGTGTCGCGAGAACGGTCAATGACGGGCAGAAGGTTGAAGGACGAAACGCGCATCTGCTGCGCGATTCGAGCCGGAATACCGTGCACGTGCTACAGCTCACGGACACTCTCCCTCCACGGATTGGCGGTATCGAGACCGCGCTCCTCACCTTGTTTCGCCAAATGCCCGACGTCCGCTTCACCGTCCTGACGGCGCAGCTGGACGCGCACGGGGCATGGGGCGACCACGTGCGGGTCCGCCGTCTCGCCCTCCGGGACGCGGTTCTCCGGATGACTCGCTTCCTGCCCCCCTCGCTGCGCCGACACTCTCACCTCCTGGCAATCCCGCCGCACGAATGGCAACGGCGCATGGCCGCATCGTCCCTCCCCGCCGATCTCGTTCACATCCACAGCTTCGCCGCCTTCCGCTATTTTGCAGGCATCGGGGACCGGCATCCCACCCGGCTATTCGCCTTGCTCGTCGACTGGCTACGGTACTTCGACGCGTATCAACACCCCGTCCTGTTCACAGACCACTCCTTGTTTGGGGGGCCGCCCGAACAGTTCCACGCCGTGCGGAACGACTTGCTCCTTGAGCGGCTGCGCTTCGTCGTCTGCGTCGAACGCAGCGGGCAAGCGAACGTACAGGCGTTTGCAGCCGCGCGGGGTCTGCCGATTCGGCTCTGGTGGATCCCTAACCCTATCGACACCGATGCCTTCCGGCCGGGCCCTCTGCGGCCCACGAATCCGCTCGTCCTCGGTTACGCTGGCCGATACGAGAAGGAGGGGACCAAGGACGTATTGCGCCTCGCGCGTGAGGCACCCGCGTGGGTTGCCTTCCGACTCGCATTGGCTGTGAGTGAGAGGGACCGCGCGCAGGCCGAGCAGGATGTCGCGGAAGCCGGGGTTGAGGTTCTGTGGAATGTCCCTTACACCGCGATGCCCGATTTCTATCGACGCTTGCACGTCTTCCTCGACCCCTACACCTTTGGGGCGCCACGCACCGCGCTCGAGGCACTCGCTTGCGGCCGGGTCGTCATCCGCCTGCTGGGTGAGCGAGGAACTCCAGAGTTGCCCGGAGACGTCTCGCCCGCCCTCGATGCACGAGATTCGGCGCACTTCTTTCGAGACTTTGCGCGGTTTCGGGATCCGGAGATTTTGCAGCGGTTCGGGAATCGCGCTCGCGCGCTGGCGGAGGCTGTTTACGCAGCCCCCAAGGTCGCCGCGTCCTATCGAGGCGTCTTCAGGGCCGTGGCGTCTGCGCAAGTTTCTTAGAGACCCCAAATGGGACGTTGTGTCGCAACCCGCGCTTGCGGGGAGATTACTACGCTAGTCGTTCAAGTGGTCGCGGTCGCTTGAGGCGCGTGCCGGGGGGCATCGGTACCTGGAAGAATGCTCCAATCATGCAGACCGGGACGCCGCCTCCACGAGCACCCGCTCCAAAGATGCCGCTGTGCGCGCCCACGAGCACTCCGCGACGGCAAACGCCCGAGCGGCCTGCCCCATCTCTGCGCATTCTGCAGGGCTCGTCAGGAGGCGCGCCAGTGCCTCCGCGAGCGCCTCCGGATTGTCCGGCTCCACGACGCGCCCAGCTCCTGAGCGGACAAGCATGTCGTCGATTCCCGGAATCGCTGAGGCAACCACAGGACGCCCAGCAGCGAGATATTCGTACACTTTGAGGGGCGACACCCCGATGCCTTCGTTTCGACGGCGCGTGAACGGCGCGACGCAAACCGTGGCGGCGCCGATATGGATGGGCACGAGTTCGTGCTGCACGGCGCCAACAAATCGGACGTACGGTTGTATCCCAAGATCCCGGACGAGTGTTTCGAGCGCGGGTCGGAGGACGCCTTCCCCTACAAGGAGGAACCTGGCGTCCGATTGCTCGCGCACAACTCGTGGCGCCGCGCGGAGAAGCACATCGACCCCCTGCCATCCGACGAGGTTCCCAACGAAGACGACCCAATTGGCCCCCGCGAGCCCAAGGTCCCGGCGGGCCTGCGCGGCGTTGATCGGCGCAAAAGTCGCGAGGTCCACACCGTTAGGGATTGTCACAACCTTCTCTGATGGCAGCCCGTACAGTTGCCACGTGTGTGTAGCGAGTCGATCCGTGACGGCGACGACTCGCGCGGCTGCCCGGTACATGCGCTTGCGCACGCGGAACTTGAGCGGCCGTAAGGGTGAGGTGCTAGGCCGGCCTTGCATCGCGGCCTCCTCCTCGACTCCGTTCACCTCGACGACAAACGGGATGCGGGATAGGCGCGACACGGCGAACGCGATCTTCGGCGAAAGCCGCCGCTCGTAAACGACGGCGGCCTGTCCCGCTCGGACAATCGCCCGACACTTACGTACGACGAGCAGATCCGTCCCGATTGCGGTGTGGGAGTGCACGTTACTCCCCAGTCCCGACATTCCATCCTGCGTTGCCGTCACGAGGTCGATCCGATGGCCCCGTTCCGCGAGGAACTTGACCTGCTCGCGCACATGGATTGCATCCCCCCGCGGCACAAGTAGATCGACGTCGAGGGCGAGGAAGAGGACGTTCACCCAGTCACCGGCAGCCCTTTCGGGTTCGACGACTCGGGAAGGGCGGAGGGGCCTTCAACCCTGCGGCCAGAGCTTTCTGCCGACATCACAATTCCAAGTTCTTTGGCGATCCTGAGAGCGAGGATCCAGCTGGCAGCCCCGTTGTACGCTTGCGGCCACGGTCCGAACTCCCGCGGGTCCGGCCGCGTGCCCAAATGGCCGGGCCGGAGGTTCGCTCGGGGACAAACTGAGTGAGGTCACTGGAGTAGCGTGTGGTACACGGCCGCGAGGCGACGCGCCACTTCTGTGGTGTCGTGCAACGCGCGCGCCTTAGCGAATAGCTCGGCCCCGACTGAGGCCCGAAACGACGGGCTTGCAACGAGCGGTTCGAGAGTGTCGACGAGTGTCTCCTCCGTGACCGCCACCACCGGAGCGTCGAGACGCTTGAGGTCCGGTCGGATGCCCGCCAGCGAGGGAAGGCCGAGGGCGAGACACTCGATCGCGAACGTCCCGTACCAGCCCACGCGGAGTTTGTCGACCGCGATATCAGCGTCTTGGTATCGCAAGAGCGCCTCTCCATGCGGAACGCCGGAGACCTCGTCGAGCACGACGTCGTAGCCCTTCCCCTGCAGTCGCCGCACAGCATCGCGAATCGCGGGGGTGCCGAACACGCGGACGTAGGAGGCGTTCGCCAAGTACGCGTGGACTATCCTGACCTGCCGTTTCTCCCGGGGCGGTATCGGGCGTCCGGGGAACTTTCGCGGATTTGGCATCCAGGTTGCCTTTTCTGAGGGTACGTCCGACGGTAGGTACTGCAACAGGTCAGGGGTGGCCACAAGGATCGCATCGGCGCCCCGGGCCTCCTCGACGACACGCCCCAGCCGCAGCTCCTCGCCGTGGAAGTGTTGGACGACGGGCTTGCCCCTGGCATGGGCCCACCGCAGGCACGCGAAAGCGACTCGGCCGGACGTATGCAAATGGAGAAGGTCCGCCTCGTCGAGCAGACTCTTCAGAAGCAGCGTGTATGCGAGGTTTCGCTCCAGCCGCCGAACGCCGGAAGAGATCCAATCCCATGTGAATCGCACGTCCTCCGCGAAATGGAGCCTGTTGTTGTGTGTTTCGAAGACGAGACACTCCGCCGCCCGGAGCTCCGCAAGCCCGTCGCGCAATTCCGCGGCCACGTTTGCGGTGTTACCGATGTGCAAGACCTTTGGTACCGCCATACCGGTTCCCCCGGTCTTTACCGTGCGACGGCGGAATCGTCCCGTATCGATATTCACGTTACTTAAGTTGTCCGACGTCCGTCATGATCGCGCGCGTGATTCCCGTTGGATAGGGTTTTAGGTCTAGCCATGCCGTCCCTATTTCGTGGACGATCCGGAACATCCCTTCTCGATCTCCCTCATTATCGCCACCCGAGGGCGTGTCGCGACTCTCGCACCACGTCTACCCCTATGGACCGGCTCGGGATTCGACGAAGTGATTGTCGTCGACGGCTCGTACGACACTGAGCACCGGCGACAGATCCGCGAACTGTGCGAATCCATCGGGGCCGTTTGGTTACCTGCACCCGTCCGGTTTCGAGATACTCGGTCACTGTCACGCAATCTAGGAGCGCGGCGCGCGAAGGGCACGTGGATCCTGTTCCGAGACGACGACTCCCCGGTCCTTCAGTCGATTGATAAGGGAGCGCTCGGAAAGGCGGCAGCGGGACGCGACTGGCTCGTCAACGCGGACGCCCAGATTATCACGCTCCAGCGCCGGGACGCGTTTCTTGCGTTCGGTGGTTACCCGGAGGATATGGTGCACGCTGAGGATTCGATCATGTCGAACCGTGCGCGGGGTCATGGGGTCGGGGGCAGAGAGCCAGCGTGGTACAAGGGGGTTGTAACGTTCCCACCGCCGCCAGAAGACCCAATAAGCCGTGCGCGCAATGCCTTCTGGTACGGTTATACACTCCTTTTATTCCTGATGCGCACGCCGCTGCGCGATCAAGTCGTTGTCGGCGACGCGCGCCGGTTTGCGCACCAGCTTCGCCGGGCGCCCCGCGAGACCCGCCAGATTGTCTACCTCGTCATTGGCTTATTTGGCCGAGTGATCAGCCCGCTCCACAGCCTCGGCGTCTTGCTCCGCTCGGGAGTGGCCGCATTGCGCCAGGAGCCGTATCACGGGTGGCAAGGAATCCGTTCCGACCCGCCCGCCTGAGGCCGATGGTTTGAACACCAGGTCGCCTATCGGCCCCGACGTGCGGGTCCTCCTGCTCTCCCCCTACGCCTCGCGGTCGTCGGGCGTCGCTTCGTTGGTTAGAGCTCTCGCCGCGCGGCTTCCGGACCGCGGGCATTCCGCCCATTTCGAGGAGGTCCGGGTCGGGGGCATCCCGCCCGGCTTGACGAATGCTATGCTGGCTTGGCGCACCGTACGCGCCGTCTCGCGGCTCCGCCATGACTTCGACGTAGTGCATTGTCAGCAGCTCCACCCCCAGTCGCTGTTCGCTTGCCTCACCGCGCGCGTGCTTGCCAAGGGCTCGGTCTTAACGATCCACGGCCGGTCTCCCCGGCCACCGGGCCTAAAGGGGGTTGCCTTCGACATCGTTGAGCGGTGGTGCTTAAGGGCACCTCAGCGGCTCCTGTGCGTTGCAAAGTCCCTCCAGGTGGAATATGGGCGCGGTGAGGTCGTACCGGGGGGCGTTGCCGTCGCGGACCTTCGGGCTCGTGTGGGGCGAGTGGCTTTGCTGGGCCGAACCGCTGGGTTGAGTCTCCTCTTCGTAGGGCGCGTAACCGTGGACAAAGGCATATTCGTTCTCGTAGAAGCAATGCGGCAAGCCAGGGAGGCGACAAGTACAGAAATCCGTCTTGTCGTCGTCGGCCCTGTAACGGAAGCACTTTGGCCCGAGTTGTCAACACGGCTCAGTGGCCTAGAAGGTGTTATCGAATTCGTGGGCGAACAAGACGGCCCGTGGGCGTTCCTCCGAGACGCGGACGTCTTCATTCTGCCGTCGTTTCACGAAGGGTTGCCGCTCAGTCTGCTCGAGGCGATGGCGGTCGGGCTTCCCGCGATCGCGACTCAGGTTGGCGACATCCCCGACGTCGTCCGACCCGGTGAGACCGGTTGGCTGGTCCCAGCCCGCGACGTCGCAGCACTGGCTCACGCGATTGAGGCCGCGGTCAAGTCGCGCAATACCCTCCCCCAGCTTGGTTCCCGGGGTGCGAACCTGATCGCGTCGCACTACGACCTTGAGCGCGTCGTCGCTGAATACGTGCGGATTTACTCGGAATTGATGCCCGGCCACCCGTAGATGGATCGGAGTGACTCGCGAGGCTCCACCCGTCTCCCCCCTGGGGGACGTAGGGTAGCCGACGCGCAAGTGAATGGAGTGATTACAGACATTGGCTCATCGCCGCGCAGCGATCGTCCCTGCAGGATGGTGTTGCAACTTCTCGGACCCTTACCTACGAGGTTGGCGGCCAATCTGCTACGGAATCCGCTCCTCACCTTCTCGACGTCGCATCCCCAGCAATAGGGCGTGTCTCAGGTCCGCCAGGAAGACCCCTCGAGTGAGAATCTGGAGTGTGGCAACATACACCCCAATGAACACGGAACCCTCCGCGAGGAGTGCAAGAACCGAAGACGGAAAGGCCACGGTCAACCCGACGCCCACCCCGCTTGCTATTACGCCTGCAACAAGACTATACTGGACCGCGCCACGCCAGTCGGAAAGGGACATTCCTGTCGCGCGGTTTGCGTATCGTCCCGCGAGAAGGAGGACGACAATTCCACCTAGTAGCGCGGCGCCACTGGTTCCAGCGAGCCCCAAATAAACGGTCGCCGGCAGAAGCATGAGCACAAGCACTAGAACCTCGACCCAGGTCGTAACGAAAACAGTTCGAGATTTGCCCAGCGCGTAGAGTGCGTCGCCGCAAATTGCAGAGTACCCGATGAGGATGCCCACCGGGGCGAGCAGTTGCATCGGTAGGATAGAAGGTTCCCACTGGCGGCCATAGAACGAGCGAACGAAAACCGAGGCAAAGGTGAGGACGCCAAATGTGAGACAGGCGGCGACATAGCTGAAGTACCGGATGTTTTCAGAGAGGGCCCGCCTCAAGCGATCCTGCGTCCGTGCAACACTTGCCATGACAGGATATCCGACAGGCGAAAGGACTGAGGTCAGGTTGCTCGTAAGGTAAACCCCCCACGAGTAGGCAAAGGAGTAGTATCCAAGAGGTGCAATGCCGAGCACATAGCCGACGATTGCATTGTCGATCGAATGCGCGATGTAGTTCGCAAAACCCGCGAGCATGACAAATTGCCCGAAGCGCATCAGGCTTCGAGCGATGGCGGGATCGAAGGCGAGGCGAGGCCTCCATTTCGGTTCTCTCAAGAGGGACCACGCGACCTGCGAGACACCGCCGATTGCTGTTCCCGTGATCGCCCCGTACAGGAGGCTCCAGTATCCGAACCCGAGGATCGCGAGCCCGACGGCGAGGACCACTCCGACCCATTTCCCGAAATTGTCGGGTATAGAAGCGCGGCCAAACAGCATTGCACGACTCGCAGTCACACGCGGAACCATAGTGAAAGCCTGAAAGAACAAACCGAGAGACAACACGATAATCAGCAGGTTCAGCTCTGGTTGGTCGTATAACCGCGAGGCGATCCATCCGACCCCCAACGAGGAGGCGAACAAGGAAGAAGTTGTGAGCAGCCGGAGAGTGAACGCAGTGTTGGCGGCAGTATCGAACCCTTCACGTTTTGACACGAGGCCCGTTGATAAACCCAAGTCCGCGAACAGCGACAACAAACCCATGAAGAACGTTGCCAGCGCGAAGAGGCCGAAGTCTGAAGGAAGCAGAAACAAAGGGAGGATGAACTGGGCTACGCGGGCTAGTGCCGTCCCAATCACACTCAGAACAATCATTTGAAGGACTCCCCGGGCGGCCTTCGGCCGCAGGCTCCCGGTGGTCGGTTCCACAGTCATGGCAGACTGAGGGCGCGCGATATAAAGGGCGCCATCAGCTTCGCAGAGCGATTCCGAAGGCCCTACAATCGGGGCCTAATAGGCAACTCGGAGTCATGGGTCAGAACGCCTCCTTCAATGGAGACCCAGGTAATCGCGGAAGGAACGAGACAAAGGCGAATTGGACCCCAGTGATCACCGTCGGCGCCCCATCGCTTGGGTCGCGCGTATCCAGTCTGGGGGTTTCCCGTTTCGCATGCGCCATCGGTTGTCGGCCCACAGCCTTTCTCGAACTTCAGAAAGGGTCGCAAACTCTGCGTTCCAGGAACGAGCGCCCTCAAGGAACGTGTCCACAGCCCCGAGCAACCCGCGGTTCATCCGTCCCGGGTGCGCCTGGACAACAAAGACTAGCTCACGTCCGCGGCGAAACCGGCCCAGGGCCCGGAGCCAGTGGTCGGCGATTACCCCACTTTGGTCGCTTGTCAGTCTGGGCCCGTCCGGCGAATCAATGAAGAACCAGTCGTCGAGGTCGAACACGGGGAATTCGACGACACCGGGTGCGACGAGGCGCGGTCGGGGAAGACTGCGCCCGATCACATGGCGTACCCAGATGCGGGGCAAGTGTTGCCATCGAACCGGATGAGCGTACCCCCCGCCGATGAGCGCTCGCAGGTAGCTTCCTGGGTCCCGGAACACACGGCTACTGTCGTACCCCAGACCTGCCTCGGCGAGCGCTGAGTATGTTTCCGAGTTATGGAGCAGGTAGGGCGCCCGAAATCCAGTGGGTCGAAATCCGAGACGATCCTCGAAGGCTGCTGACATCGAGCGGAGTCGACGCACCTGCTCCTGGCGGGGTTCGAGGAATCCCCGATGCACATCCCCGTGCCCCGCGATTTCGTGCCCTGCGTCCGCGAGACGAGCAATCTTGCGCTCGTGGACGTGAAGAGCATCTGCCGTAACCGGGATGGTCATCTTCACCCCGTGGACCGCGAGGACATCGAGCATAGGTCCTAATTCGGATTCCCAATTCTCCTCTCCAGTGTCTATGTCCCCTGTCAGGCAGACCAGAGTCGTGGGATCCTGCCCCCTACGCGCCCTTTTGCGCCACCGCGAGAATTCCGTGCCCGCGGCGGCTCCGGAAACATGTATCGAGTACAGCAAGGGCAAGGCATGGGGGGAAAGCAAGGACTACGAGCGCGGGATCCATCGGCAGAAACGCTTCGTGGATATGCCACGCGAGTCTCCCGAAGATACCATACGTCCGCTCCTGACGGACATTCGCGAATCCCAGGGATTTGAGGAGAGCCTCCAACTCCCCCGGGCGGTACCCAGTTCCGGTCCAAACGCCAGATCGCTGCGAGAATGTATGGAGGACGATGTAGCCTCCATGCTTGACGAGACTTGCTGCCCCGGCAATTAGTGCGTCGTCACCCAACCGGTTTGCAACAACATCGGACAGTACGACCACGTCCTGCTTGTCGAGTCCCCGTGGGTCCCGGAGATCGAGCTGGACGAAGGTGAGGTTGCGGACGCTAGCGCGAGCAAGCAGGGCTCGATTCTTCTCTACGACTGCGTCAAGGTAATCCGCCCCGGTGACGCATGCCTCGGGGTGGTAGCACGCGATAAGGAACGGGTTTATTGCGATGCCGCCGCCCCAACTCATCGCTCCGCTAATCCCGCACCCTACATCGACTAGTGTCCGCCATTTCCAGCGCCGGAGGACGCGGCGGATGTGTAGAGAGCGGAGTCGTCCCCCGAGATTAGCATCGCCGAGGCAATACACGAGGGCGAACCGGGATCGCCACGATCGGACCGTGAGTGGCGATTCGATGGACGCCTCGGTTTCATTCTGGAGCATGATGCCTCGACTGCCGTCTGATAAAAGTTGGCGTACTTCAACACTGTGGACATCGCCTGCTGCAGATTCCCTGTGACCTTTGCTCCCAGGAATACACTCGACCTCGGTTACAAAGAGTATGCGTTCGGGGTCTCGACGCATGGCCTGTCGGCCGGAATCCATCCGGGGAAGACCCTCATGCTGTCACCTCCGCATCGCTGTAGACGGGGAGGACGCGGTCAATTATGATGTTCCCAAGAGAAAAGCCTGCGGCGATGACACGTGAAGGCAAGAGCGACCCTCATTATGGGCACGTCCTAGAGTTCTCCGTGATGGGAGTCGAGGAGCCGGGGGTGTAGAGCCACCAAAGCGTCTCCTTACCGTTGTCGTAGACCACATATCTATTGTCGTGTGCCCACAGACCGAGATCGGAACAGTAGACGTTTTCGTAAGCGAGGAACCTGCCCGGAGCGGTCTTAAGCTCCAACAAGTAAGCGGGCCTGTACCGAAGGTTTAGCGGCTCCGAAATACTCCCTTGCTTCGATTGAAGAATCTGCGCCCAATCCAACTCTGCCTGAATGTCTGGGGCTATCCACAGGGAGTCGCTCTCGAGAGTCAGGTCCTGCAGGGCGATGCGCTTGATCCCAGAATTGAGTTCGTCCGGGGAGTAGAAGCCAAAAATGAGGAGCTCGGGGCTTTGGAATGTGGTGCCCGCGCCGCCGACGGGAAGCACCTGGGCTCCTGAAATTGCCTCAACGCGGATGCCCATCAAACCATCGTTGGCCACGATTGTCCCCGGCGCCCAGAGGCCCTTCACGTAGAGTCCGGAGTTGTAGGTCTCAGAGCTCATTACCGAAGTCCTACTGATCTCGACGTTCAGTACGTAGACCGAGAACCCTGACATGCAGAGGCACAATCCCACGCCGACCGCAAGGGTCTGCAGCCGACGCTGTCGGAAATGAATAATTAGCCGCTCGAGCCCGAGACCACCCAAGAGCGCGAGCAACGGCAGGATATAGAAACCCGTGTATTGTCTCAGGAAGAGGGTCGGGATGAGACCAAGGAAGGCGACCGCCAGGAACGGCTCCGTAATCGTCTTGTTCCGCTGCAGTACGATTACCACCAGGCCGACGAACATCAGAGGGAGCGCCAATCCCGCGCTACGAGCAATACTGACGCCGAGGTTCGCAAGCTGAATCAATGGGCTGTCGCCGGAGGCGAGCTCGCCATAAGTATACTCCTGGAGCACATTCGTGCCCATAATCATCGTTGCCGCAATCAGCGCCACCGAGCCGAGGACGATATGCGGGGTCACCCGGCGGAAGGAGTCGCGCAAAATAATGTGGGGAAAACGAATCCTCAGAATTCGAGTCACTGCGAGGGCGATGACGGCGACGATGAACGCCAGGATGACAATGGCCACGAGGACGACCAGCCGATGCGTGGCTGCCAATAGGACGAGGAATACGGCGAGCAGTAGGAGATTCGCATAGGACCGCCTTCGGTAGTTCGCTAGGAGCAGCCACATGAAAACTGGAAGGAGCGACATGAAAAGACTGCGCGTCGAGGCGGACCACAGGGTAAATTCAAGGAACCGAGGGGCGAGGCCATAGAGCGCTGCAGTCCCGAGCGCAAAAAGATCGCTCTCCCGAAACTCACGCGCCATCAGGAACGAACTCAGAATCCCTATAGGACCCAGGAGGATGGACACAATGAAGATAGATTCTTCGACGTTGATGTTGCCGAGAGCTGAGGTGGAGCTCAGCAGGAAGGGGTCCGCGGACGGATACGAAAGCGGGTACCAGCCGAAGTAGGAGAAGGGGTTCAAAATCCACTTGGCATAACCATCGGAAACGATCGCGACGGAGAGGGTATGTACGAAGAAGGAGTCGACGCCGACCTCGTGAGGGAACTGCGGATAACGCAATAAAAGATTGAACACGGTGATAACGAACAAAAGGGCCAAGGCTGTACGGCGACCGACCCTCACTTAGACAGCCCCTGTCTTTGACCGGCCAGCAATCATAATCAAATGCGCAGCCAAGCTCCGTCTCAATCTGAGGGCGAAAGCAAGGGGGTGCGTTTGGTCGTCCTGCCAATACTCGTCGACCGGCTGGAATCCATGCGCGAGGAGCTTTCGAAGCGCTTTCCAATCGTACCAGCAGATGTGCTCAGCGTTCACTCCAACGCGAAGCCTTGCAAGGCTCTTGAGGTCGTTGTTCAGGGAAAGGGCGTTCGGTGTCACAAAGCACCGGAGTCCACCGGGTTGAAGGTGCTCTCCACCTCTCTCAGGGAAAACACCCGAGTTCCCGAGATGTTCGATGAAGTCCGCGGTAACTATCACGGCGAATTTTCGTCCGAGCTCGAAGGACTGAGCGTCAGGAACAGCGACGTCATAGCCTTGCACCTGACGACGCTCGATTTCACTCGCCGCGGTGTCGATTCCCAACGGCGACCGAGTTGCCTCCGCGAGTCGCGTGTGGGAGCTCGGTTCGAGGTCGACCTTTCCGGGACCCTCTGCGCTCCCGACATCGAGTATATCTCGAGCTTGGACGAGTTCGAGGATTCGCCCGAATTCAGTACCGACCAAAGAGATCGTCCTCTCGCCTCCATCGGTCTCCGGTCTCTCTTCTAAGTCTAGGTATCCCGAGCATTCCACACCTCTTCGTAAACTCCAAGAATGCGTCGCCCGATCTTTCGCCAATCGTAGGAGGCTACGGAAATGGCGATGGAGGACGACTGTCGAATCACCCCATCGCGAACGCGGCGCATGGCAGATTCGAGGCCCTTTACATCCGATACAAGGTAACCCGTCTCTCCGTCGCGAATGAGGTCAGGTAGATCGCCTACCCTTGTCGTAATGACCGGCGTCCCACATGCGAGGGCCTCGAGAGCGACTGTTGGCAGCCCCTCTCGTTCCGAAAACAGGACCAGAGCGTCGGACGCGTTGAGGAGATTCGGAATTTCGAGATGGGCTATGTCGCCGAGAAGTCGTACCGGGAGGTTTCGCGCGGCCATCTCGACGATAGATCGTTGCGTTCCGCTCCCAGCGATTAGTAGTGTCGTGTGGTCGTTGCCGACGGAACGAAAGGCTTGCAAGATTTCCAATACACGTTTCTCAGGCTCGAGTCGCCCTGCGTAGAGGAACGTGGTACCCTCAATCCCGAACCTACGTTTCGCCACGGTTCGGTCCATCGGGTGGAATGACTTTCCATCGACTGCGTTGGGGATTACGCGCAAGCGATCTCTCAACCAAGGATAGCGGTGTTGGTACTCCTCTCTCGTCCCTGTGTCGATGGCGATGACCCGAGCCGTACCCAGTAAAGCGATTCGCTCGACCTCACGGTACAAGGCCCCGACAAGCCAGCCTCTCCGCTCTGCTACTGCCCGACCAGGACTCCCGTGGAGCGTGCAAATCCGCGCCAGACCCTGACGGGCCACGGCAAACGGAATCAATGTCTCCGGCCGTTGCGCGTGCACAATTGTGTCTTTGGGGACAGGGAGGGCTCTCACGCAGGCGTAGAGGCCAGATTGAAACGACCAGTTCGACACTCGTCGTCGAATCGGAAACTCGTACCGATTTTCGCCAGTCCAGCCACCCGATCCCGCAGTGACGAGGAGATGCGGGATCCCCTCCGAAGCTACGAATGCCTCGAGCCCCTCGGCGTACGCGCGAGTCCCACCCGGGCGCGCCGTCGTCGCATCGAACTCCGCCACAATTGTCACGTGCATACGGATCCTGCTTCCTGCCGAGAGGAAGTGCACAACCGCGCGCGTCGGTAAGCATCGAGAAGCCGGTTTGACACCTCAGACCACCGCCACGTCTGATACCGGTGTTCGAGTCTAGACCGAAGCATGGCATTCTCTCCGTGTAGAGCATTCGCTATCGCCGAGGCCAACTCATCTGGGCGCCCCGGTTGATAGTAAAACGCGTTCTCTCCAACAAAGGACTCTATTGCAGGGAGCCGCGGCACAACAAGCGGCTTGCCAAGCATCGCGTATTCGAACAACCGGTTTGGAAGGCCGAGCCGCGTAATGGGGTTGTCGACGAACGTCACGACGCCGACTTCGGAAAGCGAGAGTAGGCTGAGCGCTTCCGAATGTGGGACGAACCCACCGAGAACGACTCGATCTCCCAGGCCGAGCTGGTTTGTGAGGGCCCGAAGGTCCGCGAGGTACTTCCTTTCGCCCCGTCCTAGGAGGAGGAGATCGACGGACCCTGCCAGGGGAGGCAGCGCGAGGCTCCGAATGAGGGTCTCGAGGTCTCGCTCCGCGTTAAGACCCCCGGCGATGACGATCGAATGGGCCCCCCTGAGCCCGAATCGCTGGGCGAGAATGAGCCGATTGACTGGACTAATAGCTAGCTCGTCCGGCGTGTTCGGGAGGACAGTAATCTTGTTTGACGGAATCCGTCTGCTTACAAGGAGATCCCGGATCGTCTCATTCACGACGAAGATTTCGTCCGCGAAAGCGGAACTCACGCGCTCAAGGGCGCGGGCAAGCCGCACGAGAAATGCATCGCGATCTAGCTGAAACCTTGCGGCCAGTACTTCCGGCATCGCCTCGTGGAGGTCCAATATCACGCGGACGCCAAATGCGCGGGGGAGCGCAGATGCAAACACGAGGAAGTCCGGAAGCGAGTGAATATGGACTAGGTGGTACCTCCTCCGAATCTCGGCACTAGCCACTGCGGCCGTCGCCAAGAGGAAGAACGCCGCGTACTGCCATGTGTATCGGAGACGGCTCCCACGCCGCGACTCAAGAGGGATTCGCCTCACGTGAATGCCATCGATCTCTTCGCGGGGTCGCTGTCCATCGGCCCTGAGGCAAATCACGTCAACCTCAACGCCTGCCCGCTGGACGGTTCGAGCCTCCCGCGACACGCGAGGATCATCCGGGTAGTGAGAATAGACGACCATGCAGACCCGGAGTCCCGTAACCGCTTCCTGTCGAGCGGCCTTAGAATCCGAACCCTTCATGGTAAACCTACAGAAACGATAATATGATCGCGGCAATTGCAGCGAGCGAGTACAGGCCCAACAAGGTTCGGACGAGTTGCTGCTCTGTCATCGGCTTCCTGGAGAGGAGGAGGTACGCGAGCGTGTATCGCTCTGCACCCTTCGGAGGTTCGAGGTTCCCATCTTCGCGGATGATAGGATGATGGCATGCATGTCGTCGGTCGGGGACGCATTGAATCTGGGAATAGTAAAACGTCGCGAACCCCTCGTAGAAGGCTGGGAGGATTGCGATTATCCCATACAACTCAATGTGACCAAGGATAATTCCCGCCGCAAGAGCGGCACCCATGCCGAGGGTCCCGATATCTCCGATGAAGACTTTCGCCGGATATCGGTTGAACGCATACAACCCGATTGCCGCTCCGACCAAGGCTGCCATGATGATGACCGAGTGCTCTGGCGAGCCACGGACGAGCAGAATCACGAGCATAGCGGTCGAGATGATTGCGATCTGTCCGCTCTCGAGCCCGTTGTAGCCTGCGCTCATGTTCATTGCGTTTGCGACTCCCGTGACTCCGGCAGGAACGAGAAGCAGCCAGTACACGAAGTACCACGTCCCAATGAGCGCGATTGAATGCCCCAAGGGGAACGGGACCTCCGTGCCAAGATGTACCAGCATCAATGGCAGCGCCGCGAATCCGACGCCAACAATTTTCACTCGCTGGGGAATGTTCGAGATATCGTCAATGAGGCCAACCATTGCCGCGATGAAGAACACGCTAATCGCTGCGAGGTAGGGTGGTTCGGCGATGTCCCCGACGATCTTCTGGACCCCGACGATGATGCTCAAAGAGATCGTGAAGCCGAACAGAGCCGCGATTCCGCCAAGTTCCGGAACTTCGTGTTTTGTGGATTTGTTGACATCCCTTCCAACCATTCCACCCTCGCGCATTTTTCGGAGGAGGCCGGGGATTGCGATTACGACGATTGCGAGGGAAAAGCTGAACGTGGTCGCTGCTGCGAGGAGGAGGGTTCCGTCCATCGCCCCTGCTGGAGAGAACAACGAATTGACCGACATTCGGAAGCGAGAAGCCCGTCCCCCGAGCTAAAAGGACTACGGCCCTGTTCTCAGAACCGAAAACTGCCTGGAACCTTCAGCGGCCCAGGTTTAGTTTGCGGCCGACTGGATGTTTGCAAGCAAAGCGTTCCTGCTGAATCACTTGCGATAACCACACAGAAACCGCCTTAAAAGGGCCGTCATGTGGATCCCGTGGGACTCGTCAGGCACACTATCGACTTCCCTGGATGGAGAATTGGACAATGGCATCCGCAGGAGAATCCGATTTGAGCCTCTTAGCTAGCCCCAGGAAAACGAACGTGAGTGGACTCCTTATGGAGCGCGGAGCGGGGCCGATTCTTCTCATGAGCGGATCTGCGTACGCCGCTGCATACGTGGTCGGAGGAGTAATCGGACTTTCGCCTTGGGGAGCATTGCTCGCGATTGGGGGCACAGTCCTCGTCCTCCTCGGACTCAAGCTCGTGGCGGCCAGAACCTCGTAACCGTGGTCAAGCTAGGCGGCACCATCGATTCCGCGTTCGGACGGGCAATCCTTTTCGGGGGGTCCGCATTCTCTGGGCTCGCTAAAGTTTCGAGGCGGCCGATGGCCTCTCAGATCCACTCAACAGCGGAGGTTTCCGACAAAGCGACACTTGGCGATGGAACGATTGTTTGGCATGGAGTTCAGATCCGGGAGGGAGCACGCCTAGGGCGATTTTGCAGAATCGGCAAAGACGCCTATATCGATGCCGATGTGGTACTCGGGGATCGATGCAAGGTCCAAAACTTCGCAACGATCTACAAGGGAGTGACCATCGGCAATCGAGTTTTCATCGGCCCTCATGTTTGTTTCACAAACGATCTCTATCCCAGAGCCGATTCGTCGGACTGGGACGTCACTCCTACGATAGTGGAGGATGGCGCTTCTATCGGCGCAAATGCCACCATCCTCTGTGGCATCAGAATCGGTCGAAGAGCCATGGTTGCTGCAGGTGCGGTCGTGACGAAGGACGTGCTCCCCCATTCGCTCGTTGCCGGTGTCCCCGCGAGGGCTGTCGGCTGGGTCTGCGAGTGCGGCCGGCCCCTCGACGCCAAGATGCGTTGCGCTCACGATGGAAAGGCGTTTCCCGAGCTCCGTCCCAAGAGAACGGCCGGTTCCCGTTCTCGCAAGCGAGCGACGAACTTTCATTAGCCCGTGTCCGTTCGCGCAGCGATGATCCCCATCGCGCGGCCGATCCTCGGCGAGGAGGAGCTCGCCGCCGTCAAGGAAGTCCTCGCATCGGGGATGCTCGCCCAAGGTCCGAAGGTGAAGGCGTTCGAGGCCGCGTTCGCGCGGGACCTGGGCCGGAAGCACGGAATCGCGGTCGCCAACGGCACGGCCGCCTTGCACATCGCCCTCCTCGCCCACGCGATCGGAAACGGAGCCGAAGTCATCGTCCCTCCGCTCACATTCTTCGCGACTGCGTCAACCGTCCTCCTCTGCGGAGCCAAGCCGGCCTTCGTCGACGTGGACGGTAGCCTGTACAACCTGGATCCCGCCAAAATAGCGACCTCGATCAACCGCAAAACCTCAACCATCATGCCGGTCCACCTCTACGGCCAAACGACGGACATGGAACCGATCGTCGACTCGGCGAAGGAAAACGGCATCCCAGTCATCGAGGACGCGGCCCAGGCCCACGGCGCCGAATACCACGGGAAGAAGGCGGGCAACCTCGGCGACACGGCGTGCTTCTCCTTCTACGCGACGAAGAACATGACGACGGGCGAAGGCGGCATGATCGTCACGGACCATGATGAGATCGCGGAGAAGGCCCGCCTCCTTCGGGACCACGGCCAGGCCTCAAAGTACCAGCACGTCCTCGTCGGCTACAATTACCGCATGACGGAGATCGCCGCGGCCATCGGGCTCGTGCAACTGAAGAAGCTCGACGGCTGGGTCAAGCAGCGCCGTGCGAACGCGGCCGCCTTGACGAAGGGCCTCGAAGGGATTGAAGGTCTCGTCCCGCCCTCGGAAGGGAACTGGATGGTCCACTCGTACTACCAGTACATCGTTCGACGCGAGGACTCATTCCCGATCTCCCGCGACGAGATCGTCCGGCTCCTCACCGAGGACGGAATCGGTTCCCGGCCCTCCTATCCGATGCCCCTGTACCAACAGAAGGCGCTACGAGACCTCCGGATCCGAGGACGCTGCCCCGTGGCCGAAGACGTCGTCCCGCGACTCTTCGAGCTCCCTGTGCATCCGGGGGTCGGCCCCGCGGAGATCGAGCGGATCCTCTCTGCGGTCGAACGGATTGCGAGGCCCGCGTAGGCGAAGAGGCAAAGGGAGAAATCGGCAGGGCCACATGGGCACGCCTATGGCGGACGCCCGCGAGGCCTTTGCAAGAGCGCTTCACGAAGGCCACGAGAGGGAACATGATCAACGGTGGCAGGACGCCGTTGACACTTACTCACGACTCCTCTCCTCTCTTCGTCCAACCAAGGATCGGGAATCCCGCGCGATGCGCGCGATCGCCCTCATGCGATCCGGCAACGCGCTCATGGAGCTAAGGCGGTGGGCCGATGCGCGCGCGGCGCTCGACGAGGCGTTGCACGAGGCGAAAGGCAGCGGCGATCCCACCATCGTCGCCCAGGCCCTCCTCGCCGCCGGCGTGTTCGCGGCGAACCAGGACGACCGCGAGCGGGGCGAGGCCTTCCTCCTCGACGCCCTCGAGCGCTTCCATCGGAAGGACGACCGCGCCTCCCTCCAAGGCCGCGGCTGGGCGTTCCTGAACCTCGCGACCCTCTACGGTAAGACGGGCCGGCTCGACCTGGCCTTCGTCACCTTCACGAAGGCCCAGGACGTCCTCGGAGCCGCCGAGGACTGGGCCGGCGTCGCCGCCGCGTGGGAGGCCCAGGCCCAGTTGCGCCGCGCGATCCACGACGAGGACCGATGGCGCGAGGACCTTGCAGAGGCGATCGTCTTCTACGACCGCGAGGGAATGAAGGCGAAGGCCGACCGCCTGCGGACGCTGCTCGGCAAGAAACGCGTGTGACCTCGGCCTTCCATCCAACCCTTCAAGTGCCGCGGGCGACTCTCGCCGACGATCTCATGGCGCTCACAATCGACGTGCAACAGCTCTGGAAATCGTACGAAGGGAAGCCAGCCCTCCAGGGACTCTTCCTGGACGCCCACGCCGGCGAGATCGTCGGCCTGATCGGACCCAACGGCGCGGGCAAAACGACGACCCTGAAGATCCTGGTCGGCCTGCTGCGGCCCGACTATGGCGTCGTCCGTGTGAAGGACCACGACGTGCTCGCAGACCCGGTCAGTTACAAAGCCGACATTGGCTACATGCCCGAGGCGCCGACGCTCCCGGAATACCTGACCCCGAGCGAGTTCCTCGGCTACGTCGGCCGCATCCGCAACCTGCCCAAGGAACGCCTTGCGGTCCGCACACGGGAGCTCCTCACTATACTGGACCTGGTCCCGAAAGCCGACGAGACGATCGCCTCCCTGTCGAAGGGGATGAAAGCGAAGCTCGCCTTCGCGGCCGCGATCATCCACGAGCCGTCGATCCTGATCCTCGACGAGCCGCTGATCGGCATCGATCCGGCGGGGCAGCACTTGCTCAAGGAGCGCCTGACGGGGATCGCCCGCTCCGGTGGGACGGTCCTCGTCTCGACCCACCAGCTCGACACGGCGGAGCGGCTCTGCGACCGCGTCGCGATCGTGAACCACGGCCGGAACGTCGCGACGGGCAGCCTCGAGTCGTTGCGCGCATCCGTCGACACCGGGGAGCACGCGAGCCTCGAAGAGATCTTCCTGCGGCTCACGCAGGAGGCGACCGCGCCCGAGGCCGAGGCCCCGCGGCGGCGCGGCTTGTTCCGCCGGGGCTAGCCATGGGACGCTCCCTCGCCCTCTTCACCTACAAGATGCGGTTCTTCTTCGGACCGGCCCTGCGCGGCCGTTTCGGACCCCTCGCCTACCTCGCTCTGATCCTGATCTTCCTCCCACAGGGCTACGCGTTCGGATACGCGATCGGGCTGTCCCTCCGGACCCTGGACGCCGAGGCCGCGATCCTCGTGTTGAGCGCGCCGCTCGCGACCATCTTCTCGGTCGGGCTCCTCTACTCCCTCGGAGCCGGCGTCACGGCCCACGTATCCGAATTCGATTTCTTCCTCACCGCGGACGTGCGGCCGCGCGAGTACCTGATGGCAGACCTGGCCTTCCAGTTCGTGAGCTTACTCGCGGCGGCGGGCCTCGCCGCTGGCGTCGCGGCGGTCGCCATGGTCCTCGTCGCGGGCCGGTCCATCGTCGCGGCGGTGCCGTTGTTCGGGGTCTTCGCCCTCTACGTCGCCTTCGTCCTCCTGACCTCCCAGGTGTTCGTGATCCTCCGCATCCGATTCCCGAAGGTCCCAGTCCGCCTCCTGACTCTCCCCGTGATCGGCCTTTCGCTCCTGCCCGCTCTCGGGGTCGCCATCCCCGGATTGCCCATCCGATTCGACGAACTGCCGCTGCCTTCGATCGCCTTCGCGGCCCTCGGACTCGCGGTCCTGCGGGCGACCCCGCCGAGCCTGCCCGAGGTCGCGGTCGCGGCCGCCTACCTGGCCGCCATCGCCGGCGTCTGGCTGACCTACTCGAAGACGTACATCTTCCACGGCCTCAAGCCCACGCTGACCGCGGGCTTCGGCCAGGTCGATTTCCGCTCCCGGATGGAGATGC
>Ga0209161_10000533_pt1 | contig 30955 bp, 30 predicted proteins | sample GraSoiAngelo_155_FD_186169 | JGI IMG/M metagenome (GOLD analysis project Ga0209161, IMG submission 186169) | Grasslands soil microbial communities from the Angelo Coastal Reserve, California, USA - 14_1009_13_30cm (SPAdes) (version 2) | ecosystem: Environmental > Terrestrial > Soil > Grasslands... | reverse complement strand
AGACAGGTATGTCTTTCATACTGTGAACTCCAAAGTCAACTTGGCCGTCGAGGACTGCTTGGTCGATTTCTTTTTCGAAGATTCCTTTCTGGTCGAGCGAGAAGAGCGGTGTGCGCTGATCAGCATCACCGGCGGTAGTGATGATCGCACGGTCTATTTCTAGACCTGGATTCCGTTGTCGAATGCTCTCTACAACTAGTTCCGTCTGAACGAGAGAGAGCTTGCTTCCTCTAGTACCTACTTTGAGAAGTATAGCAGGTCACCGTGACAGGGTCTTCACTGCTGCGCCGATCGCGCCGAGGGTAGCCTCTAATTCGTCTTCGTTGTGTGCCGTAGAGAGAAAGCATGTTTCGAATTGCGATGGCGGTACGAAAATTCGGGACGCGAGTAGCGAATGGAAGTATTTCTCGTACTTGCGCATGTCAGCCGACTTTGCAGAGTGATAATCCGTCACTGGACGGTCTGTGAAGAACAACTGGAACATCGAAGCAACACCATTGACCTGCGCGGTTACCCTAGCCGATTCCAAATGATCGCTCATTCCATGCCGCATCTCATCCCCCATCCTCTCTAAGCGGGAATATACTTGCCCTCCTCTTTTTCTCAATGACTCAAGAGTTGCGAGCGCAGCGGACACGCTGACTGGATTGCCACTGTAGGTCCCGGCCTGGTACACTGGACCGAGAGGGGCGAGCTTTTCCAAAATGTCTCTTCTCCCACCAAAGGCTGAGAGCGGAAGCCCGCCGCCCAGGATTTTTCCGAGGATTGTTAGGTCTGGGCGAATCTTGTAGTATTCCTGAGCACCGCCTATCGATAGCCTGAAACCCGTGATCACCTCGTCGAAGATCAGGAGGACCTCGTTTTCTTCGGTAATTTTTCTGAGAGTTTCCAGGAATCCTGGGTTCGGCAGCACAGGGCCTATGTTTCCAAGGACAGGTTCGACAATTACAGCCGCAAGCTCGCTCGAATGGTCTCGAATAATTTTGCCAGCTACCTTTTCATCGTTGAAACGGCTCACAAGCGTGTTCTTGGCGACTTCGCTCGAGACCCCTTCGGAGCTGGGGCTTCCGAGTAAGGTGGCGCCTGACCCTGCCTTGACCAATACTGAGTCATGGGACCCGTGGAATCCCCCTTCGAACTTTAGGACCTTTTTCTTCCCACTGAACGCACGCGCCAGCCGGATAGCGTGCATTGTGGCTTCAGTCCCGGAGTTGACGAGTCGAACCATCTCCATTGATGGCATCAGCGATGCGATGAGTTCGGCGAGTTCAACCTCGATCTCTGTTGGCTGTCCGTAGATGGACCCTCTCTCGAGCGCTTGCTCTACTGCCTCAATGATTTCCGCGTTCGCGTGTCCATCGATCAACGCGCCGTAGGCCATGCAGTAGTCTAGGTATTCTTGGCTGTCAACTGTCTTGAACTTCGAGCCTTTGGCCGAACCTACGAAGAGAGGATAGGGCGAGTAATTTCTCACTGGGCTGTTGACTCCGCCTGGTATGACCTGTCTTGCTCGCCGGTAGAGCTGCTGGGATCTTGAATCTAGTCCAGCCATTCTGCGGCTTCCAAGGCATGGTATGTTAGTATCATGTCTGCGCCTGCTCGTTTGATGCTGGTTAGAACCTCTAGTATCGCCGACTTCTCATCTATCCATCCCTCACGCGCAGCCGCCTTGATCATCGAAAATTCTCCGCTCACATTGTAGGCTGCAGTAGGCATCCGGAATCTCTTCTTCGCACGATAGATAATGTCGAGGTAAGCTAGTGCGGGCTTGACCATGATCATGTCCGCTCCCTCTTTAATGTCGAGGGCGATTTCGCGGAGCGCTTCCTCCGGATTGGAATAATCCATCTGGTAAGTTCTCCGATCACCGAACTTCGGTGTGGAGAAGGCGGCCTCTCGAAACGGACCGAAGAATGATGAAGCATGCTTAGCCGCATACGCCATCACAGCTACGCCCCTGAATCCATTGTCGTCAAGCGCCTGTCGGATTGTCTTGACCTGCCCATCGATCATTGCGGACGGTGCCACCATGTCAGCGCCGGCGCGGGCATGGCTTACAGCGATGTCAGCTAGCTTTGGAAGCGTCTCATCATTGTCTATTCGCCCATCATTGACGAGCCCGCAGTGTCCATGGCTGGTGTATTGACACATGCAGACATCAGTGAAAACAACCAGCTCGTCACCGAACTGTGCTTTCAGATCGCGGATCGTTCGCTGGACCACCCCGTTCGGGTCATACGCAGTTGATCCGACCTCGTCCTTGACTGTTGGAAGGCCGAATAGGATGATGGACTTCACTCCCTTGTCGACGAGTCTTCCAACTTCGCGGCCCACAGTCCCGGGGGCTTGTCGGCGCTGGCCCGGCATAGACCGGATTGGTGCCTCGGTCTTCAAACCCTCCTCGACAAATATCGGTTGGATGAGGTCTGAAAGGTCGAGTCTAACTTCTCTTACGAGTTCCCGGATGAGTGGTGTTCTTCTGAGTCGGCGCATTCGCAGCGCGGGAAAGCTCATCGTATCCTATTCTCCTTCGAATATCTGTCCGGCAACCGTCAACAGTTTACGGTCGCCTTTTTTCGCGGCTTCGCGAAGGTTGACGACTGGTTGGGCTAGGAGCTTTCGTACGAGTGAGAGGCTCATTGTCTCAAGTACCTCCTGCTGATGTGGGGGTAGGTTCAGTTTGGATAGAGCCTTTTCCAGTTCTTCTCTTCGAATCTTGTCGGCTCGATGATAGAGGTCCGACACCATCGGTTCGGCCTCTTCGCGTCGTAGCAGTGCCGAGATTTTCTCTGCGGCTTCCTCGATTTTTGGTTCGGCCTCTTTGACCAAAGTCTTCCTTACGGACACCGCTTGGTCGGTGATGTCGCGAAGGTCATCAATAGTCCTGATCACAACACCCTTGAGCTGTTCCAGATCAGGCGAAACATTTCTTGGAATCGAAAGGTCCAGAATTATGAGTTTCGGGCTATGATCGCCTTTCAGCTGAGGCACAACTATCTCCTTCGTGAGCAAGTAGCCTTTGGCTCTGGTTGCGACCATGACCAGTCGGAAGAGTCCCAGTTGTGAAGTGACATTTTTGATGTCAGCTGGTTTGCCCCCGAAGGTTCTGCAGAACGACTCGGTCCTTTGTCGTGTCCTGCCTGCAACGGTCACGTCGGTGATTCTTCTAGACTTCAATGCCTTCATCAGGACCATGCCGATCTGGCCCGTTCCTAGCAGCAGTATTTTGACTCGGTCGAGGTTTCCAAGAGTTGCTTCCGCGACCTTCAAAGCTGCGGACCCGAGAGATACTGTTCCTTGACCGATGCCAGTCTGGTCCCGGATCCTAGTCCCAGCTGCAATCGACATCTCGAAAGTCTTGGAAAGTGTCGGACTCGATGCGGCTAGTCCTCGTGCTTCTATCAGGGACGATTTTAGCTGACCGAGTATCTGGCTCTCTCCCACCAGCATGGATTCCAGTCCCGATGCAAGGCTCACGAGGTATTCTAGAACCTGTCCGCCTGTTCTCTGTTCTGCAAGCCTACGCAGTTCGTGAAGTTTGAATTTGGTTTCTAAGGCCCAGTTCCAGAGAATTTTCTCGTTGACCTCGACGCTTTCGTCAGCGTCGATGAACATGTCAACCCTGTTACAGGTCTCAACCACCACCGCTCCCTTGATTCCGGGAATGCTTCCGAGAATGTTGTAGAATCCGGGCAGGTCTCGAAGGGTTAGTGCGTCAAGTGTTGACAGCGGGGCTCTTCTGTAGCTGACACCTATGTTGACTAGCACTCGAACACATCCCGGAGTAGCGCAAAAGGGCTGGCCGTCCCTCTTTGATATTAAGCCATAACCTGTACAGGCTAGCCAGATGCATAGACCAAGGATGAGGTATTCCGCCTTACGAATAGCTAAGTTGAGAACGGGGGCGTCTAAGCTGTAAGCTATCTTACAAATGCCGATAAAAGGACAATGTTTCGCGTCACGAAAATGCTCCCACTTTGACCTGGGAAATCACTCATTATCCACCCTGATACCGAATCTGAAAGGCCCTTGATCCTTCAAGGCAGAGCCTACACTGGAAACGCAGATAATCCCCGACTGATCCAAGGTCCAGACCACGTCCTAATCAACCGGATTCGCCATTATCCATGCCAGTCAGCGAGTGTTCTAGAAATAAGGGGTCTTGCGCAGCGATTTTGCCCGGCATGAGGGAAAGTTCGTACTGGCCAGCGATGGTAGACTAAGTTGCGCTGCTAAGTGTTTTCTCCGCGAGACTTGGCTCGAATGGCTCTCGCTACGAAGACATCATCTGGCGACTATTCCCGATTGCTTTTCCTCAGCGACGCGCGTTTCGCCAAGTCTCGCCGATCCTGCCCGCCCCTTTCGAGAGAAGTTCCTCTCCAATCTCGTGAGCCAGCTTTGTTCCGTCCATTGTGGTTCCGGATCTTGTCGCAAACAGTCTTTCGTTACCATCCACAGAGAGAACACAAGCTTTCACCTGAATCTGGTTTCCCCTCACCGCGGCGAGTGTGCCGACAGGGACTTTGCTGGTTTCCTCGAGAATCCGCACCAGCTCTCTCTCCGCCTCCACCTCCGCACGAGTAGGCAGATGCTCCAGCATCCTCAACGCCTCGATGACCTTCAGATTATCACGTCTCGCAACAATAGCCAAAGCGCCTTGACCCGCAGCAGGCATGAACTCGTCGATAGACAATCGTTCTGAGATCCTCTCAGCAATACCTAGCTTCGCCAGCCCAGCCTCAGCCAGTATTACAGCATCGAGTTCTCCCTTGTCTACTCTCTCGATCCTTGTCTCCACGTCTCCAAAGACAGGCTCCGGCTTCACATCCGGCCTAGCATGTCTAAGCTGAGCGAGCCTGATCGGACTGCTTGTCCCAACACTGCTACCTACAGCCAGATCCTTCAACCGCCTGTCCCCGTTACTAACGAGTACTTCGGCCGGAGAACTTCTTTCTGGAACACTCGCCATCACCAGTCGCGTGTTCCTATCGTTAACAGGCACATCTTTCATGTTGTGGACAGCGAAGTCCACTCTTCCTTCTGAGACCGCTTGGTCAACTTCTTTGTCGAATATTCCTCTCTGCTCTAGAGAGAACAGTGATCGTCCCTTACCCGTATCGGCAGAAGTCTCGATGATCTTCCGTTCTATTTTCAGACCCGCATTCTTCTGTCTTATCCGATCGACTACAAGATCGGTCTGAATCAGGGACAGCTTGCTGTTTCGAGCTCCGACCTTGAGAAATATTCTTGGGTCACCGTGCTGAAGGTTTCACAATAGCATCGACCGCGTTGACTTGGGTAGGTCGCTCGAAGATTCGTTGCGATAATAAGATTTGACATCACAGTTCCATTCGGTCCGAATCGTGCCGTTTTTGGCATTCGCTTTAGATGTCAGTTGAGAGCTGGCTCGGCCCCGGAGAATCTCTGTCAGTCTTTGGAGAACCATGCAGCGTCTTCACGACATCCTCTAGCCTTGGATGGCCCTTCTGCAATCGTATCTCGTCCTCCTCGAAACCTAGCTCGGCCATGCCATGTTCGCTGAGGAACTTTGCAGCCCATGAGACAGCGTTCCCTGGAATGCGCAACTGTTTCGATATCTCGTCCAGTTTGTGCCAGGCCCCGTCAACAATATGCATCCATACATACCAAAGAAGCATTGGTCGTGGTCCGCCAGGCAATGATGAGCGCTCCTAATTCCACCATCATTTCCCTTGTCCTACTAATCGCACTGTAACTGTACGATTCTTCACCCAGTAACATGCTGGTGAACCGCTACTCATTGAACCGGCTTATCGCTCATGGGTCCGAGAGGAAAGATTCTCGCCTCGTTTCTCCTAATCATCGTAGTCATCATTGCCGTCTGGCAGTTCACAACTCCCGTGCTGATCCCTCCAGTCGGGACCAAATATCTCTCATCGACACAATACGCCAATCGTGGAAGCTGGGTCGTCCTGGAGGTTTCAGGCTACGGCAAAGTCTTCCTCGCCTTCTCCATCTCTAACTTGACATATCCTCGCACTACCCTCCCAACCGTATATTCACTCATCGTCAGCAAGTTGAACGAGACCGTTCTCCCTTCGTACATTCGCGGATTGACGGTCAAACTCACAGCCCTACATATCCAAGACAACTACGACGGTTCTACCTCGGCCTGGGCGCCCTCAGGGAATTTTCCCGAAGCAGCACAAGCTACGACTCTCTTCAACTTCCAGACCTCGGCAAACCACCAGCTCCGGTTCACCATAAGCTACCAGCTCTACGAGATTCTCTTCATAGGATCGCTCATAGACCACTCTACAACCCGGTCATTCAACATCACGCAGAATGTCGTCTGAACAATTTTCCAATTGCTAAAGGATTATTTAACTCCGCCCGAGTTTCGTCCCACCTGTTGAATCTTGGCAATAACTTACGACTATATCGATGATTACCTTTACCGCATCGCGCAACCGAGAGATCTTCTGCTCCAGAAGATGGAAGAGGATGCTGACTCGGGAGCAGTCCCGATCATCGGACCCTTGGTCGGCAGGTTCCTGTACAATCTCGCCCGCAGCAGCCAAAGTAAGAATGTTCTAGAGATAGGAACCGCTATCGGATATTCCGGAATATGGCTTGGACGAGCTGTCACCCCCTTGAAAGGTTCGGTCACGACCATCGACAAGGATCCTGAAAGAGTGAAGAGAGCCGAGCAGAATATCGCAGAGGCCAAGCTCGAAAATGTCATCAAAGTCTTGAAAGGCGACGCGTTACGCGTCCTCCCAACTCTCAAAGACGAATATGACCTGGTATTCCTCGACTCTGACAAGAACATCTACATCGATGCGTTCAAGCTCAGCGTGAAAAAACTCCGCAAAGGCGGCTTATTCATAGCCGACAACACATTGTGGGGCGGCGATGTCGCAAAGGGCGGCAAATCCGAGCTGACTCAGACAATGATCAAGTTCAACAAAGAAGTATCAGGATACCCAGGACTATCAACAGTAATCGTCCCGCTCCGCGACGGCGTCCTAGTCAGCCTGAAAGAATAGATTATTCGAAAACCATTGCACTCTACGGTGCATATATGCCGGGAGGATTTTCGGGGTTACACTACAAGTTTATACGATTCTGTACAAATCTCTTTAATTAGCGGACACGATGGTACGGAGCTACTCCTGCGATTCTCGCTCCGAAAACACGGGGATAGAAAAAGTATAGGAGTTAGGTAAGAACAATGGAAATCCAACAAATACCGAAGGTACCCCAAGGAGAATTCCGATATCAAAGGTCCTACACGAAACCAGGAGTCCACCCATACGACGCTGTAAAATGGGAAATCCGGGACGCGGTCATAACCGACCACAAAGGACAGGTCATTTTCGAACAAAAGAGCGTCGAAGTTCCCTCGTTCTGGTCCCAGACCGCAACAAATATCGTCTCCTCGAAATATTTCCGCGGCAGACTCGGGACCCCTGGAAGAGAAAGCAGCGTCAAACAACTCATAGGCCGTGTCGCGGGAACCATCGCCCGCTGGGGGAAGAAAGGAAGCTACTTCCTCGACGAGGAAGAAGCCGAGACCTTCGAGTCGGAACTCACCCATATCCTCGTCCATCAAATGGCCGCTTTCAACAGCCCCGTATGGTTCAATGTGGGAGTCGAGGACCGTCCTCAATGCTCTGCATGCTTCATCAATTCCGTCCAGGACGACATGCGATCCATAATGCAGCTCGCCCAGACAGAAGGTATGCTGTTCAAGTACGGATCCGGAACCGGATCAAACCTCTCATCCCTGCGTTCTTCAAAAGAACACCTGTCGACAGGTGGAAAGGCGAGTGGCCCTGTCTCCTTCATGAAGGGTTTCGACGCGTTCGCAGGGGTCATAAAATCGGGCGGACGGACCCGTCGCGCCGCGAAAATGGTCATTCTAAACGTTGATCATCCCGATATTGAAGAGTTCATCTGGTCAAAGGCCAAGGAAGAGAAGAAAGCCTGGGCCTTAATCGACGCCGGCTACGACGGAGCCGTCGACGGAGAAGCCTACAGCTCTATCTTCTTCCAGAACGCCAACCACAGCGTCCGTGTCACGGACGAGTTCATGCACGCCGTGACAGAGGACAAGGAATGGAAGACGCGGTACATTACGAACCATCAAGTCGCGGACGTCTACAAAGCTCGGAATCTCATGAGAGAAATGGCCGAGGCTGCTTACATCTGCGGCGACCCCGGAATCCAGTTTGATACGATTGTCAACAAGTGGCATCCATGTCCGAACACAAATCGGATCAATGCCTCCAACCCTTGCTCTGAATACATGTTTCTCGACGACTCCGCGTGCAACCTCGCTTCCCTGAATCTCATGAAGTTCAGAGCCGTGGACGGTGACTTCGACGTCGAATCCTTCGAACACGCAGTCGAGATCGTAATCGGCGCCCAGGAGATTCTTGTCAGTAACGCAGGCTACCCGACCCCTGCTATAGAGAAGAACAGTCACGACTTTCGTCCGCTGGGACTCGGATACGCAAACCTCGGCGCCCTGCTAATGGCGCGGGGCCTCCCTTACGACAGTGACCAGGGTCGAAATTATGCTGCGGCCATATCTGCTCTGATGTCGGGTCGAGCTTACGCAGCGTCATCGCGGATAGCCAAGAGGCTTGGCCCGTTCAAGGGGTATGCTGTGAACGAGAAGCCATTCCTCAACGTGATCGACATGCACAGGGCGCACGCGTACAAGATTCCTGCTGAGGGAATCTCCGAGGAGTTGTTGAAAGCTGCCCTCAAGTCCTGGGATGACGCTCTCTCCTTGGGCGAGAGATTTGGATTCAAGAACGCTCAGATATCCGTCATCGCGCCTACTGGAACGATCGCGTTCATGATGGACTGCGACACCACCGGCATCGAACCTGACATAGCCTTGGTCAAGTACAAGTGGCTCGTAGGAGGTGGAGTAATCAAGATAGTCAACAACACTGTTCCCGAAGCGCTAGCGAAGCTCGGCTATTCCAAGACCGAGGCTAGCGAGATTCTCAAGTATCTCGAAGATCACGACACAATAGAAGGCGCTCCTCATCTCAAACAGGAGCACTTGCCGGTTTTCGATTGCGCATTCAAGCCGGCTAAGGGGACGAGAAGTATACACTATATGGGCCATGTCAAGATGATGGCCGCTGTTCAGCCCTTCGTCTCCGGCGCGATATCTAAGACAGTTAACATGCCTGGCAATGTCTCCGTGGATGAGATCATCGAGACTTACGTCACCGCGTGGAAGATGGGACTGAAAGCTATCGCCATCTACAGGGACGGTTCCAAGAGAACCCAACCTCTAACTACGACGATCCAAGACAAGAGCAAAGTAATCGAGAAGACGAAGGAGCAAGTGGTCTTCAAGCCCTTCCGGCGCCGTCTGCCAGAAGAGAGAGAAGCGATAATTCACAAGTTCTCGATCGCCCAGAACGAGGGCTATCTCATGGTAGGCCTCTACGATGACAACACTCCCGGTGAGATATTCGTGGTGATGTCGAAGGAGGGAAGCACAATATCGGGACTGATGGACGCGTTCTCAACCTCCATCTCCCTAGCACTACAATACGGCGTTCCATTGAAAGTGCTCGTAAACAAGTTCACGCACACGCGATTCGAACCAGCAGGCATAACCACTAACCAAGATATCCGATTCGCCAAGTCCGTAGTAGACTACATCTTCAGATGGCTCGGTCTCAAATTCCTTCCAAAGGAAGAACAGGACGCTCTCGGACTCGCAAGGACAACACTGGAGAACGGGACACAGGTAAAGCTAGTTGACCCAACTGGCGCAAAGACCGCGGCTCCGATGACAGCGGAGATGAAACTGCAAGAGACTCCAGAGTTATCGGCACCCCTCGCAAGCTTTGACAATCAATCTGACGCGCCCGCATGTGAGAACTGTGGAATGATAATGGTCCGTGCAGGGTCATGCTACAAGTGCAACAACTGCGGCAACACAAGCGGTTGCGGTTAGAAAATCTCGTCTACGCCTTCTCGACCAATAGAGTTAGCCCATCAGTCTCTGTAACCCTCACTTGAGTCCCTCTAGGTAGCACTCCTTTTGACGTCTTCGCGGAGAACTCTTCGCTGTTCACGAGCACTGTACCCGTGGATTCTGCGATGTCAGAGGTTGCACGGCCAGTCGATCCTACCAATCTCTTGAGAGTCTGCTCGGTGAGATTAGACGGCGGCTTAGTCTGACCCGAAAACGCGTAAAATATGAACCAGAGTATGAGACCGCCAACGATTGCAGCGATTATGCCCAACAACGCGACGTCGATGGCGCTCATGTGGCATTTCTGTTCGACTCCACAATAGACCGAGATTAAGCCTTGCCGGTTGGAATGTTTGAAGCGCTGCCTTGTTCAGTTCACCTGGGCGACACTTGTCCAGGATCAAAGAAAAGAGGGCAATATGTTCGCTGCAGGTGAGAATACGTCTTATTCGATAAACTCATCGAGGAATTGAATTCCTTGAAGCGTACTGGAAGCTCGAAGGACTCTTGAAATTTCTGGGTGAAAAGACCACGCTTGAGAGAGGCGCCGAAGAAATCTAAGCCACGTAGCTTCTGTATTCCTTCTCGAATTCTCTGACGATCTCGAATTTCGGCAATCTCCTCGACCTTGACTCCCCGTGATGCTGGAAAGTTATCTCCGGGAACATCACCGCCGGACCATCAACCGCAAGCCTCGTGGCTGGATGGTCGGGTCCCAGTATTCTAGCGCAGATCTGGCGCGTTAGCCGCCGGACGTCACCCTCATCCGCATAGCCAAGGGTGTGGAGATATTCGTGGAGCAGCGTGTAAAACACGTAGGCGTTGATGTACCGTCGGTCCTTAGCCAGATGAGTTATCTGGTCTAGTAGGCTTCTGTTCATGACGATGAAGTTGGACCCCATTTGATGGAATGCTCCAATGTAGTCAGGCAGGTCCGCGAGTCCGAGCATTAGTCCTGTGCGTCGCCGACCAATACTCGTTTTCACTGATCTTTTGACCAGCTGAAAGACTTCCGAAAAGTTGAAGCTGCGGTCGAGGCTCTCTGACACATCCAGGTTATTCTGAGATGCTTCCATTCGAGAATTTTCCCAAGCACGCAGACCGCGTGCTCTAGGTTGATTTTGGGCTCAGCGCTATATAAGGACTGGATTTTGCATCACCCAATCAGAGGACTTGTTCCCTGGACAATACTAGAGACGAGTGGAGCAGAGTCGTACGTGCTATTCAGGACGCTTTGCCGATTTACGAGTCCACTAGCGAGTGGATATCCCTGGGGCTCGCCGGCCCTCTAAGGCGAAGAGCAGTCGCGTTTCTCCGATCTCATCGGAAAGAATGGGTCTTGGATTCCGGCGCTGGTCCAGGGGTCTCCAGCCGCATGTTGCTCGAGGATGGCTTCGAGGGAATTGTCGGCCTGGATCCATCGATTCGCCTTCTCCGATTTGCAAGATCTCGTCTTGCACGCCGATTTTGTCCGATAGTCGGAGTTGCGGAGAATCTTCCCTTCCGACCAGGTTCTCTGGGAGCTGTGATTACCTGTTTCTCTCTGAGAGATGTGGTAAACCTAGGTCTTAGTCTGGAAGAGTTCGCGCGTGCGACAAGGCGTGGCGGTGCTCTCGCTATCGTTGATATCGGCAAGCCTGACAGCGGATTTTGGAGAGCCTTAATCGGGTTCTACATTTCACGGGTTATGCCCGTTCTAGCTCGAGTCTTGATTCGCGGTAGGACACCTGGCAACCCGTTCAAGATGATCATCACGACTTGGGAGAAACTGTTAACCAACCGGCGACTCTCAGATCTCATAGAACAGTCATTCGGACCCTGTGTTCTGAAGAGTTTTTTCCTCGGGGGCCTGGCTGTCTTCGAAGCAGACAGGTTCTCGGTCTGGAAGGATATCCTCCAATAAGACCGCCAGGCACGCGGCTGAAAGGAATAGTTACAGGAAAAGAAAAGTTACGAAAAAAAAATAGTCGCAGAAAAAAGAATGATTTGCCACGGAAGGAAGTTGCGATAGAAAGGAAATCTTGGAAGAAGTGGGGTTGGTTTCTTGGATGTTTAGTTGTTACAGCTCTTCTCGGTTGAGGATTCCGTGCATCGCCCTGCCAATAATCCGAATTGAGAGGTAGGATAGAACGAAGACGGTAGCCATTACCACAACTATTCCAAAGGCTTCAATCCCCAGCTGTTGAAGGGCAGCAGGTCCCCCGCCGAATAACAGTCCGTCAGGAATCGGAGACGTTCCCGGTGCCACGGGATTTCCGGAGGCGATTGCAAAGGTTCGCTGGGTGAAGAAAGCAATCATCAGAACGCCGAACAGCCCGCCGAGTAGGTGTCCTGGGAATAGGCCGATGGGGTCCGAGAACCATTTGAATTTCGAGAACCACTTCTCACCGGCAAGAAAGAGGGGTCCGCCGATCAGTCCTAGAATAGCTGCGCTACCCGGGCTAACGAAGCCAGCGAGAGGGGTAATGATGATGAGCCCCATCAAAACCCCATTGGTGGCATAGATCAGGTCTGGCATTTTCTTAATCATACGATAACGGAAGTACATTATCGAGAGAAAAGACGAGGCCGCGGCAAGGAAGGTTGTTAGGACGACAGTCATGGCCGAGTTGTTGAATGCAAGGACGCTACCGGGATTGAAGCCGAACCATCCGATCCAGAGAAGCAGGATCGACAAGGTCAGCCATCCGCTGTTCAGTTTGTACGGTACCTGAATGCTCTCGATTCGACCCCTCTTCCGTTCTTCTCTCCAGATTTGAAGAACAATTCCAAGCCCCGCGGCTCCAGCTGCTCCATGGACTACGAGTCCTCCTGCGAAATCGACCATGCCCATACGAGCAAGCCATCCCTGAGGATTCCAGATCCAAGCCGCCGGGAGATTCCATATTAGAACGAAGTACACTATTGAGTAAGCGAAGAAGGCTTGCAATTTCATCTTACGTAAGACGACGACCCCCACGAGTGCTAGGGTGACAGATGCGAAGGCCGTCTCGAAGAGAAAGTAGGTCCCTGTTGTCAGACCCTGTCCGGCAGTAGACCACCAAGCCCCGGTGAGCAGCTGATTCGCGTCAGAGGAGAAACCCCCGAGGAAGAATCCGTTGTAGCTCGGATTTCCTATAATCCCATTGATTGTCGGGGCGAAGGCAGTGTTGAAGCCGACAAAGGCCATAAAGAAAATGGCCGAGCCCGTTATGAGCATCGTCTTCAAGAGGCTGATCTCCATATCGTTGCCCAGCTCTCCCACCTCGAGGAACCCAACTGAGACAGTCATTATGAAAACGAGAAGTCCACAAATGATGACCCAGAGATTATTCGCAAGCATAATGTCCAGAGGAGGAGCCAATACCGTGTAATCCCGCCCGCAAAACCGTGCCGGTTCGAGATTTAAGATCGGCGCATAAATGCAAGGGCCGTAATCGCGGACCTAGTTAGCGGCATCCAGGTTCTGTTAACTCTTCGGCTGAATGAGTTAGCTTCGGGGCATCGACTCCTGGGATTGCCGTCGTCGTCGGGTTCCCCTTCACGGCTTCAACTGCTCCGCCTTGCGCCTCGACGATGGGAGGCATCCGACGATAAGTTAACAGAGCCGGCATCCATAATATCTTTCTGGTAAGCAATTCGATCATCCATCGCCAGTCATGTCTAAAGAAGCCATGAAGATCCCCTTCAAACACACACGTTGGCTTTCATAGCTATTGCCGCATTCTTGGTGAGCTTTTTCGGATCGCGACTGTTCGCAACCGCATGTCCGACCCGCGTTGTAGTCGGGAGCGGGATACACTTCCATCATTTCTGGTACGGGATAGGAATGGTTGCACTGACCGGTTGGCTCGCGATAGTGGGCAAGAGAACCGACAGGCTCGACCGGGCTTACGCACTTGTCTATGGCCTTGGTCTGGGCTCTTCGGAGACGAAGTCGGCTTGCTTCTAACGTTCGGAAACTACTATTCCGAGTTGACCTATCAGGTTTTCGTCGGAGCAGTCGGCCTGATTATTCTCGGAGCCCTGGCAATTCGATTCGGGGAGAGGTTGGTAAGAGATTTTATGCGCATGGAAAGATGGGACGCAGTGGGCCTCGTTGGGCTCTTTCTAGCAGGGTTCTCAACCCTCTTTTTCGCTTTCGTTCTAGACATTATCGGAGCATCTTTCGCTTTGCTAGGCTCCTATCAATTGTCTGGGGGTACCAGCATCGGCGCGAGATGTCTGTTCAGACTACGAAGGGCTGACTCCCAGTGAAAGCTGGCTTAGGCTAGTAACAGCCCCTTTACAATGACCAAGATAGATTACTTAGATTATATGCCGACGCAACTTAACCGTCTCTTTCGATTATACGCAAAACGAAAGAATGTTTCGACCGAAAACATACAGCAAGCTTCTCACAAGGACAGCGGACCGGCGAAGAACAATCCGAATCTTCCTCGTACCAAGAAAACGTCTAAGATCTCCCGTCGCTCAAAAAAACGTATCGGTAAAAAATAAGGGAAGGGTACCTAGGCCTCCCTTCTGAGGTTCCTAGTACCTGCGATGCTTTTGGTAACAGTCCCTGCAGTAAACTGGTCTACCTTCTGTTGGCTGGAAAGGAACTTCAGTCTCCTTACCACAGTCAGAACAGACGACTTTGTGCATTGTTCTGGGACCACCGTACGAACCACGACTCATTCGGCCTAGTACACCTCCTATAATCCGCGATACTCTCCCAGTCCCTTTACTAGGTTATAGACCTTCGGAAAGCCTTCAGCGCATGAAAAACGCGCTCACGATTGGCGCTCGTCAGACCCTCAGAAGTGTCCGCCGTGTCTTCTGAGTGCGTCGATGACCTCGACGTGATTCTTCTCTCTAGCAAAGCTCATCGGGGTCTTTCCATCTGCTGTCTTTGCAGTGGAGTCAGCGCCATTTTCGAGGAGAAATCTCACGAGTTCGAGGTTTCCATTAAGGGACGCCTCCATAAGGGGCGACACGCCACCTTCGTACCTGTGGTTGACATCGGCGCCACTCTTAACAAGTATCTTCGAAATCTCCACGTGATTGTTGGCTATTGCACCCGTCAACGGCGTAAAACCCGTCGCGTTCTTTGCCATCGCGTTAACATTTGCACCCTTCTCAAGGAGATATTCTGTCACGTCCTTCTGGCCCAAGTAGGCAGCTAGAGCAACGGGTGTAAATCCGTCAGGGGAGTAAGAGTTGACCAGCGAGGGGTCCCGGCCTATCAGATTCCTGACCTGCTCAAGCTTCCCAAGAACCGACGCTTCAAAAATGTCGAGCATAGGCTTCTTTGCGGCTATCACCAGCGCGATTTCGTGACGCCCATGGTACAGTGCAAGTAGCAGGGCTGAAATGCCATTCTTCGTTTTGCTGTTTGCGAGTCCAGGGTTTGTCTCGAGAAGCTGATTGATTCTGGATAGATTGCCTTTCTGGATTGATTCGAGAAACTCATCGGTTTGCATACTTAGCATAGCTAATTATTAGTCATGCTAATATATATACGTTGGTAAAGATGATAACGAGCTATGGTGTTCATATGCCAAGGAAACTTAGAGAACTCAACCTCGAAGAAGTAGGGAGGAGTCTCCACAGTAATGCGATCCATTTGCTGCGTGATGTCAGAACCGAAGATTCAGCGATGGGAATCGGACCCGCACAAGCCTCGGCCCTGTCAGTTGTCGTATTCGGTGGCCCACTTTCGTTGAACGAGCTGGCAGAGGCAGAACAGGTTAGGCCGCCAACTATGAGCCGCGTCGTCGAAGCCCTCGTGAGAGAGGGATTGGTCCGAAGAGAAGCAAATAGAGACGACAGGCGCTCAATAATAATCTCCTCAACAGACAAAGGGACGAAAATAATCCACGAAGGACGGAGCCGACGTGAGAAACGACTGATCAAGTTGCTTTCTCAACTTGATGCCGACGAGATTAGGTGTCTCGGAAGGGCTTCTCGGATTCTATCAAGAATCCTGGTTACAAAACATTCCTAGTTCGGTCGCCATTCCCAAGCCTTCTTTTTTCCAATCCTTGCTGAATCTTCTGCTCTTGATTGACTCGATCAGTCCTGGTTATTGATTGTCGCCTAGTTCTGCTTTTTGAAGGGCAAGGAAAGCGTTTTTTGTGAACGGTTTCTCGGAGAGGAGTATAACTAGGGCTTCATTCGATCCTAGATTGATGGATGACGTGGCGGTTTGATCTGCAACGAGTGCGAGGAGTCTCAAGCGTTCCCGAAGGATATCGTCGAGCTTGAATCCACACTGGGCATTTCCCGCGAGAAGTTGATGGCCGAGATGGAAAAGGGAAAGCGATGCATTCTCTGTGGATCAGTTCTTGAAGAAGCTCCAGTGGCTGAGACGGTTGAGAGAGAATAGCCAACCGTAGTTTGTCTTGAGTCTGAGCGCCCACCCGCCGTCGTTTCCCGTAGCCTTTCGGCACACGACTCAATGTGCGTCTTTTCTTCAGTTGGGTTTCCCAGGACCGTTAAGGTCGCCTCCAAAGTACAATATTTGTCGAGAAACGGATGCTTACGCATCTGCGCTGTGATATAGTGCAGAAAGAGGTTATTTACGAAGATTTTAGCCCGAAATGTGGGCTGTTTTGACTAATTAACCCAGAATACAATAGTTTTATATTGTAAACAATGATATATCAACTAATAGGTGAATTTGTACGCCTAGTAAGCCAAAGAAGAAGAGTAAGAAGTAGAAGTGGGGCTTCTTACCCTATCGGCTTCAATACCCACGTTTTTTCTGAATCCGTCTCCATTACCGGTCTTATCTATCCTTTCTCGCTGCTCCCGATCGCTACGGACATCGAGTTTGCTGACTTGGGCGATGTCCCGCCAGTCGGTCACACGATGATATCCATCGACTCAATCGAAAACCCGCGGGCCCGAACCATCGTTATCGTTTCCAGCCACAGTTTCTCTGTCGCATCGACGAGTTCTGTTTGGGTAGACTCTGTGAAGCCGGCGACAATGTCGATGAGATTTCGAAAATCTTTAGGCTGTTCTTGGCACTCGAATAGTTGCTTCCAGAACCAGCTCGTCGTAAGCACATACTTTCTGTTACAAAGGAATACGACCCTCGCGGCGTCCCAGGCCATGTAGAACGCTCGGGTTCTAAGGTCTCGCAGATCGCCTTTAATGCGTGCGTTGCGGACAGCGGCGAGAGACTCAGTCACAGTCAATACGGCCCACCGCAATTCTTCGGTGAAATCTGCCCTATCGTTCTGCGCGACGGCCTCCTCCAGCTTTTTCAGCCAGTTGTGACGCTCGAACAATACGATCCGGTTCCGGAACTGGTCTGCCCCGAGTGGCCAGTCCCAGCCTACTCGTGCGGCTTCTTTGAGGAAGTTTGATTCTTGGAAATAATCTATCTCCAACATTAGGCCATCGTAGACATAGCGCTTGTTCTTGACCTCTAAACTATCCGTAACCACGCAGAATATTTCGAGGTCGGAGTAGGGACGGTCCAGATTCTTTGCAGTGGACGCGTAAATGCAGACAGCTAGGACGGCGTCTTTGTAAGTGTCGACTAGCCGCGACGCGATCCTTCGTGCCAATTCCAGCCGTTTTTCGTGGGAGACTTTCCTGAGCGGAGCCTCAGGTTTCAAACCTGCAGATTCTATTTTTCGCATTGAACTATATGCTCAAATGGGAGCTCGATCCCGTCGCGCTTCAATAGCTTGTCATATCGCTTGAGAAATGTTTCGTTGGCGCCCCAGCTTCGAAGCTCTTCAACCGCATTCTCATATCCAAAGCGGATCGTTGTCCCGAAGTAAGATACTTGAAAGTCATGAAAACCGCTCTTTCTCATTATTGCAAAGAGTTGATCCGGAGTCCAAGACGGCCAGTGTTCGACGAGGAATGCTTGGGGCTCCGCTGCTGGGGAAGATGACCACTCACCATGGATCATGAAGCCTCCAGGCCGGAGGATCCGGTAAAACTCTCCCAGAGCTTCTTCAAGTTCCGAGTCATATGGGAGGTCGCATAGCAATTCGTTCGAAACTACAACGTCAACGCTCTTGTCTCCAACGCCCTTGATCCTTCTCGCATCTGATCTGATCAGGCGAACCCGTTCCTCAAATCCTTCCGTTCGTAGCTTCTTAGTGAGTTCTTTCAACCAGCCCGCATAAGGTCCTGCAGACGAGTCTATGGCGATCATCTTTACGTTTCTCGGAAGCTTACTGATTAATGGTATTGTGAGCTGACCTTTCCCGCATCCGGCCTCAAGAATCACTCGGGACCTTCTCCGACCAATCTGTTCCATAAAGTGCGTCGCTAACCGATCATAATATCTAGTCCTTGCCGTTTCAAGATCTTTGGGGCTGCTGGCTATGATCTTGTCCGCATTTACCCCTATTCTCATTTTGGACACGACAAAGCAGCCAAGATTCCGAACCAGGCGGTCATAAGCTTCGCTGGCCTCTGCTTGATTTGATACTTTTGAAACCAAACTCCGCCAAAGCTTCCGATCTTAGTATCCAGTTCCGTCATCGAATGGCTCAGCAGGGTCCCAACAACCTGGAAAGGCCAGATTCCGGCAGCACCCCTTCAAGATTGGAACCTCGTCTTCTTCACTCTGAAGGATTGACCTGCATATGTTTATCTTAGGAAGCACACTCACCCCGTATTCAGAATCTGATTAGCAATGTCGGAAACACCAGTTCTAATTCTGAGAGAAGGCACCTCCCGGTCTAGGGGAAGAGACGCCCAGAGAAGCAACATAATGGCCGCTAAGATAGTTGCGGAAATTGTCCGGTCAACCATCGGACCACGAGGGATGGACAAGATGCTGGTCGCAGGCATGGGGGACATTGTGATCACAAACGACGGGGCTACCATCATGAAGGAAATGGACGTCCAGAACCCTGCTGCTAAGATGATAGTCGAGATATCGAAAACCCAGGACAGCGAAGTTGGCGACGGAACAACAACCGCAGTAGTCCTCGCCGGCGAGTTGCTCGCCGGAGCAGAGACTCTTCTTGACAAGGATGTTCATCCCAATGCCATCATCGACGGTTACAGAAACGCTGCAGGAAAAGCACAGGAGATTCTAGAGAAAATCGCCATCGCTATCAAGCCTGACGACGAGGTGCGGCTCAAGCAGGTCGCGATGACCTCCCTAAACACCAAAGGTATCTTCGGTTCTCAGAACCGTTTCGCCGAACTTGCTGTTGAGGCGGTCATGCAGGTGACTGAGAAGAACAATGGCAGGGTAAAGGCGGATATCGATCTTGTCAAGGTGATGAAGAAGCACGGAAAAAGCTTGGAGGAAAGCGAGCTAGTGAACGGGATAATTATCGACAAGGAAGTCTCTCACTCTCAGATGCCGAAGAGCGTCGCTGGCGCTAAGATAGCGTTGTTGAATGCGAAGTTGGAGATTGAGAAGACTGAGACCGATGCGAAGATCAATATCAACAAGCCGGAGGAAATGTACCAGTTCATACAGGAAGAGGAAAAGCTTCTCCGAGACATGGCGGATCAGGTTACCAAGACTGGCGCAAATGTTCTCTTTAGCGAGAAGAGTATCGATGACGAGGTTCTATCTCTCCTTTCTAAAAAAGGAATCCTCACTGTCAAGAATGTAAGCAGCAGCGACATGGAGAAACTGGCAAAGGCCACGGGCGGAAGTGTTGTAGGAACGACACGGGATCTCTCGAAAGAGGCGCTTGGTTATGCCAAGGTCGTTGAAGAAGTGAAGATCGGAGACGACAAGCTTGTATACGTTCGCGAGGCGAAGAACCCCAAGGCAGTTACTATCATGATACGAGGGGGCTCAGAGCACGTTGTCGACGAGGCCGAAAGGTCCCTCCATGACGCGCTGAGCGTTGTTCGAAACGCAGTGGAAGACGGAAAGATAGTCGCTGGCGGAGGCTCTCCAGAAATAGAGTTGTCCAAGCGGCTCCGAGAGTACGCGATCAAAGTCGGAGGCAGAGAACAGCTCGCCGTGACGGCATTCGCAGAAGCCTTGGAATCCATACCAGTGGCAATTGCTCAGAACGCGGGAATCAACCCGATAGACATACTCGTTGACCTCAAATCGAAACATAACAACGCTCAGAATCTGTGGTTCGGAGTCAACACCCAGACCGGAAAGGCAAGCGACATGCTGAAAATGAACGTGGTTGAACCACTACGCGTGAAGACACAGGTGATCAAGTCGGCGGTTGAAGCTGTGACGATGATCCTTAGGGTCGACGACGTCTTCGCATCGAAGGGTGGAAGCACACCAGGCCCAGGCGGTCCTGGAGGAATGCCCCCGGGTATGGGTGGCGGTATGCCTCCCGGCATGATGGGCGGAATGTAGTAAGAGTCCAACTAAGATAATCGAATGGCTTTCCTCTCTCCAAAGGAGAGGGTGGGAGCCCTCTCTAGCGGTTCTTTCCTCTCTTCGGGCCTTCTCTGCCCGCCATTTTCTTCTTTTTCTTCTGCCAATCAGGACGAGTCATGGTTTCTTCAGAACAATGGTGTGTTTCTTCACGTATATCTGCCCGATCCTTCAGACATTGAAGGCAAGATTCGGAGTCAAACTACTTATTTTGTCAGGACCATGAGTGAGCCATGTTGACTTCCCAGCAGAGTCTCGCTCAACTACATGGAGCCCTCGAGCAGAAAGATAACATTCTGCCCGATGATGAAAAATGGAGAGCTGTTCTATCTAGAGATGACCGTTTCGATGGAGCATTTGTATTCGCCGTTCGCTCGACCGGGATCTATTGTAGACCGTCGTGTCCAGCGAGGCGTCCGAGCAAACAACAAGTTCTATTCTTTCCTGGAACGATTGAAGCCGAACAATCTGGTTTCCGGCCGTGTCACCGTTGTCAGCCCCGCGAAGGAGGACCTTCCCCGAAAGCCAAACTGGTAGATCAAGCCTGCCGATACATCGAAGCCAATCTTCAAGGAAAACTTAGCCTCGCAATCCTCAGTGGTCAAGTCGGCCTTAGTCCTTATCATTTCCAGCGTACTTTCAAGAAGGTTCTCGGGATCTCACCCCGAGAATACGTCAAGGCTAGCCGCCTTGCCAGAATGAAACGGTTTCTAAGAAATGGGGAAACTGTGAACGACTCGTTGTACAGTGCTGGTTTTTCTTCCCGAAGTCGCGTATACGAGAACGTTCAGGGAGCATTCGGGGTAAGTCCTGGAGAATTTCGCCGAGGCGGTGAAGGCTTACGGATTCAATATAGCATCATCGACTCTCCGATAGGCCGGCTGCTGGTCGCCGCAACAGAAAGAGGTGTGTGCGGTGTCTGCATTGGAGACTCAGATCGATTTGTCGAGAGCTCTCTTGTGGAGGACTATCCTCACGCAATCTTGAGCCGGAGTGACGAGGCGATGGAAGAGTGGACTGGTGCGTTCGCGAAATACTTTGACGGGGAGCATCTCGCACTCAACCTTCCTTTCGACGTGACGGCCACAGCTTTCCAGTCGCGGGTCTGGAAGATAATCCAATCCATCCCATTCGGCCAGACGACCACCTACAGTCAGATCGCCAGGGAGCTGGGCGAGCCTGAGGCTTCACGAGCGGTGGCAAGAGCATGCGCGACCAACCCCGTTGCGCTGGTGATTCCATGTCATCGAGTAATTGGCAAAGACGGTAGTCTGCGCGGATATCGCTGGGGTATCAAGAGAAAACATGCTTTACTCAAGCTCGAGCACACCAGTTAACTCAGAGACGATCCAAAAATAGCTCGTTGGTGGGCCAGCAGTTCATTCGCACCTGACATCGTGATTAAGCATCAAATCAACCGCACTAATAGAGCGCTCAGGACCTTATCAGTGACTTGCGGATCATGTCTAAGCAGTGGAACTTGCCAGAGACCATCGTCGATATGACCGGTAAGACCTCCCTCATTACGGGCGGGAATTCCGGGATCGGCAAGGCCACAGCTCTTGGACTTGCAAGAATGGGAGCGACTGTCATAATCGTCTCCCGGGACAAGGAGAGAGGGGAGGTCGCTCTAGCGGACATTATCGCGAAGAGCGGGAACCAGAACTTGGAGTTGATGCTGGCTGACATGTCCTCCCAGGACTCTGTCCGCAGGTTAGCGAGTGACTTCAAGGCTAGACATGAGATGCTGCACTTGCTTGTCAACAACGCCGGAGTCTATCTGACGAGGCGCATCACGACGGTGGACGGTCTCGAATCGACCTTCGCCACTAACCATCTCGGACCGTTTCTCTTGACGAGCCTCCTGCTTGACCTTCTCAAGGCAAGCGCTCCGTCCCGAATAGTCAACGTTTCATCGGACGCCCACAATGGCGCGAAGGTTGACTTCGAGGATCTCCAAGGCGAGAAGAAGTTCTCGGGCTGGCATGCTTATGGCCAGTCAAAACTGGCAATGATACTTTTCACTCACGAGCTGGCGAAGAGGCTTGACGGCACGGGTGTTACCGTGAATAGTGCGCATCCGGGAGTAGTCAGAACCAACTTTGCCAACAACAACGGCCTCGTCACCTTCGGATTCAGGCTAATGCGACCGTTTTTCATAAGTCCCAAAAGCGCAGCCAAGAGAATTCTCTACGTGGCAACCTCTCCCGACTTGGGAGGCGTGACTGGAAAGTACTTCACCAAGATGCACGAGGCAAAGTCTTCTCGAGAATCGTATGATGATGACTCAGCCAAACGGTTGTGGCAGATAAGCAAACAATTGACAAAAGTATCTATTTGACTGCGCATTCAAGAGGGTTCGTGCAAATACGCTGCTAAGGGAACGGTGACTGCTTGGAGCCTTTGATCCCGGTGTCCTCTAGGTTCGATGTTCCAGCTGCTTTTCTAGTATGGCAGGGCCCGGGAAGCAATCTCGCTTTTGATATCAGTGATTATTGTTGCAGGGCCTTCGGCTTTGACTCTGAGTTCTCGTCCAGACCACGTTGCCCGCAGAGTCGTCTTTCTGAGCTGCCTCTCATCGTCTTGCCTTAAGAATTCAAGCCCAATGAACTCTACCTCGGTTAGTTCGAAGGGTCCGACAGAGGGCACTCGCATTTCCCTCGGTTGAGGATCAAACGTCAACTCGCGAGGGATATTAGGCGTCATGGTACAGTTGTCTATGTCCGGTCACTTGTGCGGGAGACTCTAGTTTCTCCCATGAATCGATTGAACTAGCTCAGGAGGTTCCTTTACCGAGGTCTCTTCTCGGTCTGACAACTATTGCGACGAAGAACAAGGCTAGTGCGACGAAGTCGATTCCGACCCTGACGACATCTTCGGTCGTCGAAGGTAGAACATAGTCTAGCAATGTCTTCATGAAAAAAAGCAAGAATGCTGCTGCGACCATGATCAGAGCTGGTTGTCTTCTCCTTGACCAGGCGTATAGGGATAACGAGAAGAGGATGAGTGCGAAGATTCCCCTACCAATTTCTAGCAGGTCTGTTGGATCAGTTGGAGATGCTGACATTTTTTTCGCTTTTCTCCTCGCTATCCCCGACTTCTCAAGACCGTGGTTACGCGAGCAGGTCGGCCAATCTTTCAGCCCATCTCTCCCATACTCTTGGGTGGTAGCTTCTCAGGAGTGCTAGAATCCTGGCTAAGTCTCCGCTAACGGTGTAGAACACGAACCCGCCTTCTCTCCTAGGTTGTACGAATCCAGCTCTGGATAGTCTTCCCATGTGCCAGTTTGTTGAGCTCGCGGAGATTCGGGCGAATTCAGAGAGTTCTTTCTGGCTTGCAAGTGGGTTCTTGATGAGGTAGAGTACGAGATCTCTCTCAGTTTCTTGGGAGAGAATGTTCAGGATCTCGCGGTCTTGCGCTCCAAGGGCTTTGTCGGCATAGAAGCGTTTGTAGAGGCCGTGGCGAACCGATAGTATGCTACGTTCTCGTTCTAGTCTGTACAGGTGGTACTGGATGACACCCATGGCGAGGTTGAGTTCTCGTTTGATCTTTCTCAGATGGGTGCCAGGATTCGCTTTGATGAACGCTAGTATGCGGACTCTGTTGGAGTCTTGAATCTGCACTACTTCGGCTGATTGCGCCTTCGCACGCTCCGCGCATACTGCTCGTTGGGGTGTGAAAAATGTTGGGGTGTGTTTGAGTGATGCCTGTCGTTGCTCCCGTCTGTGTTCTTGAAGAAATGGGTAATCCGGGCAGTGTTCCGTTCGAGCCTAAAGAAAAGAGGGGGTTAGAATGGGATAGGTTCTTGTGCGCTACATTCCGCCTGTGGATTGGAACAGGGCGAAGGTGTTTCCGTCAGGGTCCTTTAGAACTGCAAAGTATCCTACTGTTGGGATTTCTTGTTTTGCAGTGACCACTTGGGCACCTAGGCTTGTGGCTTTGGCTGCGGATTCATCGATGGAGTTGACGGAGAAATAGTTGAGGAATTGCTCGTTTGGTGCGTTGCGTTTGAAGAGTCCGCCAATGGAATCGTTTGCCGGGGCGTCTTTGTGTGCAATGAGCCAGTATTCCTGTTCTCCCCATTTAGAGAATTTCCAGTTGAAAAGCTGCTCGTAGAACTTGCTTACGTTGGCGGGGTCGGTTGCAGGTATCTCGAAATGGACTAGAGTGTGTAGCTTTGGTTGCGGTCGGGTTGTGACTGTTGATGCTTCCATAGTGTATCAGTGTTGAGAGGCGTTCTGGTTGCGTCTCTTAAACATAGCCTCCTCTCGGGTTAAACTGCGGCTAGGGTTCTGTCAAGTCTTCGGTTGTTCGAAGACTAGACTTGCTCTCATCGACTCCGAGGATTACCGTCGTCATCGGGTTCCCGTTCACTGCTTCACCTGAGAGCCCTTGCGCCTCAAGAGACGCGTGGTCTCTTTTCGGCAGGGAACGGTCGAACCTCAACCGCCCCCTCACGCCCGCAGCGTGGTAGCTTGGCCCATTGCCAGGCAAGGATTTTACAGTGGCCAACCAACCAGGTATCCCAGTTCAGACCCGTCACGTGATCAGTCACCTCCCCCAGCGTAACAGGCTCATCTGACGAACGCCCCTAACGAATAATCGGTCACTCCTCGAACAAAACGGTTAGAGATGACCGAAGGACAAGAAACAGCAACCGAAGAGTTGACAGTGCCGCGGCTAGTAAGGAGAATCCTGATGCATGTCGCGAGCGGTGACGTGCACGTCTTCGGTCGTGATTGGAGGATGGGTTGGAAATGACACCATCGACGACTACATTGGGTGTTCCACTAGAAGCTAGCTCCGAAAGGAACGGCCAGGGCCTTTCTGATTGGATTCGACTCTTGCCTTCGACTGTAACCCCATTGAGTAATTTCTGGTTATGCTAGGGATAAGGGCTGAAAACTGCACTGTCGTAGTGGGAACGAGTGCTGGCTCGATCTGGAAAAAGCAATGGCTAAAGGTATCGCCGCCGTCATTTTCGTGATTCTCATGATCGGTGCAGTATCAGGGTACTTTTTCTATACTAGGTATGTTCAGGGAACAGTTGTTCTGAGTATCACGGATCCGCCTCAGGTGCAACCGGCTACTGTTCAGCAATATGATCCCAGCATTCTCCACATCTACCTCACGTTCGCAACGATGGAGATCCATCAGGGAGGCTTTGGGAACTCTAGCAGTAGTGGATGGTACGCGATAGTCGGGTCCCAGAAAACAGTGGACATGATTTCAATCTTGACCACTACGAAGACTTTGGGAAGTGCGAGGCTCTCCACGGGAATTTACGATCAGCTCCGTTTTCCAGTATCCGCTGCGGTGGTTACTTTTTCCAACCTCGGAAACGTGACCTATTCGATACCTAGCGATTCTCTTAAGGTCTCGATCGTTGGGGGAGGGTTTCAGAGCTCTCCGGGTACCACGGTGAATCTCCGATTAACATTGTCTTTCAATAGCAATGAGATCATGGCCATGAACGGACAGTTAACGCCACATGCCACAGCCCGGATAGTGACTTGATGTTTTTCTAAGGAGAAGACAACGTTACATCTGTGATTGATGACGAGCGAGCCAACAACAGCAGACTTCAAGCCGGCAGTTGGGGCAGGCGGCGGGCATTTCAGTCGCTTGGCATTCATCTGGTGAACAGTCGCAGTCCGCGCAACGGATGTGACTGTGACCCTCTTTCGATTTAGCCAACCTTCCTCTCCCTAGAATTTCAGTATTCATTCAACTAAGTGGGGATGGGCTATTTTTTGGTTTTCTTGGGAGGCAACCGGCTTGTCCAGTCCAGGGACTGGCTGACCCACAATTGCACCGTCTCGGGTTGGTTCCGCCAAGCTTTCGGTATTACGACGTATTCTTTCATGGGCTTTCCTTTCATCGGTTCCAGCAATGAAGCTCCCTTCTTTTCGAGGAGTTCCTTTCGATTCTCCTCGGACACGCGCACGAATAGGTCGTCTCCAAATAGCCCTGTGAACATGTTTCCGTTAACAAACGCCGATATGTTTCCGAACATTGGCCGGATAGTGACTCGAGGGTCGTCCGGCAAGATTGATCTGAAAAATTCTTTGGAATTTTCACTAGGACGCGGAATACGCATTCGAGGGCCTCGGAATGAGAGATAAGCTAACTCAAGGACTTCAGGACGTTTAAGGCCTCCTCAACGTGCGCGGTGGCTCGGGTTTGGGATGAGAAGATAAGTCTGATAATTCCCTTCTTGTCTATTACAAAACTCACTCGGCCGGCAAAAAGACCGAGTGACTTCTTGACCCCGTAGGCCTTCCTCACCGAACCTTCGGCGTCGCTGAGCAATATAAATGGCAAGTGGTGCTGCTGAGCGAAATCTCGATGAGAGTCTTGGCTGTCGGAGCTTATTCCAATAACTTCTGCCCCTAGATCCTTGAAAGCCTCGTATGAATCCCGGAAGCTGCAGGCCTCGGCTGTGCAGCCGCGGGTGAAGTCTTTTGGATAGAAGTAAACTACCACGTTCTGCTTACCAAGAAAATCCTCTAGAGCAACGTAACTGCCATTGTCGGTTGATAGGCGGAAATTGGGTGCGGCGTCACCAACAGCGAGCAGTTTCCTTACTTCCCATAAGGGGAATGTCAATGTGGAAGAATAGGCTTGCGTTGATAATTGGGTCTAGAAAGAGCTAAGCATCCTTGCAGCAGTCCCTCTTAGAGAAATTGGCCCTTTCCGGGATACTACAAGCTGGATTGACTAAAGCCCGTATTGAGGCCCTAACGGACGGGATATTTGCCACGGTCATGACGGTTCTGGTTTTGGGTCTAACAGTCCCTGTCCCAAACCTTCCTGAGTCGGAACTTGCTAGTCAAATAAGGGGACATTGGCCAAATTATCTCGCCTACGCGTTCAGCTTTATCGTATTAGGCGTGTACTGGATTGGCCACCACAACCAGTTTCACTATATCAAACAGAGCGACAGAGTATTCTTGTGGGTCAACATTCTTTTTCTCTTAACTATCGGTTTTGTGCCCTTTTCCACATCTCTGCTCGGGCTGTATCCCTTCTCGCCTACTGCGGTTCGGGTCTACGGTGCGAACCTGGCAGCGACAGGGCTGGCGCTCTACGCTGTATGGTGGTACGCAACGAGCCAGCATCGCCTTGTCGAAAAGGATCTTGACCCTCACATCGTAAGTCTAGCCAAGAGGCGAATTAGTGTCGGGCCAATAGTCTCTCTACTTGGGATCGGCTTCTCCTTTCTGGATACTCGGATAAGTCTCGTACTCTACCTGCTCCTAATTCCGTTCTTTATCCGACCAAGCCACATCGATATCCACTTCAGAGAAGGCTCTCACGACTAGTACTTGCTGTCGCAACGTCCTTAAAGCCCAATCTCAAATCCCGCGGACGAAAACAATAACGAGTTGGAACGATTGCCTCCTGCAGACAGTCCATGGATGGTTGAGGCCCAATCGGTCTGGAAGGTCTACCAGACGGGCACGTTGAAGGTTGAGGCTCTCAGAGGCCTCGACTTCAAGGTCCGAAAGGGCGAGATGGTGGCGGTAATGGGCCCTTCGGGCTGTGGCAAGACTACCCTACTGAACTGTCTTTCCGGGCTTGACGACATTACCAAGGGCATGGTGGCGATCGAGGGCGTTGACCTAGCGAGCATGTCTGATGATCAAAAGTCCGGGTTTAGGGCAAGAAGGATGGGCTTCATTTTTCAAGCCTACAACCTTCTTCCCGTGCTGAGCGCACAAGAAAACGTCGAGCTTCCCCTTCTACTAGCAGGCGTGTCTGAGGCGGAGGCTCGCAAAGAAGCCTTGAGTGCTCTGAAGATGGTTGGGCTGGAGGAGTGGCGTCTTCACAAGCCAATGGAACTCAGCGGGGGGCAGCAGCAACGCGTAACCATTGCTCGTGCTCTTGTGAACAAGCCTGCGATAGTGTGGGGCGACGAGCCGACTGGTAATCTGGACTCCGAGAATTCAGCCGAGATTGTCAAGTTGTTGAGAAGCTTGAACCGCGACTACGGACTGACCTTCGTGATAGTCACCCATGATTCTCACATTGCCCAAGAGACCGACCGGATAGTTTCAATGAGAAATGGGCAAATAGAGAAAGAAACGGCGGCCGGAACAAAGTCCTGACGAGGAGCGGTCGGCCAACGGCAGAACCTAGGTCTCGATCTCAAGGAAGGTCGTTTCTTGTAGGTCTAATTGTTTTCCTCTCGATAATTGCCCTCGGGGAGCTTTACGCTCTCTATCTCAATTACCAAAACGACTTCTTTCTACGCCAGTTTGTCTCTGAAAATCAGACCTGGCTCCTAGTGCAGGCCGCGGGACTTTTGGTCGTGGGTCTTGGCGCTGGCTACTTGTCCTACCTGTTTTCCCGGGCCAAGCCTACCAGTAGGGCGGGACGCTACTCAAGGAAACTGCTCTCCTTCTCGTCGTTGGTCATCGGTCTCGCTGCTTTGCTCCTTTGGTTCGGCGGCCTTAGTAGCATTGCTGGCAGCTCGACCATTGGCTTTGAAGTCTACATCGTAGCTGTACTGCTGTTAATTTCGCTAGGTATGATGCTGCGCGATCGCCTTACTCTCAGAATGGCGCTGCGCAATTTTACCAGACGGAAGACCAACATGGCGCTGGTCATCGCAGGACTTATGATCGGAACTGCGATGATTTCAGGATCGCTTGTCACTGGAGACACGCTTACCGAGCTTTTTACCCGCGGTGCCTACTTCGGCTACGGCCATGCGGACGAGGTTGTCTATGCGAGAAACAGCACCACGTTCGGGTTTCAAGGATCTGCCTATCAATACTTCGGATACAACGTCTACCAGTCACTTTCAACCGGTCTCTCCAATTATCCATCCGCTGGACCGGACGTAGTGGGAGTTACACCGGAAATAATCGAGACAGTTAGCATCTACGATTCTAACAAGGGAATAGTTCAGGCCGGATCTGCGCTTATCGGAAGCTTCTCCAACGCGTCCCGTGCTCTAGGAGACTTTCATTCCACATCCGGATCGGTAATTCCATCCACTTTCAACGACACCGAGGCCGTGCTCAACGACAAGGCAGCCCGCGACCTGAACGCCACCATAGGAGACACGGTCACTGTCTACTCCGCCCAGCGCTTCACAGCCCAACATCTCAATTTCACAGTCGTAGGAATAGCAGTCTCCGACGAGAGGGGCTCCTTCACACAGGGAGACGACGTGTTCGTCACGCTGAACTCCGCTCAACAGTTTACCGGCCACCCCAACTCGGTAAATTACATCGCGATTACAAACATTGGAGGGCTCAGGGGCGCCATTCAATACAGCCGAACTGTGGCGCTAGCCGCAAATCAGACCCTGGATAGCATATACTCGACCACCCAATCGACGATCAACTCCACATCGATAGGATGCAAAACAGACATTTCGACGGTCGTGACGCCTCCTGCTATTCCGTGCGCATTTACCGAGAAGAAGCTCTCAGTCGACAATGCCACCGATGGGGCAAAGTCCCTTTCTCAGTTCTTCCTCATCCTTAGCTCATTCGCAATCCTAGCCGGGATCGTTCTGATTCTCAACATTTTCATCATGTTGGCCGAGGAGCGGAAATCGGAGATGGGAATGGCCCGGGCCGTTGGAATGCGGAGGAGTCAGTTGACTAGACTATTCCTGTTCGAGGGGAGCCTCTACTCTGCTGGTGCCTCCATCGTCGGAGTATTGGTAGGGATCGGTGTAGCATACGCCATTCTATATGCAATCGGAAACATTTTCTCGGCATTCATTCCTTCTCTGAACGAGTCTCTGGTTCTCAGTAGCTTCACTATCTCCCCGGAATCATTGTTCGCCGCGTTCACCGCGGGAGTGCTGATTACCTATGTTACGATTCTTCTCACTTCGTGGCGGATAAGTAAGCTGAACATTATCAGGGCAATTCGAAACATTCCCGAACCACCACGAGGAGAGAGAACCTACACTCTGCTGCTGGTAGCCGGCTTTGCAATGGCTCTCGCTGGAGTCGTAGTTTTCCAGGCCTCGTTCGCAGCCAAGTCCACCATGGAAGCGCTCGTGGGGCCAAGCCTCATTATTTTCGGCGCAGGGCTCGTCCTGTCAAGGTTCCTCCGCAACCGATACGCATTCACTCTCTCAGGTTTCGCGCTCCTTGTTCAGTGGGCGGTTCCGAGCCTATCATTTGACAATCCACTGGTCTCGAACTACAGTTTCGGCCCGGAGGTGTTCATAGTGGGAGGGATAATCATGGTCGTCGCCTCGGTGCTAGTTGTGATGTACAACACTGATGTTCCATTGAAGATGCTGCGCTTTGTCCTTCGCAAGAGGCGAACTCTGACCGCCATCTTCAAGATCGCGCTGTCCTATCCTGAAAACAAACGCTTCCGGACAGCCGCGACTGTTGCAATGTTCGCCCTTGTACTGTTCACAGTGTCGGCCGTCGCCGGCATTCAAGCCGAGCTGAATGCATCTATCAGCCAAAGTGCCAAAGATCAGTCGGGTGGATATGATATCGCCACTAACACCGCTCCGATAGCGAACCTGACCTCGTCAGTAATGGCGGATGCAACATTGAGCAACAAGGTTTCAGCGGTTATCCCGTTTACCACGATTCTGCTGCAGGAGGCGCATGATTCATCCACGTCTCAGGACTTTCCGCTGACTCAGCTAGTGGGTGCTGACC